>Ga0335071_10003766_pt1 | contig 15930 bp, 13 predicted proteins | sample Lox_Sample_15_FD_206724 | JGI IMG/M metagenome (GOLD analysis project Ga0335071, IMG submission 206724) | Soil microbial communities from Loxahatchee National Wildlife Refuge, Florida, United States - Lox_Sample_1.5 | ecosystem: Environmental > Terrestrial > Soil > Wetlands | place: USA... | reverse complement strand
GAAGTCCCACGATACGGCATTCGCCGAAGCTACGAAAGAAATCAAACCGCAGTTCTCACAATGCCCCCGTTGTTCGACCTGGGTGTGCAAGAAGAGTTGCTGGAACGATAAAAAGGGACTCTGCAAGCAATGCGCGCCGGACCTCGGCGTGGAGATGGCAGCCGCCCAGGCCAGCAAATCGGTTGAAGAGATCTGGGCGCATGCATCGATGGCGGAAGAGGACAAGAAGCTCGACACTGCACACTGGCGTGAAGGCATCAGGGCGACGTGTCCGAGCTGTCAGGCGCCTCTTGCCCAGAACGCAAAGTTCTGTCCGGAGTGCGGCGCAAAACTCGAAGCCGACAAGTGCAAGAAATGCGGAGCAAAGCTGGCACCGAATGCAAAGTTCTGCCCGGAGTGTGGGGAGAAGACGAGGTAGGGCAAGGAGAGGGGGGAGAATGGGAGATGGAGGGAGTGGGGGAGCGCGAGAACGGGGACTTTGGGACTGTGAGCGAATCCAATGACACTGACCACCATCCACTGGTCACTGGCCACTGATGATAATTCAAGACTGATGCTATGATACTGTCCGACACTCGTATCCTCGAAGAAATGGCCAAAGGCACGATCGTGATTTCGCCGTTCGATCGTTCCTACCTCGGGTCCAATTCCTACGACGTCCATCTCGGGAAGGCGCTTGCGGTCTACCGCAACGACATCCTCGACGCGAAGGTCCATAACGAAGTGGACCATTTCATCATTCCCGACGAAGGGCTTATCCTTCTCCCCCACCGTCTCTATCTCGGTGTCACGGAGGAATACACGGAAACGCACGCCCATGTTCCGTTCCTGGAGGGAAAGAGCAGCATCGGCCGGCTGGGTATCGACATCCACGCGACTGCGGGCAAGGGCGACGTCGGGTTCTGCAATACGTGGACGCTCGAGATTTCCGTGAAGCAGCCCGTGAGAATCTATCGCGGCATGCCGATCGGCCAACTGATCTACTTCGAGATATCAGGGACCGTGGCGACGCCCTACGACGCAAAGTCCACCGCCAAATACAATCAGCGGACCGACAAGCCGGTCGAATCGATGATGTGGAAGAACTTTCAGAAATAACCTCCCGGGCAATTGCTCCAATGACACTCCGTCGCTCTTTGCTCTTCATCATCGGCGCGCTCGCCCTTGCGGCAGCTCCGGCTCATGCACGCCGGCCGATGGTCATCGATGATCTCTTCGCCATGAAGCGAATCTCGGATCCGTCGCTTTCTCCCGACGGGCGGTGGATCGCCTTCACACTCACCGTTGTGGACACCGCGAAGAACAAGAACATCGCGGATCTCTGGCTGGTCGGAACCGACGGGAAGGGCCTCCATCAACTGACGAGCGGCGCCGGGTCGGACCATCATCCCACCTGGACACCGGACGGAAAATGGATCCTTTTCGAATCCAGCCGATCCGGGACCTCCCAGCTGTGGAGAATTTCGCCGGAGGCATCCGGTCTCCAGCAAATCACCACGCTCTCCTCAGGCGCAACTCAGCCCGTCGTTTCTCCTGATGGCACCTGGGTTGCCTACGTATCGGAGGTCTTCCCGGAATATTCGGAGCTTCCTTTTCGGCAAAGTGATTCGTTGAATGCCGTCCGACTCGACCAGCTCGAACACGGCCGGGTGAAAGCAAAAATCATCACGCACCTTCTCTACCGACACTGGGACACGTGGGTGGACGGAAAGCGGATCCATCTCTTTGTTCAGCCGTTCCCGTCCGGAAGTCCCAGGGACCTCACGCCCGGCGATCGCGACGCCGTCCCGACCTCCTCGACATTTTCGGGAGGGATCGACTTCGCATTTTCTCCCGACAGCAAGGAGCTTGCTTACACCGCAACCCCGACTCCGCCCCATGAAGAAGCGTGGCGTACCAACCATGACATCTACACGATCTCCATCAGCGATGGCGTCCGCCGCCAGATTACGACAAACCCCGCGGCCGACGGGTATCCGCGGTATTCCCCGGATGGCCGGTACATCGCCTACCGCGCCCAGCGCCGTCCCGATTACGAAGGTGATCGTTGGGAACTGATGCTCTATGACCGCAGCAACGGCGCGATCCGAAGCCTCACTGCGGATTTCGATGCACCCATGGGATCTCCGGTCTGGTCTCCTGACAGCCGCACGCTCTACGTCGACGCGGATGTCCAGGCAAACGCTCCGATCGTTGCGATCTCACTCCATGATCCAAAGATCCGCAATGTCATCGGCGAGAAGACCAACTATGCACTCTCCGTGAGTCCGGACGGCGCGACGCTGTATTTTCTCCAGGCCAGTGCAACCCGCCCTGCGGAGATCCATAGTGTCAAGACGGACGGCAAGCTTGAGCGGAAGCTCTCCGATATCAACGATGCCGTGTTCGTGCAACTGGACCTTCCTGCCCCTCGGGTGTTTTGGGTCACCGGGGCTGAAGGCGCGCGCGTGCAATCGTGGCTCTTCGTCCCGCCGGGCTTCGATTCTTCGAAGCGATACCCGTTGATCATGCTGGTCCACGGCGGTCCGCAAGGCTCATGGGGCAACTCGTGGTCGTACCGTTGGAACCCTCCTCTCTGGGCGGCGCAGGGATACGTCGTTGTTGCCCCGAATCCGCGGGGAAGCACGGGGTTCGGTCAGAAGTTCACCGACGGGATCAATGGAGATTGGGGTGGGAAAGTGTACACGGATCTCATGTGTGTGCTGGATTCCGTTTGTCACTTCTCCTTTGTGGACAGCACACGGAAAGGTGCGGCAGGCGCTTCTTTCGGAGGGTATATGATGAACTGGTTTCTCGGGCACACCGGCAACCGGTTCAAGGCAATTGTGACCCACGATGGGGTCTACAATTTCGAAAGCATGTATGGTGCGACGGATGAACTGTGGTTCGATGAATGGGAACACGGAGGGACGCCGTGGAACAGGCCTGAGGAATACGCGAGGTTTTCGCCGCACCGCTCCGCCGGGAATTTCCGAACGCCGACACTCGTGATCCACGGCGGTCGCGATTTTCGAATCCCGGAAACCGAAGCGATGCAGCTCTTTACCGCGTTACAACGTCAGGGCGTCCCATCAACATTTCTCTATTTTCCTGACGAAAATCATTGGGTGTTGAAGCCCGCTGATAGTCGACTGTGGCATGAAACGGTGTTTGACTGGCTCCGGAAATGGGTGAAGCCGCAAGCAAATAGTCAATCAACACCGAATATGCCGCGTTGATTTTCTTCGTCTCGTGTTCTGCCACGGCGCGCAATTGCGGGCCCAGGGTGGCAACCTTATCCGGGTGGTTCATACGAATCATCCTGTGATATGATTCTTTCAACATTGTAACGGTGCATCCGGGCGAGAGATTGAAGACGGCGAGCGCCTCCCGCACGCTCAGGGGCCTCGGATGTTCCACCGGCGCCTCTTTCATTTTCCTCGCTTCGGCGAACTGTTGCGCGAGCTTTTCTGCGCAAATCTTTGCCGCGCGTTCCTGAAGGACTGCCGTCGCCCACCGCCGTTCGGCGGCAGCGGTATCTTCGCGCAGCCTGTCGATCTTCACCTGCAACGCCTTCGCCTCCCGCGTCGTATCTTCTATGAAGCGCTCTTTGCGGTCCGGTAGATGGACAGCCTGCCCCCTCACGACGTACTCCTTCTTCAACTTCCAGAGCACAAAAACAAGAAGCACCATCGAGCAGAAGAAGAGCAGCGGAAGATCCGTGCGCGTCAGGTGCACACTCCCGTCGACGAACGGGGAAGGTCGAAATACGAGGACACGGCAGACCATGCTGCCGGTCACCCAGACGCCCACGTGGAACCCTGCCGGGGGCAGGCTGGCCTTGGCCGCCTCTGAATTTGCGGAAGCGGCCGCACTCGTGAACGGAAGAGCGGCAAACCGAACCAGCACGACAAGAAGGATGCCGGCGGCAATGATTATTCCTAATCGCGAGTCCTCTTGAATACTTCCGAACACGTCACCCATCGCCACCCATCGGAGATACAGCGTATGAAGTCCGATGTACAGAATGGTGCCGGAACTGAGTGTACAGAGACGGATGAGGTTCGGAACTATCGCACCACGCAAGACAATCGCGAAAAGGACCAGGCCAAGAAGGTCGATGAGTAGGTCCGTGCGCATGGATGAACGTACATCGAGTCCTCGATGAAAGCAAGAATGTCGACACACATGAACAGACATGCGTGAGCCGCGCCACGCAGGAACATCGTCAACAGTTTGTCTGTGCGATGACCCGATGGGATTTCGCGAATCGAATTCGTATATTCTCAGGTATATCCACACGGCTGTCACCGTGTGGACGTGTGTCGACCGTCACGGAATTCTGGCGCGAAGTAGCACACCGTGGAGAGTTCTTCGCAATGAGCACCCGGATCACTCTTCTCCAAGGCGATATCACCGAGCAGAAAGTTGATGCGATCGTCAATGCGGCGAACAGCACGCTCCTGGGAGGCGGCGGTGTCGACGGGGCGATCCACCGCGCAGGTGGACCGCTGATCCTGGAGGAGTGCATCGTCATCAGGAGGGAAAAAGGAGGCTGTCCCCCCGGCGAAGCCGTGATAACGTCCGGCGGAAACCTGCCGGCCAAATTCGTCATTCACACGGTGGGACCGGTGTGGCAGGGAGGGAAGAACGGCGAGGCGATCATTCTCGAACGCGCATACGGGAACTGTCTTCAGCTTGCGAAGCACCACAACATCAAAAGCATCGCGTTCCCCTCGATCAGCACCGGCGCATACGGTTATCCGTTGGAGGAAGCCGCACGCATCGCCATCAACACCGTGAAGACCTCGTTGCGTGAAGCTTCAGGCATCGAGGAAGTGCGGTTCGTGGTCTTCACGGAGAGGGACCGCCTCGTGTACGACCGCCTGCTCGAGAAATAGCCGGCGTCGATCATTCCCCCAGAATCGAAAATACCCCCTCAATCCGTCCCATCGGCGCCGCAAGCTGAACACCGGCGACCTCACGGCGGACGTGTTCGTACGTTTCACGAGCGATCGCCACGCCTTCTGCAAAGCCCTCCTCCTTCGTCGTCGTCTTCTTCATCCTCTCGAGAATTTCATTCGGCACGTGGGCGCCGGGGACTTCGTTGTTCATAAACTCCGCGTTGCGATAGGAGATCAGCGGCCAGATGCCGCAGAGGAGCGGCAGTTTCACGTGCTCGATACGGCGCAGGAAGGACTCCAGGATTGCCAGGTCGAACACCGGCTGCGTGATCAGGTATTCCGCGCCGGCCTCGATTTTCCAATCGAGCCGCCGCAATTCTTCATCCATATTGATCGCGCCGGGGTTCACGCCGACCGCAATGCTGAAAGCCGTCGGCTCACCGATGGAATTCCCGGCGAGATCGAGCCCGTGATTGAGGCGATTGATCAGGTTCGTCAGGCCGATGGCATCGACGTCGAAGACCGCTTTCGCATCAGGGTACGTACCCAGTTTCGGCGGATCACCGGTGATCGCAAGGATATTGCGGAGGCCGAGCGCCCAGGCGCCGAGCAGGTCGGACTGCATCCCGATCACGTTGCGGTCGCGACAGGCAAAATGGAGAACCGCCTCGATCCCTACTTCGCGCTGCATGAGTGCCGCCAGCGCGAGCGCCGACATGCGCGCGGATGCCCGCGGACCGTCAGGGATGTTGATCGCGTCGATGCCGAAACGATGCAGGACCCTGGCCTTGTCGATCTCCTTCGACGGCGATACGCCGCGCGGGGACACGAGCTCGACAAGGGTCACGAATTCCTCGCGCTCCAGCTTGCTCGCGAGCCGGGATTTTTCCTTGAACGGCGCAACTGTGACCGCCGCCGGAGCTTCAACTTTCAGATCGGCCTTCGTCGAGCCCATTCTCAGCGACGGACGGAGCGCCGACACTGCGCGCCGGATCGCTTTGATATGTTCGGGGTTTGTCCCGCAGCATCCGCCAACGATGGCGGCGCCTGTCTGGATGAACCGCTTCGCATACTCCGCCAGATACTCCGGAGACATCAGGTAGAGATTTCTTCCACCAACGCTCTGTGGGAGACCGGCGTTCGGCTGCACCGACATCGGGAGTACCGTCAGTCCCTTCAATTGCTCGAGGGCGTCGAGCATGGCTTTCGGGCCCACGGAGCAGTTCATCCCCACAACATCGACCCCCAGCGGGGCGACATCGTGAACAAACGCATCGAGCCCTGCTCCACTGAGCAGCCGGCCATCGTCGTTGACGGTAACCTGGGCAATGATGGGGATCGCGCCGTCAAGCTCCTTTGCCGCGCGAACGGCTTGGACGATTTCCGGGATCAGGGAAAAGGTCTCGAAGATGATCAGGTCAACCCCGCCGTCGAGGAGTCCGTGGATTTGTTCCTTGAACACCTCCTTTGCTTCATCGAAAGAAAGTTTCCCGAGCGGTTCGATCTGAACGCCGAGCGGACCGACGGAGCCCGCGACGAGGGCTCCTCCTTTGGCTGCGCCCTTGGCAATCTCGGCGCCGCGCCTGTTGATTTCGTACACCTTCTTCTCAAGTCCATGGGGAGCAAGGCGGAACCTATTGCCGCCGAACGTGTTCGTCTCCACGACATCGGCGCCTGCAAGGACGTAGTCGCGATGCACCGACGAGACGAGGTCGGCGTTCGTCAGGTTCAGCTCATCGAAACAGGTGTTGATGAAAATCCCCTTCTCGTACAGATAGGTCCCCACGCCGCCGTCAAACACCACCACTTCGTTTTGCGCGAGACGCTCCCGCAGACCTTTCATGTCTGAATCTCCGAGTGTCGAGTGTTGAAATTCAGTATACCGAAAATTCCGATGACACCCAAACCCGCCTCAACCTTGATTCTCCACTCCCAAATCTCTACCATATCCAATCATGTTTCGACCAGCGAGTGTCCGGCGGTCGCAACAAGGACGCCCCCATCATCATTGCAGGGATCAGTCATGAAACGCATCGGGATCATGTTCGGGATGGAGAACACGTTTCCGCCTGCGCTGGTCGATCACATCAACGGTATGGATGCGGAGCTCCGCGCGGAGCCGGTGAAGGTCGGCGCGACGCGAATCGATCTCCCCTCCGGCTATGATCTGATCATCGATCGCGTTTCCCATGTCATCCCGTACTATCGCCCCTACCTGAAGAACGCAGCGCTGCGGGGCACGATTGTCGTGAACGATCCGTTCCGGATGACCGCGGATGACAAGTTCTTCACCTATTGCCGCGCGGTAAATGCCGGTGTCGCTATCCCGAAAACCGTGGCCCTTCCTTCAAAATCCCATCCGCCGGGGGCAACCGCCCCGTCGATGCGGAACCTGGAATATCCTCTTCCCTGGAAGGAAATCTTTTCGCACATCGGATTTCCGGCCTTCCTGAAGCCCCTTCGCGGTGGCGATCCGAAAATGGTTTCTCAGGTGTATAACGAAACCGAGTTCTTCGCCGCGTACGATCAGACGGGCGATCGCGTCATGCTGCTTCAGCAGGCGATTGTATTCGACGACTACGTCCGCTGCTACTGCGTTGGCCAGAAGAACGTTCGGATCATGCGGTACGATCCCCGGCAACCCCAGGACCACCGCTACATTGGCGGGGAGCCGGCGCTCGATGACGGTGCGAGGAAGAAAATTCTGGACGCCTGTGGCACTCTCACGCCGATTCTCGGATACGACATTAACGTCCTCGAATTTGCCATCCGCGGCGGGATTCCATACGCGATCGATCTCCTGAACCCCGTGCCGGACGCCGACTACTATTCGATCGGTGCGGAGAGCTTCTCATGGCTCATCGATGCCGTCTCCGCGTTAGCGGAAGAAAAGCTCAAGCCGGCCGCTCCAAAGAAGAAACCCGTGGCGCGTCCAGGGAAAAGAAAGACGCCATGAACATCCGCCTGTCGTTTCCCTGCGTTCTCCTTCTTGTGTTCACTCTTTCCCCCGCCGCCCATGCGGTCGTGAACGCAGGTCTTGCGGAGGACTCGTCAGGCGAATTCCGTTGGTTTCCCGAAATGCCGCTCTTCCCGAAGCTCGTCGCGGATGGCACCGGTCAACAAATGTCGCTCAGCAAGGACCTTGACTCGAAGAGAATCGTCGGGAGCATCGGGGGTTCACAACGTCTCTTTGAGACAATGATCGGCCGCCTCCCGCTCCAGTTCAGCGTCGGCGCCACGGTCTACGGCAATTTCATCCGTCAGCCGGATGTCCTTGATGCATTGACGGTGGATTTTTTTGTCGACCTTCCCGTTGACATCCGCGTTTCCGATGCGCTCACCGTGCGGACCGGGTGGGGACATTACAGCGCGCATCTCGCCGATGACGGCATCGAAGCGCTAGGGCACCACTCGATCAACTACGCGAAGGACTACATACCGCTGTTTGCGGCGTATTCTCTCCCGGCGATCGGTGGATTTGCATACGGCGGTGCAAGGATCGATTACTTCACGATCCCTGTGAGGGACGGGCATTGCATTCTGGAGGGGGGAAGTGAATTCGGAAACTTGCCGCTGTGTTCAGGCATGGATCTGTACGGAGCGATCGACATCAAGCTCAGGCAGGAGGTGGCGTGGCGTTCGACGCAAAGCTATCAAGTCGGACTTCGCCTCGTGCAGAAGGGACCGAGAGGTCTTCGTCTCGCCTATACATACCGGACAGGCGCGGATGAACGCGGACAGTTCTACGATCAGACGCTGACATCGAGCCTGATCGGTGTGTTTCTCGACTTCTAATCTCCTGTTGTGCCGAATGACCATGAACAGCCAGGAATACTTGTATGGGGCATTGTAACAATCTCCACGGACCTCGTCCGGCGACGCATCGCTCCCCCGCAACCTTTTTCGCATTGCTGCTTCTTCTTCCGACGATTGTTCCCGCACGGCCGGAACTCTCGAAACCCGATTCGGTATGCCAGGACTCGTCGGCCGTCGAGCAAGGGCACACGTTTTGGTCCAGATACAACGTCGCCCGGATGGGCGCAATCGGCATCGCCGGCGGGACGATGGTTTACTCCGCCGGTGTCTGGTGGGTGAACGACTATCGACCGTTTCACTGGTGGAATGCGCCGTGGTTTGGCGGGCTCGGGGTGGACAAGATCGGGCACATGTACACGGGATATGCGCTGTATACATCCATGCACAATGTGTTGCTCTGGGGTGGGCACGATTCTTCCACGGCGTTCTGGTGGGCAGCAGGAGTTGCCACGTTTCACGGGTTCATGGTGGAGGTTGGCGACGGGTTCAGTGAGTATGGGTTCGATTTCCGTGACGTCACCTTCAACTGTATCGGAATAACATACGGCATCCTTCAGACGAAGATTCCATTCCTGCAGAATTTTGATCTGAAGTGGAGTCTGTACTACCCGATGAAGCATCATAGCTTCAAGATCAACGATCTCTATGTGTATCATATCTATTGGATGTCGGCCAATGTCAAGAACCTCCTGCCGGAGAGCGTGCGACCGTACTGGCCGTCGGTGCTGCAGATTGCCTTCGGGCTCGGCGCGGAGGACAATCTCACAACACGGACCTACAACCTGAGTTTCGACTACAATCTCGAAGCGCTCCCGATCGAAGGACGGGACGCCAGTCTTTTCAAGCGCCTCCTCAACTTATTTCACTATCCTGCACCCGGCGTCAAATTCGCCCCGGGACATCCCCCGGAATACAAATTGTTCTTGCTGCACTGATTTCGGAGCCAGCCACCATTCACGGAATGCCCGCCTTCTCCGCGGAACTTCAACATGGCTCTCTGTCGTTGAAGCACCAGTCGCATCGTCACGGTGTTTGGGGAAACTTCACATCCATCATTCAATTTCGCGGAGGGCAGCATGCGTGGAACTATGAAATGTCTCGGGTTGGTGGCGGTCATGCTTTTGACGGGAGTTCTGACGGATTTCGCTCGCGCTCAAGGCGACGCGATGAAGATGGATGCTCCGAAGAAGGGCTTCCGGGCCGAGGCGTTGATGGATTTGGCGCAGCTGGAGAAGAAGTTTGAGGACCTCGCATCGGCCGTGCCCGCCGAGAAGTACAGCTGGCGTCCCGGGGATGGCGTCCGATCGGTTGGAGAGGTGTTCGCGCACATCACTGGAGCGAACTACATGTTCATGGGCTTCCTTGGTGCGAAGCCGGCTATGAAGATGGATCCCGGCATGGAGAAGACCGCCACGTCGAAGGACGATGCGGTGAAGAACCTCGCGCCGTCTTTTGAATTCGTCCGGACGACCATCAGCGGACTTTCCGACAATGACCTTGAGAAGACTACGAAGATGTTCGGGTACACCGTTTCGTACAGGATGGTCATTATGACGGAACTCGGCCATCTCCACGAGCATCTGGGCCAGTCGATCGCGTATGCTCGAACGAACCAGGTTGTTCCCCCGTGGACCGCGGCAGCGGAGGCGGCGAGCGCGAAGAAGGATGCGAAGTAATCAACTGATCGTGGCCTGGGCAGCGAGCTGTGCAATCGCCGTTCAGGCCACATTAGTGTTGTCGAGATGAGGCCGGCTCAAATATAAGTCAGACTATTAAGACAGACTATTAAGTCAGACCAGGAAGTCAGACTTCCCAAGAAGGGCTAGAAATGGCAGATTCATGGTTGGCGGCTCAGCCCCTTAGTTTTCTCTGGCATGCTCGGCGAACTGACGCAGAAGCCGCCGATCGATCTTGAGCTGTTCCTCACTGCCGATGTGGATCTTCGCAAAGTGCGGATGGCTGGGATTGAGAAGAAAATTCGATTCCCGGTCAACGATGACCGAAGGAACCTGGAGCACCGGCGACCTGTTCTCTTTTGTCCATTGATCACCGATGAATTGACTCGAGGCGTGCGGAGGAAAGCTCCTCCATTGCGGTGACAGCCGGCCCGGCGCCACACGATCGATCAGGCTGTCATCGAACTGCACCTTGAAGAGCGCGTAGGTGCTGTGCAGACCGGCCGTGCCGGAATGCACAATGATTTCGAGCAATGAAAGCGACACCGCCTCGGAGAGATACACCACGGGCGTGCCGACGCTGTTCCACCTTCCGCCGTATCTCCTCGCCCCTTCACCGTCAAAGGCGCTCTTCGCCAGCCGGGTCGCAATAAGCCGCCATGCTGTTCTTGTCACAACACGACTCCTTGTTCCAGTCTGCCGATGACGTTTTCCACTTCGCGTGCTCCGATCTCCGTTTTCGCGAATTCGAACGGGCTCCGTCCGGCGAGCGACAGCATCGGAGAGAGAAACCAGGTCCGCGCGGCATCCTGATCGCCGCCAAAAAGATCGACGGCCTTGCCGTAGAGCACCGAGGTGCGCATCAGCCTGTCCGATTCCATCGGGCGCAGCCGCCCTTCAGCCTTCCTGCGTGACAACGTCCGCACCGGAATCTGCAGCAGCGCGGCGACTTGTGGCGTCGAGAGACCGAGCACCTTCTGCAGCCGTTGCAGGGGAGCGAACGGAAGGCCTTCCATGATCTGCCGGTGCAGTCGTGGTGCGCTGGCGGCAACAGAGCCCAGCACGGCCAGAACGGTCGTGGGGACTCGTTCGCCGACACTTGCCGGCTGCCGTTTCTTTCGCTTCATGACTTTCCGCGCTTTGCTCATGGGGCCTCTCTGCCATTTGGCATGAATATAATGGCCAAATGGCACAATGTCAAACTGTCGGCCCCTCCGATCAGACATCTGGCATCCCAAGCGATATTTGCGTAAAATGAGGCACCATTGACCTACTCGAAAAGGAGATACGATGTTTACAGCCCGCGAGATCGCCGCATGTGTCTTGGGACTTTCCCTGGCCGCCGACACGACATTCTCTCAGGAACGGGACAGGAACAAGATTCCGGAGCAATACAAATGGAAACTCACGGACATCTATCCGTCGGACGAGGCCTGGTCTGCGGACAAGGATGCGATGATCCGGCGCCTCCCCGACCTTTCACGTTGGGAGGGAAAACTCGGCACCTCTCCAGCTGTGCTTGCGGATTGCCTCGACTATCTGAACGATGTGGCAAAACAGTATGCAAAACTCGCGGTGTATGCGGGGATGGCCTCCGATCAGGATACCCGCGATGCGAAGTACCTCGCAATGGTGCAGGAGATGGGGCAACTCGGTGCGGAGTTCGGCGCCAAGTCGAGCTACGTCCAGCCTGAGATCCTGTCTATTCCCCGAACAACGATCGATCAATTCCTGAAAAACGAAAAGCGGTTAACGATCTATCGCCACGACCTCGACGACATCCTGCGGCGCAAGGACCACACCGGCACTTCCGGGGAGGAGAAGATTATCGCCGACGCCGGCTTGATGGCAGACGGTCCCGACAACATCTACGGGATCTTCTCGAACGCCGACTTCCCATTCCCGAGCGCCGCGCTTTCGGACGGCAAGACCGTCAAGCTCGACAAGGCGGCGTTTTCCCTCTATCGTGCTGTGCCCAACCGCGATGACCGCAAATTGGTCTTCGAGACCTATCTCGGGAAGCTCGACGATTTCAAGCGTACCTTCGGGACGCAACTGTACGCGGAGGTAAAGAAAGACATCTTCTACATGAAGGCGCGCAATTACAAGTCCAGCCTCGCCGCCGCGCTCGACGGGAACAACATCCCGGTGTCCGTTTACCGCAGCCTGGTCGACGGTGTGAATGCCAACCTCCCCACATTCTGGCGCTATCTGAAACTCCGGCAACGGATGCTTGGCGTGGACCAGCTCCATTACTTTGATCTCTATGCGCCTGTGGTGAAGAGCGTCGACCTAAACTATACCTACGAGGAAGCACAGAACAATGTTCTCGCTGCGCTCTCGCCGCTCGGCACCGGGTATCTGACGACGGCGAAGAAGGCGTTCGCCGATCGATGGTTTGACGTCTACCCGAACACTGGCAAGCGTGCAGGGGCGTACTCCCAGGGCGGGGCGTACGACGTCCATCCGTACATGCTGCTGAATTACAACGGCAAGTACGACGATATGAGCACGATTGCCCATGAGCTCGGCCACACGATGCACAGCTACTACTCGAATACCTCGCAGCCATATAATCTCTCCCAGTATTCGATCTTCGTCGCCGAAGTCGCCTCCACGTTCAACGAGGCGCTGCTGATCGATCACATGCTCAAGACGACGACCGACGACAACGTGCGCCTCTCCATACTGGGCAGCTATCTCGACAACATCCGCGGCACGGTATTCCGGCAGACGCAATTCGCGGAATTCGAGCTCAGAATCCACGAGCTCGCAGAGAGCGGTGAGTCGCTGACAGGCGAAGTTCTCGACAGTCTCTACCTTGCCATCACCAAGAAGTATTACGGCGACGACAAGGGGGTTTGTGTGGTGGACGACATGGTGAAAGCCGAGTGGGCCAACGTTCCGCACTTCTACTACAACTTCTACGTGTTCCAGTACGCGACATCCTTCACCGCTTCGGCCGCGCTGTCCGAGCAGGTGCTCGCCGGCGATTCGTCGGCAACGCATCGGTATCTCGATCTTCTCAAGGCGGGTGCGTCGGATTACCCCATAGCCCTTCTACAGCACGCGGGCGTCGACATGACGACCCCCCAACCGCTTCAACTCACCATGAAGAAGATGAACAGAATCATGGATGAGATCGAAGCGATCCTGGCGAAATCCAACGCGAAGTAATCAGCGGCGGGAAAATAGCACGGGCGTGGAGCCGACATTGCTCCACGCCCGTGGTGTTCATCGCATGATGGTGCAGACGTCTATCGGTACGCCTGCAACACCTTCATGTAGTTGGCCCGTTCGAAGGACGATGGATCGGCGACGGACCGCTGGCTCATGCTCCCTTTCATCTGGGTAACAGAGACGTATTCGTGCTCCTCCATCCACCGGGTCATCTGTGACAGGATTTCCGCGATGCGCTGCGGACCATGCTTCAGGAGCGCCGACGCAAGCATCGCTGCATCCGCGCCCGCCATGACCACCTTCAGGACGTCTTCCGCCGTGTGAATGCCCGTCGTGGCGGCCAGACTCGCTTTCAACCGTCCGTGCAGAATGGCGATCCACCGGAGCGGAAGGCGCATTTCCGAGGAATTGCTGAGATGGAGGTTCGGGGTGATCTCGAGTTCCTCCAAGTCGATATCCGGCTGATAAAACCGGTTGAACATCACGATGCCGTTGGCGCCGGCTTCGTCAAGACGCCGCGCCATGTTGGCCATCGCGCTGAAGAACGGGCTGAGTTTCATCGCCACCGGGATTTTCACCGTCGATTTCACCGCCTTCAGAACATCGATGTACCTGCTTTCCACTTCCGCGCTGCCGATCCCCGGGTCGGTCGGGATGTAATAGACGTTCAGCTCGACCCCGTCTGCCCCGGCCTCTTCGATGTTCTTCGCGTATTCAATCCATCCGCCCGGCGTGATGCCGTTCAGGCTCCCGATCACCGGAATCTTGAGAGCGGTCTTCGCCTTGGCAAGAAGATCGATGTATTCTTCAGGCCCGAGGTTGAACGATTGCGGCTTCGGAAAATAGGTGATCGCTTCGGCAAAAGTCTCGGATCCGACATTCAGATAGTGGTTGAGCTCGCCTTGCTCATGGATGATCTGCTCTTCAAAGAGCGAGTACATGACGATCGCCGATACTCCGGCGTCTTCCACCCGCTTCATCGCATCCAGGCTGTACGAAAGCGGGGATGCCGAGGCGACAAGCGGGTTCTTCAGTTTCAGACCGAGATACGTCGTTGAGAGATCCATCGCAGCACCGTTGATGTGAATTCGTAGTAAGGGGAGAGCTCCCGGGAGAAGGAAGCAGGATGTACGATGGAGAGGGAACTTCTTTCTTCCTACGTCGTACTTCCTACTTCCTCTTCTCGCCGGTAGCGAAGCTATTTCGCGTGTTCTGTTGCCGAGGGTCGAGTCGTCCCGCCGTCCTGCGCCATTTCCTCGTACGCTTTCCAGCGATCCTGCACGTCTTCCTCCGCCTCTTTCATGAGGAACTTCGCGGCTTCGGGATTGCTCTTCGTCAACATTTTGTAGCGTGTCTCGGTGTAGGCATAGTCCTCGAACCTCTTCGAGGGCGCCTTCGAATCCAGCTTGAAGGGGTTCTTCCCTTCTGCTGCCATGCCCGGGTTGAACCGGTAGAGCGGCCAGTGCCCGCATTCGACGGCGGCCTTCTGATTCGTCATTCCTTTCGCCATGTCGATGCCGTGCGCGATACAATGACTGTACGCGATGATAATCGACGGCCCATCGTACGCTTCAGCCTCGATGAACGCCTTGATCGTCTGCATGTCGTTGTATCCCATCGCAACGACTGCGACATACACGTTGCCGTACGTCATCGCGAGTCTGCCGAGATCTTTCTTCGGCGTCGGCTTTCCGCCCGCGGCGAATTTCGCGACCGCAGCGCGGGGCGTCGACTTCGACATCTGACCGCCGGTATTGGAGTACACCTCAGTATCGAGCACGAGAATATTCACATCCCGCCCCGATGCCAGAACGTGGTCCAGTCCGCCGTAGCCGATGTCGTACGCCCAGCCGTCGCCGCCCATGATCCAGACGCTCTTCTTCACGAGCATGTCGGCAAGCGAGAGGAGGTTTTTGGCCTCCGGCTCGCTCATGGACTCGAGCTTCTTCTTCAGCGCGTCCACACGCTGGCGCTGTTCATAGATCCCCGCTTCCGTTTTCTGGTCCGCATTGAGGATGCCATTGACGAGATCGTCACCAACCTTGCCCGCCAGAGTCTGCAGCAACTCCTTCGCCATAGCGTTTTGTTTGTCGACGGCAAGCCGCATGCCGAGACCGAACTCCGCGTTGTCTTCAAAGAGGGAATTCGACCATGTCGGCCCGCGTCCGTCCTTGTTCATCGCCCAGGGCGTCGTCGGGAGGTTGCCGCCGTAGATCGAGGAGCATCCCGTTGCGTTCGCGACGTACATCCGGTCGCCGAACAACTGGCTCGCGAGCTTCACGTACGGCGTCTCGCCGCACCCCGAGCACGCACCGCTGAACTCGAACAACGGCTCGAGGAACTGCGACCCCTTGACGGAATCGACTCGGGCCGTC
>Ga0335071_10003765_pt1 | contig 15934 bp, 14 predicted proteins | sample Lox_Sample_15_FD_206724 | JGI IMG/M metagenome (GOLD analysis project Ga0335071, IMG submission 206724) | Soil microbial communities from Loxahatchee National Wildlife Refuge, Florida, United States - Lox_Sample_1.5 | ecosystem: Environmental > Terrestrial > Soil > Wetlands | place: USA... | reverse complement strand
ACAGTGCATCTCACCGCGAGCGCGGGGAATGACCCCTACGAGGCCAGCATTCCGTTCGACGCGTCGAAGGCGACATTCCATCCCGGCATCACGACGATCTGGGCGCGCCAGCGTGTCGAAGATCTGATGGATCACTGGCGCCACTCTGATGAAAAAGGCCAGGCCGAGATTCGCGGCAGCGTGATCGCGCATGCGATCCGCTACAACCTGGTGACCCGCTTCACGTCGCTGGTCGCGGTCGAGGAAGTCGCGGTCAACAAGGGAGGCCAGAACAATAGCGTCGCCGTTCCTACGGAAATGCCCGCGGGCTGGCAGATGGACAAAGTGTTCGGCGCGCCAGCTACCGGCACCACGGACGAATTCTTCGAGACACTCGGCATCACGTTGCTGGTGACGGGAATCGGGTTGTGGCTGCTGTCGCGGAAACAGCGACTGGCAGCTGTGTCCGCGAGGACGCGGCTATAGGTGCGTCTTCCTCCGCCTGAAGCGCGGATTCGGAACTACTAAAGGATGTCGACCGTGATTTGCTGGGCCACAGACGAAACGAGCAGGAGCACTCCGATGAAGACTCTACGCATTGCCGCCGCGGTGCTCCTGCTCGCGGGAGCCTGTCTCACCGCCCGCGCCGCTTACATGCGAGCGAAGGCGGACCTGGCAGGCATACTGATCCGGCGCGCGTGGAATGAGAGCGCGCAGTCCGGCAAGCCCAGGGCTCCATGGCCGTGGGCCGATACGCATCCGGTGGCGCGGCTGCAGATTCCGCATCTTGGCTACGACGAAATCGTCCTCGACGCCGCCACGCCGCAAGTCCTGGCCTTCGGTCCGGCGCGGCTGCTCAGCAGCGCCGCCCCCGGAGAGCCGGGCAACATCGTGGTCGCCGGGCACCGCACGAGCTGGTTTCGACCGCTGGAAGGAATTGCGCAGGGCGATGCCATCCAACTCGACTGGTATGACTCACACGGTGGGCTGCACAGCCGTCACTACGCGGTGAGCGCGATTCGCGTTGTCGAACCAAAGGATGTGGCGTTGCTGGCACCGACGTCCGAAGACGCGCTCACACTGATTACCTGCTACCCATTTGGGCGTAGCTCGCGCTCGCCGCAACGGTTCGTGGTGCGGGCGGAACCGCTTTAGCGATGCCTCCGGAATGGGCGCTTGACATTGGGATGTAATTACTGTATTTTCTGTATTAACAGAAATTACAGAATTATCACAATGCCACTGACATCGGTCGAACAGCGTTTCATCCTGCACTGGGGAGAGATGGGGACGCGCTGGGGCATCAACCGCACCGTTGCCCAAGTGCATGCCCTGCTCTTCATTTCTGCGAAACCATTGCATGCGGAAGATATCGCCAGCACACTGACCGTGGCGCGGTCGAACGTCAGCACCAGCCTGCGCGAGTTGCAGGGCTGGGGGATCGTCCGGGTAGTTCATGTGCTTGGTGACCGCCGCGACCACTTCGAATCCGAGAAAGACGTGTGGGAGATTTTCCGCATCATTGCCGAGGAGCGGAAGCGGCGGGAAATCGATCCGACACTGCGTGTTTTGCAGGAATGCGTCGGCGAACTGAAGAAATCGCAGCCAGCCAGCTCTTATACCCGCGAGCGCCTGGAAGAGATGCTCGAGTTCCTGACCACGACATCGGGCCTCTTCGAGGAACTCATCCATATGCCGGGCGGAGCGCTGAAGGGGGTAGCGCGCTTGCGGGGTAAGTTGAAGGGCCTGTTCACGAAGAAGTCTCGAAAGGAAGGAGCATGATTTCTCTGGTATCTGACATGACGGACCGCAAAGGGCGTCACGCGCACGGCTGGTTGTTCTTCGACGCCGAGTGTGCCCTATGTCGGCGTATCGCCCGCTGGCTGGCACGGCCGATGCACCGGCGAGGCATGGCACTGGCTCCGCTCCAGGATCCACGAGTCGGAGCTTTGCTGGGTCTCACACGGGCTGAACTGCTGCGCGAGATTCGCTACGTTACCACGGATGGGACGCAAACGGCGGGCGCCGACGCTGTGCTCGCTGTACTACGCGAGATCTGGTGGGCACAACCAATCGTGTGGATGTCAGCACTGCCGGGCGCCCTGCCTTCCATGCGCGCCGCCTATCGATGGATTTCGCGGCATTCTCGTTGCCCGTCTCATCGTTACCTGGGCACTGAGATTGCCCGCGGATGCGACTAACTGTCGTGGAGGTCGTCGGGTGACGAAACTGACATTTGCAGATCTGTGGCGGCCAAGCGGAACGGTAGACCGCACCTCCTATGCTCTGGTGGGATTGCTGGGATTCGCGCTGAAGCACAATCTCGATCGTCTGATCGCCACTTTTGGATTCCATCGCCAGTGGACTCTGTTCAACTACTGGCTTCCGCTGCGAGATGTTGCTCGGATCACCAGCCTGCGCTCTGCCGAGGGAGCATTTCTTGCCACCATGGTGGCGTTTGCTCTTCCCTTTGTATGGGTGGGCACGGTCTTGACCACAAAGCGGCTGCGCAGCGCCGGACTCCCTGCCTCGCTGGTGCTGTTGTTCTTCGTTCCCTTTCTCAATCTGATCTTCTTTCTGATGCTCTGCCTCTGGCCGGCTCGAAGCCAGGCAACTGGCGGCCCTCCCCAGCCTGCCGGGCGGGCTTCGATCGCGCGATTGCTTCCAGAGAGCGCATTCGGAAGCGCAGCACTGTCTTTGTTGATGTCAGTACCGATCGGACTAGGCATCGCGATGATTGGTGTGCGCGTCCTTATCGGCTACGGGTGGGGACTTTTCGTGGCCATGCCCTTCACGATGGGGTTCATCGCCGCACTGATTTATGGATATCGCCAGCCGCGCAGTCTGGGAAGCTGTGTGGGTGTCGGCGCGCTTTCTGTCGCGCTGGTGGGGCTGGCTTTATTCGTGGTAGCGGCTGAAGGGATCCTCTGCCTAGCCATGGCCATCCCGATCGCTTTGCCTCTGGCGGCTCTTGGCGGATCGTTTGGTTACTGGGTGCAACGAGCGCGCTGGGTTCGCCAGGGCGGCCCGGCGGTTATCTCCGTGGCGCTCTTATTTGCTCCGAGCGTTCAGTGGATGGAGCATTCGGTTGCGCCAAGAGCCCCCGAATACGTGGTGCGCTCGTCGATCGACGTGCAGGCACCGCCGGAGAAGGTGTGGAAGGAAGTCGTTGCCTTCACGGAAATTCCGGCACCCAAGGAATGGCTGTTTCGCTCGGGGATCGCGTATCCGATCCGGGCTGAGATTCGGGGGACGGGCGCGGGCGCGGAGCGTCGCTGTGTGTTCTCCACCGGCGCATTTGTAGAACCGATCCAGATATGGGATGCGCCGCACAGCTTGAAATTTTCAGTGACTTCGAATCCTGCTCCGATGGAAGAATGGACGCTCTATTCGCACATCGAGCCGCCACATCTGCATGGATTCCTGGTTTCGAATGGCGGGCAGTTTCTCTTGACGCCACTACCCGACGGAGGCACACGGCTGGAGGGTACGACGTGGTACCACCACGGGTTGTGGCCAGCGCAGTACTGGCGGCTCTGGTCCGATGCAATTATTCACCGCATTCACATGCGCGTGCTGACGCACATCCGCGAAGCGGCGGAACACAGTTGAGCCTGTTCGCAATGCAGATGCTGCCACGTCACCGCAGATTGCTAACCATGGTGATCTGACGCTCGGCGGAGTCGTTCATGACGACTTTCTTTCCGTCAGCGGACGCGGCCATCCAGAACGGCGAGGTCTGCAACGAGGTCAGATCCCGCGCAACTCCGCTGGCGGGGTCGTAGAGCGTGAGGTGCGAGCGTCCGTCGGGCAGGTCAGCGACGAGCAGAACGCCATCTTTCGTCACTGTCCAGCTCGCCCACGTTCTTGGACGCATGATCGGCGAGATAGCGATTTCTTCGCTACCCTTCAGAGGAACACGCCAGATTTCCGGATTCGGATACCTGGACTTTGAGTAGTAGATGTTTCCATCTTGCGATTCGAGCGCCGCGAACCCGCCCTGCTGCGTGACCTGAATTTCCGGGCCGCCGGCGACAGCGACTTTCCACACCTGGTAGTCTCCAGTTCGATCAGAAGCGTAATAGACGAAGCGGCCGTCGCGAGAAAAGCTCGGTACACAGCCTTCCGCGATCGGACGGGCGCGGTCGGGATGATCCACAGGCGCAAGGAAGACGAACGTGGCGTCATGCCAGGGCGCGTCAAAGACCAGGCTCTTGCCGTCGGGCGACCAGCGTGGCGTTCCGGCGCTGTCGGTGAAGCTGATCTGGACAGGATCGGAGCCATCGGCATTGCTCATCCAGATCTGCCAGGGACCGGAGCGATTCGACATGAACGCGATCTTCCCGCCGTCGGGTGAGATCTGCGGCGCAGCATTGCCGCTGTCGCCGGGGATGATGGTGCGGAACTCGGCAGGCCGCAGGTCATCATGCATCTCTCGCGCGGGCAGGGTGGCCATGCGGGTTTTCTGCTCGATCCGGATGGCAGGCGCGGCGTCGACCTTGGGAGCCGTTGACGCCTGTGCCTGCTCGGCATAACGCACCGTGAGTTCTTTCTTCTCAGCCTTCTCCTTCCGGAGAGCTTCAAGGAGCGCCCGCTGCGTATTGCGAGCGCCGAGATTCCACGAGGCGCCAATCAAGCCGCCGACGATCAGAGCTGCAGAGGCCGCGATCCAGATCGGCCAGCGCCGGAATGTCGTGCTTGGGATTGAGGGAGGCAATTCCGGGGGAATGGAAATGGACTCTGATGCGACTGGCGATGACGCAAGGGCCTCGGCCGATTCCGCAGAGGGCGTGCCGGCCGGCGCTGTGTCGCACTCTTCGACGATCTCGTCGCGCGTGAGCTTTCCAATGAACCGGTACCCGCGCCGGGGAAGCGTCTCGATATACTTCGGTTCGTCGGCGGAATCGCACAGAGTTTCGCGGAGCTTGTTAACGGCGGCATTCAGGCCGTGGCTGGCGTCGACGAAGTGCCCCTCGTCCCAGAGCCGCCGCTGAAGCTCGTCGCGCGAGACCAGCTCGCCAGGCCGCGATACGAGTAAGGCGAGAATTTCGAACGGCTGCCGAGCCAGCTTGAGTCGAACTCCGTCTCGCCAGATCTCCTGCGTTGTCAAATCGGCTTCGAAGGGTCGAAATCGAACGCGGCTGAGTGGTCCGTCCTGATTCATGAATCGACTCCTGTCGCCCGCTTCCCACATTTGCCATCGGCCGGCAACGCGAGGCACACCAAACCTTGTCCCGTAATACGCACGGGGGCCCAGACAAGTTCCCTTGTATTGTTGACGCGCGGGAAGCTGATCCGTAAGCGATTGTGTGGCCTTCGGGGCATGGAAGCCGATTCAACTAGAGGCTTCCAGAATGATGGACCAGCTGCAATTCCAGACCAGTCGGCGGCACGGGAGAGGCTCGCGTCTCCGAATTGCGCCGAACCGTAAGGAGAGTAAGCGTTTCTACGCCGGCGGTGTGGGCGGCGTCCAGAATCTTCAGGACGTCCGCAAAGGGAGCGCGGGTATCAGCCTTGATGTAGAGCGTCTTGTCGGAACGCCTGGAAAGCTCACGGCGGATGACTCCCGCGAGGTTCCTGTTCTCAACGGGGTTAATTCCAAAGTACACACGGCCATTGCCGGTGATGGTCATCACGGCGGCGTCTTCTTTGTCCGCACTCGGAACCGGCACCGCGCTGGCGGCGAAGGGCATGTCAACACTGATCCCTTTCTGCAGGGGAACCTGCGCGGTGGACTGGGTGGTTGTCGAAACCGCGATGGCAATAAGGGTTAGACCGAGCAGACACACTACGAGTACGTGCTTCATGTGTGAGACTCCTTTCGACCTATGCAGGCTGGATAGTTAGGGTTTCACTCCACCAAGGGACGCGGTGGCCAGGCTGCCGCCGAGTCCCATGGTTTCGACGGCGGACGATGGCACGATGACCATCGATCCGCGTTCCTTGATGGCTTCATACAGCATGTTCATGGCGCGCAGATGCAATGCGGTTGGATTCTCCGTGTAGGCGGACGCCGCCTGCACGAAGCTGTTGGAGATTTCCGTCTCCGCCTGCCCCAGGATGATTCGGGCCTGACGCTCGCGTTCCGCCTGCGCCTGCCGCGACATGGCATCTTCCAAGCCCTGCGGAATACGGACGTCGCGAATCTCGACCGACTGCACCGTGATGCCCCACGGATTGGTTTTCTCGTCGAGGATGCGCTGCAATTCGCGACCCAGCGTCTCGCGCTCGGTGATCATCTGCGCCAGTTCGTGCCGGCCGATCGACTCGCGCAGCGCGGTCTGCGCGCTCATGTTGATGGCGTCGACGAAATTCTCGACTTCGAGAATGGACTTTTCCGCGTTCCAGACAAGCCAGAAGACGATCGCATCCACATTCACCGGAACCGTGTCGCGGGTGAGTGTCGATTCCGCCGAGACGCTGGCCACGCGCACGCGCTGATCGACGTAGGGACTGAGCGTCTCGATGACAGGAACAATAGAGACAAGTCCCGGCCCTCGCAGGCCAGCATACTTCCCCAAGCGGAGCAGCGCGACCTTTTCCCACTGCTGCACGATCTTGATCGAGAACAGGAGATAGACGCCAACCAGACTGAACCCGATCAGCCACGCCGGATTTTGCCTGTTGCCGGCAATGAGGATTCCGACCACCAGGCAGATTGCAAATGCCGCAACGGCAACTCGGTTCGTGCGAGCGAATTCACCTTTCGTCAACATGGCTTATCTCCTCCGCGTCGATTCCGACGCCAGTTCCCGCAGTTCCTCGATCAGCTCTTCGACTGTGAATCCCGCAGCCCCTGCGCGCGCCACGCAGTCGCCGACAATTTGGTGCAATTGGCGCTCCCGCTCGGCGTCGCTGCGCTTGATTTTTTGCGCGCTGATGAACGTCCCCGTCCCCTGATGCGTTTCGAGCAATCCGCCCAGTTCCAGCTCGCGGTAGGCGCGCACCACGGTATTCGGATTGATGGAAAGATCGACCGCCAGCTGCCGCACCGTGGACAGCTGGTCCCCTGCCGCGAGCGAACCGGAAGCCATCCCGCCGCGCACCTGGTCGATGATCTGACGGTAGACCGGGACGCCGCTGTGCAGGTCGAGCCGGAAGCGGAAGGCCGTGGCCGAGGACTGGTGGCTCATGACGATATCCAGTGTACTATAACACTAGTACATTATGTCAAGAGGAAAGTCAGGAGCTCTCTAAGCGGAAACCGCAGACCGATGGAATTGGAGGAGTAGAAGGTAAGAATCCATTGTCCGTGAGTGAAATCGCGAGTGGGTGTTAAAGAACTGGCTTTTCCTCAAGAGCAGTCAAAATCCTGGGAATACAAAACGCCTTGAAATCCAAAAATATTCGCTTGTAACGCATCCTCACACAATTTCTTTTTCAAGAATCTAGCGAAAAAGAGTTTTTCAACACCCACGCGATATTACGTCAACAATCCTTTGGGGTGAGGTGATGGCGGCCAGGCTCCCCATAGCGGTCAACGCAGCCACGTCCGTTCCATTGCAGCCACGACCGTTCCATTTCGGAATGGGATCGCTTTCCGTTCCCGATTTTTCGGCTACGACAGCCGCCTCCGGCGAGAGAATGCAACCGACACCTCAAACGAACGTAGTTGTTTCGCCTCTCCGAGCAGTTTCCCCCGTTGAGGCACGGCACGCCCTGAGACGAGAATCCGAGCGCAGATCTGTCAGTGGCTGCCTGAAAGGAGACCAAATCATGTCCAAGTATGTTGTCCTCGCTTTCTTCTTGCTCACCATGACTGGTAGCACCCTTGGCCAGAACTGGACGCAGGAGTGCTCCTACACCTTCACCACCGGGAACGGGCAGAACTACTTGCAATCCTGCGTGACCGTGAACGGAAATGTCACGCACTTCGAGAGTCCGTCAGGATCCGAAGATATCGGTTCCCCTCCTTGGAATCGCGGCGAAGGCTACGCCTTCTGTGAAACATCCGGCAGCCCCACGCCCTACTACGATTTCGCTGGATTCGGCGATAGTGGCAATTGGCAAGCACCGGTTCTCTTGCATTCCACCGCAACATCGGTTCAGATCGCCCGTACGTCGAGTAACAATATTTGGACCCTCAAGCAGACCTTCACCCAAAACGCAGGCACTGCCAATCTCAAAGTTGTCATGTCTGTCAAAAATAACAGCGCGGTTTCGCGGAACATTCGATTCATGCGGTGGGTCGCCGCCAGCGCTAACAACGATCATTTCCACAACACTTTTACTTCGAGCTTCACAAGTGTATTTGCGTGGGCAGGCTTTGGGTTGGTCATGCAGAATGTGCCGCCGTGGACAGATCTTGCCGGCGGTTATGTGCAATGGACACCCGTCGGTCCCGATCCTTGCAACCCGTTTCAGTATGTAGTCAAAAACATGGACCTTCCGCTCGTTAACAGCACTGGTTCCATGTATCTTTACTATTTGATGACGATCCCACCGAAAGCATCAAGAAGCATTGCTCTGACGTATAAAGCAATGTAGAGATGTTGCCTTCCCGAGTAGTCCAGGCCGACTAGCTGGTACTTCGTACGGAGGGAATCACTTCGCAGAAAAGGACGGTGTGTCAATTTGACGTGAACGGGCGATTGCACTCAGAACGTTGTTCCGGGAGTTGGCGAACATGGCGATGTTGCGCCCTCAAAACAACCCTCTTTACTGGGGTTGTGAAGAGTCCTTGTCGTCGCTGCTAAATAGCACGCGCACGTCATCAATCGACGTCAGAATGAGAACAAAGACGCATCCAAACAGGCCAATCAAAAACATCCCTTCCAGAACGCGAATCGCAAAGATCAGCATCTCCGACCTCGGGCAGGCTTCTCCGCGTTCAGTTCACCAGAAAGGTCGTAAAGAGTTCATAAAGAAATGCAGGATGGATTCGTCGCACACAGGGGTTTTCAGTCCTTGGACCTCAAAAGCCGACCGGCAGGGCTTTCTATTTCGGTGACGCGCTCCCCAACCCCTTCACATTTTCCTGTAGAAACTGCCGGATCGCCGACCACGCCTTCTGATTCTGCTCGTAGGTGTAGCCACCGTGATCGGCGCCTGGAACCGTGAGCAGCTGGTTCGGGACCTTGGCCGCGTCGAGCGCCTTGTGCAGGCGTACCGCCTGCGAATAGGGAACGAGGGAGTCGCGGTCACCGTGAATGGTGATGATCGGAGGCGTGTTGCCGGTGACGTAGTTGATCGGCGACACGCGCTTCGCGATCTCGTCCGCATTCGCCTGGTTGCCGAGCCACACGACGGCGTATCCCTTGGCATTCGGCCCGTGCAGTTCGTCGAGGACGTCGGTGATGCCGAACCAGTTCACGATCGCCGCTACTCGCGGATCGCCATTTGTGCCCGGCGCCCCGCTCCAGTAGTTTTCGGTTCCGCGGCACTCGCGATCGAATCCGGCGGCCGGCGTGAGCATGCCGGTGATGAGGGCGAGGTGGCCTCCGGCTGACCCACCCTGCAGCACGACGCGCTGGGGATCAAACTTGTATTCCTTCGCATGCGCAAAGACCCAATGCAGTGCACACCGGCAATCTTCGACCGCCGCCGGAGCCAGCGACACGCGTCCAAGCCGGTACTCGACATTGACCGCGGCAAAGCCCATCTGCAGGTAGGGCATCATTTCGAGCACACGCTCTTCTTTGGTGCCCTCCACCCATCCGCCGCCATGGATCACGATGACGACGGGGGTCGGTCCTTTCGCCTCCGCCGGACGGTAGACGTCGAGCTTGTTCTCGTAGTTGTTGGCGGTGTGATAGACGATGTTCGTCTGAACTTCGAAGCGGAACATCTCCGCCGCGAAGGTTGCGGCGTCGGTTTGCGCGAGACAGGTTGAGGCGAGAAAGAAGAGGGAAACAATCAATAAGAGTTTGCGCATGAGTTCCTCGAAATAGGGTTTTGGTGGAAGAACGAGCGCTCCTCCCGTTCCCCCCTGTTACTGGTTATTGGTTACTTCCAACAGGATTTGGCTTTCACGCGGCACCAATCAGCATTTTTCCTACTTCCCAACTGCACGCCCTGATAACCGTCGAAGTACACGCACAACCGACCTTCATCGTCGTTGGAGAATTTGAAACGGAAAGATTGGATTCGTTGGCCATCCGATGTAAGGACCATCAAGTGATTTGATTGCAGGTCTAGTTCCTCAATCAGCACTGGTTTCTTGTGCGGCCAATTGACAACTCGGCCATGATCGACACGCACCGTGAGCGTGTTCGGATTGTACTCGCCACCAGGCGAGATCCTCGTCGGAGGCTCGGCGGAATTGGGAAGAACGCATACGCTGCCGCTACTGGTGTGTGCTCCGGCCGCCGAAGCTGTCTGTGCGGCGATGTCAACGCAAAAACACATGCAGATGAGAGTGAATAGTACTGCGCAGACGAGTGCCGCTTTCACAATAGCAATCTACGCTGAACACTCTCAGATTTGAAGATGGTCAAGCAAAGACCTCTTCCTACTTCCCCACCTCAAACCCATACTTCCTCAACAACTCCGCTGACGCCGGCGTCTTGATGTAATTCACGAACGCCTTCGCCGTCTCTTTTTCCTTCGACGACTTCAGCACGACGCATGCCTGCTCGATCGCCGGATAGTCAGCGTCCGGAATCTCGACATACCGGCCTTTGTCCTTCATCGTCGGCGAGAGCGCCAGCGACAGCGCGACAATGCCCACATCCGCCGCGCCGGAAACGACGAACGATGCCGTCTGCGAGATGTTTTCGCCCAGCACGAAGCGGTCAGCGACCTTGTCGTAGACGCCTTCTTTCTTCAGCGCCGCCACCGCTGCCTGTCCGTAGGGCGCATGCTGCGGATTGGCGATGGCGATCTTCTTGATCGCAGGATTGGTCAACGCTGCGAGGCCGGCGCTGATATCAAGCTTCGAGTCCGACGGCACCCAGAGCACGATCTTGCCGGTGGCGTACTGATAGAGTGTGCCGGGTTCGGCGAGGCCCGCGGTGTCGAGCTTCTTCGCGTAGTCGAGATTGGCGGAGAAGAAGACGTCGAAGGGCGCGCCGTTCTGGATCTGCTGGAAAAAGTTGCCCGAAGAGCCAAACGTAAGCTTGACGGTCTTGCCCGTTTCTTTCTGGTAGCGGGCGGCGATATCGGCCATGGCAAACTGCAAATCCGCGGCAGCGGCGACGGTGATTTCCTGGGCGGCGCAGGAAGCAGCTGCCAGCAGGATGAGGACCACGACGGCAACTGGGTGGCGTAGGCGCCGAAATTTGGTGTGGTTAATCAATGTGATGTCCTTCCTTCGGATAAAATGCGCTCACCGGATTCCCTGTCGTCCGTCTGAAAACAAAGTGCAGTATTCCAGAGGAGTTCCCATGTCACGAGCAATATGTTATGTCTTCCTGACGCTTGTACTCGTAGCGGCCGCAGTCGCCGAACCGGCGCTCACAACCCAGCCCACGGTATGGGCCAGCAAGCCCGATGCAGCCGCGTTCGAGAAGATCGTCAACGACCGGCTGGCCGCCGGACAGAAATCCATCGACAAGCTGGTCGCAGTGAAAGGCGCAAGGACGATCGAGAACACGCTCGTGCCCTACGACGAAGCTATCCGACAGATTAACACCGGAAATTATCTGGCCAATATGATGTTCCAAATTCATCCGGACGCAGCGTTCCGCGACCTGGCAACGAAACTGACGGAGAAGGCGACGTCGGCGCTGACAGCATTGTCCCTGAACCGCGACGTGTATAAAGCGCTGTCCGCCGTCGATACTTCCAAGGCCGATGCGGCGACGCGTTACTACGTCCAGCGCACGCTGCTGGAATTCCAGCTGGCCGGGGTGGACAAGGACGACGCCACGCGCTCCCGCATCAAGCAGCTGAACGACGAACTGACGAATGAAGTCACGATGTACGAGCGCAACATTGCTGACGATCAGCGCAGCGTGGTCGTGGCCGGTGCCGCCGACCTCGACGGCATGCCGCAGGACTACATCGACCGCCACAAGCCCGGCGCGGACGGCAAGATCACGATCACAACCGACTATCCTGACGCGCTTCCTATCTTCAAGTTCGCCAGGAATACCGACCTGCGGAAGCGCCTGATGGAGCAGTTCGACAACCGCGCTTACCCCAAGAACCGCGACCTGCTGATGAAGATGATGCAGACGCGCTATGAGATCGCGACCTTGCTCGGCTATGCGTCCTGGGCCGACTACAACGCGGCCGACAAGATGGCGGTCAATGGGCAGAACATCGCACAGTTCATTCACGATCTCGACGCAGCCACGGAGCCGGTGGCGCGGCGCGAATATGCCATGCTGCTGGCCGAGAAGCAGAAGAACGATCCGAGCGCGAAAGAAGTCTGGGAGTACGAGGCCAGCTATTACAAGGAGCAACTGCGGCGTTCGAAGTACAACTTCGACTCGCAGAGCGTGCGCCCATACCTGCCGTACGACGCGGTGAAAAAGGGGATCATGGATGCGGCAGCCAATCTGTTCCAAGTGAGCTTCAAACAGGAAATGAACGTACCCGCGTGGGATCCGACGGTCGAGACCTATGACGTGATCGACCGCGGAAAGATGATCGGGCGTTTTTATCTCGACATGCATCCACGGCCGGGCAAGTTCAGCCACGCGGAGATGGTGCCGGTGCTGGACGGCATCAAGGGAAAACAATTGCCGGAAGCGACGCTGGTTTGTAACTTCCCCAAACCGACGGCGGACGATGCCGGATTGATGGAGTACGGCGACGTGGAGGTCTTCTTCCACGAGTTTGGCCACCTGATGCACCACATCCTAGGCGGACAACAGCAGTGGGCCGGGATCAGCGGCATCACGATGGAAGCGGATTTTGGCGAGGCACCGTCGCAGATGCTGGAAGAGTTCATCCGCAGCCCGCAGGTGCTTTCGACGTTCGCGCACCATTACAAGACCGGCGAAGCGATTCCGGAAGACCTGGTGGCACGCATGAACCGCGCGTCGGCATTCGGACGCGCCGGCTTTACCGCGGCCCAGATCAGCTACACCGCGCTTTCTTACGACATCTACAAGACCAAGCCGGAGAACGTGGACCTGGATGCCGTCACGCGGCAGGACACGGAACGTTACACGCTCTTCAAGCCGATGGAAGGTACGCATATGTACGCTTCGTTTGGACACCTGAGCGGCTACTCGTCGGCTTACTACACCTATATGTGGGACAAAGTGATTGCCGAAGACTTCTTCGGGCAGTTCGATCAGAACAAGCTGCTGTCCGGTAGCGCTCCCATGCGCTACCGGCGCGTGGTGCTGGAGCCGGGCGGATCGATGTCGGCGAATGACCTGGTGAAGAATTTCCTGGGACGTCCGCAGAACATGACTGCCATGGAGCACTGGATGAGCGAGGAATTCGATGGCGCGGCAGGAGGGGCGGAGAAGGCGGTGAACTGAGTTGGTCTACTTAGACCGTAAGGGTTCTAATTTTGTTAAATACCTGACTTTGAACTCTTCGCCTTTCTCGTCGTAAAAGAATGTCAGTATGTCACTTCCTTGCCGCGCTAGTTCCGCACGGTCACGAAGCCAACCCGCGATCTGTGGAAGTGCAGCGCTGAGAACGTATTGTTTCACTCGGTGACGAATCAACCGCGGCACCGGCTGCACGACAATCTCCCAACGGTACTGGGGTGGGCGCTGATATAGGGCTGAAATCGGCCAGTTCTCCGCAGGCCTAGCATTGTTGAGGTATTCAACCCTCAGGAACTCGTATTCACCCCGGCGTAGCCAAAAGTCAGACCAAAAATAGAAGTGCAACTTTAATTCGTGCAGCTGCGGTATCGAGTCCAGCACGACAGAAACAGCGGCTGCTCCCACTGGATACGACAGCTGGTGAGAGATCTTCGCTCTTGAGAGCGTCGGAATAACGTACGGTTTAACATCTTCCATTTCGATCTCCCGGCCCACGGTATCACCATTTTCAGGGTGATGCTCGGTTGGTCTTTGTTTGACCCCTCCTTTTCCCCTCCCGTAAACTGAAAAGATTCAGAGTCATACAAGGCCTGATCCATGTCTGAGAACATTCATATCAAGCTCCCCGATGGGAGCGACAAGGAAGTCCCCAAGGGGACAACGGCGCTCGATGTCGCCAAGTCCATCAGCCCGCGCCTGGCCGATGCCGCGCTGGTCGCGAAGACCAACGGCGACCTGATCGACCTGGCGCGTCCGCTGGAAAAAGATACCGACCTCAAGATCCTTACGGAAAGAGATCCCGAGTCGCTCGAGGTTTACCGGCACTCGTCCGCACACCTGATGGCGGCGGCCGTGCTCGAACTTTTTCCTGAGACCAAGCTCGGCCACGGCCCGGCGACCGAAAACGGATTCTTCTACGACTTCTACCGCGAGACGCCGTTCACTCCCGAAGACCTGGCGAAGATCGAAAAGAAGATGCAGGAACTCGTGCAGCAGGACCTCCCCTATGCGCGCGAGTTTCTGCCCCACCAGGAAGGCCTGGAGCGCTTCAAAACAGACGGCGACTTCATGAAGTGCCACTTCATCGAGCAGTTCACCAAGCCCGATGAAAAGATTTCGATCTACAAGACCGGCAAGTTTCTCGATTTCTGCCGCGGCCCGCATCTGCCCTCGACGGGAAAGATCAAAGCCTTCAAGCTGCTGAACATCGCCGGAGCGTATTGGCTCGGCGACGAAAAGAATCCGCAACTGCAGCGCATTTACGGAACGTCGTTCTTCTCGAAGAAAGAACTCGACGACTATCTCAACAAGCAGGAAGAAGCCAAGAAGCGCGACCACCGCGTCCTCGGCAAGCAGCTCGACCTGTTCTCGATCCAGGAACTGGCGGGCCCGGGCCTGATCTTCTGGCACCCCAAGGGCGGGATCATCCGCAAGGAGATGGAAGACTGGATGCGAGAGGAGTACATCCGCCGCGGATACTCGCTCGTGTGCACGCCGCACGTGGCGCGCCGCCAGCTCTTCTACACCTCGGGCCACGAGGGCTACTACTCGAACAACATGTTCGACGCCATGGAGCTCGACGATGCCGAATATCGCCTGAAGCCCATGAACTGCCCGGGGCACATCCTGATCTACCGGGACTCGCTGAAGTCGTATCGCGATCTGCCGGTGCGGCTCGGCGAACTGGGCACGGTGTATCGCTACGAGCGCTCGGGCGTAATGCACGGCCTGCTGCGCGTCCGGGGCTTTACCCAGGACGACGCGCACATCTTCTGCACCCGCGAACAGATCGAAGGCGAAATCGCAGGCTGCCTGGATTTCGCGCTCGATGTGCTGAAGGACTTCGGCTTCGACAAGTTCCAGACCGAACTTTCGACCTGGGACCCGAACGACCGCAAGAATTTCGTCGGCAGCGAAGACCAGTGGCTGATGGCGACGCAGTCGCTCGAGAACGTCCTGAAGCAGCGCAAGATCGACTACAAAGTCATTCCGGGCGAGGCGGCGTTTTACGGCCCGAAGATCGATATCAAGCTGGTCGACGCGATCGGCCGCCTGTGGCAGCTTTCGACGGTGCAGTTCGACTTCAACCTGCCGCAGCGCTTCCAACTGGAGTACGTGGCTGAAGATGGCACGCGCAAACAGCCAGTCATGGTGCACCGCGCGCTGTACGGATCAGTTGAGCGCTTCTTCGGCGTGCTGATCGAGCACTATGCCGGAGCGTTCCCGGTGTGGCTCTCGCCGGTGCAGGCGGTGATGATCCCGATCGCCGAGCGGCACAGCACTTATGCGGAGAAAGTGGCAGCGCAGCTGCGCGCAGCTGGGGTCCGCGTGGAAGTCGACGCCCGCAACGAAAAAATGAATGCCAAGATCCGCGAGCACGCGCTACAGAAAGTGCCGTTCCTGCTGGTGGTCGGCGACAAAGAAGCCGAAGCGGACAAGGTCAACGTGCGCACCCGCGGCAAAGAAAAGACCGAAGACATGCCGACGGCGGATTTCGTGGAGAAGATCAGGAAGCTGATCGCGGAGAAGAGCGCCGGGCTGTAGGTGCCAGCGTCCCCCCC
>Ga0335071_10003762_pt1 | contig 15939 bp, 10 predicted proteins | sample Lox_Sample_15_FD_206724 | JGI IMG/M metagenome (GOLD analysis project Ga0335071, IMG submission 206724) | Soil microbial communities from Loxahatchee National Wildlife Refuge, Florida, United States - Lox_Sample_1.5 | ecosystem: Environmental > Terrestrial > Soil > Wetlands | place: USA... | reverse complement strand
CTGCCCCTGCCAGGCCAGGAACGCGGCCCCTCCTATTACTCGGACAGGCTCCTAGCTTGCGACGATATTGATGAGTTTGCCCGGGACGACGATCACCTTTCGCACGGTGATGCCTTCCGTGTGTTTTTTTACGCGAGGATCCGCCAGGGCGGCATCCTCGAGTTCCTTGCTGGTTGCACCGACCGATGCCGTGAGCCGCGCTCTGATTTTTCCGTTTATCTGAATCGGGATCTCGATCGTGTTCTCCTGAACGTACCGCTCCTCGAAAGCGGGCCAGGATGCGTAGGTCAGCGATTCCGAGTGGTCAAGAATCTGCCACAACTCCTCGCAGATGTGCGGGGCCATTGGCGAGAGCAGCAGAACGAAGGCTTCCATGCAGGAGCGCGGGCGGATTTCCTGACCTGTGAAATAATTGACGAATTCCATCAGGTGGCTGATCGCCGTATTAAAGCCCAGATTCTCCATATCCTGCGTGACGGATCGTATGGTCTTGTGCAGCACACGCAGCTGTTCCTCGTTAGGCGGCACTTCTTCCGGCGCCACTTTGGGGCTCAGTTGCATGGCGTCGGTGGACTCCTCCACGATCATTCGCCAGGCGCGGTTGAGGAAACGGCTGATTCCCTCCACGCCCTGCATGCTCCACGGTTTTGTGCTTTCGAGCGGTCCCATGAACATCTCGTAAAGGCGGGTTGTGTCGGCTCCGTATTTCTGAACCGGTACGTCAATAGAAATGACGTTTCCGCGGGACTTGGACATCCTTTCGGTTTCTCCGATGAGTTCTTCCCCGGTTTCGACGTGAAACGCTTTGCCCTCCTCGAACCGGATCAGGCTATAGGGTACAACCCTGCCATCCGCCGTGCGATATGTGACGGACAAAATCATCCCTTGATTGACCAAACGTTGAAATGGTTCCATCGTGGACACATATCCGCGGTCGAAAAGTACTTTGTGCCAGAAACGCGAGTACAGCAGGTGCAAAACGGCATGTTCCGCGCCGCCAACATAAAGGTCTACCGGCATCCAGTATTTTTCTTTCTCCGGATCCCATGCCTGCCGGTCGTTTTTAGGATCGCAGAAACGGAGGTAATACCAACAGGAACCCGCCCATTGGGGCATTGTGTTGGTTTCCCGCAAATATTTGCGGCCATCCATTTCGACCTGTATCCAGTGCTTCGCCTTTTCCAACGGACCGCCCGGCTTGCCGGTCGGTTTGAAATCTTCCATTTCAGGCAGGAGGACCGGCAGATCTCCAGTTTCCACCGCGCGGATCAGCTCCGTCGGGTTTCCCTGCGCATCGAGTTCGTGCAGGATTGGAATCGGTTCGCCCCAATAACGCTGACGGCTAAATAGCCAATCGCGCAGTTTATATTTAATGGCTGCGCGCCCGATGCCTTTATTGACGAGCCACTCGATAATTTTTGTTTTTGCCTGCGGCGTCGGCAACCCGTTCAGCGAGACTTCCGCATTTGCGGATTGCATCCCGATTCCGTCTTCCACAAATGCTTCCGGCAAGTCGCCGATCCTCTGTGCATAATTCTCGGCTGTGAGCGGTGCGGGCTGCATTCCTTTCAGCTTGTCCTGCATGCTGCGCAACCAGTCCGTGGAAGCCATCACCACGGCGCGCACCGGCAGATTGAAAGCCTGCGCAAACTCGAGGTCGCGCTGATCGTGTCCGGGCACCGCCATAATGGCGCCCGTTCCGTAGCTGATGAGGACGTAGTCCGCAATCCAGACAGGTATTTTTTCCGCGGTTACGGGATTGATGGCATAGCCTCCAGTGAAAATCCCGCTCTTTTCGCCGCGGCCGGCGATGCGATCCTCTTCGCTGGTTTCTGCGACGCGTTGCCTGTATGCTTCGACCTGTTCGCGGTTTTCTTCCGTGGTCAACCTGTCGACCAGAGGATGTTCCGGTGCCAGCACCATATAGGTGGCGCCAAACAGGGTGTCCGGCCTCGTGGTGTAAATCCGGATCGAGTCTGCGCCGGCGTTTTGAGGAAATCCCGATTTGGTTTGAGCCGCCATCCAGTCTTCAGAGGCGCTTTCCGGCCCGATGAAGAAATCGACCTCAGCTCCTTCGCTCCGTCCTACCCAGTTTTTCTGCATTTCCTTGATTGGTACCGGCCATTGCAGGGTCTCGAGGTCCTCAACGAGCCGGTCGGCGTATTGGGTGATTCGAAGCATCCACTGGCGCAAGGGAATGCGCAGGACAGGATGATCACCGCGCTCCGAACGTCCGTTGATGACTTCTTCATCCGCAAGCACCGTGCCGAGAGCGGCGCACCAGTTGACGGGGGATTCTCCCTGATAAGCGAGGCGGAACGAATCCTGATACAGACGAATAGCTTTTTCTCCCTGGACCCTGATGTTTTCCGGTATTGGCAATTCCGATATAGGGCGACCCTTGCCGATCCGTTTTTTGCCTGCTGTGTCCGTCCACTCAATCGTGCGATCAAACCATGTGTCGAAGAGCAGGAGGAAGATCCATTGCGTCCAAAGCATGTATTCCGGGTCGGTCGATGCGAATTCGCGGTCCCAGTCGTAGCTGCATCCGAGTCTTTTGATCTGGCGTCGTATATTGGCGATGTTGCGGTCTGTCGTAATCCGCGGATGAGCTCCAGTTTGTATCGCGTATTGCTCTGCGGGCAAACCGAACGCGTCATAGCCCATCGGGTGCAAGACATTGTATCCCTTCATCCGCTGATAGCGGCAATACATATCCGTTGCGCCATAGCCTTCGAAATGGCCTACGTGCAAACCCTCGGCGGACGGATAGGGAAACATATCCAGAACATAGAGCTTCTTTTTGGGGCTGATATCAGCGGCCTGAAAGGTTTTGTTTTTCTCCCAGTGTTCCTGCCATTTCGCTTCTATAGAGTGCGCGTCATAGGAAGGCATCTGCGATCCTCCTTCTGTAAACGAAAGAGCATAACGAGGTTTGGCGCGTAATTAAAGAGATTAGAAAAGAGTATTTACGATTGACGATTTACGGTTGACGATTGGAAACATACCTCGAAATCAGGGGGCTGCCCCGATCTGCATGTTTTGTTAATCGTCAATCGTCAATCGTAAACCGTCAATCGATCCGTCCTGCGGCACAGTAGGGCACCGTGGGAATTTTCGAGCCGTTGTCCGGCTCGGCGGTGACGACCACCGCGGTTGCTCCCTCGGCTTCTTTCGGCACAGGAAACTTTATAAAGAAGCGGCCGGCGCTATCGGCCCTGATGAGGCCGATGGAGACTTTCTTGGTGGCCGAGAAAAACCAGAGTTGGTATACCTTGCCCTGCGGTACGGGTTGGAAAGTGCCCAAAGCGAGGCACTCTGTGTTTCCGGTATCCCAGAGGATTGCGCCGACATTGGAAGGGCCTGCGGCTTGCCCTATCAGGCGTGCGATCCGTGTTCCCGGCCTGTTCATGATGACCCAGATCTGTTCCAGATCCGCAGTTCTTACTTTGCCGGTGTCGATTTGCTTTTGCAGTTCTGCCAGATCGCTATGGGAGGCGGAGAGCGTCGCCTGCAATTGATCGATTGTATCCCTCGAAGTTTTCCACAAGAAGAAGGTTGCAGCAGCCAGAACGATCAGCGCCACAGCGAGAATCCAGGGGAAAATCCGAGGGCTTTCCCGTTTCGGTGGAGCGGCAAAAAGCGGAGCCGTACGGGATGGAGCGGTTTTTTCTCGTGGAGTTTCGACTTTATCGGCCTTGGCTGGCGCAGGCGGCGGCGCCGCCGGCCTCCCTTCGCGCTCGATGCGGGCGAGGAGCAAATCGCGGAGATACTCCGGAGGAGTCACTTCTTCAGCCGCGAACCCCATCTCCGCCAGTGTGCGCGCGAACCTGCGGATCTCTGCCTCACAGACGGCGCATCCCTCCTGGATGTGTATTTCAAAGCTGCGGGCTTCGTGCTGCGTCAGAGAACCCAGGGCATAAAGGGCAGCCAGTTCACGGATGTCCTCAGTCGCTCTATCGTGTTTCACTGGTTTCCCCCCGTCTCATCCCCCGACTGATTCTGCCGCGCCAGGAATTGGCGAAACAGATCGCTCAGTTTGTTCAATCCCAGCCGCGCATGGGTTTTAACCGCTCCGACCGGTTTCCCGATTTGCGCGGCAATTTCGCTGCAGCTCAATCCCGAATAATAGGCCCATCCCAGAATTTCCTGCTGCGCAGGGACCAGGGAACCGAGAGATTGCCTCGCGAGGTCCTGCATCTTGGGAGCCACCGTCATGGCCGGATCGAGGTTGCGCGCTTGGAACGCCGATTTCCTCTTCAGCTGCTTGTTCCAATGCAGTCTGGCGAGGGCCCGAGCGCGCGCGATTGTGGTCAGCCACTCCATGGGCGATAGCACGGGATCGCGGGAGGCAGGTTCCTTCCAGATACAGGTATAGACATCGAGCAGGGCTTCCTCCGCGGAAGTCCGGTCTCCCAATATACGCAAAACCAGCCCATACAGGAGGCGGTTGGTTTTGTCATACAGGGTAGTCAACGCGGACTGGTCCCCATCCTCAATCCTTTTGAAGAGCGCAACGAGTGCTTCATTGCTGAGAGGAACTTCATGGTCAGTCTGAGCTGTTTGATCCACTATGGTCACCGAATTATCAATATTTCCGTGTTTGGGAAGAACCAGGCCGTTTCCGGGTGCAGGCTGAAAACCGGACTGGAACATCAGACGCACCTCATATTACACCATGTGGGCCAAAATCGAGGTAAGTGAAGAATAAAATTAGCGCAAAAATGTGCGTACGCGGTTGCCTCTGAGAATTGATGCAGAGGATTTATTAAATAGTCCAGGACCAGGACCAGATTATTATCGGAAATCTGGAATCGAGAATTTGGAATCTGACTAACAGGGGGTTATGTGCGTGCGGATGTAGTCCGCAAGGTTATTGAGGAGACATGTGGATGGAGCTTCCGGGGATGTTTCCGACAGCAGCTGCCGGCGCCGGATTGCCTGGGGTACTGCGGGATCCAGAGGAATCGATCCGACGAGCTCGATGTGCACCGGCTTTTTCTGTTCGGAATCGATGAATCGGGAAATCACATTCTGAAGGTGCCCAACCACGGAGTTTCCTATCTGGCTGAAGCTGGCTGGATTGGCTTGATTGACGATCAGGAGAAACTCGTTTCTGCCGTATTCCTGATTGAGTATTTTGATGGTGGCATAAGAATCCATGAGGGATGTCGGTTCCGGCGTGGCCACCAGGAGAATTTCGTCGGCCAGGTTTGCGAAAAACAGGACCACGTCACCGACGCCTGCTCCGGCGTCAAATAGGATGACGTCATAGCGATGCTCAATCGAGCTTAGGATCGTTGCCATGCCTTCCGAGAGGCTTTGTGTGAGTGTGGTTCCTTCGGGCAAACCCGATCCTCCGGGCAACAGGTCGAATCCCTTGGATGTATGCACCAGAACCTTCTCCGGCGGCTGCATGCCGTGGAGCGCGTCGAGCATGGTGAACTCGGGTTCGACATCCAGCAGGATGTCCAGGTTGGCTAAGCCCAGGTCCGCGTCCACAACAAGCACCCGGCGGCCGGTGGAAGACAGCCTGGCAGCCAGATTGGCGGTGATGACGGTTTTGCCCACGCCGCCTTTGCCGCTGATAACCGCTATCCGGTGCGCTCTTCTTGTTTCAGTCGCCATAAAGACCTTCCCCAAACTGCAAGTCCATCAATGCCGACCGTTCCTGGTGCGATATATGCGGTATCTCCGGCACTCTGTAACACAATTTTGATCTGCCGGCTCGCTTCGCCCGATACATTTCCTGATCCGCTTCCGACAATAACGTTACGGAGTTCATCTCAATGTTGGGATTGGTCCAGACGAGCCCGGCGCTTGTCGTCAGCCTCAGGATGCTTTGTTCGAGCGTAAGGATCAGGGGATTCAGAGAGGAGTGGATGCGCGTTGCGGCACTGACGGCATCCTGCGGCGTGCACTCCGGCAGGATCACTGCGAATTCTTCGCCGCCGATGCGCGCGGCGGTATCCATGCTCCTCAAGTTCAATTCCACCTGTCGTGCGACCGACCGAAGCACCTGGTCTCCCGTGGCATGTCCGTAAGTGTCGTTGACCTGTTTGAAATGATCGATGTCGATAACCAGCAACCCGCAGGTCCTGCCAGTGCGGAGACTGCGGTCGATTTCGCGGAACAGGAAGGCATGAAAAAAGGCGGCATTCATCAATCCGGTCAGCCCGTCATGCGTAGATAGCCTGCACAGGGCATCGATAATGCCTTGGAGCTGGATATTGAGATCGTCGCTGAGCAGCCGCGGATCGGCTAAGCCGGCATTCTGAATAATGCGGATGGCCTCGGTCAGATTCAGCTGCTTCTTGCCGTTCGGATTATGGTCGTCCATTATGCGCTCGTATGCACGCTTCCCCCTCTCTTTTCATCGGCAAAACCCGGCCTTTCGGCATCGAAATTTTGGTGGCCAGGCACAATATTTGCCGAAGGCATCGGCCATCGGACTCCGATCCTCTGATTTAATTGATTTGGGAGGAGAATCGCTCGGCAACTATTTCTCCGGCATTTGAATATTGAAACTTGGTGGCTCCATCCTGCATATTCAATCCCATGACGAAGATTAAGTTTTTGGGTGCAGCCGGGACGGTCAGCGGCTCAAAATACCTGGTCGATACGGGAGAAACTCGTTTTCTGGTGGATTGCGGCATGTTCCAGGGGCCGAAAAAGCTTCGCCTGTTGAACTGGGAACGTCCCGTAGTACCGCCTTCCACCATCGACCATGTGCTCCTGACCCATGCGCATATCGATCACTCGGGCATGCTGCCAGTCCTCGTGCGGGAAGGGTTCAATGGAAAAATCTGGACTACTTCGGTAACAGCGGAGTTGTCCGAAATCAGCCTCCTCGATGCCGCACACCTGCAGGAAGAAGACGCGCGCTTCGCCAACAAAATGAGATTCACGAAGCACAAACCGGCGCTGCCTCTTTTTACCACCGACGACGCCGAGCGCGTGGTGCCCCATCTCCGACCGATCGATTACGACAAAGTCACGCAACTCTCCGATGGAACCAGCGTCCGCTTCCTGGATGCCGGGCATATCCTCGGTTCCGCCATCGTGGATGCAAATGTTCCGAGCGACGGCAGCACGGTGCGAATCGTCTTTTCCGGCGATCTGGGCCGCTATGATGCGCTGATCCTGCGCGACCCGGAGCCCGTTGAGCATGCGGATTACCTGCTGGTTGAATCGACCTACGGGAACCGGCAGCATCCGCAGGATGAGCCCGTGGAGGCACTGGCCGCGATCATCAACGAAACCGCAAGACGCGGCGGCATGCTGGTGATTCCATCCTTTGCAGTAGGCCGCACGCAGACGATTCTGTATCTGCTGCGCGATTTGAGGCTTCGAAAACTGATTCCCGACCTGCCGATTTTCGTGGACAGCCCGATGGCCCAGAGAGTCACGGACGTGTTCTGCCGTCACATCGAGGTTTTTGACGAAGAAGCCCAATCGGTGTATCAGAAGACCGGCAAGTGCCCGATTCTTTCACCGAACGTTCAGTTCGTTCATACGAAAGAGGAATCGCAGAAGATCAATGACATGCGGTTCCCGGCCATTATTCTGTCCGCAAGCGGCATGGCTACCGGCGGTCGAATTCTCCATCATTTGAAATACCGGCTGCCGGATCCGCGCAACACTATTCTTTTTGTCGGTTACCAGGCCGTCGGCACCCGGGGACAGATGCTGCGCGACGGCGCGCGCGAAATCAAGATTCACGGAGAGATGGTGCCGGTGCGCGCACAGATCCGGAATATCGAAGTCTTTTCGGGACATGCGGATTCCACCGAGATCATGCGCTGGCTGCATTCGTTCAAGCAGCCCCCCAAGATGACCTTTATCGTCCACGGAGAGCCGGAGGCCAGCAGTGCTTTGGCCGGCGAAATCCACCGGACGCTCGGCTGGAAGACACATATTCCGGAATATCTGGAAACATTCAGCCTCGACTAAGAGATTGCATATGGCTATCTTTATTCCAGAGGAATCATGAAGCCAGTTCGTTTTATACACACGTCGGACGTGCATCTGGATACCAGTTTCTCCGGATCCGGGTTCCCATCGAGACTTGGGGACAGGAAAAGGGAAGCGATCCGCGGCACTTTTCGCCGCATCATGGACGACGCTCGGACCTCCGATGCCGATTTTGTGCTCATCGCAGGCGATCTCTTCGAGCTCGAGCGCATCACGCCGGACACCTTCGAATTTCTGAAGCGGCAGTTCGAAAGCCTTGGGAGCATTCGCGTATTCATTGCTCCCGGCAATCACGACCCGTGCGTCCAGGGATCCCCCTACAGGGAAGAAGCGTGGCCCGCAAATGTCCACATCTTTAATGCGGAAGAATTCCAGTCCGTCGAGCTTCCTGAACTTGGAGTTCGCGTGACGGGTTTCGGATTCACGCACACTCAAATGGACGCGCATCATTTTCAGCAACTCCCCATCCTACCTACGGAACTGTTCAATATTGTGGTGACTCACGGATCGGATGTGAGCCGTGTGCCCGCAGGGAAGTCAAAGCACGGTCCTTTTACCATCGAGGAAATTATCGGTAAGAACGTTCAGTATTGCGCCCTGGGACATTATCACCAGCAGCACATGGTATCGAATCCTGTGGATGATACGCTGGCCTGGTACTCGGGAATCCCCGAAGGGCGGGGATGGGATGAAGAGGGGGCCTGCGGATATCTTGTCGGTGAAATCGAGGATGGAAGGGTGCGCGTGGAAAGCCGGATCTGCAGCCAATACGCCCTGAACACGCTGACGGTGAACTGCGATTCCTTCGCAACGCGCGAACAAATTCTGGATTCCATCCTGGAGCGGCGCGGCGTTGGGTTTAATTCAAAATCCATTCTTCGTGTACAGCTCACTGGTGCGATGGATCCGCGGCTCGACCTCTCCCTGACGGAGCTGGAAGAACGGCTGGCGGGAGAAGTCCTGCATATCCGCTGGGAAGATCAGACGCATCCGGCTTTGGATTTTGACTCCATTGCGCTGGAAAAGACATTGCGCGGGCGATTTGTGCGCATCCTCAATGAACGCATTGCAGACGCCGCGGAGAACGAACGAACCGTCCTGGAGCGTGCGCGTTTGTACGGCGTGCAGGCGCTCAGCGGCAGGGAAGTGAGGCTCCGGTGATTATTCTGCGCAGCCACATACTGGGATTCGGCAAACTCAGCGATCTCTCGCTCGATTTTCAGAGCGGGCTGAATCTCGTTTTCGCGGAAAACGAAGGAGGGAAGTCCACACTCCAGCGTTTTCTCGTCGGCTTGCTTTATGGGCAGCTGCGATCGGATCTGAGAGTGCAGAGGCGGCTGGAATCCTGGGTGGAGCAGTATAAACCGTGGTATGGGCAGGAGTTTGGAGGCGTCCTCTGGTGCCGACTCGCCGATGGACGCGAGATGGAAATCCACCGCTCTTTCGGAAAGGAGGAAACGCGAATCGACATTCGCGCTTCTTCCGGCGCGGACATCACAAGTCAATACGAGCAGCAGCGCAACGGCGAAGTGCTTTTTGCACAGATGCACCTCGGCATGACCAAGGAGCTTTTTGAATCCGTCGGCGTGATCCGTGAAAACAAGGTGGCGGAGATCTACGGGCACGAAACCATTCGCGATCGCATCGCAAACCTTGCCCAATCGGGCGACGAAGAGCTTTCCATCCGGCGCAGCCTGTCAAAACTCCAGGAAAAGCAGGATTCCATCGGGTCGGAGCGGGCTCCGACGAAGCCTTACAAACAGGCGCAGGATCTGGTGCAAGCCCTGCAGGCCGAGCGGAAAGCCCTGGAAGAGCGGCGGTCTCAGTTTCAGGGCTGGATCGGGGATCGCAACCGGATTGCCGGCGAAATCGCCAGGCTGGAACAGGGGCTGTCCATAAGCAGGCGCGAGCTGCTTTCCGCCCGGAGGCGGGAGTCGGCGGAAAAAGTCCGGGCGCTCGAAGAAATTGACAGCGAGCTGAGCGCGTTGAGAATGGAAATTGAATCTTTGGGCGCCCGCGCAGATTTTCCGTCAGGCGGCCTGGAAGAGATCAACCGGCTGGTGGGGGCCCGTGACAGCATTGCCAAACACCTCGCCGAAATTCGCGCAGAGAAGGGTGTGGCGATGACCCGGTTGTCCCGCGCCGAATCTGAAAGGCGCGGACTCGCGGCGTATGCCTCGTTTGTCGCGAGTCCGGAGGCCGAGCAGATCACGGAGTGGTTCGTCAACTATCTCAGCATATCGCTGCAGAAAGACGGCCTGCAGAAAACTGCCGGCCGCCTGCAGAGCGAAGCGGAGACCCTGGAAAAACGCCTGGATAAACTCGGCCCGGCCTTGATGGATCCCGATGCGGATTGGCAGCGCCTGGCGCGGGAAGCCGCGGAGGACGAACAGGTCGCCGCGCAAAATGGTGCGATACTGGCCGAGAGCATCGCACGCGAAAATCTGCGCTTTGCGGCCGCAAGCCGAAGAGCGCTTTTTCTGCGAATTGCTGGAGCAACGTTGATTCTCTTCGGCGCGGCATCGGTAGGCTTCAGGTCCATCCCGGGTTTCAACTTGTGGTCGCCTGCGGCGGGAATCGGGATTGGCGCGGGTTTGGCCGCGGTTGCCGCCATCCTGCTGGTAGCCGCCGCGAAATCGGCCAAAGCCGGGGCCGATTCGAGGCAAATGCTGGGCAATCTCGAGGCTGAGTCGCGCAGCATTCGGAGCGAAGGAGGCAAAAAGCGCCGAGAATTCAACGAGGTGATGGCGGATTCCGGGTTTCATAAGGTGGACGATTTCCTCGCTGCGGCAAAGCAGTCGGAGCAGGATCGCCAGAAGCTTGCCGACCTACAGATGCACCTTGCCGATTCCGAAAATCAGCGTCAGCAGCTGGAAGAAAAGTCGGCGGAGCTTTATCAGCTTTTGAAGGATGGACTGGCTAAGGTTGGGCTGTCCTGCTCGCCGGGAAGCCTGAATTTTCAAATCGACGCTTTCAGAGCCAATCTGCGACGGTTCCGAGACCTGGATGCCAATTACAGCGCCTGTGTTCAGAAGGCCGACGCCCTGAAATCCAGGGAGTCCGAGTTGAGCGACGAGCACGAGTCGAAATGCGCAGGCATCCAGCGGCTGCTGGATGAGGCGCAGGTCGAGACGCCCGAAAGATTCCGCGAGGAGTGCACCAAAAAGCAGAGACTGATCGATCTTCTCGAAAAGGAAACGTCGCGCATACGGGAATTCCAGCGGCTGGCCGGCAGCTGGACCCTGCCGCAATGGAGGGAACAGCTGGAGGAATTGTTGCAGTCGCAGGAATCTCTGTCTTCCGCGGAGACGGATCGAGAGGCCCCTGCGAACAGTGCCGGGGATGTTGAACCCCTTCTGCCCTATCAGCCAACCACGGCGGAAGCGGAGGAAAAAGAAAAGCAATTCTCTGCGAAGCTATCGAAGGCTCGTGAAGAGTATGCGCATGCCGTCGAGCGCATTGCCCAGGCTTTTCAGAGCTACAGGTCTTCTTCCGAAATCGAGGAAGACCTTGCGATGGCCGAGCTGGACTTCCGTGGATTGGATACAAACCGCCTGGCGCTCGGCGTCGCGCTCGAGACGATCGAAAATCTGTCCAGACAACAGCAGGAGGTGCTGGCGCCTCAACTGAATGCTGCCGTGGAACAGCGCTTCCTGCGGCTCTGCCGGCATCGATATGAGGAAGTGAAAATAGATCCGGACTTCCAGGTTTGGCTGAGGGAATTGAATTCAGGCGAACTCCGGCCGGCGGAAAGCCTGAGCCGCGGCACACAGGACCAGCTTTACTTTTCGATGCGCTTCGGCATTCTGGATCTGGTTTCGAATGAACAGGAACCCTGCCCAAGCCTGCTGGATGAGCCCTTCGCTGCCTATGACCGCGTTCGTCTCGGCGAAGCGTTCCAGGTTCTGGAAATGGAATCCGCGCGACGCCAGCTGATCCTGTTTACCTGCCGGGAAGACCTCCTGGACCTCGGCGCCGGCCACGGCGCCCACGTCATCCGACTCCGGCAATAATTCAGGAGACAGGAGACAGAAGACAGAAAGAACACGTGCTATCTCCTGTCTCCCGTCTTTTACATTTTTCCTTCGCGTGGAGAGGCGCGGACGGCGCGGTCATAGGCCCATGACCGGATGTGATCTACCTGTTCGCGCATGGTTTTGGAAAGCGGTATGACATTGAGCGCGGCCTGATGCAGATCGTCGAAGCTGACGAGCTTGTTCTGGAGTCGGACCTGGGTCAGCGCCGAGACGACGCACTGCTCGATTTCCGCTCCCGTCCATCCCTGCGTGATTTTTTTCAGCCGGTGGAGCTGCAGGTCGTCCGGGTTGATGCCGCGTTTTTGCAGGTGAATCCGGAAGACTTCGTGCCGCTCTTCTTCCGTCGGAAGGTCGATAAAGAAGACCTCGTCGAAACGGCCTTTCCGGATCATCTCCGCGGGGAGCAGATCGATGCGGTTTGCCGTAGCGGCGACAAAGAGACCGCGCGTTTTCTCCTGCATCCAGGTCAGGAAAAAAGCAAATATCCGTCCGAGGCTTGTGCCGCTTTCGCTGCTTTGCATCGTAAGTCCCATCTCGATCTCGTCGAACCAGACGATGGCGGGAGCCACGGATTCGACGGTGCGGCATGCCTGTACGAACGCAGCGTCCGGATTGCCGTGACGGCCGGAAAACACTTCGCTCATTTCGATGCGGTAGAGCGGCAGCCCGAAGCAGGAGGAGATCGCCTTCACCGAGAGGCTTTTCCCGCACCCCGACACGCCCATGATCAGCACGCCCTTGGGGACGATTTCGGTGTTCAGGCTGTCGCGTTCCATGAAAAGCTTTTTGCGTTCGATCAGCCACGCCTTCATATACTCGAGTCCCCCGACATGTTCGAGTTGCGTGGCGTCGGCGATGTACTGGATGAGCCCTGTCCGGTTGACGATCAGCTTCTTTTCAGCGGTCAGGCATGGCAGAGAACTGGCGTCGAGCGAACCGTTGACGGCAATGGCTCGGCGCAGCGCGTGGCGGGCTTCGTCGAGGGTCAGCCCCTGCAGCGCATGCACCATGGCATCCAGCGCCGGCTCGCTCCTGTCCACCTGTGCGCCCTGGCAGGCGATCGCCTCCGTTTCGCGTCTCAGGAAAATCGCCAGTTCGCCGAAATCGGGGGACTGAAGCTCGACCAGCGCGATCTGCCGGTCCAGTTCTTCCGGGATGGCGCGCAACGCGGATGTGATGACGACGAATTTCCCCGAATCGAAACAGGGTTGATACATGTCGCGCAAGCGCCTTCGAATCCCCGTATCCTCACACACGAACGGATGAAAATCCTTCAGTTGAAATATGCCCCGCTCCTCGTGCGCGGCGATGAATTCAAGCATGCCCTGAGGAGTCAGTTTTTCGAGCGGTCGACCGTCCGGATGCTGAAGTCCGGAAGTCAGAGACCAGCTCCAGACCGGCATCCGGCCGGCAAAGAGCTTATCCGCCACTTCCTGCAGGAGCGCGCGAACCCGCCCCTCTTCCGGAGTGCAGACAAAGATCAGCGGCCGGCCTCCCTGGAACATTTCCTTAAGAGCGGCATAAGCGCGGCTTTCCTGAAAATCGTTCTGTGGGTTCATAGGAAAACATTTAATCACGGATTCACGAGGATTCACACGGATAAATCTTGCAGTGAGACGCGCGCCGGTTTAGCCTGATGCCTGTGAAACAGACGACAATCCGCAGATACGGAATCCCGGTGTTGCTTTTTCTCGCGCTGCTGAGCCTGCTCTGGGCCCAGCGCGACGATCCGATCCGGTCCAATTATACCAAGCACGAATATCGGATCCGCATGCGCGACGGCAAGAAGCTGTTTACGGCGGTCTTCGAGCCCAAAGATACGTCGCGCACGTACCCCATCCTGCTGCACAGGACGCCATACGGCGTCGGTCCCTATGGAGAAGATAATTATCCCGTGAGCGCGGGGCCGTCGGATGAGCTGGCCAGGGAGGGTTTTGTTTTTGCCTACCAGGATGTCCGGGGCCTGATGATGTCCGAAGGGGATTTCACCAACATGACTCCCCAAAACCCCGATAAAAAGGGATCCAGGGACGTGGACGAATCGACGGATGCGTACGACACGATTGACTGGCTGGTCAAAAACATTCCGAACAACAACGGCAATGTGGGCATGTGGGGAATCTCCTATCCGGGATTTTATGCGGCCGCCGGTATGATCGATGCGCATCCTGCACTGAAGGCCGTGTCTCCGCAGGCGCCGATCGCGGACTGGTTTGTGGGGGATGATTTCCATCACAACGGAGCCTTTTATCTCGCGCACGCTTTCGGGTTTCTGTCGAGCTTCGGATATCCCCGGCCGAGTCCGACGACGCGATACCATCCAGCCTTCAATTTTCCTACTCCGGACGGATACGACTTTTTTCTCAGGATGGGCGCGTTGCCGGAAGCCGACGAAAAGTATTTCAAAAACAAAATTCCTTTCTGGGAAGACATTCTGAAGCATGGCAACTACGATGATTTCTGGCAGGCTAGAAACCTCAGGCCACACCTCAAGAACATCCGGCCCGCTGTCATGACCGTCGGTGGGTGGTTCGATGCGGAGGATCTCTTCGGAACGCTGCAGGTATACCGGTCCGTGGAGGTCTCGAGCCCTGGCGCCTACAACATCCTGGTGATGGGGCCATGGTACCACGGGGGGTGGTCGCGTTCGTCCGGAGACGCGTTCGGGGATCTGAGATTCGGCAGCGACACTTCGGTTTTTTATCGCAGGGAAATCGAGTTTCCGTTTTTCATGCATTTTCTGAAAGGCGCGGCAGACCCGAATCTTCCGGAAGCCTATGTGTTTATGACCGGAAGCAATGAGTGGCAGAAGGAGGATCAATGGCCGCCCCGGGATATAAAACCGAAACAGCTGTATTTATGCGCCAACGAAAAGCTCTCGTGGAATCCGGAACCGGGCGAAGCCGTCTCGCAGTTCGACGAATATGTCAGCGATCCCGCCAGGCCCGTGCCGTATACAACAGAGATCACCACCGGGATGACGCGCGAGCACATGGTGGACGATCAGCGATTTGCGTCGCGCCGTCCCGATGTTCTGGTGTATTCGACGGAAGAGCTGAAGCGGGACATCACGATTGCGGGGCCGGTCGCCCCGCGTCTGAGCGTTTCAACCTCGGGCACCGATTCTGATTTCATCGTGAAACTCATCGATGTGTATCCCGATGACACGCCGGACCTGATGGCGCTCCGGGATCGCGTGCGGTTGGGAGGATACCAGCAGTTGGTGCGCGGCGAGGCATTCCGCGGAAAATACCGCAACAGCTTTACGAATCCGGAACCTTTTGTCCCCAGGGCGATCGCGAAGATTGAATACCAGATGCCCGATATCTTCCACACGTTCCGCAAGGGGCACCGGATCATGGTCCAGATACAGAGCACCTGGTTCCCGTTGATCGACCGGAATCCGCAGCAGTACTTGGATATCTACCACGCCAAAAATTCCGATTTCATTAAAGCGACGCAGCGCATTTACCACTCGAAATCGGCTCCGTCGTACATCACGCTCTATCAGCTGGAATAGATTTCTGGATTCCCAATTCCCAATTCTCAATTCCAGATAAAAGCGATCTGAGGATGAGTTGTCGGATTCATAGGACACTTGCCCCAATCTGCTGCTGTTTGGAATTGAGAATTGGGAATTGGGAATTGAGAATTGGGAATTGGGAATTATCAGAGATACGCACGAATAGTTTTCCAGAGGCCCTGGATGGATCCGAACGTATCGTTGACAGCGCTGGCTTCGTATCCGCTGTGGACCATGCAGTTGGCGCAGCGTGGATTGCCGGACTCGGTCCCGAAGCGGGCCCAATCGGTCTTTTCGAGAAGCTCGGCGAAAGTATCAAAGTAGCCGTCCTGCAGCAGGTAGCATGGTTTCTGCCAGCCGAACAGGCCGTATCCGGGCATGCCCCAGGGAGTGCACGGATAGTTG
>Ga0335071_10003761_pt1 | contig 15939 bp, 8 predicted proteins | sample Lox_Sample_15_FD_206724 | JGI IMG/M metagenome (GOLD analysis project Ga0335071, IMG submission 206724) | Soil microbial communities from Loxahatchee National Wildlife Refuge, Florida, United States - Lox_Sample_1.5 | ecosystem: Environmental > Terrestrial > Soil > Wetlands | place: USA: Florida... | reverse complement strand
CGCAACTGCCGAAGTCGAAGGTGTAAAGCACCTTACCGCTTGACGCCTTCGCGCAGGCGAAGGCCGGAGTCAGGGCCGTCTTGGCGGTCGCGGTGTCCGTCTCCAACAGAACGGTGGCATCCGCGGTGGCGTCATTCTGTACCAAAAGCTTGCAGACATAGAGCACCTTGCCCGCACCCGGAGCCGTCACCAGAGGAGTGTCAGCCTGCGCCGCAGCATAGCCGTTGGTGTAACTCCAGACGGTCGGCTGAACCATAGGGATAGCGGACTGGTCGGAGGCGATGACCACCGGCACAGAGTCGGCCATGTCTGTCTGACCGTTGGGGAGGGAGGTCCCACTGATGGCGTTGCCGACATAGACACGCATCAGGCCGTTGGTGTCAATCCAGACGGGGACCTGACCGTTGGTGTCGGCGGCGGGCTTGGTGGCAGAGGCCGTGCTGCCGATGAGGCGCACATAGCGGGTGAAGTTCCCGAGGTGGTTACCTAGAGAGGTCATGTATTCTCCTTTAACCGATACAGTCGGTTCGCACGCCACGCCTGATGGCGAGGCGGAAAAGAAGGGAGGCCCTGCTGCAGCAGGGCCTCCCGGGGCAGTCCCGGTGGCCGCAATCGTGCGGGTCAAGACTGCAAAAACCCAGCCAGTGCGTCATCTCGGACGGCTGGGAGTAATCCCGCGGGGACGTATCCCCGCGGGGCCGGTGAAGCCGGAACCTCACCGGGATGAACTAGCAAATATCCGCATGGCTGGCGTATCCACAAATCCCTCTCAGCCAGCCCCGCGGCCCCAGACCACGGCCGCTCCCCATCGGTGTTCTCGGGGCTAAGTAGTTCCGACCTGCCTTAGCCCGTCATACTATTATAACAGAAGTGGTTACGTCAGCGCATGCGGCTGGCGAGATAGTACGACCAGTCCTCGCCCACGATGCGCAGGACGCGCAGCGGCTTGACTCCGGCGCGGGTGTTGAACTCCAACACCACCTCCGGCCCGACCCAATTCAGCGGGTCGACGAGGTACCGCGGCGCATAGATGCTCGGGTCCAGGGGCACGCCGGAGCGCTCCATGGGGATGGCCTCGTGGATTTCGGCCTCAAGCACGGCAAGGTCAACGTTCAGATTGCCGTCCTTCTCGCCGATGAAAAGGTCACCATCGGCAGCGACAAGCTTGGCGCGCTTCAGCGTGTTGAGCAGCGCGTCGGTGTTCAGACAAACTTTCGTCTCATACTCCTGCGGCAGCACCTTGCTGGGCTCCGGCCACTCCCCCATGAAGAGAGCTGTCCAGAGCGTTACGCCCTCGATGGCAAAGCGGGCATAGCCCACCCCATGGCTCATGGTGATGCTCTTCGAGCGACTGCTCATGCGCTGCGCGATGACGAGAGCGCTGGAGGGAACGGTGATGACGAACTCACCATCGGTCGCGCCGATGGCCTCGGAGACAAAGAAGCGGGTGACGTCGGTGGCCATCAGGGTAACCGCACCCTCACGACCGCAGAACTGCACGCCCGTAAAGAGCGGACGTGCGCCCTCGCCCTTGTCCACACAGAGCAGAGCGCGCCCCAGCAGGTCGGCGAGGCGACTGCCTTCGAACTCGGCGGAGCCCTTGAGGATGGCGCTGGGGAACTGCTCCCCGGTGTCGGCTGCCTTCCTGCAGGTAAGGCGCGAGCCGGAGCCCTTCAGATGGACCGAGTTGTCCTTGACGACGACTTCAAGATGCGTGCCGTCGGAGGCACGCACCATGTCGGAGAACATACGATAAGGAACGAAGCAGGAGCCCGTCTCGACCACGGTCGCATCGACGGTGGACTCGACCGCCATCTCGCGGCCGGTGCAGGTGAGCGTCAGCTTGTCCGCGGCTGTTAACAACAACGGCGGGGCGGGATGTCCGATGCTAGAGATGCCCATAAAGGCCGAGAGATGCTCAGCCAGGGCGGTCCTTGAGACGGTGAACTTCATCCCAGCCAACCTCCATACAGGTCCGGGTCAACGTAGGCCCAGTATTCCAACTGCCACGCCCGTGCGTACAGGAGGTCAAGCAACTGCCAGAGAAGCACCCTGCGGTCACGGGATTGGACCGAGCATACCGCAGAGTGCGTCATAACGTCAAGAGATTTCGTCGACGATGCCGAGCTTGAGGCTCTCGGCGCTGTCCAGCCACCAGTCCTTGCGCGTCCAGTTGGCCTTCATGACGCGCTTCGTCAGTTTGCCACCACTGCGATTGACGAAGATGTCGATGACACGGTCGCAAATCTTGTGGTAGAACACGACGTCGTCCTCCATCTCGCCAATCTTGCCACCGGTCGAGGCCGCAATCTCATGGATAAGGACGTAACTCTCCTTGCCCATGATGCGGTAATCACCGGCCTGCAGCAAGATGCCGCCCATCGAGGCAGCATAGCCGTTGCAGATGGTGGTGATGAAGTGACCCTGGCTCGAAAGCCAGCGGATGTAATCGAACAAGGCCATGCCGTCGATGACGCTGCCGCCGGGTGAGTTAAAGACAATGGTGATAGCGCAGGGCTTCTCGGGGTCGCCCTCCTCGCGGTCACGACGGTGCCATGCCGTCAGCTGCGCACGACAGGCGGTACAGGACGACCCGTCCACTCTCGTGTTGAAGTTGTACACGTGGTGATATGAGTCGTTCGCCAGTTCGTTCTTACGCTTCTCCTGCACCTTGGCCAGCTCCATCTCGTCAAGCTGGAGCTGTGCCTCGGCGGATGCCGCCTCGGCCGCCATCTTGCGAGCCTCATAGCTAAGCTTCTGCGCCTCGGCCTCTGCCTTGGCTGCCTCCGCTAAGGTCTTGGCGACCTCGGCATCGACCTCTTCCTTCGTCCTCTTCGGTTCCTTACCTTCCATCATGCCTCCTGAAGGGACCGTTTAATTGAGCCCAAGCATTTCTTCGTAACGACTGGGCACTTCGTCGTTGAGGTCGACCAACAGGGGATAACGCCAGCTGACCCCGACTTTCTCATGACAGCCGACCAGCATCTGACTGGCGCGGCTGAAACGATTCAGGCTCTCAAGGGCGTACTCATCGCCGCCCTTCAGTGAACCCACGATGAACATCTCGCCCTCGCCATCCATCAGGGGCACATCGGCCTTCTGGTGGATGTGACCGAACCAGCGATAGTTGACATGCTTGCCATGGGCCGACTCGATGGCCGTCTTCTGGCCATCGGCGCGCTGGAAGCTGTACCAGCTGATGCCGCCGAAGCCGCCCTTGGCTGAGGTGTAGCCATGGTTCAGGACGTGGTTGTAGCCACGCACGTTGAGCCCGGCGCTCCATGCCTTCGGTACGATGATTTCGATGTTCGGGATGTGCTCGCAGCGGTCGCGTATCATCTCGCCCATCAGCCAGTCGGCCGTCTCGGTGGGCAGCTTCCACTGCATCTTCTGACCGCGACGACCGTGGTTGCCGGGCACGACGATGTAGGTCACGGGGATGTGACAGGCCAGCTCGGCGAGCGCCATCGACTTGAGAATGACGACCATGCGCATGGCCTCGAAGACCGGCAGGGCGTTGGTGGCGAGCTGCTCCGGCAGGTGGTCACCATTGATGCCGTCGCCAAGGTCGACCACGTAGAGATGCTTGAAGGTGGTGCCGCGGTGCTGGTTGAACAGCAGCTGCAGCGTGCGGTCGACGGTGTACTGGGCGCGACGGCACATGACGACGGGGTTGTAGGCGTTGTAGCCCAGCATCACGTCGTAGTCGACGACCTCGCCACCATGCCAGTCGGCCCAGACCAGCATCGCGTCTTCTTCGGTGTCGCCCTCGCCGATATGAGGCGGCACGACCTCGACGGGACAGATTTTGCCGAACACCTCTCCGGCGACGGCAAGCACTTCCTCGTTCCAGATGACCGAGTTGACAAGGGCGTTGTACTTCGCCTCGGTTTCGCGCAGCTCCTTCCTGATGGCAGCCACGCGGATGTCGGACTCGGCCTCAGCCTGGGCGTCGAACTCCGCCTCTGCCTTCTCAACCGCTTTGCTCACCCAGTGGTCACGACTGACATCTAAGCCCAGCTGGACAGCGCGTGTCCGCGCTGTGCTGTAGTGGACACCGAGCATAGAGGACAGTTCGTTTAGCGAAGACGCTTCCTCATAGCACTCGCGGAAAGTGTCCTCGAAGATGTCGTCTGCTCTCACAGATACCGCCTTATCTCGATGAGCGGCAGGCCAGCACCGCAGTCATGCAGCGGGCGTTCGTTGGGGTCGCCCTCCATGCCCATGGAAATGACGGTATTGGAGGAGATGGCAACAGCGACATGCTCGATGGTGTGCGGCGCAGCGGGCCAACCGTAGAAGACGAGGTCGCTGGGCTCCGCCTTGGGGACGAGATGGCCATGGACGCAGAGGGATGAGGTGTTGCCAGCGCCGTTATAGCCGTAGCCGTTCGGGTCGGGCAGACCAGCACTGTGAAAACAAAGCGTCGCGAACCAACTGCAGTCCAGATGAGATGGCTTCTCGGGCGGATGAGGGAGACTCATCGGGCGAATCTCCGCATAGTGCATGCCGCTCTTGTGATTCAGATACCAACGCGCCCAACCCGCCGGGCTAGAGGGAATCGGCTCGGCCTTGGTCATCGCAATCTGGAGATTCTTGATGGCGTTACCGTACTCTTCACTCAGCGTCACGCCCCACGGTGGCGTTCCACCCAGCAGACCGAGAGAATGCAGGTACTTTGCAAAGGCAAGGTCCGCCTTCTTCATATTGATAATACGACCCATTTAGTCCTCCTTAGGCGCAGTCGCGTACACACGTGCTAACAAAAAGAGTCCAGCGGTGCGCTTGTTTTCTGGCCACTTCGGGTCGGCTATCGCCGCATCGAGCAGGTCGATGAGCAACTGCCTCTCCTCTGGCTCTAGAGTTCCTGCGACGAACTTGTCGACTAGTTCATCTCGGTCCTTGGCCCGGGGCGAGTGGATGATGTTGGCGAAGTGGGGCTGTAGGACCTGCCAGATGACTTCCTGCTTCTCGTCGATGCGGTCCACCGCACTGCGTATATCAGCTATCTGGGCGGAGAGTTCGGGTGAGGGATAGCCCGCAACGCAGCGGTCCTGGCATCGAGTCTCAATGGCCGTAAGGCGGTTCGTGATGCGACCGACAAACCCGAAGTAGGCCGTAAGGGCTCCGCCCCCCAGCACGATGACTTGGATGATGATGTACAAGAACGGGTTGCTCATAATCAGTCACATGCAGTGCATTTTCCTTTCGTACTTATGTTATCACAGACCGGTTTAGCCCAACCGGGTCTTCATGAGGGCGTTGCGACGGCGGAAGTTAGCGGACATCAGCCGGGCAATCAGGATGTCGGCCCGCAATGCCGGGATACCAAATTGCAGCTGTACGCTGCCGTCGGCCATCGAGGCGCTCGTCGAGAGAATCTTGAGACCAAGCCTGCCCGCATAGTTGCTCTGGCGCATCCAGACTGGCAGGTCCTTGAAGTCAATCCATTGGCCAGCACGAATGTAGCGAGCATCCCAGTACTCACCAGCCTTGTTGACGACAGCACCTGCCAACGTCACGCTGCCGCCAAGCGGCGGCGTCGCATGGTCGATGAGAAAGCGAGAGGCGAGACTCTGAGCCTGAGCCTTTGTCATCGGAACGCTACCCAGGTCAAGTAGTTCATAGCGCCCATAGTTAGTGGACGGTGTCAGGCCCGCCTGTTCAGCGGTCCACTTGAACTCCTGCACCATCGGGCTCTTCGGCTTCTTCTTGTTGCGCAGCATGTAGCGCACGACGACGCCGTCATAGACGTTGTCAAGAATGTAAGAGGCGTCAAAGGAAACGATGTTGGGGTCCTCAAGCGACACAATCCATTTGTCACGCCCGGCGATGGTATTAGGCGAAGCCTTATAGGTGAACCCATGCCACCATTGGTTGTTCAGCATGATGTCTTCCCAGACACCATAGTCGTCGCCACAGTAGGAGTTCAGTTCGTCGATGACGGTACCGCGGTCCGAGTAGTCCTCGCAGGCGTAATGGTCGATGGCGACGCTACCGGCAAAGCCCTTAGCCAGAACATTCACCATGATGTCGTTAGTCGAGCCTGCTCGCGGCGAATGCCAATGGCCGTCGCTCGTTTGTGCCCAGGGCGAGATGACCCCGGCTGTTGAAACATTCGTGTAAGCGTAGTTCCCGGGCGCATGCTCGACGATGTCACGTATGATGTCGCCGCAGAGCGCGCTGTATGTACCAGCGTTGGAGTACATCGGCAGCGGCTCGTTATAGTCCGTGCTGCAGAACACCCTGACGTTCTTTATCTGTGCCTTGCGCTCGGAGTTCTTCCCCATGGAAACGTCACCATCCATGGCCGTCAGCATGAAGACAAGACAGAAAACACCGGAGTTGATTTGGGGAGAACCGGAGTTGCCTGCGTTCATGTTGTAGAAGGTTGACGAAGGAGTATCCGCCGTCAGGTAGATGTGGCACTTGGTCAGGTCAATGTCGTGATGACTCGTACCGACGTTGCTGGCGTCCAATGCCGTCGCATAGATACGGTACTGATAACCACGAGAACCGTGGGGTGCATCGAAGTCAATACGAGCGCTACTGTTAGGATTTCCAAGAGCCCAAAGCTGCAATACGAAGTGGCCACCACTAGCCCCACCGGGGCCGGAGGTCACACAGTCAAAGGAGATACCGGTGATTTGGGGCCGCGGTACCGTCATGCTGGGCGGCAGGAGCGGCACATTGTCGTCACCGCTAGGGTCGGTGCTGAACAACCAGTAGTACCAGCGCCCCGTGCTCCCAGCCGCGTAGTCATTGGCGACACCACGGTCGTGTGCGGCAATCGTTAGACAAGGACCCTCTGCATTGTCATTGTATGAGATAGCGTCATCGCTGTCGGCCAACAGGAACTGATGACCATGCGTCACAAAGGGGCCACCGCCAGTCGAACCGGTGATGCAGATACGCGTCGTCTGCACGTCGTGCCAGTTGACGACACCGTTGTCGACCCAGACATTGCGGAAGGTCTGGTCATCGGCGAACGCCCCCACCCAACCATTGGCCGTACAGTCGATGCCGATGCTCTGACTGAGGTCCCGAGCGATGCCCTCAAGCCTGCCCTGGAATAGGACGTTGCTGAAGGTGGGCACGAGTTGACTCGTGCCGTTGACGGTCATGGTGCCGACACCGTCGATGTTTGGCCACGCCTCACCCGCAGGACAGGGAGGCAGGTTGGTCGGATACCAACCGGGTGCCCCGGTGGCGTGCATCGGTGTCTTCCCCGTGGTCGTGGCGACATCGAGGTCTAGCAGGATAACGTTTGAACCCCACTTCAGCTCCGGGCTATCGTCGGCTATGGGGCGACCGATGGTGAAGGTCATCTGTCCAAAGCCGCCCGGCATATTTGAACCAAACGAAATCGCCGAGCATTGAGTGGTAACGTCAACCCAGTTGCTGGTTACATTCTTCTTACCATAGGGTAGAATCTTTACTGCGTATTTCATGGTATCATTGTAGCAGATTGCGGGAAATAGCTGCCCGAAACAGTCATTGACCAGGAAGCCTGTGTCGGCCAACTGGCGAAGCCAGGAACGACTGCCCAATACTGAACATCGGAACCCGTCTGCATCCCCCTCCCAAACGATGTCGCATTACCAAGTGCATAACTAGCAGGCTGAGCACCGAGCAAAGTATCGAAACCGCTAAACTCGATGCTGCTTACATCTGGGCCGTCGACAGAGAAAACTCGGTCAGGGGTGTCATAAGGAATCATGGCGAAGTGCGAGACGCCCACAGTCGATACACCAGCCGGTGCCGAGCCCGAGGGGGCGTTCGGCCCATAGGACGGGCAGAACAGCAACACGATAACCGTCGATGAGTTGCTCACGGTACCGATGTCGTACCAGCGAGGCGTTTGGTCTATGTAGGGAATCGTTACCCTGTTGACCCGAATCAGCTGGCCCGCCGTGAAGCCTCCGACCGAGGGAATATCTACCGGCAACTCATGACTGACCGCCACATAGGTACTGTACGAGAGCCCCGCAGCTCGCAGCAGAATCTTGTACGCACCAAGACCCGGCGTCGATGCGGCGAAGTAGACAAGGCTGTAACACGACAGAACGAGCTGCGTGTATCCGCTCTGGGCACTGATAATCGCGTTGGTCGTCGACATGTTCACGAAACTGCCCGTACTCAGCGCGCCCACTGGTTGATAGCTACTGTTAGGTGCGGGCGCTACCCAGAGGCTGCGCATCGTTCCGGTGTTGGGAGTAAAGGTGACGGTGCAGTCCGTCGTGAAGTGGCTCCTGACGGGCCACTGGAACGCGGGCACAGAGCTTGTCGGGGTGGCTGCGACATTTGTCGCAGCTAGCGTAGTGATGCAAGGCTGCACGTTAAGACTAAGGCTGACGTCAACGACGTGGCCGTCGTCTGCCATGCGACTGGGCGACTCATCCCACAACGGCCCCGGAAGCAGGGTGAACACTGAAGTGCTGCCACCATCGGGAGTAACCTGAAGTGTGCTGCCCACAGCGTTGCAGGCGTTCTGCAGTGAGAGCAATCCGGCCTGCAGTTGCTCCGCGTTGTCACCGCGGACATGCACCGTCATTGTCACAATGCGAGGCTGAGACCAGTTGGCTGCATTAAGGGTGAAGGTGTCGCCCGTGCTTGTGTCCTGGTTCCATGCTGGAGAGGAAGGCGTCTGGCCAGGGTCAAAGGAAGTAACCAGAAAATCGGCATTAGCACCTGGGTTCACCTGCAAGACAAGCCCAGCAAGGTTGAACGACGGCGGCGTGCCTTGTCTGTAGCCGAGGACGATGGTCGCGCTGCCGTGGATATCGGCAGTACGTACCGTACTGCTCTGTAGTGTTGCACCACCAGTAGTGTCACCCGTCTTCGGACCACGTAGGGCGGCGCTACCGTGAACGACTCCAGACGGCCCACCCTGTAGGGTGGCACTGCCGGTGGGGTCTGGCGCGCTATAGCGGTTTAAGCCACTCGCAGAATAGAGCGCAGCTGAACCGTAGATGTCACCGCCATCATTAGCATAGGACAACGTGGCTGCGCCGGAAACGTCTTTGTTGCCAGTGCCGCCCTGTGCGCTACTGAGAGTAGCTGAACCGCTGACGTCGGTGGTCCTTGGCCCAAGCAGCGACGCACCGCCGCTAGCGTCACCCGTCGGAGCACCCTGCAACCATGCAGAACCGGTCGCGTCGCCGCTTCTCGACGTAACCCCCAGGGGGGCGCTGATGGCGAGGTCGCCAGCGGCATAGTTTCCCGCAACCTCAGAGGACGTCAGAGCAACCGCGTACAGGCGGATAGTAGCTACGTTGGAGTTCCGCAACCACTGGGCTGTTATCGTGCCCCGGTAAAGACCGCCTATGGTGCCCATAGTGACGCTAATAGTGTTCAGGGCGCTAATAGACACAGGACCAATCGTGAGAACGCCATCAACGTAGTATCTAGCGTTGGAACCATCACAGGTCAAAACGATGTGGTGGAATAGACCATCGTTGATAAGGCTCTGATAGCGCGTAACCGCTGTGCCGTTGTCGCTGACTATCGAGAAGCCACCCATGCCAATCCAAGCCTCTGCACCCGTAGCGCTGGTGGTTTGACCCTCTGAGAACAGCGGACCGGACTGGTCGGTCGAGGTAGTCGAAGCCCACGCCTCATAGCTGAAGACCTTAGTGCTTGCAAGATGCGGCGCAGCTTCCAGAGCAAAGTCATCGGCCAACGGGTGAAATGCGTAAGGGTCAGAAGCGGTACCGGTGCCTTCCCAGCCGTCGCTTGCCGTCCAAGCCGGAGTGTTCTCCGCAAGGGCATCGTTGCTGCTGCGAAGGTTTTTCCATGTCGAGGTCGGCGAGCTATTGTTGCCCGGGGCAGTGCCAGCCGCGGCTAGCGCCCCTGCGAATTCGGCCACTAAACCACGAGTAACCACAGGGCTGCCGCTTAGAGACGCGCCGCCCGTAGTGTCGCCCGTGTACTTCCCCGCGAGGGACGCCGAACCGGATACGTCATTGGTTACCGCACCGAGGAGAGAGGCCGCACCGATAGGGTCAGGCGAGCTACTGCGTGAACCAGAAACACCGAGAATGGCAGAACCACTAGGCCCACCGGTCGTCTCGATTGAGCTGGAGTTATTCGCCGTACCGCTCCAGAAGTCGAGATATCCGGCCTTGACCGTCGAGCCATCAAAGTATGCGTCACCAGCCGAACCAGGAGACTCTAACAATAACGCATCAAGAAAAACATCAACCGTCTGTGGATTCGTTACGCTGACAACAAATCCTACCTTGATGTACGCCGTATTTACTGGCGTAGTTGCTTGATAAACAATCTGATGGCTTCCGCTCGCATAGCTAGTGTGTGTACCCGATGTGTTGCTTAGATAGGAATGGTTCGTATCGTAGTAGTTGACAGACGGGTACATGACCGTGCTACTGTAGGCAGTATAGGCAGTCAAAATAAACGTAAATGCAGTGCTCGCACTACAAGCAACATAGGGCGACCAGACCTTAAGACCATTACTGCTGTCACCCACAGCCGAGGTGTACTGCATACGCCAGGAGGATGTGCCGCTAACCACATTGCTGGCACTTTGGCTAAAGGTCGGCGCACTACCGTGCAGGGCACTGTAGTCGACCGAGTAGCCATTCGGGATACCAGAGACCCAGCTTCCCTCAAAGCTAGGGTTAGGCAAAAGATTGACTCTGGTAGTCGCCGTACCGCTGGTCGATAGCGCCAACGCCAAGCTTGCTGCACCGTTTGCGTCGCCAGAGCGAGACGCGTTTGACAGTACACCAGAACCGGTGAACTCTCCGGTCTTGGCCGCCCGCAGGGACGCCGCACCCGTTGGGTCTGGCGAACTGAGCTTCGCGCCGAGCAGAGAGGCAGAACCGGTCGGGTCGGGGGAGCTTGTCCGTGCTGTCGTACCAGCACCCGCAGCAGCCAGCACACCAGCGTTGTAGTTAGCGGTGACCTGCGCCTGCGACAGCGCGATGTTGTAGACACGGACGGTGGCGATTGCGCCAGTGAGGTAGGTGGTGCAAGAGCCGTCATACCACTCCGCCCCCATCGACCACGTGTCGATGGTGGTCGGATTTGCGGGCGTCGACTGTTGCTGTTGCTGCACACCGTTCAAGTACAGCGTGACGTGCGACGAGTCAATGGTTAGAACAAGATGGCGGATAGTGCTATCGCCCAGTCCCGTACTCCCGTCGCAGGTGGCATCGACGTTGGCGTTATTGCAGACGTCGCCGCCCGCATAGCCGTTGCTGTCATAACCAAGGATGACATCCTGGTCGACGGCCGTGCTGTTACCGCCACCGACGAGCGACTGCCAGCCGCCGTTGTGAGTCGTGCTGCCCCAGCACTCCAACGTCATCGGCCACGTGCTACCGAAGTTCGGCAGCGCAACATAAACGTGGTCTGCAGCATTGAACTTCAAACAATATGGGTCACCAGCAGTACCGCTGCCCGCCCAGCCCTCGGAGGAGGTAAAGGCCCAAGAGCCAGTGAGCGTCCCGTTGCTGGCACCCTGAGTATTCTTCCATGTGCCGGTCGGTGTCGGACTGTTGACACCCTGAGAGGTGCCACCATTGGCGAGCGAGGCGACAAACTCAGCAACTAATCCGGTTGTCGTCAGAGCCATTAGTACGGCCCCATTCTGCCATCGGAGGCGAAGGGCTTAACCCAGGGCTGGAAGACGACGTCAGACCGGTACTTCGTGGTCGTCGTCTGGGTGAAGGAGGTAGTGGGGCCAGGGCACTGTAGAACAGTATAGAGAGAGCCCAGACCAAAGAAAAAGTCCCACACCTTGAGCTGCATCGTCGAACCATTGCTCACACCAGCAGTCAACACAGCCTGAGTAGCACCCGGCGGCGTCTTGTAGGACGTGGAGGACAACGTTGCAGCACTATCGAATGAGGTCATACTGCGTATCCACTGGAAAGACAGCTGGGAGCCGTTGACGTCGTCAATCCCAAAGCCCGCGAATCCCGTACCAGCCGTGTAGGAAGTAACCTGCGACGAACAGGCGGCCCAATAGGTAAAGCCAGCCTGAACAGGCAAGTCATAGGTCAGGTAAACGTAGCCCGGCGTGCTCACGAAAGTCCCGAGGAACTGTCTGCCGGAGACCGACCAACCGTTCTGCCAGCCCCAGTTGCGCTGGCCGTTCACCATGTTGGGACCGGGGCAGGGAGCCCTGCAAAGATTGACGCCAAGAAAGAGATTCTGACCGGGCACGAGGAAGGCACTCGTCAGGTCGTAGATACGCTGACGGAGGTCGGCTCCGTTCGCGCCCTTCACCCGTACGGCAATGCTCAGCTGTCGCGGCTCATTCCAGTAATCCTCACCCACGCCGACCGCCATACTGGCAGCGTTGCTGATGAGGTTGGTGGTGCGAACAGGCTGAGGAAAGAAGGAGGGGGAGCTAGTGCTGGCTGCGTTAGATGGGTCAGTCCCAAGCAGGGCGCAGCCGGTGGTATTGTAGGAACCATCGCTTAGCGGATAGGTACCAACATATCCCCACATTACGTCCCCGCGAGATGAGCATTAATCTGCTGAGCCAACTCAGCCGAGATGGTCCGCGTCAGCTCTCTGATTTCGGCCTTCGTAGGCTTACCGATGGTCATCCACTTCTCGATACGGACCGTGATACTGATGTGCGGACGGGCATGCGATGACCCGACCTTCGCCAGGGCTTCAAGCTGACCGTGGGTGAAGACGACCTCGTTCTTGCCGGTGCCGTTGTAGGCTAAGGTGCGGCCCGGACGTAGTACGCCGCCGCTGTCATACCAGTGGTATGCCTGCTCATGAGACCACGCATTCAGCGGGTTGTGGTAGCGCCCTGCAATGTAGTTCGCCATGGCGGTGAGCTGACCAACCAAGGTATTCGGGTTCCCGCCATAGCTGTAGTACTCGCTGGCACCGCGGATGAACTGGGCGATGCCGTAGGCCCCCGATGAGGGGTTCGTCGCCGTCAGACTGTAGCTGGCATCCTCGCGTCCGATGACGTTCTGCCATGCACGCACCTGCGCCGCGTTCCAGTGGTGACGCTGGGCAAGCTCGTTCATGATTCTCGCGGCACTACCCGGCGCGACCATGCCCTGGGAACCCATCAAGACTCGCCGTGCGTCACTCGGATGGCCGATACCCTCAATGCGCACATCAGCGCCCGTATGGGGCGCATCAATCATGTTCCCACCACCAATGTAAAGACCGACGTGATGGGCGGGCATGCCGTAGAAGACCATGTCACCCGGACGCAGGCGGTTCAGCGGCACGTTGATGCCCATCTTCTGCTGAGCGGAGGCGATACGCGGCAGATTGATGCCGAAGTGGCCGAAGACGTACTGCATCAGGCCGGAGCAGTCGAAGCCACCGGGAGCTTCACCGCCCCAGACGTACGGAACGCCGAGGAACTGCTTTGCGAAGCGGATGACCGCAGCGGCGTTACCGAATCCCATGCCGCCAGCCGACTCCTCCAAGATGTGGTGCAGCCACTTCTTGACGCGAGCCTCAAGATGGCCGAAGAACGGGGTCATGCCCATCATCATGTGTTGTGGAACGCTCGGCCAGGGCATCTGGTCGACGTTGGTGATAGTACCCGTACCGCCTCCGCCACCCTGGATGAAGTGGTGCATGGCAAAGCTCGTCACGCCCGGCACGCTAAGGCCCGGAGTCGTCGTGATGGCACCACCAGCAGGAACGTTAATCTTAGGGTAGTTGCCGACCTTCGCCAACAGGTTGATGTCCCTAATGAGAGCAGCGACAAACTGATGGCCGATACCCTTCTGCTTACCAAGGAACTGCACAAACTGAGTGGCATAGCTTCCGTAGTTTGACTGCAACTCCGAGGCAAGATTAAGCATGTCGTTGCCCATGGGATTGGCGACCTGACTGGCCCAATCCTTGTGCGCCTTCTTCCACTGACGAATGAGGCGCGAGATGGCCTGCGCGCCCTGCTGGGCGACGGCCTGCGCGCCGCGAGTCATGTTAAACAGACCGGTCTGTCCCTGACTGCCAGCATAGCGAATGAGCCAATCGAGACCCCGCTCGCTGAAGAGCTGGGAGAGGTACTGCTGGCCCTGCTGCGTCATCAACAGATTCTTGACCGCATCATAGGCGTTTGCGCCAGCCTGACCGCCATGGGCCATAGCTTCCATCAGCTTGTCAAACGGCATCCGGGCCAAACGTCCCGTCGAGACCTGATAGAGGCCACCGTGGACACCAGACCTCGTGATTGTCTGGAAGTGAACTCCGCCGGGCAGCTGTGCCAGCAGCCCGAGATATCTGTTACTCGGGGCATGTGCACCAGAAGCGCCTGGAATATGGCCAGCATTGTACTCGTTGAGCAGCTTCTGGGCCGCCGCCTGACGCTTCTCCTCTTCCTTCTGCTGCCGCCACTGGTTAAGCCAGCGATTCATCAGCTGGCGGTCCTGGTTGCTGATGGCGATGCCGATTTTGCCGTGCATCGTCAGCTTGTCGAAGATGCTCAGATAGCGGACCGAATCGTGACTGAACTCTAGATGTACCTTCTTGCGGATGTTCGCGTACTTCGGGTCGAAAACACTGCCAATCTTAGTGATGGGCTTGAGGGCCTGTGCGATACGATTCGTTGGAGCCGCGCCGCCAGCCGGTCCGCCACCGAAGACCCAATGCCCGATGCTGTTAACCAAGTCGTGGAAAGGCTTAATCTTCCAGTAGGCAAGGCCAAATGCGGTCGCAACGCCCGCAATAGCAAGGCCCCATGGACCCATCAGCCCCATGACGCTGCGGATGCTGCCAAAGAGTCCAACCTCTTCGCCACCAGCCCCACCACCGAGCAGCTTGCTAAAGCCACCCATCACCTTGCTAAGGCTGCCGAAAGCAGTAACGGCAAGATTCAGACCTTTAGCGGTAGCGATGAATATCGAAAGGCCAATAGCAAGGTCCTTAATCAAGGTGATGTGCTTCTGCAACCACGGCATGATTTTCTGCGCCCAGGCCAAGACCTTCATTGCCACCGGCAAGAACATCTTCGCCAGCTGAATCTGGAAGCCCTGCCACTCCAGCTTCAGGTCCTGCGTCATCATCAGGAACTTGCCCCACCCAGCGATGTCGTTACGGTTCAGGACAACGCCGGATGCCTGCGCCATCTTTGCCATCTGCGCCTTCTGCTGATTGCTCGCCAGCAGATAGAGGGCGGCCTGCGAAGCACCGCGGCCGAAGAACTTGGTAAGGTAGAGAGAGCGCTCGTCCTTAGGCAATGTTGGTAGAACGTTCAGAAGCTGAGAGACAATCTCATTCGGCGGCAAATTCGGGTCAATGCCAGCCTTAATCAACAAACGGTCCTCAGGCTTGAGCGTCAGACCAAGGTTAATCTTCTGACGAGTGATGGCGTGAAGGGCCTGCTGATGGGCCGCGCCACCGGCAATCAGCTCGCCCGTAAGGGCCTTGCGCTCCGCCGCCTGTCGGAGAGTAAACTGGCCTCGGGCAACCTGTAGCAAGTAGCGAGCATTCGCTGAGGAGACGCCATACTCCTCACGAACCTTGGCGACGCTCATGTTGCCACTGATGCCCTTCTCCATCAGGCCCAACATGGTGGGAATGTCCATGTAGCGCAGCGCAGCCATCGTCTGAGCACCCGACGTCTTGGCGTTCATCAAGGCATAGCCTGCCAGCTGCTCCCTCAGGCCCGAACGCGAGGTCGCAAGTGCCTCTCGCAGGTCTGCGCTCCTGCCCTTGAGCCCGTATGCCTGCTCAATCTTCTGAACCGTGAGGTTGTGGGCGCTGGCCTGAATCCCCATCTGATTGAGAATGCTTGCGATGGCCATGCTCGACTGCTTACTCTTGATAGCCCGCTGCAGGTTCGCATAGATGTCATTGACGCTCATCGTCTTAAGCGTCAATGCGTTGCGCTCGTTGTAAAGCTTGTACGCCTCATGGGCTTCGGCGGCGTTGCGGTAGGCATACCGGAAGGCGGTCGTCATCGCCCCCGGTTCAATCTTA
>Ga0335071_10003760_pt1 | contig 15940 bp, 13 predicted proteins | sample Lox_Sample_15_FD_206724 | JGI IMG/M metagenome (GOLD analysis project Ga0335071, IMG submission 206724) | Soil microbial communities from Loxahatchee National Wildlife Refuge, Florida, United States - Lox_Sample_1.5 | ecosystem: Environmental > Terrestrial > Soil > Wetlands | place: USA... | reverse complement strand
CGCCTGACCTTTGACCATCCTCGACAGGTTAATGCTGCCAAGGTTGCAGGACTCGTACGGGAGCAGCGGCTGCTCTCCGCAGGGATTCGTGGCCTCAATGCGCCCCACCCGGGGCGTCTGGTTGTGCCTCTCGATCTCGTCTATGAAGATCACGCCAGGGTCACCTCCCTTCCACGCGTTCTCCGCCATCATGGTCCAAACGCGGCGGGCGTCGAGCCTTCCCACGCTCTTCCCGGTCCGGGGGTTCACCAGGTCATACTCTTCCCCGTTTTCCACGGCCCTCATGAACTCGTCGGTCGCCGCGACGGAAATGTTGAAGTTCGTGAGCACTCCCGGCCGCGCCTTGGACTTTATGAACTCCAGGATGTCGGGGTGGTCGACCCGGAGTATGGCCATCATCGCCCCGCGCCTCTTTCCCCCGGACTTGATAACGTCGGTGGAGGTGTCGAAGACCCTCATGAAGCTCACCGGGCCAGAGGCGACCCCCTTGGTCGAGCGCACGATGTCCCCCGCCGGCCTCAGCCTCGAGAAATCGAAGCCGACTCCCCCGCCGCTCTGCTCTATCAGGGCCATGTTCCTCACGGCCGTGAATATCCCCTCCAGCGAGTCCTCCACCGGAAGGACGTAGCAGGCGGACATGGCCAGGCCCGTGCCCGATCCGGCGTTGAAGAGCGTCGGCGAGTTGGGCAGGAATTCCAGCCTGCTCATGACCCGGTAGAAGTCCTCCTCCGCATCACGGGGGTCGTCGCCATACCTCCCTTCAGCAGCGGCAATAGCCCGGGCCACGCGCCTGAACATCCCGGCCGGGGTCTCCACGACCTCGCCATTTTCATCCCTGAGCAGGTACCTCCTCCTCAGCACCTCTAAGGCGTTCACGGTGAGCTTCGGCTCCTCCTCGATGCCCAGCTCCTTCCCGATGCCCCTGAGCTCCTCCTTTTTTTTCCTGTAGCTCTCGTATTCATCGGCCACCTCATCGAATCCCAGATCTCTCAGAGTTTCCACCACGGCGTCCTGGATATTCTCCACCGTGGGCACACGGCCCGCATGTCTCTCGACCAGCCGGCTTATGGCCTCGTCGGCGACCTTCCGTGCCTCGGCCTTCCCGCCCGTGCCCGAGGCCGTAAAGGCCCTATGGACGGCGCCCATGATCCTGTTCCGATCGAAATCGACGATCTTTCCATCCCTTTTCATCACCTTGGAAATCTTTTCCATACCGGACACCAGCGAGCTTGGAGCATTATTGGCCCGCCCCCGTAGAACCGGAGGCGTTAAGGTTATATCTTATAACCTTAAAAATACCGTAACGCATTCATAATATTATGTTATGATATTGCCGGGCTTTTAGCTTAACCCGTGAGGAAAAGGGCATGGTTAAGATTACAGAAACGATCCTGAGAGACGCCCACCAGTCCCTGGCGGCGACGAGGATGAGGACCGAGGACATGGTCCCCATCATCGAGAAGCTGGACCAGGTCGGCTTCTACTCCTTAGAGGCATGGGGCGGCGCGACCTTCGACACGTGCATACGGTACCTCAACGAGGACCCGTGGGAACGGCTGAGAATCATAAAAAAGGCCGCGAAGACCACTCCGATCCAGATGCTCCTGAGGGGCCAGAACCTCGTAGGGTACCGGCACTACTCCGACGACGTCGTCGAGAAGTTCGTCACGCTGGCCGCGAAGAACGGCGTCGACATCTTCAGGGTATTCGACGCCGTCAACGACATCCGCAACATGGAGGCCTCCATAATGGTCGCCAAGAAGTGCGGCTCCCACGTCCAGGGAACGCTCTGCTATACGCTCAGCCCGGTCCACTCGAACGATAAGTTCGTCGAGATCGCGAAGGAGCTGGCGGCGCTGGGCTGCGACTCGATATGCATCAAGGACATGGCCGGGCTTATCATGCCCGGGCCGGCCTACGACCTGGTGTCCCGCCTCAGGAAGGAGGTCGGGCTGCCCGTCGACTTACACTGCCACTGCACCAACGGCATCGCACCCATGAGCTATTACGAGGCGGCCCGCGCAGGAGTCGACATACTGGATACCGCCATGTCGCCCTTCGCCTTCGGCACCTCCCAGCCCGCCACGGAGTCCATCGTGGGCGCCCTGCAGGGCACGCCCTACGACACGAACCTGGACTTAAAACTGCTGGCGGAGATCGCCGAGTACTTCTGGAAGGTCAAGGAACGTTACGCGGCCATCATAGACCCCATTTTAGAGAGGATCGACGTCAACGTGCTCGTCTACCAGATACCTGGCGGCATGCTCTCCAACCTGGTCTCGCAGCTCAAGCAGCAGAATAAGATGGAAATGTACGACGCAGTATTAAAAGAAGTGCCCGTCGTGCGCCGGGAACTGGGATACCCGCCCCTGGTCACGCCCACCTCGCAAATAGTGGGCACCCAGGCGGTGCTCAACGTGGTCATGGGCGAGCGCTATAAGGTCGTGCCGAAGGAAGTCAAGGACTACGTCAAGGGCTTCTACGGCAGGTCTCCGGCACCCGTGGACCCCGCGATCCAGAAGAAGGTCATCGGCGACGAAAAGCCCATCACCGTCCGGCCCGCGGACCTCCTGAAGCCCGAGATGCCGGAAGTCATCGCTGCCGTCGACGGCCTCGGCCTCGAGAAGGTCGCCGAGGAGGACTACGTCACGTACGCCCTGTACCCGCAGGTCGCCGAAAAGTTCCTGAGGGGCGAGATCACGGCCGAGGCGCTGGAGCCAAAAGCGGCCCCGGCGAAGAAGTCAAAGCTCGGGCCCAACGCCAGGCGCTTTTTAATAGAGATGGACGGCCAGGTCAAGGAGATCCGGATCGATGCGCTGGACGCGCCCATGCCGCCCATCGGAGCAGTGGCCACCCAGCAGGTCGCCGAAGCCGTGGAGGAGACCTCCGCCAACGGCGCCGTGACGAGCCCCATGCAGGGCACTATACTGAAAGTCAACGTCAAGGTGGGCGACAGCGTGAAGAAGGGCGACGTGATCGCCGTCCTGGAGGCCATGAAGATGGAAAACGACATCGTGGCCCACAGCTCGGGCGTCGTAAAGGCCGTATACGCACAGAAGGGCAAGAACGTAGAGGCGAACTCAGTGCTCGCCGTCATCGAGTGAAAAAATGTTCAACAAGGTACTGATCGCAAACCGGGGCGAGATCGCGCTCCGGGTCGAAAGGGCGTGCAAGGAGCTGGGCATAGCCACCGTGGCCGTCTACTCCGAGGCGGACGCGAAGTCCCTGCACGTCAAGTACGCCGACGAGGCCTACAGCATCGGCCCCCCGCCGGCAAAGAGCAGCTACCTCAGCGTGGATGCCCTCTTAGAGGTCGCCCAGGACTCGGGCTGCGACGCCGTGCACCCGGGCTATGGCTTTTTATCCGAAAACGCCCCGTTCGCCGAGGCAGTGCGAAAGGCGGGCGTCTCGTTCATCGGGCCTTCGCCCTCGGTCATTAAAAAACTTGGCGACAAGACCGTGGCCCGGAGCACCATGAAGAAGGCGGGCCTGCCGCTCATACCCGGCTCCCCGGGCACCGTGAGGAGCGCCGACGAGGCCATAGAGCTGGCCAACCGCTTCGGCTATCCCTGTATTATCAAGGCCGCGGGCGGGGGCGGCGGCCGAGGCATGCGCCTGGTGTTCTCGGACGCCGAAGTCCCGGACGCGCTTGAGAGCGCGAAGCGCGAGGCCGAAGCGTTCTTCAACAACGGGGACGTCTACATCGAGAAATACCTGGAGGACCCGCGCCATATCGAGTTCCAGATCTTAGCCGATAAGAGCGGCAATGTCATCCACCTGGGGGAGAGGGACTGCTCCATACAAAGAAGACACCAGAAGCTCCTCGAAGAGGCCCCGTCGCCCAGGATGACGCCCGTGCTGCGGGAGACCATGGGCAACGCCGCCGTCCAGGGCGCCAAGGCAGTCAAGTACGAGAACGCCGGCACCTTCGAATTCTTACTGGACAAGTACGGTAATTTTTATTTCATGGAGGTCAACACCCGCATCCAGGTCGAGCACCCCGTGACGGAACTGATCACGGGCATGGACCTGGTCAAGGAGCAGCTGCGCATCGCCGCGGGCGACGAGCTCCCATACAGGCAGAGCGACATAAAGATAAACGGCCACGCCATCGAGTGCAGGATCAACGCGGAGGACCCGCAGGAGAACTTCTTCCCATCGCCCGGGAAGATCACCACGTACATGGCCCCAGGCGGCCCGGGCGTGCGCATCGACGGCTGCTCCTATGCGGGCTACGAGATACCGCCCTACTATGACAGCATGATCGCCAAGCTCATCGTGTGGGATTCGACGCGGATGGGCGCCATCAACCGCATGCGGCGGGCGCTGGACGAGTACGTGGTCGAGGGCGTCAAGACCACCATTCCCTTCCACAAGATGATACTGTTCAACGCCTATTTCCGCAAGGGCGACTACAGTACCAGTTTCATATCGAAGAACATCCTGAACGAGGACAAGCTCATCCCCAAAGAAATCAAAAAGGGCCTCAAGACGAAGGTGCTGGGCCACCGGATCCAGTACTTCGAGGAGGTCGCCTCCACCAACCGCATAGCGAAAGAAATGGCGGCGGCCGGCGCCGAGGAGGGCACCATGGTGCTCGCCGAGACCCAGAGCGGCGGCGTCAAGGGGCGCATCGGCCGGGAGTGGATATCCCCGTTCGGCGGCGTATGCTTCTCATTAATACTCCGGCCCCGGGCACAGCCCCGGCACGCGACCAAAATAACGTTAGCGGCCGCGTCGGCCGTGTGCAAGACGATCCGGGGCCTCTACGGCCTGGACGCTAAGATCAACTGGCCTAACGACATTTTAATCGACGGCCGCAAGGTCTGCGGCATCCTCACGGACATGGCCATGGACGTGAACAGCATAAAATACATCGTGCTGGGCTTCGGCGTCAACGTGAACGTCGAGAGACTCTCCTTCCCCCAGAAAATACAGAAGACCGCAACCTCCATCAAGGAGGAGCTGGGCAGGACAGTGTCCCGCAGGGACTTCATCGACGCGTTACTCGTCGAGTTCGAGCGCCAGTACCAGAACTTCAACGACGGCCAGTACGGCGTCATCCTGGACGAGTACAAGCAGCTCGCCTACCCGCTGGGCGGCCACATAATAGTCAAGGACCAGGACAGGCTCTACGAGGGCCAGTCCGTGGACATCAGCGAGGACGGCGCCCTGGTCATGAAGACCAAGGAGGGCACTGTCATGACGTTCGTCACCGGCGACGTGCACGCCCACCCCGATGAAGTGCTTAAAAAGGACGAGGTCCGGCACGAGGCATGATTTTTCAGGTGATCTGCTTCAAAAAGCCCAGCCAGTACTTCGCCTCTTCGAGATGACGCTGGCTCGCCCGGGTCTTTACGGTACAGACGTCCTTACGTCCCACCAGGGACTTAAGGCTCAATATCGCCCGCAGCAGGCCCCGGGCCTCCTTGAAGATCACGTTCGCCTCGGCGACGGTGAGCTGGCTGCTATGCAGGATCTCCTCGTCGACGTGCTCGTGCGCCTGCAGCCTGTATATCAGCTTGCGGACGTACTCCTTCTCCTCGTCGGTCAGGCAGTCCTTGGCCAGCAGGTCCCAGACGATTTCGTGCAGCGGGACCACTTTTCCGCCCAGCTCGAACTCGAACGGGGTGAGCACGCCCACCCAGACGAGCATGCGGTGCAGCTTGAGCTCCAGGCGGCGACGCTCTTCGGGCGTGATGGGGCGCTGCGCCTCCTTACCGTACTCTCGCACCGCCGCCTTGAGGTCCCTCAAGACCCCTTTCGGCGTGGTGCCGTCTATGACGCTGCGGGATTCCTGCGTGAGCGCGGCGGGCATGATAGAGCACACTCCACTGCTACAATAAAAAAATGAATTGGAAAATTAAAACGAATAATGAGTTTACTTGAGCTTTTTCTGGAGCTTCTGGAGCTTCTTCTTCGCGGACGCGCTGCCCGAAGCAGCCTGTTTCGCCAGTTCCTCAGCCTTCGCCTTCTTCACCTTGTTCAGCTTTTCCATCTGTTTCTTGCTTGTCGGCATTATACATTCACCTGTTCTGTGCCTTATCCTTCATTTGTAACTGTAAATATGCGCCAAGTATTATGTATATTCCGGTGACCACGATGGTCAGCAGGGGGTCGAACACCGGCACGGGGACGCCGAAGGCCGTCTGCATGATGGAGTCGAAGACCGCAGTCAGGTTAAATGTCCCGTGGAGCAGGATGGCGATGGGCAGGCCCATGGAGAACCCCGCGACGGCGAAGCCCGTGGACTTGGTCCGGCTCTTGAAATAGCCGATGGCGACGCCCGTGGCCGCTGTAAAGCAGCCGTGGGCCAGGGAGCACAGGAACGAGCGGTACAGGATATTATACGCCCACGCCACCAGGCCTCCCACGACCACCGGGCTGGCGTTCGTGGCGAAGTACAGCCAGTTCTCGATGAACGCGAAGCCCATGCCGATTGAGAAGCCGAAGATGATGCCGTCGAACACGTTGTCGAAGTCATGGTGGCCAGACAGTATCAATAAACCGGTCCCCTTAGCCGTCTCCTCCACGACCGGGGCCACGAGCACGGCGACGACGAGATCGGCGGCCCCGGCGCTAAGGACGAGGCCCGCTATCAGCGATATTGTCGTGTTGATGAAGAAGGCGAAGAAGGTGGCCATCACGCCCCACATGAAGAGGCCCACGATGAACCGTAAAGGCTCGCGCTCGTAGTAGTCCGCCAGCCAGCCGATGATCAGGAAGATCACGGGCATGAATATGGCCGCCACGCCGCCCACGATGAACACCAGCCAGCCGATGTCGGGGCGGATGTCGTGAAGCGAGAACCATAATATGAGGAGCACCAGCAGAGCGCCCAGCGCCATCTCGATGACCCAGAAGAAGGGGTTGATGATGATATCCGCGATCCGCTCGGCCACGGGACGCATCTTCGTGATGGGGAAGAACAGCGTGCGCAGATTGTACTCTTTGTCCGGGCCGTGCCTCTCGCGCTGCGCGATGGACATGGCGCCGGTGACCAAGACGATCAATATTACGATGAGCACGGCCGCCGAGATGACGCCGAAGAACGACAGCGAGGACTTGAGCGCGTCCTCGTACATCGACCAGTCCTCCGTGACCGAGAATACGTTGCCCAGATAGCCCGAGTAGGTCCTGCCCACGACGCCAAACTGGTCGACTTCCTGGCTCTTGCCGCTGTAGGTAAAGTTGACAGGATAGTCGAAGGTGCCAGACTTCCCCGCGGCAAGGCTTCCGAGCTTCTCGACCATGTTCCACTGCTCGTCCTGGTAGACCTCGAGGTAGACGTCCATCGGGGAGCTCGTCGGGTTCGCCACCATGATAGACAGCGTCTCGTTGGCGGGGGTCTGATTAAAAGTGAAGCTGGACTGCCCGACCGAGACGTTAAGGCCCCGATCCTGGAAGACCGTGGACGGTACGTCCCCGGCCGTCTGGGCGAGTGCCGGAGGTACACAGAGTAAGAGTAAAATAGCGAGTAAAACCGCAGTCTTTCCTTTCATGTCCCGACGAAATCCCATAGGCACTATTAGCTTAAAACCCTTATGCAAGCAGGCCGCTTTTCATGGTAAATATAAATAGTATGAGCTTTACCTTTTTCCTGTTGATATCATGAAAAAGGCCATCATCGAAACGGATAAGGGCAACATCGAGATCGTCCTCTTCGACAAGGATGCCCCGAACACTGTGAAGAACTTCGAGAAGCTGGCGAACTCCGGGTTCTATAACGGGCTCAAGTTCCACCGCGTCATTCCCGGCTTCGTCGTCCAGGGCGGCGACCCTAAGGGGGACGGCACCGGCGGGCCCGGCTACACGATCAAGTGCGAGTGCTACCAGCCGAACGCCCATAAGCACACGAAGGGCGCCCTCTCGATGGCCCACGCGGGCCGGGACACCGGCGGCAGCCAGTTCTTCATCACCCACGCGCCCCAGCCCCACCTGGACGGCAAGCACACCGTCTTCGGCCAGGTCGAGAAGGGCATGGACGTCGTCCTTAAGATAAAGCAGGGCGATAAGATGAAGAGCGTTAAAGTGTTCGAGTCGCCATAAAAAAATTTAGCTTTTTATCCTTTTTGTCTATATTTTTTATACTCTAGTAAAAAGGCTTATTTTATTATAAGCGAATATACGGTTTATGAAGATCGAGCGCGAAGCGTACGAGACCGCCACGGCCGCTGGCAGGGAATCCGAAGTGCCTTTACTGCTCATCGGCGATAAGGGCGTCATCACCGACGTCATGGTCATCCCGTGCATGAGCTCCGCCGACTATTCAATGACCCGCCTAAAATACATCACGCCCATGGGAGTTCACCGCTACGGCAAGGTCATCACGAAGAACGATAAGAGCCTGGGCCCCGGCCTGAACCTGATCGAGGAGGACGGCCGGTGGAAGTTCATAGACATGGATAAGAACGAAGTGCAGGTCGAGATTATCGAGGGGCCGCCCAGGAAAGAGGAGAACGTCGAAGAGCCGCTTCCCTGATATTTAACGTATTGCATTAAAATTATGTGATCGTCAAGGCCCTCTAAGATGGTTAAGGTTCTCGAATTCTCACGTCGATGCGTTGATCTTCCTTTCGGCCAGCTCGACAACGATTTTGGCAAGGCGCATCGCCTCCTCGGCTTCTTCGGGGTCGTCAAAAAACCTCGAAGGGACGTCCCCGGGGAGCCCGTTAGGGTATCGCGTAATAAAATAATACTTATCCAGCTTTTTAGCATTCTTTACTTTTTCATAGTCCGGGTCCATGTCGAACGCCATCTCCGCGTGGTCGCCGATTGAATGAAGGCGGAATATTTCGGTCGATTTCGCTCCCAGATAAAGGTATGCCTTGAGGGCTTTTTCCGCCGCCTGCTGAAAATGGAATAAGGCCAGGTAGAACCTTCCTCTTTTCCTCAGCTCGCCAGCATCATCGAACTCGTCCTTTGCCTGTGTTAGCCACCGTAAGGCTTCTTCCTTAGCCGGCCTTCTCATAGACTACCTTCCCCTTTACGACATTTTGAAGAAACGCGCTTGTCGGCAACCGCTCTCTGAATTCTCTATCGTTATATATGATAAGGTCCGATGCAACTCTTCTTTCAATGGTATCATAGACGATGTCCATCCATTCTTTCCCCGCCCGGGTGGAAGGCATGAGCACAAACAGGTCAAGATCGCTATTTACGTCTACCTCATCCATGGTAAACGACCGAAAACGATGATCTTTAATGCCCCAAGGTTTTTTAGCTGGCTTACTATAGATTCTAAAGCCTCCTGTAGCCTTGCTTTTCTTTCCTTTTTTCTCTCTAAGATTTTATCGAGTTCAGACATACCGGGATCCCTGTTCGAGAATGTTTTTAATAGGATTTAGGCCGTCCCATAAAATATATCCTCATGTTACGAGGGCATGGGAAGGGCTATATAGGTTTTACTCTGATATTTAGCCACAACAATAAGCGGTAATTTTTCTCCTTCATCTTTTACGCTCATGTATCCATGTTAATACAATATTATATGTTCTTATTAACTTAAACGCATACAGTATATCCTATGATTGTATTTCCTGTAAACAAATTAAAGAGAAACTACCAAGATGGCGGCGATACGAATTATCATGTGTAACAATATGCGGTCGTCGAGGCGTTTCGGACTCGCCGGCCGTTCCCGTGGAGTTGATCCCTCCGGTTGGTAACACGAAAGCACGAATTCTTTTATATCCCACGTAAGGGGCACTAAAATCACTAAGGCTCATGCCTTGTGTTCAAAACACGAAACAACCTCCCGAATGAACACCAAACCACCAAAGGATTGAAACACGAGGACGGCATGATCCTTATATTTTATTTTATATGCTTTTTCTAGTGTTTCAATTAATTTAGTGGGGTCCGTGCCCCTTCGAGAGGTTGTTTAGTGTTTTAACGTGAAAGCATCTACTTTAGTGCAGTTCGTGCCCCTTACGTGGGACTAAAAAGTCTTTCGTGTTTTAGTGTTAAAAAACCGAACAAATCAGCGAACGACACAAACAAAGACGAACGATCACATAACAAACACGGAACTACCGGCCTTTGTGGTGAAAAGTACTGTCCTCCGTACACTCCGAGACCTAAAAAGGCATGTTCAACACAGCACTTAGCTTTAAAAATGCTTTGATTGTTATCACTCTTCGACGGCCGGTATCATGACCACGAACCTTGCGCCCTGCGTGTGATCACCAACTACCCGGTCTTCCACCCATACTTTGCCGCCATAGCTGTCCACGAGTGATTTGACGATGTATAACCCCAGGCCCATGCCTCTCGCTTTATTTGAGCCCTTCAATGTCCTATTAAATATCGTGGCCTTTTTATCGTCCGGGATGCCCGGCCCATTATCTTCCACCGCCACCCGACAATATTTAACGCCATTATTGTCCGCGATATCCAGATCTAAAGTGATGCGTGCCTTATCACCCGTATGCTTTATAGCATTAGTTATTAGATTGGCGTATATGTCAAGTAGTAATTCGTTGGCCCTGACCAGGCAATGCTCATGGCAATTAACGTTTAAAATGACACTCTTGTTAGGAAATGCCCCAAATTCCCTTTGTAAATTCGCGAGCAGAGGGATAATATCAATATCCTCTGTCTGAAACTTCCCATCGCGGAGTTTTTGAAGCTTCCTAACGTTGTCTATAAGCTGTGTACTTCTTTTTAAAACCTCGACTGGTTTATCGAGGAGCAATGTCTGTTCCTCGCCCTGCAGCGTGTCCTTCGCCAGCTCAAGGTAGCCTAAAGCGATCTGATGCATATTATTTATATCATGGCCCATAAGGTCGAGATAAAGTTCTGCTTGCATCCTGGCCTCGCTCAACTCCTTTTCCATCTTTTTAATCTCGGTGATATCCTGGTTGATTACGACCGCCCCGATGATGCTCCCCTTGGAGTCTCTCATCGGCGCCGAGGAAACAAGTATTGTGCTGTATAGACCATCGAACCGTTGAATATCCAGCATGAGGCCGATAACGGTCTCGCCTTTTAACGCCCTGGTAGTGGCTCTTTCCTCATTTTTTAAGGACTTATCTGTATCCGTCCGCCACGCCTTATAAACATCAAATTCGTCCCACTTCTTCACCATCGGCGCGGTTCCACCCCATATTTTAACCGCAATTTCATTTTGAACAAGTACGGCTCCCGTCATATCATAAATGAATAATCCTACCGGCAATGCGTCAATGATGGCTTTTAAGCGAGCATACTGCTCATCAACCTCTTTTAACAACCGCTCACGCTCTGCCTCGGCCCGCTTATTCTCAGTAATGTCAATAGCCGTAATAATCCCGGCAGGCGAACCCATAAAATCAAGAAATCCCGCGGAAACGTCTACCCATTTCTCTTCACCGCTTTTTGTTTTTACTTTAACATCATATCGTTGGGGCACTTGTTGGCCCTTGGGCAGATCGAACGCACGGTTTTTAATAAACTCCAGATGGTCGGGGTGTATAAGGTCGAAATAATCAATTGATGATAGCTCTTCTTTTGTATACCCGGAAAGCAGTTCCGCCGCATGGTTAACATAAAGGTTCTTTTTACCCTGATACACGAGGATCGCTGCCGAAGAGGTTTCCGCTAAAACGCTGAACTTTCTCTCGCTCTCCCGCAAAGCCTCCTCGGCCCGTTTGCGTTCGGTGATATCGACGCACATTACAATCACAGCGGGCCTTCCCCCCAATATGGGAACCGTCCAAGAACAATCCAGCCATATTTCCCTCCCATCTTTTCCAATTACCTTGAGTTCGGATCTCGATGGGCCGACCCATCCCTGCTGTCTCGCATTACCTGCCCAGCGGATATATTCCTTTTTTTCTTGAGGCATCACGTCCCAGTACTTTAAATGCTTGCATTCCTCGACCGTATATCCGGCAATCGCAGCGAGCGCCCGATTAATATAAATAATGTCTTCATCCTGGACAAGCAGAATGCCGACATTAGCCGAATCAGCCAACAAATGGAACTTCTCCTCGCTATTCCGCAGCGCCTCCTCGGCCTGCTTGCGTTCACTGATGTCCCTTATCACGCCTACCTGGTAGAGAGGCCGCCTCGCATCATCGTAAACCGTTCTGCCTAATGCCTCAACCCAAAAGGTTTGACCCCCTTTCCCCTGCCACTTAAACTCAGTTGGAAAGCTCTCACCACTCGCCAGGCTCTTCTCGAATTTCCGGGATACGTACTCCCGGCAATCCGGGGTGATGAACTCGAAGATGTTACGAGATAATAATTCTTCAGACTGGTACCCGTATTGAGATATCTGCGGGCTGACAAAGATGATGGCGCCATCAGGCTTGACCACATACACTAAATCAAGAAAGTTCTCTATAAGCGACCAATTCTCTTCCCAGCTATCAGCCGGAGCCCCCGATTTTTGCCCGCTACTCATAGAACCTTTAAGTTTCTGCCACGTGCATTAAAAAAAACCTCTTTAAAACATAAGTAAGATTTATTTATTAAAGAAATTAACGATTAAACCACCAAACTGGAAGCAGGGCTAGCATTTATTATATTAACCACAAAATTTAAAAGTCTAACTTTCAATAATCACTTCTAAACTGCTGGCAGCATGACCACGAACCCACCCTATTGGCCTGACAGAGATTTTTTTTTCTAAAACGCTGCTTTTGGCTGATGCCAATTCAAGCAGGGCTTGGAAGCAGCGCGGCGAAGCCCGTGCACGCTGACAAGACCGGCCCTGAGGTAGGAGCATCCGAAACGCCGAGTAGCCTTGCATCAGCAAGGCGTCGACCCGCTAAAAGAAAAAAGATTTAACCCTTATATTACTCAATGACCTTTGTAGTTCTCGCAATGTTAACCGCCGCCTCACGGGGCAGGTCTTTGTCCCCTAAAATGGTGTACCGCTCTGGCCTGATATTATGGGCTTTAACCAGCGCCTCTATTATATATTTATCATCGATGCCTAGCTCGGCAGCCGTAGTCGGGGCGCCAATAGTCTTTAATGCATCCCTGATGCGCTGCCAGTCGCCGCCGTGCAGGTACATCATCATGATGGTGCCGACGCCGCACTGCTCGCCGTGTAAGGCGGGCTTAGGGGCGATCTGGTCGAGCATGTGGGAGAACTTGTGCTCGCTGCCGCTCGCGGGGGCGGAAGAGCCCGCGATGCTCATGGCGACGCTCGACGAGACGAGGGCCTTGACCACCAGGCGAACGGACTCCTCGAGCCCGGGCTTGATATCCCGGGCGTAATCCAGCACCATGCGGGCGGTCATCTCCGAAAGGGCCGCGGAATACTCGGAAATATAGGTGTTGCGGAGCCTGGCGGCCAGCCGCCAGTCGAGCACCGCCGTGTAATTCGAAATGATGTCGCCGCAGCCCGAGGCGAGCAATCTATACGGCGACTTCATGATGATTCCCGTGTCGGCGATGACGCACAGCGGCGCCTCCGCCTGGTTGGAAACAGACTTGCCGTTCTGGATGATGGATGCCCTGGACGAGGCGATGCCGTCGTGGGAAGCCGCAGTCGGGACGCTGATGAAGTACATGTCGAGCTGTGATGACGCCAGCTTGGCGATGTCGATGGCCTTGCCGCCTCCTACGCCCAGTAAAAATTCGGCGTTGGCGTCCTTCGCGGCCGACTTGGCTTTTTCCACGTTCTCCATCGTAGCGCTCTCGACGATTAAAAAATCGGCCTCGTATCCGTTCTTCCGGAGGCTCTCGGCGACCGCGTCGCCGGCGATGCCCTTCGTGGTCCTGCCCGTGACTATGAGCGCACGGCCCTTGAGGCGCATGGAGCGGCAAATCGGGCCCACGCTCTCCAGGGCGCCGGGCCCTGCGATAACGTTGCGCGGGAGCTGCATCCACTTTTCGCTGTGCTTAGATATATTTATGTCAAGTTCACCCGTATAGACACCCCGATGGATTTCATGGACATAGGCTCATTCATCGCCAAATACTTTATCGACCCTATAATCTACAATGAAGGCTACAACGTCGTAAATACGCTGACCTACGCTATTATCCTTGGTATAAGCCTCTTTGCCATATTAAAGTTAATGGAGTTACTGAAGCTCAAGATAGACGAGCGCCTGATAATGGCGACGGCGCCCTACATCATCCTGGGGGCCTCGCTGCGGAACCTGGAGGACGTCCACCTGCTCTCGCCCCCGCTGAGCTATATGTTCATCACGCCGCTCGTGTACGTGCTGGCGTTCCTCATCACGCTGGCGGTGCTGCTCATCTGCGTCTACCTGGAGAGGTCCGGCCGGGCCGGGGACTACTCGAAGCCGTATTTCTGGGCGGGCATCGCCGGCATCGTCATCGTCTGGGGCACCCTGCTGCTGACGCAGCCGGTGTGGGTCTGGTGGGCGCCGATCGTCGTCATCGCGCTGGCCTTCACCTTCACCGGGGTCATATACCTCATCGCCCGCCGCCTGAAAATAGGCTTCCTCACCATGCCCCTGAACGTCGCCATCCTTGGGGCACACATGTTCGACGCCTCCTCCACGTTCACGGCCGTGGACATCGTGACCGGTTTCGCGGAGAAGCATGTCGTGCCGACGCTGTTCATCGACATCACCCACACGGCCTTCGTCATGTACTTCCTGAAGCTCGCCGTTTTCATACCCGTGATATACCTGATAGAGAAGTATTTCATCGAGGACAAGGATTTATACTACATCCTCAAGTTCGTCCTGCTCGTGCTCGGATTCGGCCCGGGCATCCGCAACACGCTTGAGCTGGTGTTCATCCATGGCTGACCTCCGGCCCCGCATACCCGGCCCTTCCAGTTTCGTGAAGTACGTGAGCGACTCGCGAACATTCATCGGCATCGTGGTCGTGCTCTTCCTCGTCTCCACGGCCGCCGGCTACGCGCTCCCGGGGACGGCGCCCTACATGGCGCAATCGCTCCTCTCCGGCCTCCAGGATAAGGCCAGCCAGCTGACAGGCCAGCCGCCGCTGATAATGGTACTGGGCATCTTCGCCAATAACACCGCGGGTGCACTGGTCGACATGATCTTCGGCCTGGCCGCCGGCGTGTTCCCGCTGTTCTTCATCGTGTCCAACGGCATGGTTATCGGCATAGTGCTGGAGATGATGGTGGCGAAGCTGGGCGCCGGCATGGGCGTGCTCGTCTTCATCGCGGGCATCCTGCCCCACGGCATCTTCGAGCTGCCGGCCATCATCCTGGCCACGGCCATCGGGCTTAAGCTGGGCTTCCACGCCATCCAGTCCCTGCTGAAGATGCAGGACCTGGTCACCGGAGAGCTCGTGAACGCCCTTCTCATATTCCTTTTCTGGATCGTCCCCATGCTGTTCATCGCGGCCGTCATCGAGACGTTCGTCACCGGCGCCCTGGTCGGCTATATGGTCTAAACATCCGTATAAAAATAAAACATAATTATATAATAGTGTAATCTATAATTTAACATACGTCTTTCCTGGAGTAGCGATGCCATTGGATGTGAGGATACCCGGCCCGAGAACATTCCTGCGGTACATCTGGGACCTGAGGCTTTACATACTGGCCGTTATCGTCATTTTCGCCCTGTTTTACGCTTTAGGCTATCTGGCCGCGATTAGCATACCGGACGTCGGCAATACGGTCGTCTCCAGCTTCAAGGGCGAGGTGGCGCCGCTGAAGGAGCAGTCGCCCGCCGGCCTCATGCTCGGGATATTCGCCAATAACGCCCTGAAGTGCCTGCTGGTCATCGTCCTCGGCCTGGCCTTCGGCATCGTGCCCGCGTTCTTCATCCTCGCCAACGGCCTCATCCTGGGCATCGTCATCGGCGTGACCATGGCCCGGACGAGCTTACTATACGTTCTGGCGGGCGTCGTGCCCCACGGCATCATCGAGCTGCCTATGGTGTTCATTTCTGCGGCGATCGGCCTGAAGCTGGGCGCAGACGTGCTCCGGGCGTTACTCGGCAAAAAGGAAGGGCTCTTCGATAAAATAAAAGAAGCCCTCGTCATCTATATC
>Ga0335071_10003759_pt1 | contig 15943 bp, 12 predicted proteins | sample Lox_Sample_15_FD_206724 | JGI IMG/M metagenome (GOLD analysis project Ga0335071, IMG submission 206724) | Soil microbial communities from Loxahatchee National Wildlife Refuge, Florida, United States - Lox_Sample_1.5 | ecosystem: Environmental > Terrestrial > Soil > Wetlands | place: USA... | reverse complement strand
CGCTTTCCTGAGGCACAAATTCAAAAGGGCCCCAGCAATTGTGGATAATAACCCCTTCTGCTTCCGCTTCGCGGATCTCTTCAACGTGAGCAGGCATTTCGTCACGGTCCTCAAGGCAAACCATGTGCACTTCTTCCACTCCCAGGCGAACCGCGGTGCGTGCCACATCGACGGCCACGTTCCCACCGCCTATGACGAGGGTCTTTTTGCCTAACTCGACTTTTTCACTTCGGGCCGCGGCCTTGAGAAAATCGACGCCCTGAATGACGCCAGGCGTATTCTCCGCATCAATGCCGAGGCTTGCGCCGGTAGAACAGCCGACACCGAGAAAAATAGCTTCATATCCCTGGTTACGCAGACTTTCCAGGGTGAAGTCCTGTCCCAGGGCGGTCGAGCATCGAATTTCCTCGCCACAGCGTTTTACGTAGTCGATGTCCCGGTCCAGGACAGCTTTGGGGAGCCGGTATTCAGGAATGCCATAGCGCAGAACCCCTCCCGGCTGCTCGTCTTTTTCAAAGACCGTCACGGAGTATCCCTGAAGAGCCAGTTGATGAGCACAGCTCAAGCCGCCGGGACCGGCGCCGATCACCCCGACTTTACGATTTTGCGCGGGTGCGATCTCCGGCAGGTCAGCGTCCGTCTCCTGCTCGGAGAGGAACCATTTCACGTCATTAATGGCAATCGGCTCGTCCACTCGGGCTCGAGTGCATTTTTCCTCGCAGAATCGCACACACACCCTGCCGCATACGGAGGGAAGGGCACAGTCCTTGCGTATGAGGTTGACGGCTTCCTTGTACTTTCCTTTGCGGGCCAGGGCCAAATATCCTTGGACATGTATGTGAGCCGGACACGCGGCCTTGCATGGGCTTACACCGGCCTTTTGAATTACCGCCTTGTTGGGAATGGCTTGAGGGTAGAGCTTGTGGATTGCCTTGCGGGGTCGAAGGTTAGCATCGAATTCGTTCGGGACTTCCACTGGGCAGACTTCGAAGCAATCTCCGCAGGCGTTGCATTTTTCCATGTCCACATATCGGGGATGCTTGAGTATCCGTGCCTGGAACCGACCGGCTTCTCCGTCAACTCCGAGGATCTCGGAATTGGTGAGGATCTCCACATTAGGGTGCTTGTCAACTTCCACCAGCCTTGGTGAAATGGTGCACATGGAACAATCGTTGGTAGGAAAGGTCTTGTCGAGCTGAGCCATACGGCCGCCGATGGCGCTCTTTTCTTCCACCAGATAGACCTTATATCCTGCATTTCCCAGGTCGATGGCCGCCTGCATTCCCCCTATACCGGCTCCCGCGACCAGGACCGCACCCACCTTGTTTTTGCCCTCGATCTCTCTAGCCATAAGAAGTGTCAACCTCTAAACGTCTGAGCATTGGCCTAATTTGGGCCCGTGCCTTCCTGTCGTCCCCAGGCTGGAGCCTGGGAACGAGAATAATATCTAGGGAGTTCCTGAAGGGGCTGGTGGGGGAAACTTCTTCCAAGAAGTTTCCTCCAGCATGTTCGCCTTTCAAGAGCGCATTCGTGTCAAGCCGCTAATCCTTTGCTTCGGAGCAAAGGAACGGGGTCCACAAGGTGTTTGCGCCACCAGGAGCCTGTTTCCGGTAGCCCCATGGCGACTGCCAAAAGCTCGGTGATGTAAACCACAGGCATCTGAAATCGGACGTTTCGTTCGCGCTCGATCTCTTTCTCGCGTGTGTCCAAGTTTGCCTGACACATGGGGCAGTCGGTTACTATGACTTCACCGCCGGCCTCCAGTGCGGCCTCAAACAAATTCCCGGAAAGCCTTCGGACTACGTCCTGTCTTGTCATGGCGAGGTTTCCGCCGCAACAGTCGGTCTTGTAGCTCCAGTTAACGACTTCGGCCCTCAGCATTTTCAAAATAGAATCCATTTCCCGCGGGTCTTCCGGATGCGGATGCTGCATTGCCTTGGGAGGCCGCACAGTAAGACAGCCGTAATACGGGACAGCCTTGAGTCCTGCCAACGGCTCCTTGATGCTCGCCTGAATCCTTTGGCGGACCTCATCTCTCAGCAGCATCTCATTGATATGGAGAACTTCCACTTCTGATATGTCCGAAGCGTTGGCGTGATCTTCCGGGTGTTTTTGGAGATGGGCCTGACAAAGCTTCAAGCGATGAAAGCAAGCCGCGCAGGGGGTTAGAAGCGGCCTGTCATACTCGGAAGCGAGGAGGAGGTTCCTCGCGGGCAACTGAACGGAAGCTTCAGGGTGCAACACATGAGCACTGCTGGCGCCGCAACAGTTCCAATCATCCAGTTCCACCAGGTTTATGCCTAGAGCTCGGAAAACCGCCGCAATGCCCGCGTCATAATCGTGGGCCGTTCCGTGGAGAGTACAGCCGGGAAAATAGTTCACATCCATGTGAAGACTCTTTTCGGGCAAGGAGTCCGGGGGGCGGTTTTCTTGCAAGAAAGAGCCCTCCGGACTCCCCGCAAAGAACTCCTAATATTGCATTCGTGTGCGGGCAGACAAACTTGTCCCCGGCTCTCGGCTTTGCCAGGGCCGTATGGAATTACGAGGGCTTGTCCACTATGTCACGCACATCTTTGCGGCCGCGAATTCGCTCCGGGATCAATCGTATTCGGCCTCTAGTGAACATCTCCCTACCCAGGTCCAAGTCCTCAAAGAGGCTCATTGTCTTCATTTTGTATCTGGTGATAAGCTCGATCTCATGAACCCGCCCGTGAGTGCGGATCGCTTTCATAAATGACTCGTGAAAGGCCCTGACCCGTGGAAGGCTCACTGTCCCCTGTTTTATAGACATTCGGCGGAGGGTGTCCATCACGTGCGCCAGGTCAATGTCATTCGGGCACCGTGTCGAACATGTGATGCAGGATGCGCAAATCCATATAGTTTCCGATGCCAGCACCTTTTCTCTCTGCCCGAGCTGAACATGCCGGATCAGTACATTTGGCGGGAGGTCCATAGCATATGAGACCGGACATCCACTGGTGCATTTTTCACAATGAAAACAGGCAGAAACCGGCACTTGTGACAGGCATTCCACCTCAGCAAGGAAGGAACCGTCGTCCGGACGGAGAGGGACAGAGTTCAGCAAGATGAAATTTCTCCGTGACAACAATTGTAAAGCTAGTTTCTAGAATAGTCTGCTTGATAGGGAGTGTCAAGCTCAGCGTGCAACCAGAATCCACTCACCAATTTTCACCAAGCTAAACGATTGGGGAGTCGCCCGACTTCTTTGGTGGCCCAGGCGTCCAGCCTTGAAATGATTGCCTGTAGCCTCATGGTTGAACCCTCTACGTATTCTTGGCAGACGAGGCTACCGACGGCCGTTTTCCATAAATCAGATGATATATCATTGGTACCACCAGAAGTGTAAATGCGGTGGAGGCGAAAACGCCGAAGACAAAGGACCAGGCAAGACCAGAGAAGACCGGGTCTAGGGTAATGATCCAAGAACCGAATATTGCAGCTCCCGCAGTTAAACAAATCGGTGTGAGCCTTACTGCTCCGGATTCTACTATGGCCTGTTCCAACTCTTCTCCTGCTCTCATTCGCACGTGTATGAAATCAATCAGTATTATGGAATTGCGCACCACAATCCCTGCGAGGGCTATCATTCCTATCATCCCCGTCGCGGTGAAAAAGATGGAATCGGAATACTTACCTATGCTCTGGGCAAAGAGAGCGTTCAGCAACGCGAAGCCCGGTAGTATTCCGATCATGGTCAGTGGTATGGCTACCATGATCACCAGCGGAATAGCGAAAGATTCGGTCTGCTGAACCAGCAGGATGTAAATTAGGATCAAGGCCCCGGCGAACGCCAGCCCCAGATCTCTAAAGACTTCAAGTGTTATCTTCCACTCACCCTCTCCCGACCATTTTACCTTGAACCCTTCATGCAAGGGCGTTTTTTCCGCGGCTGCCGTGAGGTCCAGAATGGCGTCCACCGGACTTCTTCCGGCAGTCTCACCTGTTACGTAAACAACACGCTCCAAGTTCTTTCTAAAAATGGCCTGTTGTATAATTCCTTTTTGCAAGTTACCCAACTCGTTAAACGGCACCATCGATCCATCGGCCGCTTTTATACGCAACGGTCCCATATCTTCCGGTCGCGAGCGCAAATCCCTCGGCAGCCGCAAGTTTATTTCCAGAGGTTCTCGTTCGGCATCACTGTGCATTGCCGTTGGAGATTCCCCGCCCAAAAAAATCTCAGCGGACCTCACTACGTCGTCTTGAGTGATTCCGTTCAGGCCGGCCTTGGTACGATCCACCACAAAGTGGTAGCGCGTCTGTGGGGCCTCTACCGTATCATCCACGTCAACTACGTCCACGGTGGACTCCATCATTTTCCTGACTTTCTTGGCCTCATCGATGATATTTCGGTAGGTGGCTCCGGGTGGTCCGTACACCTCAGCCACGATAGTGGACAGAACCGGCGGTCCCGGCGGCACTTCGACAATCTTCACGTTTGCGCCGACTCGTTCGGAGAGTTGGCGAATGTCCGGACGTATTCTTAGGGCCATAGCGTGGCTTTGAAAGGCCCGCTCGTATTTTTCCAAAAGATTCACTCGAATATCCGCAACATAGCTTCCTTTGCGGAAATAATACTGTCGAACCAATCCGTTGAAATCCACCGGCGACGCGATCCCCACGTACGACTCGAGATCGCGAACTTCATTCAACGTGGACAAGTAGTGCTCCAGATCCGATACGACCTTGTCCGTCGTTTCAAGGGTGGTGCCTCTCGGCATGTCCACCAGCACGAGGAATTCATTCTTGTTGTCGAAAGGCAGCATTTTTAGCGGGACCAGTTTGAATGCAACGAGCGTTAGCGAACCGAGCAACGCAAGAAAAACGCCGCCTAGAAACATGTAGGTCTTCCGACGGCTTTCGAGGAAGGGTGTTATGACTCTCTTATAAATTCGATAAACCGCGCCTGTCTTGAAATCGTAAGGTTTCTCCTGCTCTCCGTATTCTCTTTTCAGGGCATGGTACGTAATCCACGGTGTCACGGTGAAAGCTATTACCAGGGACATGAGCATCGCTATCGGAACGTTAAGGGCCATGGGCCTCATATACGGGCCCATCATTCCGGTGATGAAGAACAGCGGAATGAAAGAGGCAATAACCGCCAGAGTGGCCATAATGGTGGGTGGACGGACCTCGTCCACTGCCAGGAGAGTTGCATCCAGAGGGGGATGGTCTTTTAATTTGAAGTGGCGGTGTATGTTCTCCACATCGACAATGGGGTCATCGACGAGCAGCCCTAACGAGAGTATAAGAGCGAACAGGGTGACCCGGTTGATAGTATATCCGACCAAGAAATTGGTCAGTAGAGTCACAGCAAGCGTCATGGGGACGGCCAGAGCCACGATTATTGCTTCCCTCCACCCGAGCACTATCGTGAGCAACGCTACAATGCTGATGACAGCTATCCCCAGATGGCTCATCAGCTCATTGACTTTCTCATCGGCTGTCCGACCGTAATTCCTGGTGACCAGCACTTCCACATTTGACGGAATAACCTCCCTCTTTAGATCTTCCACCTTTTTTATGAGGCCCTCGGCAACCTGTACAGCGTTGGTGCCCTTCCTTTTGGCTATTGCAATGGTCACCTGGTTGTATGCTTTCCCCTGAAGGGCCGTCTTGGAACCACGTGTATCCGGATCCAGTGTGGCTCCCGGTCCGAAGGTGAGACGAGTGTATGTTTCCGCTTCTTGAGGACCGTCTTCCACCTGCGCTACATCGCGGATGTAAACCGGCTTGCCGTCGTATACTCCCAGCACAAGGTCTTTGACTTCTTCCACGGATCCTATGAACGGCCCAGCGTCGACCAGAATCTCGCGGTTCATTTCGTCCATGGAACCGGCCCGAAGGTTAACGTTGGCTCCCTTGAGCGCTCGCTCCATTTCCAGGACAGATATGTGCCTGGCGGCTAGACTTTCAGGTTGAAGCAGCACCTTAATTTGACGCTTACGTCCTCCGACTACGTAGGCCTTTCCGGTATCCTGAATGCTCTGAAGTCGGTGAAGGATCTCGTCTGCAACTCGCCGCAGCTCATAGTCCGAGTAAACGGGACTGTACAGCGAGAATGTAACTATGGGCACGTCATTGACATCAACCGGGCGTACCACCCACCCGGTGACACCGGGCGGGACGCTGTCTACGTAAGACATGATCTTGCTGTTGACTTTGAGTATGCTGGTCTCAAAATTCTGGCCCACATAAAAACGGGCAGTGACCACAGCGGCGCCGGGGCGAGAAGATGAGTAGATGTACTCCACGCCGTCTATTTCCCAGAGCTTGCGCTCCAGATTGATGGTGACGAGATTTTCGACTTCTTCAGGGGACGCTCCTGGAAAATTGATCATGATGTCCACAACCGGCACCACGATCTGAGGCTCTTCTTCCCTGGGCGTCAAAATGAGCGCAGCGGCCCCGGCCAAGAGTGAGCCGATGATAAAAATAATTGGCAGCTTCGAGACTAGAAAGGCCTCAACGATCTTTCCTGTGCTTCCAAGATTGTATTTTTCCGAAAGACTCATTTTCCTGACAGCTCATTTCGGCAGATTCAGGCGAATGAAGCCGCGGGCGGCAGTGTGACGGACGGTCTCCACGTGGCGAGACTGCGCACGAAAAAGCGGCCCATCAGGAATCGGCGCTTATTTCTATCGCACAGGCAATTAGGGTCTTGCCCAGTCGCTACGGAACAACCACCTTCTCCCCCGCGGTCAATCCCGAAATAATCTCCACCCTTCCGTCACCAAGATTGCGCCCCGTCTTCACATGGCGAATTCGGATCGTATCATCTTCCAGCACTTTAACGGTTTCCAGTTGCCCCACCACTTGAACGGCGGCTTCAGGAACGACTATTGCCTCCGATGCACGAGTGTCGAAGCTGAGCGTTCCGTAAAGACCCAGGCCGAGGCCCGGAGCTTTGGAAAGCGGCGCCTTCACCGTTATAGTCCTGCTCCTTTCGCTCATTTGTGGGACCACTTCACGTATGGTCGAGTTTTGCTTTACATGAACGGACGGGACCTCCAGACGGACAGGACTTCCTACATGGAGGAACGGGGCATACTGTTCGCCTGCGGCAGCGACCAATTCAAGCGTTTGGGGAACATATATGCTAATCAAGGTGCGGCCCGGTGTCGCCAAGTCTCCTAGATTGACGTCTCTTTCCGCTACGATGCCGTCAAAAGGGGCTGTGACGAGGCCGTATGACATGGCTGTTCGCGCTTCCTCGAAGGCAGCCTCCGCCCTTTGCTCTCCTGCCTGGGCTATCTCAAACTTGGCCAAAGCGTCATCGTAGTCTTTTTTCGCTACAGATTCCTTCTCAAACAGGGCCTTATACCGCTCAAAGTCGTTTCTCGCCCTCACCAAGTCAGCTTTAGTGCTTTCCAGATTGGCTTTGGCCTGATCCAGGCGCTCGGACATCTCTTTTGTATCAATACGGAGCAGCAACTGACCTTTCTTCACCTCATCGCCTGCATCCGCCTTCACGTCAACAATATATCCCTGAATTCTAGCGGCCACTCTTGCGATTTCGCGGGCAGTCACAGTCCCCGACACCGACACCGTGCCGGAAGTCTCTACAGTTTCGGCCTTCACCGTTTTCACGGCCGGTCCGTGTTCGGTCGCAAGACGACTTTTACCTCCGGGGATTTTTGAGTGGAACCCGCCTTGCACCCATATGAGTCCAAGGATCAGACCAATCAGCGCAATTGCTGCTATCAGAATCTTCTTTCGCGCCATGGTCACCCCATGTCCCGCCGGGATCGATGGGAAATCGTAACCGAGAACGCCAACTTGGGCGACCCCATTCCCACCTCATTCCTCAGGGAATCAAGCCGCAACTGCGCGGCGCTTACTAGGCTGTGGTTTTTGGGATACTCGTCGGTCATCCTGTGGTCCCCCGGCCTTAAATGCCACGTATTGGGTTCTTATGAACCTATGGAAGCTTAGCTACCCCCCGGCAGAAAGAAAGTGGTTTTCGATATGACTTGAGCATACTTTACGAGACCGTCCTGGTCAACCACAACCATGATCGTTGCGCGTTCGGCACCCCAAAACAGCTCGGTAATGTCCCGGGAAAGGAGAGGCCGATTCCAGAAGGGCCCGCCTCGTTTTCGCGAGATACATACAATACTTCTGTCCTAACTTCGCCGACGTCAAAACAATATTAGTAAATATATTATAATATAGTAATATTTTAAGTTAAACACTTAATGTATGTGTATAATAAGTTAAAATGAGTTGAATTATTATCCAAATGATGATATCTACCCGTTTCGTCCGGTGAGACCTTTCGGTCCCCAGATCGCCCAAAATAGGAGTGTAGAAATGAACAAGAGCCGCATGCTCACCATCTTTTTCTCATTAGCCATCGTAGTTTTCTGCATCAATGCCTATGCTGATGATACATCCCACCAGATAGCCTCTCTGGAGCAGAAAGCGGAGCTTATCAAGAACCAAATCAATCAGGCACAGTCTCAATGCGGGAATGGGCTCGAAAGCCAACTGAAACCCCTTACGACTTCCATAGAGAACCTTGTTCAGCAACGAGTCCAACTTGGAGCGCAGATTTCACAGCTAGAGTCGCAGGTTGAAGATCTTAAGAAGAATAGCAGGGCAAGCTGTGCTCGACACGTCAAGCAGCAAGAAGAACAACTGGTTGTAGTCAAGCAAGAGATAGCAAATCTCGTTGCCAAACAAAAAGCTGATATGGCACAAAAAGCTGAGACGGCACAAAAGGCGAATGAAGTTACAGGTAGTCCTGCCGCACCTGCCGTGTCCGCCACTGCGCCGGAAAAACACAAATGAGGATCCAGAGCCGCGAGTCGTCTCCAAGCGAATGGATGTAAGCGGGAATAGGTCCCAGTCCGATTGCTGAGATGTGATGGACGCCTGCCGAAAATTGGCATGGCTTGCCGCGATCTGTGCCCGACACATGCTACATGCTATTCGCTTGAGGCGATTCTCGGAAGTGCGGCCGGTCGAGTCGCCCCGTGCTGACATGTTATGATGATCTGATTCTTATGAATTGCTGGAGAGCCAAAAAGCACGGTGGCCGGTTGAGATCAGGTCGCCTTGTCGAACATTCAGCTACATGAGATTTTTGCATCAGGCCACGTGGTGTTTGAAATCAAGCATTGATGAAGGAAACCGCTTGTGTTTCCGACCAGTACTCGCCTTGATTATTGAATGAAATAAAACCAACGTGGCCTCCGTGTTTTGGAATCTCGAGAAACAATTTGGGGTTAATCGTCGCTTCCTCAATTGGATAACAGGCTGGGGTGAGGAATGGATCGTCGGCCGCGTTGACCAGCAGAGTCCGAATCGAAATTTGGGGCAGGAATGGCTTGGAAGCGGCTTTCCGCCAGTAGTCTTCTGCGTCTTCGAAACCGAATATCGGCGCAGTGTAACGATCGTCGAAGTCTTTAAAAGTCTTGATCCGCCGATAACCATTGTCGTTGATGCTCTCAGGCATAATGGCCATTTTCATTCGGATCTTCTTCCGCAGCAATCGAAGAAATCGTATCAGATAAATTCTATTACCAGAGCTCGCCAATTGGTGGGAACTCGACTCGAGATCACAGGGTGCTGAAAACGCCACAGCTTTCTTGATCAAAGGGTGCACCTGTGCCCCACGCTCTCCAAGATATTTGAGAATGACATTTCCCCCAAGACTGAAGCCGATCAGGGCCAGTTCCGAGTAATCTCGGTTCTCTACAACATGCGAAACAACCGAATCCAAATCTTCAGTATCACCACTATGGTAGAACCGGACTCGTCTATTGCATTCGCCGCTACATCCTCTGAAATTAAGTGCCAGAGCATCCCATCCCTTTTTATTAACTGATTTGACCATTCCCAGCACGTACGAGCGATGCGAATCGCCCTCTAATCCATGCAAAATAATGGCCAAGCGTTGGGAGCCCACGTCCGACCGGTCCAAATCCAGGAAATCACCATCAGGGGTGCCGATTCTTTCTCTGTAGTAATGGATGCCGGTAACTCTGCGTAACAGACTTGGGAACACGGTCTGAATGTGCGGGTTGGAAAACAGGAACGGCGGCCTATAGCTCGACGGAGAAATCACCGGCATGAACTTCAACCTCAATTTCAAAACAACGGTCGAACTGTTTGGCTATCCACAAAGGAGCTGAGTGCACAATTGCAGCCATTACGACCAGCCCTGTTCATTTTATCTAACAATAAACCTAACCGACCAGCAACTAGAAGAACATCTCCTAATCGCGAGATCCGTTTTTGTTTTCAGGTGCTTCGATTTTGTCCCACGTATCCCGTAGCTTCGGGCCTCTCGAGAGCCTATGGTACTGCCATGCCAGATGGCAATGGAGGATTATTTCTTCGATCCAATCTCTCAGATCGTACATGGTACCGAGCTGCCCCGCTGCCTCTTCCTTTTCGGCCCCCTCCTTGACAACGGAGTCCACTTTCAGCAAAAGCTCAAAGATCTTTCCGAAACATTTGTGAACATGCAGCTCGAATTCTTCAGTACTGGTAAACTTCACCCTGAAAAGTCCCTTTCGCTCAGTCCTGCGTTCCACTGAATATCGGGTTCAACAACGTGTAGCAGGATGTCGCGCGGTTTAAAACGTTAGCCCTACTGGGTTAATATCATTGCCATTTCGCGTCACTTGCCTATCAGGCAGCCAGCGATTTCCATGCGCCCTCAGGAATGTCCAAATCGGCCAGCATTGCTTTGGCTTTGTCATTGAGGAAGAACTGATTCGGTGAATCAGGGCCTACTAATATTACCGGTCCATGAAATTTGGACGCGAATTTTTCTATGGTGGTGGTCCCTCCAAACTCGGCTCCTTGTGCTTGATAAGCAATTACCAGAACTTCGTAATCCCCTTTCCTGAAGCACCTTTTGAGTTCTATCTCATCGTTTCCCTCGCACAGGCGGAAGCCCACGTCGGTATAATCTCCCAGCCGATCATCATACTTGAAACGCAGGTCCTTGTCTTTTTCAGCGATCAATTCCGGAGTTACCGGAGCGGTCCTTGTCCTTTCCACGTCCACAAAAACCACATCCCGTCGAAGAGTATAAGGTGATTCCAGAAAATGGAACACATTGAGCCTGGTCTTGTGTTTTCGGGCCAAATGAAGAGCATAATCAAAAGCCCAATCACCCTGCCGGGAAAAGATGGCGCATAGTCCAATCCCATTCATTGTTGCCTCCTATATAATGTTACTTTGATTGAATTTACCGACTTCACCGGCACTATTCGTCGAACCATCCGCATGGGAGGCTTTGAACGGGATCCTTATTTGGAAAGATGTTCCCTGCCCTGGTTCGGACTCAACTCCAATGGTGCCGCCGTGCTCCTGAACGACTTTTCTGGTAATCACCAGTCCTAAACCCGTTCCTTTTGATCCTTTCGTGGAATAAAACTTCTTGAACAGCTTTTCCTTGATTTCCTGAGTCATTCCTATGCCTGTATCAGCAACTCCTATCAAAAGTTCGCCGTTTTCAACCTTACCCGAAACAGTTATCCGGCGTTGCCCATTACCTGCCTCACGGCAAGCTTGCAACGCATTGGATACCAGATTCGACACGGCATTGTGAATCTGCGGAACATCCAGCGGTACCGACTCCATATGGTCTTCGAAATCTCTGACTAAGGTGATCCCTGCCTCGCCGGCGCGCGCTTCATATAGTTCGTAGACATCATTCAGGATCTGGGTCGGGTCGCACTGCGTGTATTCCGGCTCCCTTCCTTTCGAAGCGTACAGTATTTCTCTGACGAGCTCAGAAACTTTTTCGACATTCCTCTTAACCATGTCCCACCCAGCCCGGACTCTATCCTCTTTCCCTCGTTCCAGGCCTGAATCCACTACGTACACCCCGCCTTGAAGCCCGGATAGAATATTCTTAATTGTGTGGGACATTCCGGCAATGGTCTCGCCAAGAATCGTCAATTCGTTTTGCAGTCGCTTGACTTCCGTAATGTTGGTACTTATTTCCAGGACCGCCCAAATTTCACCATTTTCATTTATAACAGGAGCAGTGTTGACAATGATATAAGTATCTGTTCCGTTGCGGCGCCATATTTCTTCGGACTCATGAGAAAGCCCATCTGCAAAAGTCTTTTCTACCGGGCAGTTTTCGCATTTATGGTCGGAGTTCTTATACACCGCGTAACATTTCTTACCGACTTTGTGACCAAAATGCTCTTGGAACATCTTGTTCGACTGAACTATGTTGTAATCCTTGTCCACAACCGTCAGATAGCAAGGAACATTTTCAAACAGGTATTTATAAGCTTCTTGTCTTTTTTCCAGTTCCAACTGAAGTTTCTTGAGCCTTGTTACGTCCAGGGACATCTCCAGAACTTCGGTCATGATGCCTTCGTCATCAAAAATCGGAGCGGTATGGGTTATCACATGGGCATCCTCATCACCGAGACGCCAGGTCTCTTCAGAATGATGAGATGCGCCATCGGCAAATGTTTTCTCAACAGGACAATTCTCACATTTGAAACGGCGTTGTTTGAAACCAAGAAAGCACGGTTGACCGACAAGGTCTCCAAACTGATCGCTAAAAGCCCGGTTGGCCCGAACTATTCGGTAATCCTCACTGACCACGGTAAGGTAACAGGGCACCTCTTCAAAAAGTGACTTGTACATTCTTCGTCCCTTGGCCAGTCGGGTGGTCCTTTCGTGGACGACGCGGCTCATCTCATCAAATGACCGCGAAAGCTCGGCTATTTCGTCGGACCCAGTGTACCCTCCTCCCTTTGGTTGATATACCCCCCTAGCCACCCGTCCCGCTTGTTCCTGTAGTCTCCTTAAACTGGGATTGAGCAGGAAAATTACTGTCAGACCTATGATTACCGTAAATTTCTTGTCTCATGTCGTCTAGAGGGACTTTTATCATCAGGGCGCCCAGCACATTTTGATCTTTAGGGTGGGCATGGCAGGCAGCACTTGAACAGCTCTCTGCATTGAGGAGCGGATTGAGAAGAGTCAAACGTCTCCCGTCTGCAGAGATCCTCTGTCTGACGGAAGTATCGACCGAAATGTCCTTCAACAAAGGTTCCGGTTGTTGTCCGACATTGCTTTCCGTTGTCTGAGAGTGACTGGAATAATGCAGGGTGCCTTGTCTGTCGTAGATGTTGATCTCTCTGAATGCCGCCTGGGCGCCGATGGATTTAATAATTTCCCTTATTACCCTCCTGTCCTTGGTCATCATGCCTTCCCAGATTGCGGCTTTGATGACTTCGGAGTCTTTAAGGGCCGTTTGAATCATTCTGTCTATGGTGTTCCGCTCTTGGGTGGTGATGGTGTGATACGTGAATGCGAGCAGAGCGAGGAACATTATGAGGCCCGCATAAAAACTGAATTTGAAGCTCAGGCTATGCGTAAATTTCTTGAGTAATTGAATGGGATTTTGCAGCATACTCGGACGTCTAGAAACTGGGACTTTAGTGGATGGTTCGGTGCGATCAGGCCTCAAAAGCTCGAAACTGTCATCCTATGAGTCGTTTGACCGAATCCAAGAAAACATCCTTGTCGACCGGCTTTTCAATATAAGCTTCAGGAGGCTTGATGGACCGCTCGTGCATCCATTTCTTGAAATCAATCCGGGGAGCGTCATCCGTGCCGAAGCCGGTGACGATCACCACCGGAATGCTCACAGTATCCTGGTTCCTCCTGAGTTCCCGAAACATCCCTATTCCCGTTTTGTTCGGCATTAACAAATCCAGGCTTACCAGATCGGGTTTTTCGTCCTTGACCTTCCGCAGCCCTTCTTCTCCATCCATCGCGGAAATCGTTTCGTACCCATGATCTTCGAGGAGGGTGGAAAGGTAGGTGATCATGTCAGGCTCATCTTCCACGATCAGGATTTTTTTCGCCATGACCATTCTCCTTGCACGTGATGAAACGCTCGCTTGCGAGCTTAACCATCTGCGAGAAAGCGATACCCGTCCGTCCTCCGGACCTGGTGAGAAAGTCTTTCTTCTCTCAGAGGACCAAGGCGGCAGCGAGCAATTCGGCCAAATTCATAACTTCCGCTTTAATCTCGTAGTGATGGCAAATCTCCTTGAGTTGGTCCGTGCAGTTGTGACACGACTGCAGCACCACATTTGCGCCCGTGGCACGTATCTCGTCCGCTTTCGCTTTACCGGCTGCTATGCGCCGCGGGGCAAACTCGGGCATGGCCAATGCGCCTCCGCCCCCGCCGCAACAGTAACTATCCTCACGGTTATGCTCCATTTCGACGAAGTCATTGACCGCAGCTCGAATTACAATTCTGGGTTCCTCAAGGACCCCGCCGGATCGAGCGATGTTACACGAATCGTGATACGTAAAACGCTTACCATCATGGACGGACTTGTCCAACTTAAATCTTCCTTCTTCAACCCATCGGGCCATTAGTTCCATCATACTGGTTATTTTATAGGGCACGCCGCCGATCCAGTTGGCCATTTCCCAACGAATACCTCGATATCCGTGCCCGCACTCGCCTGCCACAAGATATTCAACACCCAGTCTTTCCATTTCATCGAACAGCCATTGTGCGAACAGCTTGGCATCGGGATCGATTCCGTTGAACATGGCATAATTGGTCAGGTCCCAATAGCGTGATGAAATGGTAAAATCCGCCCCTGCCGCGTTTAAGACTTTAGCGCTCGCCTGAATAGTCAACGGATAGTATTTGGGCTCACGAGGATTGAGGGTGAGCATGTATTTGGCGCCATGCTTATCAAGTGGGATTTTGTAGTCCTTGCACCCATCCTCGTCTTGCAGTTCTTCCTCGATCCATTCAATAGTCTCGATGAATTCGTCCTGTGGCACGGCCATGTTGTTGCCGTGGTTGAAATGAGTGTCCACGGTATCCTGGAGGTTCTGAGGAACACGACCGACCTGGCACATGATACCACGCGCCGCACGCACCAGCATACCATAATCGACACCCATCGGGCAATTGAATGTGCAGCGTCGGCACATGGTACAGCCGCCCCAGAGTTTGTCGTACATTTCGTCGGCCAAGTCCTTGTCAAGAGGTCTGGCCCCTACAAATGAAGGGAACACTTTTCCGAGCCAATCATATCTGCTCTTGTACCATTTGCGGAATCTATCGGCTTTATATGCGGGAAGCAGCGTCTTGTCGTCCGGTATGGAAACCGTATAGTGGCACGCGTCCGAGCACAGACCACAATGAACACAGCCTGCCAGCGAAGTTTGGACTATCCTGTTAAGCTTCGCCGGAAGAAGGTTCTCCATTTCCTGTAGCATTTCCGGCGTGAACTCGGTCTTGGTGGGCCATTTTCTATCCTGTTGCATACCCAGTTTTTCCGGTTCCTGTGACAACTCTTCAGACTCTTTTTCTAAAGCATCATTTGCCTTTTCGGCCATTTTTTGCCTCCGGAGATATCTTTATTATCCTAAATCACTTTACATTTCGGTTCAAGACGCCGCGGCCGCCAAATATCTGGCCGTACATTACCCGTCCGAACGGGTACAGCACGTAGTGGGATATTTTGCTGAAGGGGACGTAAAGCAGGAAGAAAGTGGTCATGAGGAAGAAAATCCACATGAAACCAGTTTCCGGTCTACCTTCCAGCCAGAGCCACAGAGCGAAAAACCCTACCGCAAAGAATACGGTCATCAAGATTACCGCGAAGTAATCGTCGGGGCTGCTTATGATGCGGATCTCCGGTTTTGTCAGACGCCGATATATCCGTCGCAGACCGATAAAAAACGCCAGTGCCATAAAAACCATAATTATTTTCGTGACCAGCGGGGTCATCAATTGCGGAGCAAGTGGAATCAGGAAGGTCGATCCGATGGTGAGAGCAACCGCGATGTGAAAGATCATGAACTCTGTATAAAAATATAAATCCTTTCGCGTGCTCTCCATGCCCCAGGGCCTTAGAACATTGGCCAAAGAGTGCAGCATACCGGCGAAGCGGTC
>Ga0335071_10003758_pt1 | contig 15946 bp, 16 predicted proteins | sample Lox_Sample_15_FD_206724 | JGI IMG/M metagenome (GOLD analysis project Ga0335071, IMG submission 206724) | Soil microbial communities from Loxahatchee National Wildlife Refuge, Florida, United States - Lox_Sample_1.5 | ecosystem: Environmental > Terrestrial > Soil > Wetlands | place: USA... | reverse complement strand
TCCGCATTTCATGACCCCGCCGCGCGCGCTGGGCGCACGCGAGCAACCCGCGTTGGCATTCCGCCTCGCCTGCCTGGCGCCACGCCCGCGCCAGCGTCTCTCCTCGCATCACGTTTCGGCGCAACCGCTCCGTCTCCCACCGGCCCACTATCGTTCCCGCAGCCACCACCCTCGACACTGTCGCGGCCGACGCGGCGTCCCTGGCCCGGCTGGGCGCCGCGCGCACACAAGCCATCGACAACGCCACCGCACTGCTGGAAGGCACCTAATGCGCACCAGTTGGATCACCGCCCATCAGGCCCTCGCCGAGCGCATGGTCGCCAAAGAGCAAATCGACGACACGGTGCCCGAATCAGCCATGCCGCCCTACATGGAATCCTTTCTCGCCCATCTTCGCCTGCTCATCGGCGTGCCCTTTGACTACCTGGTGCCCGATTCGCGGCTGCTGCCCACCGAATCGATCCGCTTCTTTTACCTCGACCGCTCCTGGACCGACCGATTGGTCGACGGCGCCATCGCCGTCGGCAAGATCGGCACCCGCGAACAAGCCCATCACCAAGCACACGCCGCCAACCTGGCCGCCCAACTCGATCTCACCGAACGCGTCGTGCGCACCATGCAGCACGGGCGGCCCGCCAACAGCGAAACCCCGCCCAGCTCACCGCAAAACACCGATCCGGCGGGCCCGATCACCGGCTTTCTGCTGCGCTCGGCCGCCGTCGCCGGCTGGCCGCACATAGATGTGCGCGCCTTCAACAAGGTCCTACCGGCAAACGAGGGTGACCCGAACAAAGCCGGCCTGCAAAACTGGCTTGACGAGGCTGCGGCAGCGCAGCTGGCAACCCTTCGGCTGGAACTTCTTTCACCGTCGGTGATGCTGGGGCTGTTCGACGGCGTCCCTAAGCTGGTCTGGTTCGAAGAACCCCACCACGGCGTGCAATTCGGCTTCCACTTCAAACCCGACTTCCGCAGTTCGTAGGCACATTTCGGGGTAGTGCGGAGCGATTGTGCTGGTAGGAGGCTTGCAGAGTCACCCAAACGGCGAATTCGTGTAGGCACACGAGTTCTGGCGTGTCGCTGGCTTCACCTGCGAATATGTGCTAACGGTGTAGGGGTGTACCTGCGGGAGACGAAGCGGCGCAACCGCGACGGGTCGACGGTGTCGTATCTGCAGCTGGCCCACAGCGAGCGCCACCCGGCCACCGGGGTGCCCTCGGCGAAGGTGATCCACAACTTCGGCCGCGCCGACACAGTGGACCGCGATGCGCTGGCTCGGCTGGTCGCCTCGATCTCGCGGTTTTTGGACCCGGAGCAGGCGATCGCGGCCGCGCACACCGGCGAGATCGACATCCTGGACTCGCGCCGCTTCGGCGGCGCGTGGGTGCTTGACCAACTCTGGGAGCGGCTCGGGGTGGGCGCGGCGCTGCACCGGGTGGCCGCCGAGCGGCGCTGCGACGCCGAGGTGACCGAGCGGGTGCTGTTCGCGCTGGTGGCCCAGCGGGCACTGGAACCGGGCAGCAAGCTGGCCGCCACCGGCTGGGTGGCCGAACGGGTCGCGATCGCCGGCTGCGGTGGATTCAGCGACGACGCGGCGTATCGGTCGATGGACTTCCTGCTCGACGCCCTGCCCGAGATCGCCCAGCAGATCTTCGACTCGGTCGCGCACCTGCTCAACCTCGACGTCGACATCGTCTTCGTCGACACCACCTCCACCTACTGGGACATCGACGTGGCTGACGAGCTGGCCGAGCTGGCACCCGAACCCGAGCCCGACGACGGGGTGGGCAAGGCGGTCGAGGGTGGGCAGCGCCGGTTCGGCAAGTCCAAGGACCACCGCGACGACCTGCCCCAGGTGGTGATCGCGATGGCGGTCACCCGCGACGGAATCCCGGTGCGCTGCTGGACCTTTCCCGGCAGTGAGAGCGACCAGAAGATCATCCGCACGGTCAAAGACGACCTGGGAGCCTGGAACCTGCACCGGCTGGTGTAGGTCGCCGACCGCGGCTTCGCCTCGGCCGCCAACCGGGCCTATCTCACCCGCGGCGGCGGGCACTACATCCACGCCGAGAAGCTGCGCCACACCAACGCCGAGGCCGCCGCCGCGCTGGCCCGCCCCGGCCGCTACCACGACGTGGCCGACAACCTGCGGGTCAAGGAGATCCGGGTGGCACCCGGCGGCGCCACCATCGAGGGAGCGCGCACCGAACGGTTCGTGGTGTGCCACAACCCGGATGCCGCCGAACGCGACGTCGCGGTGCGCCAACGGCTCATCGAACACCTCGAGGGCCTAATCGAGGGCTCCGACGCCTGGCCGAAACGCCGCCGCGACGAGTTCGTCGGCTCCCTGAAGAACAAGCCCGGGCTGCGCAGGCTGGTGCGGCGCACCACGACCGGGCTGCTGCGCATCGACCGCGCCGCTGTCGCGCGCGAAGCCCACTACGACGGCAAGTGGCTGCTGCGCACCTCCGACCTCACGCTCAGCGCCGAGGATCTGGCCGCCGCCTACAAGCAGCTGATCGCCGTCGAGCGCGGCTGGCGCGACTGCAAAACCAGCCTCGGGCTGCGCCCGGTCTACCACCACCGCGAGGACCGCATCCGCGCCCACGTCCAATTATGTTGGCTCGCATTGCTTCTCATCCGTGCCGCAGAAACCCGCACCGGCCACACCTGGCGCAACCTGCGCCACCAACTCGACCGCATGCACCTTGTCACCTTCGGCACCGCCGACGGCCGCGTCGCCCAACGCTCGGCCCTGACCAACAACCAGAAGACCATCCTGACCGCGCTCGACCTGCCCGAACCCCCCAAATACCTCGACTTCACACCCAGCATCGACGCCACCGCCGCCGACTGACGAACCCGCCCAGATCACCGGGTCGTGTAGTAACACGACCCAAATCGGCTCATCCCACGTCTGCGCTGGTCAACGCGGAAATTCCGCGATCCGTGTGCCCACCATCTGCGGAAGTCAGGTCAAAAACGGAATCGAAAATCTCGATCGCCACACAGCCGATGGCGCACCCGATACCACAGGCGCGCAAATCGCGGTGCCCATGCGCGAATTCGCATCCCGTGTGGTGGACATTCGCGCATTGCGCAAATCTATTTATGAACTGGGGCATGCGGTGGCGGATGTTCAGTCGGCAGACCCAAACGTGGGCCCGCAAAACAGCAGTGCCGATTTCGCCATCGCACTGCTCAACCTGCCCTGGCGGCAACGCTTCCAGGAACCCAGTGGTGAGGGCGGCGGCAGCGGCGCGTTCGTGCCGTGCGTTAGGGTGGCCGAAACCATCGTCGAAGCTCAACTTTTGAACGCGGTGAAAGAGCTGCTGTGATGGCTACTAATAAGCGTATCTCCCCGCAGCAGCTTTCGCTGGCCGCAGCCCATGGCCTGACACCCTCGATGCGGCAGTCCTGGTCTCCGACAATGGTGCGCACGCCACGCGTGCTGGTGCCCATCGAACTCGAGGTGCTGATGGTGCGCGACACCACCCAGCGCTGGGCGGACTGCAAAATGCAAACCCCGCCCCCGCCCAAGCCCGGGGCCGATCAACCACCCACCGATACGGCCACGCTGTTGCCGAAGCCGTTCGCCGAGCTGCAACCACCACGCGAACGTGGCGCATATCTGCAGTGGTATCTGCCCACGGGCCTGACCAGTGGCACCGCTCGTAACGACCCCAAATCACTGAATTACCCGGACTTTCCGGCGCTACCCGATCGCTGGCTGATCGTGCGGATCTCGCAAGGCGCCACACCGTTGCGCCGCGCGGTGACCGGGTGGGTGCTGGAGGCCGGCATCGAGCCGCCGGTGAGGCACGACCTCGCCAGCTGGAGCGAGCCCGGGCCGGCGACCGGCATGCAGAACCCCCTGACCGTCCTGGGGCACGGCGATCTGACCTGGGCCGGCTACTTCGACAATGTTAAGGACCGGCTCGGCTTCCAGGACAAAAGCCTCAACGAAGAGGTGAAAGGCCCGCTGGCCTACCTGGTTTGCGGCTGGTACGCCGACCCGACCAACGACCCCCTCGGCTCGACCGACATCACCTCGCTGGCCGACTTTAATGCCGCGATGAGCACGCTGGGCTGGCAGCTCGACACCAGCCAGCTCAACGAGGTCACAACCCAGGCCAGTACGAACACCAACATCGCCACGCAGACCGGGGCTGACGCCAATGCTGCCGCCAGCGCCGGCGATAAGGCGGCGGGACCGAAGCGCCCTCCACCCCAGAACGCCCTGTACACCACCAGCGGCAGTTGGTGGCCCACCGCGACGGTGTTTCACGGCGCCGTCGTCGGCATCGACTGGCCCGGCTCCACCGACACCACAGAGGTCGGAGGCCCCCCCGACCCGGCCTCAATCGTCGTCGCCGCCGGCGACACCATGGCCGAAACGATGGCAGCGCTCATCGCACACGCCAACAACGCACCCGCACAAGCCCCCATCGTCGAAGCATTGCAGCTCGGCGCCCTGGCCCAACTCGACCAGCCCGACGGCCGCGCCCGCCTCGACGCGCAACTGCACGCGACCTCGTTCGCCAGCCAATCCGGGGGTCCGCCCGGTTCCGAGCCGATCACCATCGCGCCCAGCGGCCCACCGCCCGCCGCCCAAGCACAAGTGCAGACCCCCGACCCCGGGATCTTCGGTCAGCACCTGCCCGCAGGTGGCATCCCCGAGCTCGCGGGTAGCCGTTTCACCGCCGAGCAGCAGACCGCCAACGTGGCGCAAAGCGCCACCTCGACGGATCCTTCGGCGCCCAGCACCAGCGGGCAACTAATGACCCCTGAGGTTCGCGCGCGCGGGGCGGCAGCCGAAGTATTCACCCCCGGGGGGCTGGCCACAGTCGTGCAACGACTCGGTGCGTTTTCTGGGGTTAGTTGACCTGTTGTGTGACGTTGCGTAAACGGCCGACACGGGCCTGTTCTGCAACAGATCTCCCGGGCTGTGGTGCTCGTGGCTGGTAGTGGTAAAAGCTGCCTGCTGCGAGAGGAGATCAGGGTGCGGGCGTTTCCGGTGAGGTTGCCGTCCGGGGTCAGGTACTGGACGGTTCTTGATGAGAACTTGGCGGTGGTGGACGAAGCGGACGCGTTTTTGCGGCATGTCCGATTCGGTCGTGACGGTTCGGAGTTGACCACCAGGTCGTATGCGGGCGGGATCGCGTTGTTCCTGCGCTGGTGTGCACGCACGGGCCGGGATTGGCGCGACGGGGTGGCGGCGCTGGGGTTGTTTATCACCTGGTTGCGCCACGCGGGACCGCAGTCCAGCGGTGTCGAGGTTGTGGCGGGGGGCCAGGTGCTGGCCGGTCCGGGCGTAGAGCCGGTGCGCGGAGCGCGGCGGATCAACGGTGTGCTGACCGCGGTGCGGGGGTTCGTCGCCCACGCGGTGACATCCGGGCAGGCGCCGGGCGAGCTGATGGGCTTGATCTATGAGCTGGCCGACGATCGTGATCTGCCGATGCAGGCTCGTGGTGAGGAGCATCGGATGGCCTGGCGGATGCGGGCCCAAGAGAAGGCACCGGAACCGCTCATCCGGCCACATGACGCCGGCGGTGCTGTCACGGCGGCACGCGCCGCACCGCGCTACTACACCGCACGCGACCCCATCCTGCTCGTCCAAGGCGGCAACCGCGCCTTCACCCACGACAGCAGCGTGAAAACCGAAAACGGCATGGTCGTGTGCCGCCTGATGCCAGCCTATGACCTCGCCTGGATGATGCCCGGCCGAGCCGAGAAGTTCCACGTCGCCGGCGACGACATTCTCGAACGCGGCATCGCCAATGGCAGTGTGCCGCTGGAATGCGAAGGGTTGCTGCGCGAGACGCTACTTTTGGACACCGGAAGCGCCCCCGCCATCGCAGCGACTGTCGACTCACAAACCAGCGGAACCTTCGACGTCGCGACGGCCACACAACGTGTGATCGTCGAGCAATCAGCCTGGTACGCGCTACGAAACCCGCGCATCGACCCCGCACCCCTGTTGGCCCGCTCCGGCATCGCCGGCACCCTGCCCGCCGCCTTTGCACTCGCCCCCCCGGCCCATCCCTGGACACCACTGCACGTGGATTGGCAGGTCGAATACCTGCCCTCACCCAACGTGGACAACGACTGGACGCTCGGCGACGTCGACTACAGCCTCACCACCGGCGCACCAATCCCAGCGCCGGGCGGCGGTGTGATGTTCCGCGGCCGCGCCAAACTCACCGGCGGCGCCGCCGCAGCGTTAGGCTCGGCGGTACGCAAGGCACTCGACGACGTCACCCGCATCGCCGGTACCGGCCCGGTGCCCACCAACGGCATCGAGGCCCACTACTCCCAGCTGGCAGCCGAACTCGCCCAGACCATGAAAAAGCTGGACCTTGCGCAGCCCCCGGCCGGCGGATCGGCCGATCCGAATACTGTAAACCCGGCGCTGCTCGACGACATCGCCAGCGCGCTAGCGCAAATGGATGTACTCTCCTGCGGGCTGAACGGCCTGCTGACCCAGCTACGGGGCGGCGTCCCCGCAGACCAGGTGTCGACCGCACCCGGCGGGGTCACCCCAACACCGTTCTTCGCGCTGCGCGCGGGCTTCTTGCGCATCGTGCGACTGCGTCTGGTCGACGGATTCGGCCAGTTCGTTGATCTGTGCGGATCCGACGAAACCCATTCCGCCCAAGGCTATCTCGTCTCCGACCCGATGAGCGTGCCGAACGAGCCGAGCCTGCTGGCCCAGCCACCGCGTTTCACGGCCCCGACGCGCGCCTGGTTTCGCTACATGGCCGCCGACGTGCCCGGCGTCGAAGCCGACTACCAGACCAGCCCAGTGTGCGGCTTTGTGATGCCCAACCATCTCGACGGGTCACTGGAGTTCTTCAACGCCGACGGCGGCGACGCCGGTGTCCTGCAACCAGACGAGCAAGGCCAAGTGACATGGCAGGCCGCGCCCGGCCTGCCCACTACTGCAGGGCAAGACCCCGCCCAAACCGTCACCAACAGCCACCTCGCCCAACTGGCCGCATCACTGCTCGACTGGGGCGTCGCCGACGCTGGCCAGTCCGCCGAGCCCGCACTTGCCGCGCTGCTGCGCACCATCGACTCCACATTGTGGTCGGTCGACCCGTTCGGTCATCAAGGCGACGAACATGTGGCGCTGCTGCTGGGGCATCCGATCTGTGTGATGCGCGGCCTGCTGCGCCTCGACGTGGCCGACCCGGTGGTCAGCGCCGACGGCACGCTCACCAAAGTCCCGGTGCGGCTCGGGGAATTCACCCAGTGGCAGGACGGGCTGCTCGGCTACTTCGTCGACGACGACTACACCCGTCTATTCGTGGCCGACGCGGCCGCGGCCGGCATGGCCCGCCAGATCGGCCCCCAACAAGGCTTCCTGCAGCAGATCAACCTCGTGCCAACGTATTACGCCACCTTCGCCGACGACATCGCCACCAACACCACCAGCGACACCCCCACACCCGGCAAGACGCAGGTCACTCACCCCTACATCGACACCAGCGGGCTGCTGTGGATTCCACCCAACCAAACCTTCAACCTCACCCTCTTGGTTGAGCCGCTGACAAGCGTGTATGCCACCCTCGGGCGAGTACCCCGCAAAGACATCGGCATGCGCCGCGACTGGATCAACTCCGGCCTGGCCGCCATCGCCCCGACCTTCCGCTTCGGACCAGTCCTCGTCGACCCCAAACAAATCCGCATGCCACTGGCCACCGACATCGGCGGCACCTGGGTGTGGGACTACCGCGCCGACGCTGTCGCCTGGAAAGAAGATGCGGTGACCAACGCCACCGACAACGCGCTGCTTGGTGCCGATCCGGCAACCGGCTCCGAGGGGTGGCTGAAACTCAAGCCACCACCGCTCGCCAAGGCCGGAAGCACCGCCTCATGAACGTCATCACCGCCATCTTGGATCTGCTCGGGCTGATCAAGCCCGCTCCGCTCGGGTATCAGTACGAATTCGTGGATGTGCCAAGCTCCGTTACAAATCTAGGAACAGGAGAAGCTATTTTTTCTCCTTGGCTCGCCAAGCCAGAATCTGTAGCAGATTCATCCCAACCCTTGAATTTCGTGAATGACGAACGCCGCATCATTGTGATATCCTTTACGATCTCGAGCCACATGGGTCCAAACTGGTTCGGCGTTGCTTTCCGGGAAAGAATAAAGTCGTTCAATTCAATTAATATATTCTTCCACCCAGATCCATCGCCCAGCATTGGATATCTCGAGAAGGACTACCCTGCTAGAACAGCGCAGTGGCTGGCGCTTTTTCGCTATGTGCAGAACCTCGGCTTCCAATTGGATGCGGGTAACTGTGACCAGATCCTGTTAATGCCCATCTTTGATGAGCCTTCTTGGGCTAATTGCGGAGTTTTTCCCACCGCCTGGAATGAAATAGCCTTAGTAGCGATCAATTGCGCCAAGGCAGTTGCCCTGTTTCAGGGGCCGCCCTCAGGGCAAAAGAGCTTCTACACGCAAATCGCGCAGGGGACCCTAGCGGAACTACAGGGAGGCAACGTACCCTTGGAGTCGGTTAAAGACGTCGTGCTCTCTTGTTTCAGCGCTGGTCGATTGCCCATGCTTAATTTTTATAGAGCGGCTCGCGGTGCCAGCGCTTTTGTCCGGGAGCTTTGGGACTTCGATGGCTTCCAGGCCACGCTACCCGCAAGCTCGGCCACGCTGAACGTTATCCACTACGATCAGAGCACGACCCCTAATGCGCCGGGTTTCCACGTCCCTCCACCGCGGTGGTCCTCATTTCCCCCTGGTGCGCCAAAGACCGTTGCTGACGTTCATGGTCTAATACCGAACTGCCTGTTCTGGCATGCAACGACCCTCAGTAATGTGGGAAAATAAAGGTGATCACCTCTAGTGTCTCGTGATTCTGTTGTATTTACTTCGCACTGCTGTCGACGAGCTTGCGGATGTTGGTCTGCGTGAGCGCGACCTGGCGAGGATCTCGTCGACGGTGGCGGTCCAGGTGAACGGGCGGGCGTCGGCGTTCCAATGGGCGATGTAGTCGGGGATCTGCTTGAGGAGGGCCTTGATCTCATGTAAAGAAACTTCTCACCGCTTGACACAGAGAGACTGAAGGCGGCCGGTGTCGACGTACGATGGGCGCCTGCGGCAACTATTTTCCACCAGAAGACGCTGACTGCCGATGACACCGAAACCGCTCTCGGCACAGCAAATCTCATGGCCAAGGACTACCCGTCAAGCCGCGACGCCTGGGTGCTAGACACCAACCCTGCCGACGTCGCCGCCATCACCGCCACCTTCGACGCCGACTATTCAGCATCGGATACCGGTCACCCGTCGCAAGCCGAGCCAAGCCCCAACCTCATCTGGTCACCGAACGCCCGCGCGGAATATCTGCGCCAGCTCGACACCGCCGGTCACAGCGTTGACCCCACCACGGAAGAACTCAAAGACCGGGCCATCGTGGCAGGGTTAAGCAAAGCCCCTCACCGAGGCGTCACCTGCCGCATCGTCCTTACCGCAAATCCCGCCACCGCGCGGACCGTCGAGGAACTCACTGCCGCCGGATGCTCGATTCGTCAGTTCCCCGCTGACGCCAAGCACTTATACATTCGCGAACATGATCCTCATCGACCAGACGGTTCTCATCATTGGTAGCCAGAACCTCTCGACCACGAGTCTTCTGGAAAACCGCGAATTATCTCTGCTTCTGAACACCCAGACGGCCAACCCGGTCATCGGCGCCGTGGCAAGCACTTTCGACAGCGATTACCGCCAGGCCGCCTCATAGCATCGCCCGGCCCGCAATCCCGGAGAAGCATAATGGTGCCACCCGTCGCTGAAAACTGTTGTAGCCGACGCCGATAGCGCAACTATCACACTTCCTCTGCGCACCTAACGCACCTGCCTGCCGGTTAGGGCTGGTAGTTGGTATCGGTGACCTGGGTGGCGAAGTCGTTGACCACTTGCAACGTGCCGTGGATGACCACCACGATCAGCAGCAGCGCCACCGTAATGGCTGCAACTAGGCCGCTGAGCCAGGGAGATTTGCGTGAATCATTCATTGCTTGCCCACCTTTCGGGTGGCATCCACGGCATCAGCGCGTCACGCATGGTCATCACGATGCTGTCCCGTTGGCGGGTGTCCCACCCGAGCACTCGGTCGAGCGAATTGCTCAGCAGTGGTTGGTCACTTAGTTCCGTAATGGCGCTTTGCCAGCTCGGTGCGGGCGCGTCGGTATCCATGTCGATATTGGTGGTGGCCTGCGCCACCCAGCTGATGCCTTGGTTGGTGCGGGGCGGGGATGCCGCATATAGCATCGCTGCCAGCGGTGCTACAGCCGCAGTGGCCCAGACTTCGTAGTGCCGGTCACGCCCGGCCGACGCGGCATCTAGCAGCGTCTCAGCGGCTGTCATCGCGTCGGATGGGTTGTTGACCAGGGTGGTTGGATCATCGACTGTGCTCATTGGCGCTCCTCGTGTGTGGTGGTGGGTTGTGTGTTTTGCCGCCGTGGGGCCGGCCGCGGGGTCTGGTCACCGATGAGTCCTCACCGTTGAGGACATGTGGCTGTGGCGTCGCTTGCTGTTGGTGTGGCCTGTTTGGGTCGGTCCGGATTACACCCGCCGGGCCCGAATTGCTGCCAGGGCACGAACCGATGGCCGCCAGAGCTCGCGCACCAAAAGCCCCAATGCCGTACTCGCGGGCCGGTCACAAGGACCGTCCAGCAGCTGCGTTCAGTTGCTGTCAAGGTTGGTGAGCAGGGCAACTCGGTGTCGGTGTCGAGCTCGGCGCACTGCCACGGTCCCAGGCCGCCGACGCCGGGATGCATTCGGCAGGATTTCCAAATAGCCGTGGCGCAGGCAAATCGACGCAAACCACCACGGGTGGTCGTGTAACGCGGTCGGGTCATCGGAGCCGACGAAGTGGTTTGCAGGTATATGTTCACGAACCTGTTGTGGGGCACCAAGAACCAACGACTCAAGTAGGTGCCCCCGTGTTCCGTCGCCACCTCTTGATGCGGCCTGCCGGTGCACAGTTGCTCAAACCAACTTCGTTGGACGGGGGCGCTAATCGACGCGCTCACCGGACGTCCTAATGACTCGCGGGAATGATCGGAATTGCACAGGCTGACTTGTTGTGCCGGAAGTTGGGCGAAAAGCTTTCACCGGGCCCGGCTTTCGTCGCACCCATGTCGGTGCAGAGGTCGGTGCCGACAGCTGCGTGTCAATTCCCAGTGGGCCAGGCGCCATGGCTGGTCGTGGACTCGACGCACCACGCCGCGCCGCTGCAGGGTCAGCAGCGCGCGGTAGACCCCTTCGGCCACCACCGGCCGGCGTCCATGCCGGCCGGTGGTGGCCGGTGACGGCGATGCGTGCAGCGCTGGTCGCCCTAGGACCGCGAGCGCCGGCGAGGACGTCAAGAAGCTCGGCGCGTAGCTGCTCGGCGATGCTCATGCCTTGATCGCCTTCATGGCCCGGCGGTGCCGCTGTAACACCCATTCCCACAACGTTTCTGGTTCCCGCTCGGGTAGGTCGGCCTGCAGCAGCTTGGCCACCGCATGGTCATATCTTCTTACGAAGTCCGGCCAGTCCGGCAGCTCGGTGGTGACACCGGCTGTCCCGCGCCGCAGTAGCCGCGCGTGGCCGAGGTTGTGTGGGAGCAGGCGCCGATAATCCAGACTCGGACCCAGATGCGAAGACAAGGTCTTGGCGCCGGTGGCTTGATCGAAGCTTTCCTGGCGGCGGGTGGTTTCGCGTGACCATTGCTCGGCGCGCTGCAGCATCTCCATCTCCGCGGCCCCGTACATGATCAGCGCGGCCGGGAAGGTATCGCGCAGCTCGCGGGCGTAAGTGCTGCCATAGACGGTGTCGAACTGGCTAGACCCCTGCACCGACAGCAGCAGGTTAACGCCCAGCCCGCGACCCTCAGAGACATGACGGCGCAGGGCCGGCATCGGTGCGACATTGGCTGCCTCGTCGATCACAATCAGCAGCCGGTGCATCATTTCTTTGCGTGCGGTCTTCCCGCGCCAACTGCGCACCAGATGCTCGAGCAAGGTGACCGCAGCGCCGGCGATGGACCCTTCGGCCGGTGCCAGGATGAACAGCGTGGCGTCAGGGTCAGCCAGAAACGATTCATCGAAGGTCGGTTCAGTGATCCCTCGCAGCCCTAATCGCATCCACGGGGTCACCGCTTTGCGCATCGTCAACGCGATGCTGTCGCGCTGGCGCGGGTCCATGGCCAAGGTCCGCATGAGTGCGTTGCGGAACAGGGGCTGCCGGGCCACGCAGCGTGCGGCGCTGTGCCACCCCGGCGCATCGGGGTCCTTGTCGTCTTGTTGCAGGTTGTCCACGGCCAGCAGAACCCATTCGATGCCTTTGCCGTTGCCGCGCGGGGACGCCGCATACAGCATCGCTGCCAACGGAGCCTCGGTGTTGGATTCCCAAATCCCGGCATCCGAGACTTGATCAATGCCTGATCCCAGACCGACCGCTGACATCTGCATCATGGTGTTGGCGGTGGTCACCGCCTGGTCCGGGGTGGCGATCAAAGCAGTCGGGTCGAATGAGCGCACCTGGGCGTCGGTGGGGTAGACCGGTGAATAGTCCGGGCGTAAGTCAATGACTTGCTTTGGGCCCCAACGTCGTTGGCACACGAGCCACATCAGATCGTCTTTGCTGGAAACGCAGACCGCGGGCCCGCCCCACAGGACACTGGCTGGCGCAAGCACGCCGGTCGTCTTTCCCGTTTCCGTTGGCGCAGAGACAAGGATATGTGCGGGCGCTTCGGCCACAACAAGCCTTCCGTCGTCGCGGCAAAACCCGCAGTAGGGTGAAGCACGCCGAACATACATTCCTAGGACCTCCTAATGGGGCTGGGATCTCCCGGCGGCCCTTCGCGGTGGGTGGGGAACACTCCAGGCCCGGTCAAATCGTCGGCATGCAGGAATCCAAAGTCGATCTCATCGACGTCATCGGGTGGGCGCATCGGCCACCAGTCGCGGGCCCCGTCAACGGCCAGCCAGCCTTCCAAAATCCCGTAGATGCCCGCTGTCAGCAGGGTGGCGGGGATCTGGGCCACCAGCCAGGGAACCGCCGCCGCCGACACCAGGGAATCCCCCGGGCCCGTCAGCCACAGCAGCAGCGGCAGCGGAACCCCGACGATGGCCGCCGACCACATGAACGCGGCGATCGGGTATGAGCGCAGCTCGCCGGGGATTAGCTGAACCACGCTTACCGACACGGCTTTGCCCGTCGGCCACCCCAGCGGCGCCAGCACTGCGGCGGTTATAAAAATCACCCAGTCAAACATTGCATACGGCGTTTTAATAGGCCGCGCATACCACGGGTGAATAACGTCGTCGTCGGCAGGATCAACCCGCGCTCCGGTGCGTTCGGTGTCGCGATCTCGTATTTGGCGCGCAAGAATTTCTGCGCGCCTTTTCTGAAATATGAAAGTGCGTTGGTTACGCGCGATCCACTTGCGGCGGATCTCGTCGAACCGGTCAGCAGGCACTGACATCAGCAGCACCCCCCACGGCTCGTACAGGCTCAGTGTAAAAGTCGTCGAGACGTTGCGCGACGTCCAGCAAGAAGTTCTTCAACTCGGTCGCACAGCGCGACACCCCGGCGCATTCCGCGTCGCGCCGAGCCGCGTCGATCGCCGCTGCACATGAGCTGACCTGCTCTGATATCCGCACTGCGGGGCTTTCACCGGCGAGCACCCGCTGCGCGGAGCCCTCTTGCCACCCCAGCGCCACATCCAGGCGCGCCAGCGTCTTGACTGACAGCCCGCCTCCGCGCTCGGCGGCTTTATACAGCGTCGAGGGGGCCGGTCCGCCCGCGGCTGCCAGTTCCTCGCGGGTCCAGCGCAGCTGCGCGAGGCGGTCCTCAACGAAAAACAGCAGCCGCCCTACTCCGTCTGCCGGGATTGCGTTCACACAAATGACGGTAACAACCGATCAAGTTATTTCGCTACGGCCGTGGAATATCCGTTATTGCACCCCTTAAGCTGAGCCCAAGGACAGGAGGTCAGCAGATGCGCGTTGTTATCGGCGCTGTTCTCATCGCCATCATGGGATGTGTTTTCACCCTGATCACGGCGGTGATCTTCGTGACCCAACACCTGTTTGCCAGCCTGGTGCTTGCCGGCCTGCTCGCCGCTGCCGTGGGCGCGACCGCGCGCCGCCGCAGGGCGCGGCGCGCACAGCCTGGCTCGGGCTACCCCACCGGCGTGGCGGGCGCGCAACTGCCGCCGGCGAGCCGGTGGGCCGCACCTGAGATGTCCTCAGCGGCGCTGCGGCCGCGCCGCCTGCCTCCCGGTGCTCGGAGGTGCCTTCCATGAGCAAGCCCACGACCGATCACGAGCGCTATTGCGCGGCCATCCAGGCGTTCTTCGACGACATCGACCGCGACGGCCCAGAGGTGGTCAACACCGGGGCCTCCGCCGAGTTCGACGCTGAGTATGACGCGCCGCTAGGCCCTGATCCTGAGCCGGCCGCGGACTCCATCGACGTCGGCGACAGTGCCGAGCAGCTCGGTGGGCGCCGGCTTAGCGATGACGAACCCCTTGATCTCGACGGCCCCGGCCCGGCCGATGAGCAGCCCAGCACGGTAGGCGCCGACATGAGCACCGAGCAATGCGATAGCGCCGAAAACCCGCCGCCAGGAAGCGATCTCGTCGACCAGCTCACGTCGGCCGCCGCGGCGGGCGATGACACCGGTAGCGCCGGGGAATCCCAGCGCGCTCCCCGCTACAACAAGAACATCGCCGCCGGATTCGCGGCCGCCACCGTGGTGGCTACCGTGCTCGTCAGCGGTGCCCTGCTGGCCGTGCGCAGCGACCCGCACACCAACGAGCAATCCCAACCCGCCCAGCCCAACACCCGGCTCAGCGTGCTTGCCGCACCGTCGAGCACCACCCCGGCGCCCGACAACCAGGACTCCGCCATCCCCTACACCGCCACGGCGGTGGGATGCCTGCCCGGCTCGACTGCCGCGCAATCCGTCGCCGGCCCTGACTCCACCCAGGCGTGGGTCTGTGTCACCGGCGGCAACGTCGGCCAATTCCTGGTAATCAATCTCGGCCGAACCATGGTCGTCACCGCGGTGTCGATCACCCCCGGCTGGGTCGGGGCCGACGCTTCCGGCGCCGACCAATGGCACCAGCACCGCGTGCTGACCCGCGTGCAATGGAGCTTCAACGACACCCCGCCCACCGCGGTGCCCCAAGAGACCGGCAGCGTACACGGCGAAGCCACCAAACCCATGCCCAGCAGCGGTGTGCTGGCCTCCCGAATCGTCATGCTCGTCCAAGAAACCGGACGAGCACCCGCCGACACCACACCCACCACCACTCCGGCTCCCGGCGGCGGAGGTGGCCTCATCGGCGAGGTTCTGGGCCCACCGGCCGCACCCGCCGACCCGGCGCCGACCAGCAGCACCCCCGCGCTGCCCGGGCTGCCCGCCGACTCAACCCACACCGATCCCGCCGACAACACGTTTGCGGTGTCGTCGATCAAAATCTTCGGCCACTCACCCCTGCACCAATAAAAGGTTTCCACCAACCATGCTCACCAACACCTGGCGTCAACGCCTCGAAGGCACCCACCGCGCGGCACGGCGCGGCGCACTCATCGTCGGCCTCGCCTCGTGCAGCGTCGTGGCCATCGCCACCATTTGGGGGTGGATCTTCAACGACCCCATCGACGTGGCCGGCCCGGCCCGCAGCGCGGTCAACCGCACCGCCCTGGTCGGCTCCTATGCCCAAGACTGTGTCACTCGCTGGCTCACCGCCACCGCAGCCCACCAGCAGGTCCTGCACGACTGCTGGTCGCTGCGCGACCCGATCCGGCTGCCCACCACGCCTGCGCTCATCGTCACCTCCCCGGCTGTCTCGGCGGTCACCCTGGTCGGCGACACCGGTACCGCCCAGCAGTGGAGCGTGGTCATCAGCGTCTCCGAGCGGGCGTGTGAGGCC
>Ga0335071_10003757_pt1 | contig 15946 bp, 10 predicted proteins | sample Lox_Sample_15_FD_206724 | JGI IMG/M metagenome (GOLD analysis project Ga0335071, IMG submission 206724) | Soil microbial communities from Loxahatchee National Wildlife Refuge, Florida, United States - Lox_Sample_1.5 | ecosystem: Environmental > Terrestrial > Soil > Wetlands | place: USA... | reverse complement strand
GACCGGGGTTTCTTCCTTGCCTGGGGCGCCGTCGGCGGCGGCCGCGCTGCCGTACTCCTTTAATTTGTTGTGCAGGGTTTTCAGGCTGATGCCCAGGATCTCGGCCGCCCGGGTCTTGTTATTACTGGTCGCCTCCAGGGTTTTCAGAATCAGCATCTTCTCAGCTTCCTCGACCGTCGTGCCCACACCCAGACGGACGGCGTCGGGATCGTTGGCAGCGGTGCGGAGCGGGGCTTGGCCGAATCCGGGGGGCAGATGGCGCGTCTCAATGACTCCGCCGTCGCAGACAATCACGGCGCGCTCGATGGTGTTGCGCAATTCACGAACGTTTCCGGGCCAGGAGTAATTGTTGAACTGGTTGAGCACGGCTTCGCTGACGGCGCCTACTTTGCGTCCGTGCTTGCCGCTCATTTCTGCCAAGAGAAGTTGAACCAGGCCGGCGATGTCTTCCTTGTGCTCACGCAAAGGAGGCAGGTGGATGTTGAAGACATTCAAGCGGTAATAGAGATCGCTGCGCAGTTCGCCACGGGCGACGGCTTCGTCGGGAACCTTGTTGGTGGCGGCAAGCACGCGCACGTCGACGGGAGTCTCCACCTTACTGCCAAGGCGGCGGAGTTTGCGATCCTCGAGAACACGCAGCAGCTTGGCCTGCGTGCCCACGGGCATTTCACCGATTTCGTCCAGCAGGAGCGTTCCGCCTTCGGCAAGTTCGAAGCAGCCGGTACGGCGCTCCAATGCGCCGGTGAACGCGCCCTTTTCGTGGCCGAAGATTTCGCTCTCCATCAAAGTTTCAGGGATGGCTGCGCAGTTGATGGCGACAAAAGGACGATCCTTGCGCGAACTCAGGTCGTGAATGGTACGGGCGACAAGCTCTTTTCCAGTGCCGCTGGCGCCGGTGATGAGTACGGAGGCGGTGCTGGGCGCAACCATTTCGATCAGGCGGAAAATTTCCTGCATTTTGCGCGATGATCCGCTGAGGCGCCCGAGCGAGCCGGTGTCGCGGAGACGGCGGCGAGTCGCTTCCAATTCCGCCCGCGTACCGAGCAGGGCAGAGGCGTTCGACAAAATGGTGCGCAGACGGCCGGTGTCGATGGGTTTGGTGACGTAATCGTAGGCGCCGATGCGCATCGCCTGCACCGCGCTGTCGATCGTTCCCTGGGCGGTTACGAGAACCACCGCCATCGTCTGGGCCTGGTCGGCGAGACGAGTGAGCAGTTCCATTCCGCCCATGCGGGGCATTTTGAGATCGGTTAGAACAATGGCGGGGGACCACTGGGTCGCTTTGTCCAATCCTTCCACGCCGTCGCGTGCGGTCTCGACCCGGTATCCCCAGGAGGAGACGATCTCGGCCAGGCCGGACCGTTCGTTTTCTTCATCCTCAACAATCAGCACTTTTTCGTGGTTCATCGTCAGGTAATTCGAGTGTCTAAGGGTGCAATCTAATCGGTGAAAAAAATACGGTCAGGGCAACAGCTCAAGCTTCCACGATACGCGGCCAGCTTCCCAGGCGGCAAGGTCCCATAAGGGGCCCACGGCGTTCGATTCGATCACAGATTTTCGCTTTATCCCCCCACATTTCAAATTGAGACGGATTAGGAGCCGTATTGCGCGCGTTCCCGATTCTTTACTTCCGCTTTGAGCCTCTATGCGCTAGAATTTCGGGTTCCCAGGAAGTCTCATAACTCATTGCGGAACATCACTTTCCCGCTCGGCCCGAGGTTCCTCACCGTGCCTGCGAACAATTCTGCTAGTGGAGGTTGTTATGTCATTCCATGATAAACGATGTCCAAACGGCGGCGCGTATGCCGGGCTGTTTGCCATTGTTGCGATGCTGTTGCTTTCTGTTTCTGCGGTCGCCCAGAGCGATTCCACTCCGAAATGGGATCTGTTCGCTGGGTACCAATACCTGAATCCTGGCGGGAACACTCCTGCAGCGTTCAGCGACCCGAACAATCCGACGCCATACAGCGTGCCGGGAATGGGCGCGGGATTCGGCACGAGCCTGGCCTTCAATGTCGATCCGCATTGGGCGGCCGAGGCGGATTTTGGGCACAACTGGGGCAGCAGCAATTATGAAACGACTGGATCGATCGGACCACGCTTTATGTGGCGCACGGAGGATGCGAACTACTTCCTGCACGCTCTGGTCGGGTACAACCGGCTGGTGGTGAGCGGGCTCAGCGACGGCAAGAACGGGATCAACATCATCCTGGGCGGCGGCATGGACCTGCCGATCACGAAGAAGATCGCATGGCGCCTGTTCGAGGCGGATTGGGTCTGGACTCACCATAACTATCCCAATGAAGCGGCTCCGGAGTTCGGGTCTTTGCGGCGAGCGAACTTCAATGGCGCCCGGCTGCGCACCGGAGTGGTTTTCAGCTGGGGAGGAGCGGAGCCGGTAGCTCCGACGGCAGCTTGCTCGGTGCAGCCCACAGAAGTGATGGTGGGTGAGCCGATCACAGCCACAGTTACCGCGAGCAATTTCAATCCAAAACACACCGTAAGCTATAGCTGGAGTGGCACAGGCGGCCAGGTCACCGGGAAGGACACCACGGCCAGCATCGATACAAATAATGCGGCGCCGGGCAACTACACGGTATCGGCGCATGTGACCGATCCCAAAGCGAAGAAGAACAACGAGGCAAGCTGCTCGGCAAGCTACACGGTGAAACCGTTGCCGCCGAAGAATCCGCCGACTATGTCATTGTCGGCGAGTCCAACGGAGCTGGTTACGGGTGGTACGGTGAATCTCTCCGCGAACTGCACGAGTCCTGACAACGTGCCGGTCTCGGTCGCGAACTGGACTTCGACATCGGGAACGGTTTCGGGCAGTGGAACGTCGGCCACACTGAACACGGCCGGGGTGCCCGCGGGGCCTCTCACGGTGACGGCTACGTGCACCGATTCGCGCGGACTGACGTCGCAAGCGACGACGCAAGTGACGTTGCAGAACCCGCCGCCACCTCCGGTGGACAAGGCGTTGGAGGCGCGGTTGGCGCTGCACAGCGTGTACTTCCCGACGGCGCAGCCTCCAGTCAAGGATCCGAGCGCCGGGTTGATTGCCAGCCAGAGACGCACTCTGGATACGCTGGCGGCCGACTTCAAGAAATACCTTGAGGCGAAGCCGGACGCGCACCTGATCCTGGAAGGGCACGCGGATATCCGCGGGTCGGATGCTTATAACCAGGCACTTTCCGAACGGCGCGTCGAGCGGGTGAGAACGTACCTGGTCGAGCAGGGAGTTCCCGCGTCGGATATCGAGACCAAGGCCTTTGGGAAGGAGCGCAACCTGACACTCGAGCAGGTAAAGGACTCCATCAACAACAATCCGGAACTCACCACTGAGGAGCGGAAACGCGAGTTGGCCAGAATCGCTGTGATCAAGCTGGCCAGCAACCGCCGCGTCGATGTCACGCTGAAAGCGGCGGGACAGACCGAAACCTCGGTGCGGCAGTTCCCGTTCAATGCTACCGATGCGTTGACGTTGATCGGCGGCCGGGAGAGCGAGATGAAGGCGGCCAAGAAAACCGCGAAGCCCGCTCCGAAGAAGAAAACAACAAAGAAGCCGTAACCAGCTCAAGAAGTTTGCGAGAAGACGCGGAGGACGAAATGTCCTCCGCATTTTTTTGGCGCACGGGTGTAAGTCAATCGAGGCTGTGGAAAAAACTACATAACCGGCCCAAAAGTGCTATCGCCAAGTCATTGATTTAATGACATGGTGTCTGGTAACCGAGTTGCCACTTCTGTCATTCAACAGGTACGCGAGGACGAGTGGGAATGCCAAGGTTTTGCGCGAGGCGGGGGCGAGCGCTTCTACCATTGGTGCTATCGGTTTGCTGGGCGGGATGCTCGCGGCCGGGTGCGGGCAACGAGAGTGCCCAGGTGGGCCAACAGGTTCCCTTCCGCGGAGCTGGTGAAGCGGCGACGGGGACCGAACCCGCTGTCTTCCCCCAGGAACCTCCGTCTACTTCTCCGAGCTCGGCACCCTTCCATGATCTGGAAACACTTCCGGCAGGAACTCTGCTTTCCGTGCGACTGAAGGCGCCGATTGTCTCTTTGCGCGGAACCGAGTCCAGCAATGCTTTCACCGCGGTTCTGGATGACCCCGTGGTGCTGGACGGAATGACCGTGCTTTCGCGGGGCGGTAGCGTGGAGGGGCACTTTGAATCGACCCGGCCGACCAAGTCCCGACAGGAGCTAGTCCGTTTGACCTTGAGCTCGATCAATGTCGGGGGGCGTGACGTGCCGGTGGAGACTTCCGTGCTGTTTGCGCGCGGGAAGACCTCGGCAATGTCCGCCTCGAGTCCAAGTCATCCTACTGTGGTGACGCTGGAGAAGGGTCGCCGACTCACCTTCCAGCTTACTGAGGCCGTAGATCTGGGGAACCAGCTGGCAAAATCCTCTCGCTGACGCTTCCGAAGAGCTCCCTTCCGAGTTTTCCACAGAAATATTTCCCGTTTTAGTGACGGATGTCCTAAGAGCGCACAAGGCATTTTTCCTATAGTGAGCCGAATGGGCTCGGAGCCGCGAGAGACCCGGTGAGATTCCCATTTTGGGAAAACTTAGGTCGTAGCCGGCTTGAAAATGGATTCCTTTCGGGAAAGGCTCCGAGGAAAGTAAGAGTATGGGCGTGGTTGCGGAGTTAGCGGAGCACAAAACGCGTGCAGCGCGGATACGGCAGGCGGAGGCGCTGGAGAACATGGGCCGTCTGACGGGAGGCGTGGCGCATGATTTCAATAACCTGCTCACGGGAATGCACCTCTATTGTGACCTGCTGATCGAGACGCTCGAACCTGGGCATCGAGGGCGGCACTATGCAGAAGAGATCCGGGGGGCGGCTCAGCAGGCGGGTGCGTTGGTGCAGCAGTTGCTGTCGCTGGGCCGGTCAGCGAACGAAGAGCCCATTCCACTTTCGCTGAACGATGTGGCCCAAGGCATGCGCAACCTGCTGGAACACCTGATCGGCAAAGAGCACACATTGGAGTTCCGGCTCGACTGCGGCATCGGAGTGGTGCGCATACAGCGCGCCCAGGCGCAGCAGATGCTTCTAAATCTGGTGCTTAACGCACGCGATGCCATGCCTGGCGGCGGTGCGATCAAGATCGAAACCAGCAACTGCAAAGTGCAAGTACTCAGTGATGGCGCGCCTGGCATGGATGCCGCACCGTGCCTGTCATGCGTCCTTCTCGTCGTCGAGGACAAGGGCGTCGGCATGAATGAGGAAACGCGTGCCCGGGTGTTCGAGCCGTTTTTCACGACCAAGGGGCAGAAAGGGACGGGGCTGGGGATGACGACGGTGTATGAGATCGTCACGCGGAGCGGGGGGCTGATCCATATCGAAAGCGCTCCTAACCAGGGGACCCGAGTCAGCGTGTTGCTTCCGCTGACCGCGGGAAGCGCATCGAGTTTGCGGTTGCACGCAACCAGGAAGAGAAACAAATCATAAAACAAAATTCATGAAGGGAAGTCGATCATATGACGTCAGCTGCATTCAGTCCTGTTCTCACCATGCCGCAAATGGAAGCCGCAAACTTCCTCAACCTGTTGATCATCGACGACGAGAGGTCCATCCGCGAAGCCTGCCGGGAGGTGGCGCAGTCGCTGGGGTTTTCCGCGTATGCCGCTGATTCTGCCGAGCACGCGTTTCGCCTGCTGGATTCGCAGGCGTTTGATGCAGTGTTGCTCGATTTACGATTGCCCGGGGCGGGCGGGCTCGAGGCGCTGCGCCGGATTAAGGAGCGGCGGCCGGAAGCGGTTGTGATCGTGGTTACCGGATACGGCACGGTGCAGTCGGCAGTGCAGGCAATGAAAAATGGCGCCTACGATTACGTGACCAAGCCATTCAGCGTCGACGAACTGAAGATGTTGCTGGAACGAGTATCGAGCCATCTGAAACTGAAATCGGAAAACCGTATGCTCCGGGAGAAGGTGAAATCGAAGCACGGCTTCGGCGGGATTGTGGGGCGCGCGCCGGAGATGGAGAGGCTGTATCGAATTATCGCGAAGGCGGCGAACAGCGTGCATCCCGTGCTCATCCTTGGTGAGAGCGGCACGGGCAAGGAGTTGGTGGCGCGCTCGATTCATTACTCGGGACCCTTCCGCGACAAGCCATTCATTCCCGTGGATTGCGGGTCGCTGGTCCCGACGCTGATCGAGAGTGAGTTGTTCGGGTACGTAAAAGGGGCGTTTACCGGGGCAAGCCAGTCCAAAGACGGGCTGATGTCGATTGCCGAGGGAGGCACGATTTTTCTCGACGAAGTTGGAGAGCTGCCGATCGACCTGCAGGCGAAAATGCTGCGCGCCATTCAGGAGAAGGAAATTCGTCCTGTGGGCAGCACGCGGCGCGTGCCGATCAACGTTCGGATTCTGGCGGCCACGAATCGCGACCTGGAACAGGCCGTCATGCAGGGAACGTTCCGGAGGGACCTCTATTTCCGGCTGAACGTGCTGAGCCTTCGGATCCCTTCTCTACGCGAGCGGCGGCAGGATATTCCTTTGCTGATCTCGCACTTTATGGATCGCATGCTGCGCAACTCCCGGCAGGAAAAGACGCTGAGTGATGATGCGTTGAAGGTCCTACTTGCTCATGACTGGCCGGGGAATGTGCGCGAGTTGGAGAACTGCCTGGAACGAGCCTATGCCTTTACGAGCGGGCCGGTGATCCATACGACCGATCTTCCGCAGGAGATTGCGAATCTGCCCGTCGCGGCTGACTCGATCGATGCTGGAAACGGGATTGGGAACGGAAATGGCCATTCGAAAATTGTTCCTATTGCTGAACTGGAGAGGCAAACGATCCTGAGCGCGATTGCGGAGCTGAACGGGGACAAACTGCAGGCTGCGCGGTTGCTGGGGATCGGAAAGACAACGCTCTACCGGAAGCTGAAAGACTACGCGCTGCAGATGTAAACCGGTTGAGGAGATACCGAATTGAAACGCAAGTTCGGCGGCACGTTCCCGAGTGAGGAATGCGCGGATAAACGAATGGCAATAAGGCCAACGTTTCCAGAGGTTCAGAGTATGGCACCTGGCATGCAAGCTCGAAAGAGCATGATTCTACTCATCACACCATCAGCCAGCGGCCAGCAGTGCGCGGTCTCATTGCAGGCTGCAACTGGCGAGGAAACCTGCTGGGCGTCCAATTTGCGGGAGGGCGCTAGCCGCTTGCGCGAACAGAACTACTCGGCGGTTGTGCTGGATCAGTTCCTGCTGGAGACAGAGCCCGAAGAGGCCGAACAGACGATCGAACAGATAGGGAACGCGTTCCCGGTGTACTTGAATTTTGCCGTCACCGGGATGGAGCGACTCGTGCGGGAAGTGCGTTCAGCACTGCACCGGCGCAAGCGGGAAGAATCGGCGGCCCGGCGAGCGGTTGCGGAGCAGTTGCGCTGCGAGATGCGCGAGACGCTTACCGCCCTGCTCCTTTCGTGCGAGCTGGCAATGCTGGTTCCTGATGTGCCTACGCCGGCGGCGGAAAGGATTCGTTCCATCGATCACCTGGCGCGGGAGCTGCGGTTGCGGTTGCAGGTGAATTGAGCGCGGCGGCGGTCCGTGCGCGCTTCGCGCACACCGCGGACGAATGCGTCCGCGGCTACATAATCGTGTGTACCTGTGTTTGATTGTGTACCGCCTTGAGTTGCAACGCAGGCAAGTTAGTATTTTTTCGCTATTGTGCCTCCCCGGCACAGTTCAGTAACGTTTCGCTGCTTCTGTTCTGTGGCTTCCGTTTCACGACAACTTCACGCGTTTTGTGACGATCGATCACTCTGACGAATTGTGCGGCATCGAGGCGTGGGTTCTTGGTGCCGCAAACGCAGGCGATCGTCCAGGGGGAGACGTGCGTCGATTCACCATTGCATTGATATCTTCCATTTGTACCCTGTTGCCTTTCTTTTTTTCTGCCACGCTTGTTGCCCAGCAGATCACCGCGAATATTCGGGGCACAGTTGTTGATCCGAGCGGTGCTGTTGTCCAGGGCGCGTTCGTAAGCGCAATCCAGACGGAGACTGGTTTCGCGCGCAAGGCTATTTCGGACACCGCCGGTAACTACTTGCTCGTGGAATTGCCAGTGGGCCACTACCGCCTGGAGGTGGTTGGCGCAGGATTTGCGAAATATGTGCAAGAGGGAATTTCTCTCCATGTGAACCAGGCGGCAACGGTTCCGGTGCACCTGCGGGTTGGTTCGGAAGCGCAGCAAATCGACGTGAACGCGAACGCGAGCTTGATTCAGAACTCCGTGAGCAGCCTCGGGCAGACGGTCATGGAGCGCGAGATTCTTGACCTGCCGCTGGATGGACGCAATTTCTCGCAACTGGGCGCGTTGCAGCCCGGGGTGGTGCCCCTGACGCCGGGGCTTCTCGAAGCGGGCGGCCCCGCGCGGCAGAATGAGGGCTATGCCGTGGATGGACAGCGGCCGGAATCGAACAGCTTCCTCATCGATGGGGCCGACAATGTGAGCGCGGTGGATGGAGGTTTCGTGATCAAGCCGCCCATCGATGCGATCAACGAGTTCCGCATCATGACGCATAATGCGAACGCGGAGTTCGGGCGGAATACGGGTTCCACGACGAATATCATCACGCGCAGCGGGACGAACTCGTTTCATGGCGCGATATGGGAGTTCCTGCGCAACGATGCCATGGATTCGTCCGACTACTTCACGCGAAGCGTGCAACCGCTGAAGCAGAACCAGTTTGGCGCCTCGTTTGGCGGACCCATCATCAAGGATAAGACGTTCTTTTTTGGCTACTACGAAGGATTCCGCAACCGGCAGGGTGAGTCGGTACCAGCCACCGTGCCCTCGCAGGCGGAGAAGCAGGGAAACTTTGGTCAACTCTGCACAAGCATCGCGGGAGACAGCTTTGACTCGGGCGGCAATTGCGTGAATGCCCAGAGTCAACCGGATCCGAACGGGCAACTTACTTTTTTTGGAACGCCAGTACCGTTCAACCAGATGACGAATTTCACGCCTATCGATCCGATTTCGACCAACCTTCTTCCTTTTTTCCCTGACCCAAACAACGGTTCCAACACGTTCATTGCCACTGAAACCAAACAAGAAACGAACAACCAGTTCGGATTGCGTCTGGATCACTATTTGACGGACGCAGATGCATTGAATTTCCGCTATATGTATTCGAGTGGGCCGATCATTGATCCGCTCTCGCCCGCGGGAGCGAACGTTCCGGGGTTTCCGGTCGGAGAATATGACCGGGCACAGAATTTCGTAGCCCAGGAGACGCACACGTTTTCACCCCGGACCATCGGTGTGGCACGCGTGTCGTTCTTGCGCAATACATTCCTGCTGGATGAGCATCTAAACCATGCTTCAAATTTGGGGTTTCAATATGCTCCCACATTGCCGGAGTCGGCAGGGCCGCCGTTTGTACAGGTCGGCGGGTACGCGTCGATTGGCGATCCAATTACTGGTCCGCGCAACACGCATCAGAACACGTACGATTTTTCGGGCTCGTTAAGCTGGATTCGCGGACGGCACGAATTGAAGTTCGGCGGGGGGTATCGCCGCGATCAGATCAACGGGCTACAGGGAATCGCGACCAACGGGTTCTTCGTATTCGCGCCGATCCCGTCCCAGGCGGGGTTCCTGTATAACGACGGTTTTGCTAATTTTCTTTCCGCGAACCCAGTCGTCTTCCTGCAGGGTGGGGGCGATTTCAACCGGGAAATCCGTGATCGCGCCATCAACGCATACGCCCAGGACACGCACAAAGTTTCGTCCCGCCTGACACTCAACTACGGCTTGCGGTACGAGCTGCCCTTTCCTAGCACGGAGAATAAGAATCGGGTGAACTTGTTTGTGCCCGGAGCGCAGTCGACCGTCGTTCCCTCGGCTCCGGCGGGACTGCTTTACCCGGGCGATCACGGAGTGCCCCGGGGCTTGATTCCAACTCAGAAAACCGGATTTGCACCGCGGGTCGGGCTTGCCTGGGATGTGCGTGGCAATGCGAAAACCGTGGTGAGTGCGGCTTACGGGATCTTTTACGAGCCGTTCGTGACGGGCGAGGGCGGGCCGCTGCAGGATCCGATCAGCGCGCCGCCGTATCTGAAGACGTTCCAGCTCGGATTCCCGATCAATTCATTTGCGAACCCTTATTACGCGCCCGACCCATTCAGCCAGGCCTTTCCGGAGCCCATGACCCTGCTGGTGGTGACCCCGCATTTGCATTTGCCGTACGCACAGGACTGGAATCTGAACGTGCAGCGATCGTTCGGCGAGAACTGGCTCCTGCAGGTGGGATACGTCGGAACCGCTGGAGTGCATCTACCGCGATTCATTGAAGGCAATCCGACGGCGTTCGTGCCGGGAGTGGATTCGAGCGGGAACCCGATCTCCAACGAAAACAACGTGAATCAACGGCGGCTGTATTCCGGGTGCACGCTGGCACAGCCGGACAATTGCATCTATGGATCGGTCGGCGAGATTGCCAGCATCGCCAACTCGAACTACAACGCCCTGGAAGCGAGCTTGCGCAAACGCTTCAGCCACGGGCTGTCTTTCCTTGCGTCGTATACCTACGCCAAAGCGATCGACGACGTTTCTTCGCTGAACATCACCGGCTCGGCATCGCAGCCCGACGCCGGGGAAAACGACTTGGCGCAGAATCCTTTTGACCTTGCCGCCGAGCGGGGGCGCTCCATGTTCGATGTGCGGCATCGATTCGTGCTGAGTTATCAGTGGAATCTGCCTTTCTGGAACCATCCCGGCAATTGGTATCAGCGTGCCTTTGGGAGTTGGCAGCTGAACGGCATCGCGACGGTCCAGAGTGGAACTCCATTCACCGTCTTCGATTCGAACGACGTCTCACTGCAAGGCCAGGCTCCAGAGATCACCGGGTTTTCGGCGAACCGTCCAAACCTGGTCGGCAACCCGAACAACGGCCCGCGCACGGCGCAGGAGTGGTTTAATGTAAGCGCGTTTCAGCAACTGCAGCCGGATCCTCAAGGCCGCTTCCAGGTCTTCGGCAACGAAGGACGCAATGTGGTCGATGGTCCTGGGTACGTGAATTGGGATTTCTCTGCGTTCAAGAACATCCCTGTCTCGGAGGGCAAGGAGTTCCAGTTCCACGGCGAGTTATTCAATATCCTGAACCATACGAACTTTCGACTGCCGGTCAGCGATATCAGCTCGGGACCGGGGGTATTCGGCTCCATTCACCAGGACGTGAGCCCGCGGGTGATCCAGGTGGCATTAAAGTTCCTGTTCTGAGAACGGAAATGGGAGAGGTAAGCTCGGAAGCATTGCCTCTCCTCTTATCGCGAGATTGCCACGCGAGATTTCATGGGTTACTAAAGCCCGTCTCTGTGTCCGCCAATAGAACAGTTTTCAGCTCATCCACAGAACAAGGCTGAATCGATCCTCCCGTTACTTGTTGATTTTGCGTCATCTCCTGCACTCTGCAAGGAAGCAGTTCCCCGCCACTTGATGCACTAATTTTTCTACCCGCCACGATCACTCTGGTCGAAGTGTTGAGCAGCGAATTTCACGGGCAGTCGGGCGAATGCACCGTGTGGGCTTGCAGGCAAGCAGTCCCGCCAGCCGCCAGCTGAGGAATACCCGCCCCAGTCCAATTAGGAGAAGGTACGATGCAGCGAAGGATCTCCCCCAATCTCTATGTTGCCTTCCTGGTAACGTTTGCCGCGGCCGTTTTCATAACTCAAGCTCACGCATATCCGAACGGAGTTTCCGGCGCTTCAGGCAAGAGCGGATCGACTTGCACGATGTGCCACAGCACCGGAACGAGTATCCCGACTATCACCATCAGCGGGCCGCTCACGGTAACTTCCGGCTCGACCAACACCTACACTTTGAGCAATAACGGAACCCCTAATAGCGGGCTGGACGTGGGAGCATCGGCGGGAACGTTTACCGCAGGATCGACCACACAAATCATGAATGGTGAGATCACACATATGGCATCTCTCACCACCTCACCTCTCAGCTGGACCTTCAGCTGGACGGCACCCACGGTCACTACGTCCACGAACGTGATGATGTATGGCGCCTCTATTTCTGGCGGGGCCGGCGGGTCGACGGGCTCGGCCGTGGTTACGATTACAGTGAACCCGGCGGCCAGCGCCCCTTCGATCACCTCGCAGCCGGCGAACCAGACGGTTACTGCGGGACAGACGGCCACCTTCAGCGTGACGGCGACTGGTACTGCGCCCTTGAGTTATCAATGGCGGAAGAACAGCGTCAACATTACGGGCGCAACGTCCGCTTCCTACACAACTCCGGCAACAACGGCGGCCGACAGTGGATCGACCTTCTCGGTCGTGGTGACGAACTCCGCAGGAAGTACGACCAGCAGCAACGGAACGTTGACGGTGAATGCGGCAGCGGTCGCGCCGTCGATTACCTCGCAACCGGTGAACCGGACGGTGACCGCAGGCCAGACGGCTACGTTCAGCGTGAGTGCAACCGGTACCTCGCCCATGAGCTATCAGTGGATGAAGAATGGGACGAATATCGGGGGAGCGATCTCGAGCTCATACACGACTCCGGCAACAACTATGTCGGATAGCGGATCGGCATTCTCCGTGCTGATCAGCAACTCCGCCGGGAACGTCACCAGCAACAGCGCCACACTGACGGTTAACCAAGCAACAGCAACGGCGCCGTCGATTACCACGCAGCCTCCCAACCAGACTGTGACCGCAGGACAAGCGGCAACGTTCAGCGTGCTCGCCACCGGGACGGGGCCGCTCAGCTATCAGTGGAGAATGAACGGAACCAACATCAGCGGGGCGAATGCCAGTTCTTACACAACCCAGGCCACAACCGCGGCAAATAGCGGATCGATGTTCTCGGTGGTAATCAGCAACTCCGCCGGAAGCGTGACCAGCAGCAACGCCAGGCTTACCGTGAACACTGCGCCGACAGGAGGGAGCGGTGGACTCGTTCTCTCTACGAATCGACTGGTGTTCTACTCTGAAGCATCGGGGACTCTATCCCCCAAGAGGGTCAGAGTCACTACGAGCAACGGTTCCCCCACCGGCTTCACGGCTGACGTGTACGGCGGTTCGTGGATCTCGATTGATCCGTCAGCGGGTACGACTCCGGGCCAGATCACAGTTTCAGCGTATCCAGCTGGTCTCACTGCCGGAACCTACTCCTGTGTCATAAAGGTCACGGCCAACGGCACGACGAAACGAGTCTATGTGGTTTTGGTCGTCGCCAGGGGTGGAGATGATGGAGGAGAGCACGATGACTCCAGCGTCGTTCCTTTCCACCTCGATCCGGGAGGAGCGAGCACCGCAGACGCCGCCTGGATGGATGGCTACGGGGTTCCTGTCGCCAGCAAGAACGATCCGACCAGTCAAGGCCTTGTCCTGACGCGGAACCCCACGGCTTCAACGGCTGCAATTGCCGGGGTCGTGCTTAAAGGGGCCACGGGGACACAGCTCTCGCAACTGAGCTTCGACCTGCGCAGCGATAGCGAATGCAGTGCCCGGGCACCGCAATTCGTTGTCGTGACCGCGGACGAAATCGTGCACAGAGGGAGCTGTGCGAATGGAACGATTCAATCGCTAAGCGTATCCGGTTGGCAGCGGGTGAGCTTCGATCCAGCGAATGCTCGCCAGTTGTCGCCTGCGGTTGCGCCAGGCACAGCGGTGAAAACAATCGCACTGGTCATGGATCAGCCGGTGGGAAGCGGAATGGCCGTGCTCGACAACATCAACCTCAACGGCAGGTACATCGGCAGGCAGTAAAAGATGGGACTTAGCCAGATCCAAGTCGGCCTGGACGAGGTAGTCCAGGCCGGCTTGTCATTCTTCACAAGCTTGCAAACAGGTCCAAAATTGCAGGAAGAAACCCTCGGGCGCCTGGTATGTCATGCGGTTTCGCAGGAGAGGAATCATCCTCTTCCCGTGATTTGCGTCTCGCATGCCTTCGGTAACTTTGTGCATTTTGCGCACTGGCACGATACTCAAGGTGCACGTTATGAATAACCTCCCCCAGCCGCACACGAATTGGCGCACGCCACGGGTCCGGATGACCGACCTCACGCCGGTTGTCCTTCGACTGCCGGGTGGTGGGTGTCATCGGGGCAAGCTCGAAACCATTTCTCTTACCGGCGGCCTGCTCAGTCTGCCGGAATTTCTGAATCAAGGTTCGCGCCCTACTTTGATGTTCCTTACCCGGTCCGGGACGGTGCTCGGGACCGCAGAGATGCTCAGTCCGGTTTCTACGGACCAGCAGCCATTCCGGTTCATAGCGCTGGAGAGGGATGATCAACGGCGACTGAGAACGATGGTGCAGCCATCACAGAATCCGATTGACGATGCGTGGATCGAGAAGTATCGAGCAGCGCTGGTGCACCAGGGTCAGGAACGAAAGGGTTTTTCCCGAATTGTTTTCCGATCCCTTTCCCTGCTTGCAGGTTTATTAGGTGCCGTTTACTTTCTTCACGTGCATCTGCTGAAATGATTCCCAGTAATCTCGCTTCCATGCCTGTGCCCTCCGGTTTCGTCCACCGGGCCACCTGACCTCCACTGTCGAATCATTGCCTTGAAGGGCGGCGAGCGTCAGCGACCGCACAATCCGGGGCGGCAGACTCAAAATTGAGCCTCCTGGGTGCCTGAAATTGCTTCCACCTCGGCGCGTCTTCGCAATAGAATAGAAACACTTATAGCCGGAATGTCTCGTCACCAGCGGGATTCCGAGCTGCTTTCTCCCGGGGAGGTTCTGTGCACGTCCTGGTAACAGGGGACACGCTTTCAGGGTCATGGACCTACACGCGCGAACTAGTGACCGGGTTGGTCACACGCGGAGTGCGGGTCACCCTGGTGAGCTTTGGCGAGATCCCGCTACCCGCCCAGACCACATGGATGGATCATCTGCACGGCCTGGAATACCACCCCACGGCGTTTCGACTGGAATGGATGCACGAGGCCGAGGAGGATGTGCCGGAGTCGTCGGCCTTCCTGATAGACCTGGTTCGCGAGGTGCGTCCTGACGTGCTGCACTTTAACCAGTTCTGTTACGGCAATCTCCCGGTAGACGTGCCGCGCGTGGTCATGGCCTATAGCGACTTGATGACCTGGCGCGAGGCGGTTCCGGCACAGGGATCGGATTTTTCAGTGGCGGCGCGGAACCAGGCGTTGGGCTGGTATCGCAGGACGGTGCTGCAGGGTATCGCAGCCGCAGATGCGGTGGTGGCTCCGTCGGCGTGGATGCTGGAGCGGGTCAGCGAGTGTTATGCCCGGCCCAAGCGCGGGCAAGTGATTTATCCCGGGCGGAATCCGATTTTTTTCAATCCCTACATCAATAAAGATGACTGCGTGCTGGCGGTTGGACGGCTGGTGGATACGAGCAAGCAGGTATTTCTGTTGACCCAGCACTTGCATCCCTTGCCGGTTTGCATTGTGGGCGCGGAGCAGACCGTGCCGGCGCCAAGAATTCCGATTCGCGCGGACGTGAAAGTGGCCACCGAGGAGACATCGGTGGCGATCCGCGGCCCGCAAACCGAGGCGCAGTTGCGTGCTCTTTACAGCCGCGCTGCGATTTACGCCGCTACTGCCCGCTATGAACCGCTGGGAATGAGTTCGCTCGAAGCGGCATTCTCGCGCTGCGCCATCGTCGCGAATGATATCCCCAGCTATCGCGAGATGTGGGGCGACGCGGCATTGTATTTCCGCACCAACGATGCGGAGAGCCTGGCGGACTGCATCCGCCAACTGAATGAAGACCGCACCATGCGCCGCGCCTACTCCGAGTTGGCTTATGCGCGGGCGCGCGAACGTTTCACCACCAAGCGAATGATCGATGAATATCTCCAGTTGTACCGCAGCCTCGTGTCGGTGAAGACTGCGGCGGCTTAGCGGTTGCTTTTTCTGTCTGGGGCCCACATCCCGAGACCGGCGCATTGAGCCGCACGCCAGTCTCTTCTCGTGGTGCAATTGTTTGATAAAGATCCGTCGCTCC
>Ga0335071_10003755_pt1 | contig 15949 bp, 5 predicted proteins | sample Lox_Sample_15_FD_206724 | JGI IMG/M metagenome (GOLD analysis project Ga0335071, IMG submission 206724) | Soil microbial communities from Loxahatchee National Wildlife Refuge, Florida, United States - Lox_Sample_1.5 | ecosystem: Environmental > Terrestrial > Soil > Wetlands | place: USA: Florida... | reverse complement strand
TTGCCGCCATCGTTTCGTAACAAGGAGGGAGTGTCTCCCAGATTCAACACGAGAATATCGATATCGCCATCGTTGTCGTAATCACCAAACGCCGCGCCCCGACTGGAGAAGTGTTCGATAATTCCCGGACCCATCGAGGCGGAGACATCTTTAAAAGTACCGTTGCGCAGGTTCTTGTAGACGAGGCGCGGATTCTTGTAAGTCTGGCCGATATCATGGCTATCAATCTGGGGATAGACGTGTCCGTTGATCTGAATGATGTCCTGCCATCCGTCGTTGTCATAATCGACGAACCCGCAGCCCCAGGCGACGTAGCGGTTGTTAATTCCAACTCCCGATGAGAAAGTCACATCGTTGAAGGTTCCGTCGCCGTTGTTGTGATACAGGTTGCAAGTATCATCCGCGAAGTTCGTTTTGAAGATGTCAAACCAGCCATCGCAATCGTAGTCGCCAACAGCAATGCCCATGCCCGCCTGCTCATGTCCATCTTCGCTATACGCGCAACCAGCGATCATAGCGATATCGGTGAACGTTCCGTCATGATTGTTGCGCAACAGAATGCTCGGCTCAGAATCGACGGCAACATAAATGTCGGGCCAGCCATCGTTATCGAAATCGTAAGAGGCAGCCGTGATCGAATACCGCGGACCCGGCTTGAGTATGCCCGCTTTCACCGATACATCGGTGAATGTTCCGTCGCCGTTGTTGTGATAGAGGATGTTCGTATCGCCCGTGAGACCGCGGGGACCGCACATGACCGGAATGCCCTTCCACTGGCACTCCGGCGGAGCGCCCGGTCCGGGCGTCTGCGCCGGATCAAGCTTGATGTAGTTGCAAACGAACAGGTCGAGGTTCCCGTCGCGATCGTAATCGAGAAATGTGCAGCCCGAACCCCAGCGAACTTCGTCGTTGTGCAATCCGGTTTTACGAGTCGCATCGGTAAATGTTCCGTCGCCGTTGTTGTGAAACAGGATGTTGTGTCCCCAGAAGCAGCAGAAGAGATCGTCCCATCCGTCGTTGTCGTAATCGCCGACACATACTCCGGTCTGCCATCCAGTTCGAGCCAGGCCGGACGTTTCCGTGACATTTGTGAAAGTGCCATCGCGATTGTTCTTGAACAACTGCGATGTCGGCGCCTTGCCCTCCGGCCATTTCTCGCCAAGACGAGTGCCGTTGGTCAGATAAATGTCGAGCCATCCGTCATTGTCGTAATCGAAGAACGCGATGCCGCTTCCTTTAGCCTCGATGATGTAGCGCTTCTTCGTCTCCGATCCCCACACGTTCGGCACGTTCAGTCCCGCCTGCTTGGCGACATCCACGAACTGAACGGACTCCGCTGTTTCAGGTGCCCTCGAATCAAGAAATAGCGGACGTTTCCAGCGCCACAAAGGCGTTGTCAGCGCGTCCATCAGCGTGCTGCCGAAGAGAAGCAGGGAAGACCCAAGGAAATGACGGCGATGCAAGCTCACTTTGAACTCGCTATGCGGGGAAATTTGTGCGGCACGATTCCTGCACCTTCTTTAACAGCGATAATCTGATCGACCGGTACATTCGTGAGTTTCTCGACGGATCCACTCGGCCATGTAATCTCAAGCGAATCGATCTTGGTTCGCGTCCCCAATCCGAAATGAATCCGAGGATCGCTCGCCGACATGTACCCCATGCCGCCCTTGGCTTGCTCGAATTGCACTATGCCTTGGGCACTGAGTTTCAGAGAGGAGCCAATTCCGTCGCGATTCGATTTCGTTCCGATAAGGAGAATAGTCAGCCAATGATTCGCGTTCCCGCCGTCGTTGCGGAGCAGGGAAGGGAACTCCCCACGATTGTTCGTGACGATGTCGATGTCGCCATCGTTATCGTAATCGGCGGTGGCCACACCGCGGCCCACGATCGGGCGCATGAAATCCGGGCCGAGCGACTCCGAAGCTTTCTCGAAATGTCCTTTCCCTAAGTTGCGAAACATGAGCAGCGGTTCCTTGTACGAAACTTCCGAGTGATACAACTGAACGTTGTCGAGCATCGCGCCATTCAGCTGGAGGATGTCGTTCCAGCCATCATTATCGTAGTCCAGAAACTTCATCGATACGCCGCTCAGCAGAATTGCCTTATTTCCCAGTCCTGAGTTGAACGTATCGTCAAGAAACGTGCCGTCGTGATTGTTGTGATAAAGCCGATTGAGCTCGAAATCCAAATGGGTGATGTAAATGTCCTGCCAGCCGTCGCCATCGACGTCGGCTGCGTCAATCCCCATGCCCGCCTCATATCGTCCGTCTTCGCTGGCGGCAACTCCTGAAACGAGTGAAACATCGTCAAATGTTCCGTCGTGCTTGTTGATGAAAAGAAAGTTGGGCCAGGAATCGTTCGCAATCGCAATGTCGGGCCAGCCGTCGTTATTGAAGTCAGCGACGACGACGCCCATACCTTTCGCTTCAGGCTTGCTCACGCCGGAAGAATCGCTCACGTCGGTGAACGTTCCGTCGTGATTGTTGTGATAGAGCTTGATGCGCTGGCCCTTGTAGTTCCCGGGATGACAATATGAGCGATATCCGGGACGGTGTTCTCCACACCAGATATTGTTTTTTGGACTCCATTCGATGTAGTTCGTGACAACCAGATCAAGCCATCCATCTTTGTCGTAGTCGAACCATCCCGCACTCGTAGACCACCCGTCCTCATCGGCGACGCCAGCCTTTTTAGTTCCGTCCGTAAATCTGCCGTCACCGCTGTTGTGATAAAGAATCGCGCGGCCATAGCCAGTCACATACAGGTCGGGGTACCCGTCGTTGTCGAAATCCCCAACCGCTACCCCTTGTCCGTAGTGACCTTCGCCAGCAAGGCCTGATTTGTCAGTCACGTCGGTGAACGTCCCGTCACCGTTGTTGTGATATAAAGCCGAGCGCAAGGGATGAGGCGGCTTGTAGAGATCAGTGGCTGCTGATTGCACGAAAAATAGGTCCATCAATCCATCTTGATCGTAGTCGAGCCACGCAACGCCGGTCCCCATCGTCTCGAGATAATACTTCTCCTCGGTCTGGGTGGAATCCTGCTGAAAGGTGATACCGGCCTCTTTGCGAACATCGACGTAGCGCACCGGAATTGTGGAAGAGTTCGCAGGTGTAGGAGCGCGTTGAGCATGTCCGGCGATTCTATAGCTTAAGAATGCGCAGCAAACGCACAGCAGGGCGACGAAGTTTTGCTTGCAGTAGCTGCGTTGCGATCGATTCCCCATTCCCCCGAGAGTAGTTCTGTTCGTGCTTCGAGTCGTGCGGCGTAAAAAGCTGTTGAGGTGCATTCTAGCTCAGCATGAAGCGCACGCTCAAAGTGTCCGGTCCGCGATAATTAGTGCGAATTGCAATAATTGCTGTCTTGCTTCCGTCGTGAGTGGCTCGGTCGGCGTGGCAGACTTTCCCCGCGTCTGCGTAAGAACCTGCTCGATCCGCTGGACGTCCAAGCCACCTGCATTGCTTCCCTTGAAACGATTGAGTACCTCGCGGGCTTTCTCGATCTGGCCTGTTTGATAATAGAAAACGCCAAGCGTCGAGTAGCTTCCCGCCCACTCCGGAAGCAGGTCAACCGCACGCTCCAGTTGTTCGCCTGCTCGGGCAGTATTGCCTTGCAACGCGGAGATGAGTCCCAAGCCCCACTGAATTTTCCCGGAAGCGGGAATTCGCTCGAGACCTTTCTTCAATGTTTGCTCGGCGCTAGCCGGATCGCCGCCCCGAAGTTGAACCAACATAAGAGACAAGTAGTACTGATCGTTGTCAGGATTGCGCGCGATGGCATCGCGAAAAATCTCGACGCTCTTTGCGCCCTGTCCCAGGTGAGCATAAACGTCTCCCAACAAAGAAAGGCAAGTGTCATCCTTCTGCCCAGCTGCCGAAATCGTTTGAATCGCCTGCAACGCCTCCGCATTCGATCCCTTGCGAAAGTAGGCATCCGCGAGGTCGAACTTGATCTCATCGGAGTCGGAGTTGGCACGTAATGCATTCTGGAAGTGAACGATTGCGTCATCGTACAAGTGATATCCGGCGAGCAATACGCCGACTCCCGTCTGGGTTCGATAGTCTCGAGAGGTGATCTGATCCAGTTGCGCGATGGTCGCAAGAGCTTCCTGACGCTGGCCCAACTTTAGGTAAGCCTCAGCGAGCAGATATAAATCCTGCGGCTGTCCGGGATTCTTCTTGATCTGCGCATTGAGTTCCGTGATGTCGAGCGTTGCACGCTCCTTCGCCGAAAGCTGCGAGCGATTGTCGAGATAATCGAACAGGTGCTGATAAGGGTACGGCCCGGTAGACGCATTCTTTGAGAGCGTTTGAAAGACCTGCAAGTCGCGCTGTGCCGCATCCATTTGATGCAGGCTTCGTTCGAGCATTGCGAGCTTGTAGTAGCCCGGAGCAGGATCGCGGCTTACCTTTACATATCGGCGAAGCAGATCGGCAGCCTCTGTGTATTTCTTGTCTTTGGTCCGCAGGTTCGCAAGTTCCAGCAGAGCCTCGGAGAAATTGGGATTCGAGCGCAATGCCTGCTGAAACTTTTCGTCGGCTGCTGACGTATTCCCCTGCCGCTCTTCGATGAATCCGATATTAAAAAGGCAAGCTGCGTTTTTCGGATCGCGCTTCAGCCCTTCTTCGAAATACTTGCGGGCCTCATCAAACCGTCCGAGATGGCGGTAAGAAAGCCCCATGAAAGTGTATGACCGGGCGGTAGGATCCAAGTCAATGAGCGCTTTGAATTCGTCGATTGCCTTGTCGGCCTTCCCCGACATGAAATAGCTCTCGCCGAGAGCGGCGTGCAAATCTACGCGTTGCGGCGCGACTTTGATCCCGGATTCAAGCAGCGGGATCGCGTCCTCATAAAAATTCTGCGTCATACTGACTCGTGCCAGCAGGAAGATGATGTCCGTGTTCTCTGGAGCCATCTTATGTGCACGCGCCAGCAAGTCCAGCGCATCGACGGGACGGGATTCTTCCTGATAGACCTGCGCAAGCAGATACATCGCATCTGCGGAATCCGGCTTCAAGGTCAACGCCCGGTGTAGAACCAGTTCTGCCTTTGAAGTATTGCCCGAGCTAAGCAACACCTGACCGAGGTTATAAAGGATTTCAAACGTCCCGGGCTTCAGACTGTCCGCTTTCTCGAGTTCGAGTTCCGCCAATTTGTACTGCTTTTCGGACGCGAGGAGCAGTCCTAGCGTGAAATGACGTTGCACATCATTCTTGCTTTCGAGAGAGAGTTGCTTTGCGAGGCTCAATCCGTCAGCACTGCGACTCGCGCGCAAGTAGGCCCGCACAAGATTCATTCTTGCTTCAACGGGCGCAGGGTGGACATGTTGCAACAGTGGAATAGCCGCGGCTGCCTTTCCCTGCGCGAGAAGCAGAAGCGCAAGGTTGTAGTTGGCCTGCTGATCCCAAGGAGCCAGTGCCAGAGCCTTGCGAAATTCCTTTTCCGCAGGCTCCGTCTTGCCGGCCGATGCATAAAGATTTCCCAGGTTTACATGAGTCCTGCTTGATGCCGGATTCAACGTCAGCGCTTTTTGAAATGCTTCAAGCGAGCAGTCGTAGTCTTGCTGATTGCTGCAAATTATGCCCAGCAGGTTGTATCCATCAACACTGGAGGATTGAGACTGTAGAAAATTCTGAACGGCTATTTTGGCTTCAGCAAGTTGTCCTTGCTGGAAGAGTGACTCGGCTTCCGCGAGTTCTTTTGGCCGCGCCTGCGGGGCGAAGGGTTTATGCTTCGCAGGCGCCGTTTGCTGAGCGGTGCTGGTCGCGAGAAACCAGACCCCATAGAGGAGAAGAACAGCTGCTCTCCTTCGAAATGATGAAATCGAGGCCAACATCTCTAGATGGCACTCACTCTAGCATCTTGAGCGTCTGCCGAGCCATTTCGTTTTGTGGTTGACGCCGCAGGAGAGCTTCCAATGTATCCCTAGCTTTGGTCTTGTCGTTCACGACTAGGTAAAGTCGCGCGAGATTCAAATAAGCCTGATCGAAATCCGGATTGCTCTGAATGCACGCCATGAATCTCTCCTTTGCATCGGAGTATCGCTTTTCGCGGACCAGCAGGATGCCGAAATTATTGAGCGCGTCCGCATATTCGGGACGGAGAGAAAGCGCCCGCTGAAAATTCTGCTCCGCACGATCGGCCTCATTCTGTTGGGCATACAGCATCGCCATGCTGTAGCTCGCTTCGGGGTTCGCCGGCGCAACCTGCAATGCGTGGCTGAGCAATGGTTCTGCTTCTGCGAACTGCTTCGCGCGCCGGTACATGTTGCCCAGATTCAAGAGCGCTACATCGTAATCCGGACGAAGTTCCAGTGATCGTTTGAAATTCGTCACCGCCTCTTCCGCTTTACCTTCTTCCGCCGCAATCATCCCGAGGTTATTCCAAGCCTCCGGATGTTTTGGCTTGAGTTGCAGCGTTGTTTCTAGTTGCGTTCGGGCTTCCGCCAAATCGTTGCGGCGCAGATAGAGAGTTCCCAAGTTGTAGTGTGCCTCGGCGTCGTCGGGTTTTTCCGAGATTACTTGCAAGAATGCGTCGGTCGCAGCATTCAGATACCCACGCTGGAAGAACGCAACTCCGTAGGTGAAATCATTTCGCTGAAAGGCTCCGAGATGCAGCGTGCCGGGGAAGGGAAGAGCTCTTTTCATGCGCTCGTCGGCAGACCGGGGAATCGAACCGAGATCCGAGAGAAATTTATCGGCAGGCGTTTCGCCTTGATAAACCTTAACGATCATCCCCTGCTGATCGATCAGAAAAGTCGTCGGAACGCTTATGTCGCGATGCCGGTCAAAAAGATATCTGTAAACAATGTTGTACGTGCCAATGACTTCGCGCGTCGGCAGAAGAACTGGGAATGGCAGCTTTTCACGGTTCACGAAAGAGCGAACAGTCGCTTCGTCCATTGGATCATCCGCATTCACCGCCATTATGGAAGTCCCGATTGCCAGGCGCTTGTTATTCCGCAGCAATCGGAGCTGCCGGATCGATGATTCTGAATCACTTGTCCAGAATAAAAGCAGCTTAATGCCGCTCGTCGCTTCCAGATGCCATTTCTTGCCAACGGTGTCGTTCAATTGGAATGCTGGAGCACGCAGAGGCTGGAGCAACCAGGTATCAACCGATGTGGGCAGACTCTGGGGTTGAGTTCGCGGAGACATCGCCCCGCCGACGTATCTTGGTGTAGAAAAACTCTCGCTGCGAAAATCGTTGGAACCCTCGATCAGCTCGATATTGTGGTTGACAGGAAGATGGCCGAAAGTCTGCGCCAATCCGCTGGGCCAGCGAACAGTCACCCTCGCGAAATCTCGCGTATCCCCAACTCCGAAAAAAAGTTGCTTGGTGTGCTGGGATAGAAATCCCGATCCGGCCTGAACGTATTTAGTCTGACGATGACCTTGCGCCTCAACCGTCACGGCCGCGCCGATCGCATCCCGATTACTTTTCGTGCCCCGCAGGCGGAAGGCAATCGAATTCCCGATTCCTTGAGTCAGGTTGCGCAGCAACCGTAACTGCGGGCCTGTGCGATTCTTCAGCAGTATTTCAAGCCGCCCGTCATGATCGAGATCGACGAGAGCGTAGGCACGGCAGTCATCAAGGAAATCAAGCCCCGAAATACCCGACGCATCAGAAAAACTGCCATCCCGATTGCTGCAGTAGAGGACATTCCTCTCGTAGCCACTCCAGGAGTGATCCGAACGAATCAGTTCGTTAATTGTGTTCCAGGCATGCTCGTACTTAGCCGCAGGAGAAAGGTCGCGAGGCGAATTGCCGACGACTTGTCGCCAGAAAAAACTCGAGACATCAGACTCAGCGCCCGATACATATCCATTCGCAACGTACAGATCGGGGAAGCCGTCGTGATCGAAATCGAATGAGTCTGAGGACCATGCCCAGCGCCCGAACTCGACGTTCGCCTCGTCGCTCGAATTTTTGAAGTTTCCACCTCCAAGATTCTGATAGAGAGAATTTCCGCGGGCGTGACGCCGATACATCAGCTGAGTGTTTTCTGGATCGTCTGCGTGAAAGTTGCCTTGGTTCGAAACACGTAGTCCTGCCGCGGACCACATATTCGCGACGTAGATGTCTTGATTGCCGTCACCGTTGAAATCGAACCAGCATGCACTCATGCCGGCTCCCACATCCTCGACTCCGGCTTCAGTTGCAACGGACGTAAATGTGCCGTCGCCATTGTTGCGGTAGAGGTTGCTACGGCCAAAATCGTTCGCAACGTACAAATCTGGCCATCCATTACCATTTAGGTCGCCCCATGCACACGCGAAGCTGTAGCGATCGTTATCAACATTTAGGCCAGAAGATTCGGTGCGATCTTCGAAATTCCAATCCCCCGAGTTGTGGAAAAGAAAATTTGGCGGCCCATTTCGCGCGTCGAAGTACGGCGATGGATATCGATACTGATCAAGCCCGGCATAGTAGTTGTAGACGCAGAGATACACGTCAAGTCGTCCATCATGGTCATAGTCTGCAATGGCGGCATGCGTGAACGTTCCCTGTGTTGGATGGGCAAACTTGAACACGTCGGGTTTCAGCGAAAACTTGCCCTTGCCCTCATTGACAAACAGCAATGGCCCGCCGCTGGTGACCACGAGCAGATCCTGCCTGCCTCGGTTTTCAAAATCAGCAAAGAGTGCGCACGATGTCGAGTCCAGAACGTCGACGCCGGCAGAATGAGTAACGTCTTCGAACGTCCCATCGCCGCGGTTGCGGTACAGGAGATTCGGAAGACCGGCCGGTTGGCAGATGTAGACATCGTCGTATCCGTCGTTATCGAAATCGCCGGCCGCAATTCCCTGGTTCCCATAAACATCCACGCCGATAGCGCCGTCGAGTACGGTGCGCCAAAAGTCCACGCCTCGGGAGAGTTGTTCCTCATGCGAAGCGAGATGGCCAAATGCCGTTGAACTTACGTCCGCGAACCATGGTGCCTTCGTCGTACTGACCGTCTCATCGGAACACTCCAACTGCACTACTCCCCAATGGTCGCGATCTTTCCGCCACTCGGTCCTCCATGTACCGATGCGTTGCTCCTGATCGCCACTGCGATTCTGGCCGACGAAGGTATAGCGAATATCGGCAGCAACCTGAAGCGGAGCGGTCGAAACCTTACGAATAGCGGTGATCTGCAATTCCGCTGTTCTCACGTTGGAGAGAGCCCCGAAGTACTCTTTGACCTCATCCAGAAAGCGCTCGCGTCCCAAGGCGGCATCTTTAGCAAACTGCCGGCGGATGACAGTAAGAACCGCGTCTTTGCGGACTGTTTTTTCCTCCACTGAGCGCAACGATGAGGCCCTGAGAGTCGGATCAGCGAAAATCGAGAAAGCGCTGTTCCCGGCAGTAAGCTCGTGACTCCAGTGTCCGAGCAACTCCTCAATTTCCCACGCATATTGTTCAGAAATGAACTGATCTGTCCCGGCCGCTACCAACCGAAGCATTTCATCGAGCGGGGAAGCAGTTGGATAATGCGGAGTGATCCGGGAATCGACAAGCCCGCTCAGCTCCGGAACAAGGAACCCACCGACCAATCTGCTTTCGAGGGCCAGCAGTGGTGACGGCAGGAATATGCCCGGAACATATCGAAGACTTTTTAGCAGTGCGCGACGCGAAATCTGTCCATGGTGAGGTCTGCGGTCCGGCATGCGGTGATTGGGCGGAATTGCTTGTCCGGAGTGTATCAGGCACGATGACCCATGACTGGCCCTGACGACTTGCCGATCACAAGTTCTGCCCCAATGCGGTATTCCTTGCCATGAGCATTTTCTGAGTTGCTGAGTTCGTGCAGCGCGTCCGCGGCCATCCGCCCCAAGAGGTCTCGATGGATGTCAACGGTAGTCAGCGTAGGATTGCTGTACTCCGCCAGCCTAGTCTTATCGAAGCCGGTTACTGATACGTCCTGCGGAACGCGGCACCCAGATTCCAAAAGGCCTTTGACTACCCCGATCGCCGTTAAATCATTCACCGCAACCGCAGCTGTGGGTCTCGGACTCATTTTCGCCAGATTTCTGCCCGCTTCCAGCCCACCCTCAAAGTGAAGGTCTCCAGGAAGAATAGGGCCGGGTGCGAGCCCCAGATCACGCATGCAGCGCTCGTAAGCAGCCCGCCGTGCTCGGTTGGATTTAAGCCCCTCTCGTCCGGCGACGAATGCAATCTGCCGATGGCCATGACCGTGGAGGTAGCGAACAATCTGTTCGATCCCGGATTCATAATCGATCCGCAAATTGCTCATATAGCCGCGGACGGGCGCCAGATCCAGGAATGTCACGGCAATCTTGCGCCGCGCCAGTTCATGCACCATTCGCATACTCATCTCAGACGTCATAATGGCGACGCCGCGAACTTTGTGCTCCATCATCCGCTCTGCGGCTTCCCGCGTTCGATGCGGATCATAGTTCGTATCGCTCAGGATGGCATCGTATCCAAGTTCCCGGGCGCGGGTTTCAAAACTCTTGATCACTTCGGGAAAAAACGGGTTTTCGATGTCTGAAACGATGATCCCCAGTGTGCGGCGATTGCTCGAGGCGAGCCTTCTGGCGTGCACATCAGGTACATACCCTAGCCGCTTCACAGTCGCCAGAACATGTCGTTGCGTCTTAGGCCCTACTTTTCCCGTTTTATTCAGAACGTTCGAAACAGTGGCGGTGGAGACGCCAGCGGCAAGCGCGACATCGCGAATTGTTACCGTCATAGTTCAGGCGCCAAATCGATTTGGCGGCGGTCAAGTTCCGGCGTGAAACCACGTCTGCGAGGGCGGGTGGAGTGTAGCACACTCCAAAAAAATCTTGACAAGCATTTCCGCACCATGGTAATTCAAAACAACTAGTTAAGCGGTTAATTTTTTTAACGCCAGTTTTTGGGGACAAAACGACGTTTGATCACGTCTCTCCGAAGTTGCTCGGAGTTTCGTGGGGTTGAACTCAAGAATCAGCAGTTGCTAGTACAGTCAAGGTTTGTACTCTGCCACTTCCCGGCGCAGCCGTGAGGCTACGTCTATGAGGCGATGGTGTAGTTGCCTTTGGTCGAGCCAAGCCAGTGCCCGCGAAGGCATCGGACGAGGAGAACGATATGGGTCGAATTGGCGGTACTTCGAGTCTGCGTAGCAGTTTCGCTGTGACATTTACCTTCTGTCTGCTGACCGCGGCCGCACTCGCCCAAGTCGACACGGGTTCTATTACTGGCACTATTGCCGACCCTTCCGGTGCGGTCGTGAATGGCGCCAAGGTGACCCTGACCAACCTCGGCACGGGCACGGCACTTACCACCACAACCGGTGCCGATGGTGTCTATAAGTTCTCCCCAGTCAAAATCGGCAGCTATAAGCTGGTTGCCACCTCTCAAGGGTTTCAAACCACCACGCAGACCGACGTAAACGTCAACATCGGTTCAAACATCTCACTCAATTTCACTCTCAAGCCGGGAAGTCAGACTGAAACCGTTGAAGTGACCGCGTCTACTCCGGTCCTCCAGAATCAGGACGCTTCGGTGGGTCAGGTTGTCGATCAGCGCAATGTTAACGACTTGCCCTTGAATGGCCGCAATTTCACCTTCCTGGCGCAGCTTGTGCAGGGCGTCAATTCACCACAGGCGGACACACGCGGCAACGCGGCTTCGGGCGCCTTCTCCGCCAATGGTTTCCGTCCCGCGCAGAACAATTACATGCTCGACGGCATCGACAATAACTCAGATACCGTCGACTTCCTTAACGGAACCAACTACGTCGTGCTTCCCCCCGTCGATGCCATTCAGGAATTCAAAGTCCAGACCACGGACTTCAGCGCCGAGTTCGGACGATCCGGCGCTGCCGTTTTGAATGCAAGTCTAAAGGGTGGCTCGAACGAGTTCCATGGTGATGTTTGGGAGTTCTTCCGGAACGACATCCTCGACGCGCGCGACTTTTTTGAGCACAACTGCACCAATGGTGTTTGCACTCCAGCCAAAAAGGGCGAGTTGCGGTGGAATCAGTTCGGCGGAACCATTGGCGGTCCCGTTATCAAGAACAAAGTATTTTTCTTCGGCGATTTTCAGGCATGGCGGCTTCGCCAGGGCCAGCCTCAGTCCGGAACTGTACCAACATCCGCCGAAATGGCTAGCTTGGGCACTGCTACCGCCAACTTCCAGGATTTGATCACCGGCCAATCCGGAACTCACGCGGATGCGCTGGGACGATCGTTCCCGCTGGGCACTGTCTTCGATCCTGCAACAACGCGCGCAGTGGGTGCGAATTTCGTTCGCGACCCCTTCGGCTTCTCGACCTGCACCGGCGGCGGACCGAGTTACGACCTGACTAGCTGCCCCGGACTGAACTTGATTCCGACCAGCCGCATGGATCCCAACGCGATCAAGCTGCTGCAGCTCTATCCGGCTCCAACGAATGCCAACCTGAATTCAAACTTCACCAATTCTCCATTGCTGGTTCAGAACGAGAAGCAATTCGACGTGCGGTTGGACGTGAACCCGAGCCAGAAGGATCAGCTCTATTACAGTTTCAGCTATGACGACAAGCCGGAACTGATCCCGAGCATCTTCGGTGGCGTGGCCGATGGCGGCGGGTTCTTCCAGGGCAATCAAACAGCTCTCTCCCAACATAGCGCTCTGGTGTGGAATCACGTGTTCACTCCAACGACCATTAACGTTGCGCGCGCTGGTTTGAATTACCTGCACACCACTCGGAATATTCCCGAGGCCAACAACCTCAATAACGTTCCAGGAGACTACGGGATTCAGGGCATCCCGCAGCAAAAAGAGAACGGCGGATTGCCGGCATTCGGGATCAACGGCCTGCAAACACTCGGCGGCAACGCCTTCCTTCCCTCGGATGAGGTCAGCTCCACGATCCAAGTGACTGACGACTTTACCAAGATTTACGGCAAGCACACCTTCAAGATGGGGTTCGAGCAGCAGCACGTAAAATTCTCGACGCTCCAGCCACCGTGGTCTCGCGGACAATTCAACTTTGACGGAACCTACACCGATGTTCCAAACGTCGGCGGAGGCAACACCGGCCGGGCACAATTCTTGTTGACGCCCTTGGCATCTACTGTCGGGGGACCCGATTATGTCGGCGGTCCAAACAACGTTTATGCGTCGAACATCTTCCTAACTGACAATGGCAAGAACTACTGGGGAGTATATGGCCAGGATGACTGGAAAGTTAGTTCTAAACTGACGTTGAATCTTGGTTTGCGATGGGACTTCTTTGGCCTGGTATACGATCACCACGCTGCGCAGGCCAATTTCGTTCCCTTTGGACCGCCCACCGGGTCTCCGCTTTACATCATTCCACAGGGGAATCCAATTGCAGGTCAGTTGTCGACGAGCTTTTCAGACCAGCTTGCAGCCAGTGGCATCGGTCTGCAGATTACGAATCGTTATGGCAAAGGTCTCGGCAATTCGCAGAAGGGGAACTTTGCCCCAAGGTTCGGCTTTGCGTACCAGGCGACTCCCAAGCTTGTCGCACGCGGCGGCATTGGCATCTTCTTCAACGGGTTCGAGAATCGGGGCTACTCACCAAACTTAGGTGAGAACTATCCGTTCCAGTTCTCGTTCAATTACTCACAGCAGAACGATGCCAATCCTATTAACGCCTTTGCGGGTTGCGCCACCGCGACTCCAGTTGGGGGGCCCACCCTGGAGACTGGTTTCAGCTGTATCCCGTTAAATCCATCAGCTGTTTCTGCGTCCGGACTACAGCTGCGTGGAATCCAGTTCGATTACAAGACTCCGTATTCGATCGGCACGAACTTTACGCTGCAGTACGAACTCGCGCGCAATCTGTCCGTCCAGGCGGGGTACGTTGGCACGTTCGGTCGGCACTTGGAAGTTTTCCCCGGATCCAACCGTCCAACCGCACTGCTGCCGCCATCCACGACGTTGACCGGCGTCAACGCCATTCCTGCATCGCAAGGCGGCCTGCAGTGGCCGCTATTCGGCCAGAATGCCAGTTACGCAGCTACTTGGGGAAGCAGCTACTACCATGGACTGCAAACCAACGTTCAGAAGAAGTTCGACAACGGTCTGAGTTTTCTCGCGACTTACACTTACTCGAAGGTCAGATCAGACGCACTTGACTTGCTGAACGGCTTCTCGGGGAACGGTTACCGCGCTCCGTATGTTCCTGGAGTGGGAATCCACGCCGACTACGGATTAGCGAACTTCGATATCCGGAATGTCTTCCATCTCAGCGGCGGTTATGAATTACCGTTCGGCCGCGGAAAGAAAATGCTTGGCGACGCCACCGGAGTGAAGAACGCAGTAGTCGGTGGTTGGGCGGTCCAGTGGGTCGTTACCTTGCAGGGCGGCCAACCGTTTAAGATCGACTGCCCGTCGGGGACAGCGGCTGGATCCAACTGCTACGCCTTCGTTCTTCCGGGTCAAGATCCAACGACATCGCTTCAGTTCAGGCCCGATGGCAATCCGGCCATGCTCAATGCGGCTGCGTTTGCACAGCCTTGTGAAGTTGGATCTCCGGGAACGCCCGCGGGCTGCGTTGCCGAGACGACTCCTGCAGGCATTCTCGGTGGAAAGCAACCCTCGATGATCGAAGGCCCAGGCTTCCACCGCTGGGATTTGTCTTTCTTTAAGAATTTCCAACTCAGCGAGCGTTTCCGTCTGGAGTTCAGGTCCGAGTTCTTCAACATCCTGAACCATCCGAATTTCAATCAACCGAACTTCGGTGGGAACGGGGTCGTTGCGGTTTCCGGGTCAGGGAACTTCACGAACTCCTCATTCGGCGAAATCGGATCTACTCGTGACAACCCGCTTGATCCTCGAGAGATTCAATTCGCTTTGAAGCTGTATTTCTGATCGCTGGGCTCCCGGCGCAACCGTGGGCGAGTGCCGGGAGCTTCCGCGAATCAAGGCAGTGTGCACTTCTCCCGCCGCGGTCTCCGGCGGCGGTGCTAACATACGGGTGCTGTGACCTCCCGGGTAATGTCCTTTTATCTATGCGTTCTTGTCGCATGTGCCGTTGCACACGGCGCCGGAGCTGACGAGCAACAGCAATTGCAGGGCAAGTTTCAGGAAGCAGTCCAGCTCTACGACTCCAATCATCTGGACGAGGCGGCTGTGCGGCTGGAGCAGCTTGTGCGCGAAGTCCCGCAAAACTTCGACGTTCATGAATTGCTCGGGATGGTCTACTCCGCGCAGGGACGGGATGCTGACGCGATCGAACACCTCCAAAGCGCTGTTCACCTCAAGCCCAATTCCGCTGCTGCCAGAACGAATCTTGCTACCAATCTCGTTCGAGCGCACCAGCTGGCGCCTGCTGAGGTGGAATTCAAGAAGGCTCTGGCTCTCGAGCCCGCCAGTTATGACACCAACCACAATCTCGGCGAATTCTATGTGGCGGATGGGAAACTCTCGCAAGCCATCCCTTACTTGGATAAAGCCCACCACATCAAGCCCACGGCGTACGATAACGGCTACGATCTTGCATTGGCCTACGTCGAAACCGGAAAACACGCGCAGGCTGCGGGAATCGTGAAAGGATTGATCGCGCAGAAGAATACGGCGGAACTGCACAACCTGCTGGGAGGGATCGAAGAAGCGTCCGGGAATTTTGTTGCTGCCGAGCGTGAATACGAGACCGCAGCGCACATGGATCCGAGCGAAAGCAATCTTTTCGATTGGGCGAGCGAGTTACTTCTTCACCGGACCTTGGACCCCGCAGTCGCAGTTTTCACGGAGGCTACTCAGCGTTATCCCAAGTCGCCGAGGTTGGCAATTGGCTTGGGAATGTCGTTTTATTCACGCGGGAACTACGATGACGCCGTCAGCGCCTTACTCAAGGCCGCCGACCTGGATCCCTCCGATCCTCGCTGTTACTACTTTCTTTCAAAAGCGTACGACAGCTCTCCCGGACAAGCCGATGAGGTAATCCAGCGCTTCCGTCGTTTTGCCGAACTTCATCCTCAAAACGCTCGGGCTCCTTATTATT
>Ga0335071_10003754_pt1 | contig 15951 bp, 7 predicted proteins | sample Lox_Sample_15_FD_206724 | JGI IMG/M metagenome (GOLD analysis project Ga0335071, IMG submission 206724) | Soil microbial communities from Loxahatchee National Wildlife Refuge, Florida, United States - Lox_Sample_1.5 | ecosystem: Environmental > Terrestrial > Soil > Wetlands | place: USA: Florida... | reverse complement strand
TGGGCGCGGCGTGTCGTTTGACTGGGCGCTCGATGACGGGACGCTGGCGCCGACCGGGGCCGGCGGCTCCGTGGCATTCGCGCCGGAGATCTGCATCCCGGCGCTCAGGGCGTTCCGCGATCGCTACCCGCGCCTCTGGTCGGAGTTCGGCTTCCTCGACGCGTTCAATCCGACGTACGTGACACCAGCGACGGGCCCCGCGGGGTGGGTCGACCGCGACTACCTGGGCATCGACCAGGGGCCGATTGCCGTGATGATCGAAAACTTGCGGAACGGGTTTGTATGGAAACTCATGCGGAGGAATCCCAACGTCGTCCGGGGTCTGAGGCGCGCCAGTTTCACCGGCGGCTGGCTGGGAACGGAATGAACGCCGCCGTCCCGCGGATCCTGCACGCACTCATTGCCGCCCTCATCCTGCTTCCGCCGCTCTCCCCCGGCCTGCCGGCGCAGGTGCGACTGCTCGATGATTTTGAGACGCTTGCCGGCTGGCATGCCGTCACGAGCCACGGTGATGCCTCCCGGCTGACGCTCAGCACCGGCCCCGGGAAAACCGGCAGGTCCATGGTCATGGATTTCTCGTTCCTCGGGCACATGGGCTCCGCCGCCGCGGAAAAGAAATTCGCCCTTCCCCTCCCATCCAACTACCAGATCTCGTTCGACATCCGCGGGGACGCCCCCGTCAACAACTTCATCATCCGCCTGATGGACACGCTGGACAATGTCTGGGTGGTGATGCACGCGAACTACAGCGTCCCGCGCACGTGGACGAGATTCACCGTCCGCAAGGACCAGATCAAGTACGGCTGGGGTCCGTCGGGCAGCGGAGAGCTCGTCAGGATCGACCGCATGATGCTGATGCTGGACGTGGTCGAGGGGGGGAAGGGGCAGATCTCGATCGACAACCTGTCCATCGAACGCCTGGATGAAGCGTCGACGGGAGCGCCGCACCTGTCGGTGTCGTCCTCGGCGGGGAGCCCGCCGGTCTTCACCGGTGGCGGGAGGGTGATGTCACCGTGGGCCAGCGGCGGCAGGAGTTCCCGCGAGCACCTGAAGTTCGATTTCGGACGGAGGACCGTGTGCGGGGGCATGGTGATCGACTGGGACCGCGTCAACTACCCGGCCGCGTTTGACCTCCAGCTCTCCGACGACGGACGCACCTGGCACACGGTGCGGTCCGTCACGCACGCCGCCGGGATGCGCACCTCGCTCATCCTGCCTGCCGGTGAGTGCCGGCTGATGCGGCTCAGGCTCGCGGAAAGCCCCACGGGGAGGTTCGCCATCAGGCGGCTCGAACTCAAGGGCCCCGAATTCTCATTCTCCGTCAACGACTTCTATGCCGCCGTCGCCGCCGGGTCTCCCCGGGGGTTCTACCCGCGCTATCTCACCGGTGCACAGTCCTACTGGACGATCGTCGGGGCCGCCGGCGACACCCGGGAGGCGCTGATGAACGAGGAGGGGATGATCGAGACGGACAAGCTCTGTTTCTCGCTCGAGCCCTTCCTCTGGCTCGACGGCCGGCTCGTCACCTGGAACGACGTGACGCGCACGCAGTCGCTTGAGCGGGGATACCTGCCCATTCCCACGGTCGGGTGGACAACGGCGTCCGGTCTGCAGCTCGCCGTCACGGCCTGCGCGGCCGGGCCCGAAGGGGAGAGCGTGCTCCTTGTGCGGTATGCGGTGCGGAACACCTCGGCGGCGCCTGTCAGGGGGAAGCTCTTTGTGGCTCTCCGGCCGTTCCAGGTCAACCCTCCCTGGCAGACGTTCACGATTGTCGGCGGCGCGGCACGCGTCGACAGCATCCTGTGCGGAGACGTGGTGCGCGTGAACGGGAAAGAGGTGTTTCCCCTGACACACCCGGACGGCGCAGGGGCGGCGGCGCTCGACCAGGGGGATATCACGGAGTACCTGCAGGAAGGGACGCTGCCGGCGCCCCGGGCCGCGCGCGACCCGGACGGGCATGTCTCCGCCGCGCTCGCGTACGACATCGCACTCCCTCCCGGCGGAGACCGGGAGGTCGTCCTCGCGCTGCCGTTTCATTCACGCCATATGCCGCTTCCGGCGGCCGGGACCGACGGAAGCGCCGGCGCGTGGTTCGCCGGGCAGAGCGCATCGACCGCCGCATTCTGGGAATCGAAGCTGAACGCGGTGACCATCGGTCTGCCCCCGTCGGCACCCCCCATCGCCGCGACGATCAAGTCCAACCTTGCCTACATCCTGATCAACGCCGACGGCCCGGCGCTGCAGCCGGGCTCGCGCAGCTACGAACGGTCGTGGCTGAGGGACGGGTCGCTCACCGCGGCGGCGCTGCTTGAACTGGGAGTCCGCGACGAAGTGCGCCGGTATATTGACTGGTACGCGCAGTATCAGTATCCTGACGGTGCCATTCCGTGCATCGTGGAGGACCGCGGTCCCGAGCCGACGCCCGAGCACGACAGCCACGGCGAGTTCATCTACGCGATCATGCAGTATTTCCGGTTCACGCACGATACGACATGGCTGCGGACGCACTGGGACCACGTGGCCCGGACGGTGCGCTACATCGAGTCGCTGCGGGCCCGGAGAAAGACCGACGAATATCGCAACGGCACGGCGGAGCAGCGGGCCTGCTTCGGCCTCGTGCCGGAGTCGATCAGCCACGAGGGCTACTGCGCGAAGCCGATGCATTCGTACTGGGACGATTTCTTCATTTTGCGGGGGCTGAAGGACGCGACCGCCATCGCGGAGGTGCTGGGGCGGAGGAGCGAGGCCGCGGAATTCGCCGCGGAACGGGACGACTTCCGCCGGGATCTGTTCGCCTCGATGCGGCTGGTCATGCAGAACAAACACATCGACTACATCCCGAGCTGCGCGGAGCTCGGCGACCTCGATCCGACCGGCACGACGATCGGCGTCATCCCGGGGGGCGAGATCGGCAACATCCCCGAGCCTCAGCTCCACCGGACGTTCGATATCTACTATACGAACTTCACGGCGAAGCGGGCCGACGACCGGAACTGGGCGTTCCTCCCGTACGAAGGGCGCTCGATCGGCGTGTTCGTCATGCTGGGCCAGAAGCAGCGAGCGGTTGACCTGCTCGACTTCTTCATGAACGCGCGGCGGCCGGCGGCGTGGAACGGCTGGGGCGAGGTGGTCTGGAAGGAGAGGGACGCGCCCCGGGGGATCGGCGACATGCCCCACGCGTGGGCCGCGTCGGACATGATCCGCTCGATCCGGACGATGCTGGCGTACGAACGGGAGGGCGACAGCGCGCTCGTCGTGGGCGCGGGTATCCCGGAGACATGGGTGCGGGACTCCGCCGGCGTTCGCGTGGAGGGGCTCCCGACGTTCTACGGTCCCCTCTCCTACGCGATGACGGCGCGGGGGGATTCCGTCCTGGTGACGCTTGCCGGGCCGCTGGTGCTCCCGGCGGGGAAGATCGTCCTGTCGTCGCCGATGGCGGCCCCGTTGCGCCGGGTCGGGGGGGACGGGCGCAGGGGAGCCGTTGCCGACGAGATCATCGTCGACCGGCTGCCCGCCCGCGTGGTTCTGGTGTACTGACACCCGCCGCATCGCTTCCCGCACTCACCGGCGTTCAGCGATCGTTCACTCAGCGAGGGGTTCATGGACAGCACACTGTTTCGGCGGACATTCTCCCGCACGGTCATCCTCGCGGGAGGTGCGCTCCTGGCGTTCGTTCACCCCCGGGCGCCTGCGCAGGGGGTCATGCTCGACCCGTTCGACTCGCTCGCGGGATGGAGGACGATCGTTGCCGACGGCGCGGCGCTCTCGCTCGGCCTCGAGAAGGGAGCGGAGGGCAACGCCCTGGCGATGCGGTTCGACCTCAGGGGCACCAGCGGGTACGTCATCGCGGAGAAAGACTTTCCACTGGACCTGCCGCCGGACTACCAGTTCACGTTCGACATGCGCGCCGAGGCGCCCGTGAACAACTTTGAATTCAAGGTGATCGATGACCGGGACAATGTCTACTGGGTCAAGAAGCTGAACGTCGTCTACCCGCGGGAGTGGACGCTCCAGCGGATCAGGAGGCGCCACCTCGCGTTCGCCTGGGGCCCGGCGCCGGGGAAACCTCTCACGACGGTCCGGAAGATCCAGTTCGTCGTCTCCTGCGGCACCGGCGGCACCGGGACGGTCCTCCTGGACAACTTCCGGTTCATACCGGCCGCGGAGGGCGCCGGGAAAAACGCCGCGGCGGGGATCGTCGGCCCGCCGGGCGGCGGACGCATCGATGCGGGGGGGACTCTCCTTGAGCACTGGCGAAGCCCGTCGGGTGCGGAACGGGACTCTCTTGTCGTCGATTTTCACCGGGTGAAGGAGGTGGGAGGTCTCGTCGTGGACTGGGACTCGAGCGACTACGCGCTCGCCTATGACGTCCTGCTGTCGGACGACGGTGCGCACTGGTCGCGCGCGTACAGCGTCGCAACCGGGAAGCCCGGGCGGGCCTACGTGCCCCTCGGCGACGGGGAAGGAACCGCCGTGAAGCTGCTCTGCACCGCAAGCAGCCGGCACCGCGGCTATGCCATCGGGCGGCTGGAATTCCGGACGTCGGAATTCTCGGCCTCCCCCAACGCCCTCTTCAGGGCGATTGCGGCGGACGCCCCCGCGGGGTCGTACCCGAAATACCTCGGCAACCGGCAGTCGTATTGGACGGTGGTCGGCGTCGACGGGGATACGAAAGAGGCCCTGCTCAACGAGCAGGGAATGGTCGAGGTGGAGAAACTGCAGTTCTCGATCGAGCCGTTCCTTGTGCTGGGAGGTTCGCTCGTCACATGGAACGACGTCCGCACGGAGCAGTGGCTGTACGACGGCCAGGTCCCCTTCCCCTCCACCACGTGGCACTGCGGCAGCGACATACAGCTGAACGTCCAGGCCGCCGCCGTCGGCGTGCCGGGGAACTCTCTCCTGCTGCTCCACTACGCCGTCTACAGCGCGCAGGGGGGCCTGAAGGGGAAGCTCTTCCTCGCCTTCCGTCCGTTCCAGGTCGTCCCCCCATGGCAGCAGCTGAACGCGGAAGGAGGCGTCGGGCGGATTGACAGCATCGCCTTCCGGCAGGGCATTGTCCATGTCAACCAGACACACGTCGTCCCCCTGACGTCGCCGGAGGGATTCGGGGCTTCGCCCTTTGACCGGGGGGACATCACCGGCTTTCTCCGCGGGGGAAAACTCCCGGAGGCACAGGCGGTCGTCGATCCGGCCGGCTTCGCCTCGGGGGCGCTGGCGTACGACGTGACGATCACGGGCCGGGAGACGGCGGATTTCATACTGGCCGTGCCGTTCCATCCCGCTTCACGCGTCCCCCCCCCGCACATGAGCGGCGAAGACGCGACCCTCTACTACGATCTTGCGACGAAGACGCAGGCGTCAGGATGGCTGCAGAAGCTCGGGACGTTCCGGATGGATCTTCCCCCGGCCGGGCGTGCGGTGGCGGCCACGCTCCGGTCCACGCTTGCGTACATCCTGATCAACCGCGACGGTCCCGCCATACAGCCGGGATCGCGGACGTACAAGCGGTCATGGATCCGCGACGGGGCGCTGACGTGCGCCGGGCTCCTCCGGATCGGCCACATGAAGGAGGTGCGCGACTTCCTCGACTGGTACGCGGGATACCAGTTCCCCGACGGCAGGATTCCCTGCGTCGTCGACGCCCGCGGGGCGGACCCCATGCCGGAACATGACAGCAACGGCGAGTTCATCTATGCGGTCTGCCAGTACTACCAGTTCACGAAGGACACCGCGTGGCTCCGGGGCATCTTCCCGCATGTCACGCGGGCGGTCGGTTTTCTCCAGTCGCTCAGGGCGCAGCGGAAAACGGAGGCGTACAGGAACGGAACGCCCGAGCAGCGGGCCGAGTACGGGATACTTCCACAGTCGATCAGCCACGAGGGCTACTGGGATGTCCCCCGGCATTCCTACTGGGACGACTTCTTCGCCCTGCGCGGCCTGAAAGACGCGGTCACGATTGCGGGGGTCCTCGGCGACACGGCCCGTGTGCGGGAGTACGCGGCCGAGCGGGACGATTTCCGCGGCGACCTCTACGCGTCGATGCGGCTCGCCATGAGCACCCGTCACGTCGACTATATTCCCGGGTGCGCGGAGCTGGGCGACTTCGATGCGACGTCGACGACGATCGGGGTGCAGCCGGGCGGGGAGCTGGGGAACATTCCCGAGCCGCAGCTTCACAATACGTTCGACAGGTACTACCGGTACTTCCGGGAGCGGAAGGCGAACGACAGCATCACCTCGTACACGCCGTACGAGACGCGTGTCATCGGGACGATGGTCATGCTCGGCCAGAAGGAGCGGGCGGAGGAGGCGCTTAATTTCTTCATGAACGACCGGAGGCCGGCCGCGTGGAACCAGTGGGCGGAGGTCGTCTGGCGGGATCCCGCCACGCCGAAGTACATCGGGGACATGCCCCACACGTGGGTGGCGTCCGATTTCCTCCGTTCGGTGCTGACGATGTTTCTCTACGAGCGGGAACGTGACGGGGCCGTCGTCCTGGCGGCGGGGATCCCGGACGCGTGGATCAGGGATACCGCCGGTGTCCGCGTGGCGGATCTCCGCACGTACGACGGGACGCTCGGCTACTCACTCAGGAAATCCGGCGACGTGGTGACGGCGGAGGTTGCGGGAACGCTCGCGCCGGGCCACCGGCCGGTGGTCATCTCTTCCCCGCTCTCGGGCAGGCTCCGCGCGGTCGTCGTGAACGGCTCCCGGATCCCCCTGCCCCGTTCGGGCGAGGTGCGCCTGGAAACATTGCCGGCCACCGTGAAATTCACATACGTGCGGGGAGGGCGATGAGCATCACTGCCGGGAGGGGAATGTTCCTGGAACGTGGAAAGCCCCATTTCCTGTCTTCCGGCGAGATCCACTATTTTCGGCTGGACCCGCGCCTCTGGGAGCGGCACCTCCGCCTCCTGAAACGGTCCGGGGCCAACACCGTGTCCACGTACATTCCGTGGGACTGGCATGAATGGGAACCCGGGAGCGTCGATTTCACGGGGGAGACGCATCCGGGGCGGAACCTCATCGGATTCTTCGGGCTCTGCCGGCGTCTCGGGTTGCACCTGATCGTCAAGCCCGGCCCGTATATCCTGGCCGAGTACGATCTCCACGGCCTTCCCGGCTGGCTGGTCGAACGGCTGGGTCCCGGGGCCAGGGCCCAGGACAGGCGGGGGAATGTGATCGCGCCGGACCTGATGTGCTACATGTCCGAAGAGTTCCTCCGGCACGCCCTTCTCTGGTACGACCGGGTCATGCCGGTCATCGCCGCTCACCAGGAATCGAGAGGCGGCCCGGTCGTCATGCTGCAGGTCTGCAACGAGGTGGGCGTCTTTCAGTGGCTCTCGGGGCAGATCGACTACAATCCCGCGGTCGTGGCGCTCTACCGCCGGTTCCTGGGCGAGAAATACGGCGACATCGGCACGGTGAACGCGCTGTACGGGACACGGGCCGCGGGCTTTGACGACATCGATCCCCCCGGGGGCAACATCGCCGGCCGCGAAGACTACCGCGCGTACTACGATTTCCATCTCTTTTACCGGCACTACTTCGCGCTCTACCTCGACACGCTGGTGCGCAAGATCCGGAGCTTCGGGATCGACGCGACGCTCACGCACAACATCCCCGGCTGGATCTACGGGAACGCGGCGGAGCTGCCGATGCTCATCAGCACGTACGTGGACGTCCTGCGCACGCGGAAGGAGATCGTGTTCGGCCTCGACCACATCCCGGAATTCGTATCGTTCCGCAATGCGCACTCGGACCTGGCGTGCAACAAGCTCCTGGCGGCGATGCAGCCGGACGGCCCGGTGTGGGCGGCGGAATTCCAGGCCGGCACCCGGGAGCATTTCGTGAAGAATGACCCGGCGGACATGGAATTGTTCTATTTCGCCTCGCTCGCGCACGGCCTGCGTGGGTTCAACTACTACATGTTCTCACAGGGGATCAATCCCCCGGGGAAGGGGTACTTCGGCAGGACATTCTACTACCAGACGCCCCTCACGGCGGCGGGGGAGAAGACCCCCCTGTACGACGTGACCCGGAAGCTCTCCGCGTTCGTCCGCCGCGAAGGGGAAGACCTTCTCACCAGCCGGACGCGGGCACAGATCTGTGTCGGGCTCTATCTTCCCTATTTCTACACCGAGCTGACGACCTCGCAGATGCTGAAGGAGAAGCGGCTGTCGGTCGGGACGCTCGGGCTTTCCCTCGATCCCAGGTTCGTGCGGGAAGAGCTGCTGTTTAACGGTGTCCTGCGGGGGCTTCAGGCGCTCAACTTCAACTACGACGTGCGCGACCTGGAAACCACCGGCGTGGATGCGCTGCTCCGCTACCGGCAGCTCTGGGTCCTGACGACGGAATTCATGGACCCGGCGACGCAGGCGCTCCTCGCCTCCTACGTCACGCGGGGGGGCCACCTGGTCATTGCCCCGGCGATTCCCTCGCTGGACAACTACCTGAACCCCTGCACGGTCCTGGCGGACGCCCTCGGCCTCCGGGTGCGGAAGTCCTCCGGCGCGCCCAGGGTCACGGCGCTGGGCATCGAGGAGGTGTTCTGCCAGTCGAGGGAGATGCAGCTGTACGCCGCCGACGGCGGCCGGGTCGTCGCGACCACGAAGGAGGGGGAGCCCTGCGGCATCCGCGCGGGCGTCGGCCGGGGGCACGTGACGGCGCTCGGGTTCGCGTTCGGCTACACGACGGACGAGCATCTGCTCCTCCTGGAGCGGCTCCTCGCACAGGACCGGATCACCCGTGAGGTCCGGGTATCGGACCCCGACATCCAGGTGGTGGTGCGGCACGGCCGGCGCCGGTCGTACGTCTTCCTGCTGAACTATCACAACCGGAGGAAGTCATTCACCGTCGACGGAACACGGTATGCGCTCGGCCCGCTCTCATGCAGGGTCCTGGTGACGAGACGCCGCGCGTGAGGCGCCGGGGCGCGGTGACGGTGCTGGCGGTCCTTCTTGCCGCCGCCGTCCACTCGTGCGGCCCGCGCGGGAGCGGCGACGTCGTGACGTTCTGGGCGTTCGGCGTGGAAGGGGAGCACGTGGCAAAGCTCATCCCGGAATTCGAACGCCGCAACCCGGGGATCCGCGTGCACGTGCAGATGATCCCGTGGAACGCCGCCCACGAGAAGCTCCTCACCGCATTTGCCGGAGGGTCCCTGCCCGACATGTGGCAGCTGGGGAACACCTGGATCCCGGAGTTCACGACGCTGAACGCGATCGAGGACCTTGGCCCCTGGCTCGCCCGTTCCCGCACACTCCGGCCCTCCTGCTACTTCCCGGGCATCTGGGACACGAACCTGATGGACTCGGTGCTGTTCGGCATTCCGTGGTATGTCGACACGCGCGTCCTGTTCTACCGGTCGGATCTCCTGGCGGCGGTGGGCTATGCCGCGCCCCCGAAGTCATGGGACGAGTGGTTCGATGTCTGCGCGCGGTTGAAGCGGGCGCACCCGGACCGGTACGGCGTCTTTTTCTCGACAAACAACGAGTGGGCGCCGCCGGTGATCATGGGGCTCCAGGAGCACTCCCCGCTGCTGAAGGAGAGGAACACGCGGGGGGATTTCAGCGGGCCGGAATTTGTCCGCGCGACGCAGGCGTTCGACCGGTTCTTCACGAACGCCTGGGCGCCGGTGAAGACGACGCAGATCGTGAACGTCTTCCAGGCGTTTGCTGAAGGGTATTTCGCGATGTACATTACCGGTCCCTGGAACATCGGCGAGTTCAGCCGCCGCCTGCCGGATTCGCTGCAGGACCGGTGGATGACCGCCCCGCTGCCGGGGCCCGACGGGGGGATCGGGCTGTCGACCGCGGGCGGCTCGAGCCTGGTGATGTTCCGGGGATCGCACCACAAGGAAGAGGTCTGGAAGCTGATCGAGTTCCTGTCGGAACCCGCCGAGCAGCTCGAGTTCTACCGGCTGACGGGCAATCTCCCCGCCCGGCGGGAGGCGTGGGGGGATTCCGCGCTCGCGTCCAACAGGTACGCCGCCGCGTTCTTCACACAGTTCGAACACGTCGTCGCGACGCCGAAAGTCCCCGAATGGGAGCAGATCGCGCAGAAGGCCCGCGAATACATCGAGCTGATCACGATGGACCAGTACACCGTCGGGGAGGGTCTTGCCGCCCTGGACCGGGAAGTCGACATCATTCTGGCGAAGCGGAGGTGGCTCGTCCGTGGCGAATAGGCGTGCTGCATTCCTGTTCCTGGCGCCCGCGTTGCTGGCGATCGGGGTCTTCTTCTTCCTGCCGGTGCTCGCCGCGTTTGTCCTGAGCTTCACGGATTTCGACATCTATGCCCTGGGCAACTTCGCGTACGCGCGCTTCGTCGGGCTGCACAACTACGCCCAGCTCCTGGGCGACCCGCTCTTCTGGCAGGCGCTGAAGAACACGTTCTATTTCCTCGTTGCCGGCGGGCCCCTCTCCATCGCCGTCTCGCTGGGGGCCGCGCTGATGCTCCAGCCGAAGTTCCTCCGCTTCAAGCAGCTCTTCCGCACGGCCTACTTCGCCCCGGTCGTGACGACGCTTGTCGCGGTGGCCGTCGTGTGGCGGTTCGTGTACCACCCGCGGTTCGGGATTCTGAACTACCTCCTCTCCCTGGCGGGACTCGGGGGCATCGACTGGCTCGGTGACCCGCACTGGGCCATGCCCGCGATTATCCTGATGGCCGTCTGGAAGAATTTCGGCTACAACATGATCATCTTCATCGCCGGCCTCCAGGCGATCCCCGGGGAGCTCTACGAGGCCGCGGCCATCGACGGCGCGGGCCGGTTCCAGCAGTTCCGTTCGGTCACGCTCCCGATGCTCGCGCCCACGACCGTGTTCATCGGCATCATCACCATGATCGGGTACTTCCAGCTCTTCGCGGAGCCGTACGTGATGACGCAGGGGGGGCCGCGGAACACCACGCTCAGCATCGTCTACCTGATGTACCAGCAGGGTTTCCGGTGGTGGAACATGGGGTATTCGGCGGCGCTTGCGTTCATTCTCTTCGCCTTCATACTCGCGGGGTCCGTCCTGCAGGCGCGGATGCAAAAACGCTGGGGGGTGTGATGCGGCGCATCGGGAGGCTCCTGCTCTACGTGCTGCTCGCCGCGCTGGCGGTCCTGACGCTCGCCCCGATCGTCTGGATGGTCTCGGCGTCGTTCATGCCCGCGGGCCAGTCCTCCGCGTTCCCCCCGCCGTTTTTCCCGAGAGCGGTGACGTTCGAGCACTATGAGCGGCTCTTCACGGGGATACGGCTTGCGCGGTACCTGTTCAACAGCGCCTTCCTCGCACTCAGCGTCACGGCGATCTCACTGGCGGTGAACTCGATGGCCGGCTACGCGTTCGCGAAGTACCGGTTCCGGGGACGCGACCGGCTCTTCAGGCTCCTGATCGCGTCGATGGTGATCCCCTCCCAGGTGACGATGCTCCCCCTCTTCCTGATGCTCAACAAAATGGGGCTGATCAACACATACCTGGGCGTCATCATCCCGGGGATCGCCGGGATATTCGGGATTTTCCTGATCCGGCAGTTTGCCCTGTCGATCCCGGACAGCCTGATCGAAGCCGCCCGCATGGACGGCGCATCCGATTTCCGCATCTACTGGTCGCTGGTGCTCCCGCTCTGCAAGCCGGTGCTGGTCACGCTGGCGATCTTCACGTTCATGGGGACGTGGAACGACTTCCTCTGGCCGCTGATCGTAATGACGGACGATTCAATGTACACGCTCCCCGTGGCTCTCGCCAATCTCTCGCTCGAGCACGTGCAGGACACCGAGCTGATGATGGCGGGCGCGGTGATGACCGTCGCCCCGGTGCTGGTGCTCTTCGCGTCGGTCCAGAGATACTACATCTCAGGCATCATGGCCGGATCCCTCAAGGAATGAACGCGCGGAGGGAAAATGCCGCCGCGTGCGCGGCGGGCCGTATGACGACGCCCCCGGCAGGCCCTCTCCCGTGGAGCATCCTCCTCGGGTGCGGGTTCCTCCTCGTGGCCGTCCCCCCGGCCTCGCGCGCCCAGGGCCGCCCCGGTCTCCCGGCGGACACGCTGGCCGAGGTGGGCACCACCGCCGTGACGGCGCGTGACCTGATCGAGCGCCTCGAGCTCATGCCGTGGCCGGAGAAGGAGCGGGGGGGGAAGATGGACAGCATCAAGGTGAAGGCACTCCAGAGCCTCGTGGCCGAGCGGATCCTCGCACTGGAAGCGAGCGCACGGGGGGTGGTGGACGACAGCACGCTCCGCCGCCACACCAAGAGCCTGGAACACCTGATGGTGCGGGATGAGCTCTACAAGCGGGAGGTGACTGCGAACGTGCAGGTCGACGAGAAGGAAATCCAGGAGGGGATGCGGCGGTCGCTGTTCACCGTCAGAATCCTCGTGCTGGGACTGCGGAGCCGCGAAACGGCCGGGGAGGTCTCGGCGTCACTCCTGGCGGGAGAGCGCGTCGACAGTGCCATCGCGCGGTTCCGGGCCGGCCCCGGGATCACCGTCGACACGGCGCTCGTCCGGTTCGGGCTCCTGGAGAAACCGCAGGAGGACGCCGTGTACGCCCTGACCCGCGAACGGCCTGCGAGCGGCCCGCTCGGGGCTCCGGACGGCTCGTGGATGGTGGCGGTCCTCCTGGACCGGCAGAACGATCCCGAATTCGCGAAGCGCCCATTTTCCGAACGGGGCATGATCGCCGCCGCGCGGGTCCGCAAACGGAAGGAGGCCGCCCGGGCGCAGCAGTACAGCGCCGCGACGCTCGCGCCGGCGCGGGCGGAAGCGGTCCCACGGACGTTCGAGCTTGTGGCGCGGGTGCTGCGCGCCATCCTTGAGAGGGATTCCGCCGTGGCAAAGACGGAGGGGGGATACAGGATCGACAGGATCGCCGATATCGCGCTTGATTCCCTCCGGTCCCACGGGGACGACCCGCTCGTGTCATACGGGGGGGGCGTGATGACCGTGGAGGAGGTCCTGGAGGGGTTCAGGACTGCGGCGTTCGTTATCCCGTCGCTCCGGAACGCGGATTTCCGTCAACACCTCAGCGGGTGCGTGAGGGAGATCGTTGCGCGCGAGTTCCTCGCGCGGGAGGGCTACCGGCAGCACCTCGAGAGGACGGCGGAAGTGCGTCACGACGTGGACACATGGTCCCGGTACTGGCTGGCGCAGGCGATGATGGAGAAGCTGGCGCGCGAGGTGAGTGTCACGCCCGAAGAAGTCCTCGGGGCCGCGACCCCGTATGCCCGGGAGCTCGGCGAGAACTACGAAGTCAACGTCCGGGAGATCCTGTCCGACAGCCTGCGTGAGTCGCTCGACGCGATGGCGAAGATCGTGGCGGGGGGCGATATGGGCCGGCTTGCGCGGGAACGCTCGAAGAGGCGGGCGTGGGCGGCGCGGGACGGCGAATCAGGGTTTTTCCCGGTCAGCGAACACCCCGCGATCGGCATACGCGCGCTCGATGCGGAGCGGGGCGCGCTGGTCGGCCCCGTGCGCGTGCCGGAGGGGTACAGCCTCTTCACGCTGCTCGACAAACGGTCCGCGCGCCGTGACTCCCTCTTCCTGTTCGATTCCCTGAAGGCCGCCGTGCGCGGCGACCTGGCGGCGCGCAGGATTCGTGCGCGCGTCAACAGCTTCGTCGCGGCCGCCGCCGGGTCGTACCGCGTGAAATTCAACTATGCCCGCGTGACGCATGTGGAGATCCCCCCGATCAACATGGTCACGCGGCGGTTCATCGGTTTCGGCGGCTCGATGCTGGCGGTGCCGACGCTGTACCCACTCTGGGAATGGACGGGCGAACGGGGGGGTGCGACGGAGATCCTCCCGTAGCGCCTCCCCCCGTCATTGCGAGCCGCTCTTTCCGACGAAGTCCGCTCTTTGGACCCCGCTGCAGGCGGGACAATCTGCTTGAATCTTCCCCCGGAACGCCGTACAATTGTAAAGCCCCCACGTTCTCCCTCCCTGACGCGAAAGGCAATGATGAAACTGCGCCGTATACCGGCCCCCGTGACACTCCTCTGTATCGTCCTCCTCCCGTCACCGACCGTGCGCGCAAACGGCCCTCCCGACTCTCTGCGGGCGCACGATGCACGCTGCGAACAGATGATCGATTCGCTCCTGCGCGTGATGACGCTTGAAGAAAAGGTCGGCCAGCTCGTGCAGTCCACCGGCTGGCACGCGACTCCCCGGTCCGGCCCGTCGGTATCCCCGGGGCAGCGCGCGCTCATCGAAAAGGGGGAGCTGGGGGGAATCTTCAACATCTGGGGGGCCCGGGCGACGCGCGAGGCACAGCAGGTCGCGGTGGAGCATTCCCGGCTGAAGATCCCTCTTATCTTCGGACTTGACGTGATTCACGGGTACAGGACCACATTCCCGATCCCTCTTGCCGAGGCGAGCAGCTGGGATCCCGCGATGGTGGAGCGGGACGCCCGTGTGGCCGCCATCGAGGCCTCGGCTGCCGGCGTGAGCTGGACGTTCGCGCCGATGGTCGACATTGCGCGCGATCCGCGCTGGGGGCGGATCGCCGAAGGTTCGGGGGAGGACCCGTACCTCGGCTCGCTCATGGCGGCGGCGCGTGTCAGGGGTTTCCAGGGAGACGACCCCTCATCACACGCCTCGATCGCGGCCTGTGCCAAGCACTTCGCCGCATACGGCGCGGCGGAGGGAGGGCGTGATTACAACACGGTTGATCTGTCCGTGCGGACGCTCCGGGAGGTGTATCTCCCCCCGTTCCACGCGGCCGTGGACGCGGGCGCGCTCACGCTCATGAGCTCGTTCAACGAGATCAGCGGCGTGCCGAGCACGGCGAACCGCTGGCTCATGACCGACCTGCTCAGGGGGGAGTGGGGCTTCCGCGGTTTTGTCGTCTCGGACTGGACGTCGATTACGGAGCTGCTCAATCACGGTGTGGCGGCGGACTCTCCCGCCGCCGCCGCGCTCGCGCTGGAAGCGGGCGTCGACGCCGACCTGGAATCCGGGGCGTACCTGAACGTTCGTCCCGGCCTCGTTCGCCGGGGATCCGTGCCCGTCACCGTGCTCGACGAGGCGGCCCGGCGCGTCCTCCGCGTGAAATGCGCGCTGGGACTCTTCGATGATCCGTACGGGCGGTGCGGCGAAGAGCGGGAGAAGTCGTTGCTCCTCACGCCGGAGCACGTCGCGCAGGCGCGGGAGGCCGCGGGGGCGTCGATCGTCCTTCTGAAGAATGAGCACGGGACGCTCCCCCTGGCGCGAACGCTGAAGGCGATCGCCGTCATCGGCCCGCTGGCCGCCGACAGCGTCGATCCCCTCGGTCCATGGGACGGGATGGGAAGGCCGTCCGATGTCGTCACGCTCCTCGAAGGGATCAGGCACGCGGTGTCGCCGGCCACACGGATCGTGTACGCGCAGGGGTGCGCGATCGAGGGGGCGGACCGGCGCGGATTTCCCGCGGCGGTGAAGGCGGCGCGGAGTGCCGACGTCGTCGTCCTTGCGGTCGGCGAATCGCGTGACATGAGCGGCGAAGCGGCCAGCCGGTCCTCCCTTGACCTCCCGGGCGTCCAGGATGCGCTCGTCGAGGCCGTCGCCGCGACAGGCACGCCCGTGGTCATGGTGCTGATGAACGGCCGGCCCCTCTCCGTGACGCGTCCCGCGGGCCAGGTCGGCGCCCTCCTGGAGACATGGTTCCTCGGCGTCCAGGCCGGGAATGCCATCGCCGACGTCCTGTTCGGCGCCGTGAATCCCTCGGGGAAACTCCCCGTGACGATTCCCCGGACCGTGGGGCAGGTGCCGATCTACTACGACCACAAGAACACCGGGCGCCCGTCCGACGACACGGATAAATTCACCTCCCGGTACATCGATCTCCCCAGCACCCCTCTCTACCCATTCGGCTACGGCCTGAGCTACACGACGTTTGCCTGCAGCGCCGTGACGGTCTCCCCGGCGACGATGGACAGCGGCGGCGCGGTCACCGTCGCCGTGCGCGTGAGGAACACGGGCTCCCGCGCGGGA
>Ga0335071_10003753_pt1 | contig 15951 bp, 13 predicted proteins | sample Lox_Sample_15_FD_206724 | JGI IMG/M metagenome (GOLD analysis project Ga0335071, IMG submission 206724) | Soil microbial communities from Loxahatchee National Wildlife Refuge, Florida, United States - Lox_Sample_1.5 | ecosystem: Environmental > Terrestrial > Soil > Wetlands | place: USA... | reverse complement strand
CACCTCGGGGTCCGCCTCCTTGGCGGAGATGGCGCAGGCCAGGCCGGCGATGCCGCCCCCGACGATCAACAGGTCCGCCCGCAGGACGGCGCCGAGGTTCTCGAGCGACGTCATCTCACACCACCTGCGGCCAGGGGATGCCGGCGAAGTCGATGACGACCGTGATGCACTCTGCGGGACACTCGAGTTCGCACTTGTTGCAGCCGACGCAGTCTTCCGGATACGCGACCACCGGCTCGTCGCTGTCCGCGTCCCAGCGGTACACGTCGACGAAGCAGGCCTCGTAGCAGATCTGGCACGCCGTGCAGGCGTCCCTGTCGATCTCTATCCGATTCATTCGCTCCCCTCTCGTTGAGGCAGGGACGCCTCCAGGGCAAAGATGTCTGGTGACTGGACGGCCGCGAGGTCGTCGATCAGGTGCCCATACTTCCGTTTGAGCGCCGCCACATCGATGCTCCCGTCGTAGAGGCGGCGGACAGCGATGTTCAGCAGGACGTTGACCCACATGACGTCGCTGCGGGAGAAACGATCGTCCCACGACGCCCGCAGACGCATGGTCTGGAACGCGCCGTACAAGGCGTAGTTCACCAGCTCGTCGGGGAAGGGAGGTCCGTCCCCGCCGCCTCGCAGCGCCCGGAGCTCCTCTCCCTGGCCGCTCAACACGTGCTCATGCGCGTTGCGCAACTGGCGTGTGGTCTCGGGGTCGTCGTATGCGGCCTCACGCGAGAGGTAGAGCAGGTCCGGGTTGAACGCCTGCAGGGCGTAGTCGCCGACCATACGCCACAGCAGGTGGACGGCCAGGTCCTCCTCGTCCTCCAGCTGCGGCTCGATCACGCTCATCGAGACGTCGAGAGACTCACGGTACGCCGCGGCGAACAGGTCGCGCTTGGTCGGGAAGTAGCCGTAGAGCGTCTGCGGAGTGATGCCGAGATCGGCAATGATGTCGGAGATGCGCGTCTGCCGGTACCCGTTGCGGGCGAACTCGCGCGCCGCCGTCCGCAGGATGGCGCGGCGCATCTCTTCCTCCTGCCGCGCCACGAGGTCCTCTCCGTTCTGGCTGGCGGAGGTGATGCGCTGCTGGAGCCGCTCGCGGATGGCCTTGATGTCGAGGCCATCCTGCTTGAGCCGGCGGATCTCCTCCAGGATCTCGACGTGCGCGTCCGTGTACAGGGCGCGCGTCGGGCTGGACTTCTGCGCCGGTGGCAAGAGCCCGGCGCGCACGTAGTAGTAGACCGTACTGCGCGCGGTGCCCGATTCGCTCTCGAGCTCGCCGATTGTGAGTGCCCGCAATCCGCCCCCCGGCAGAAGGGATCCATGGCGTACTAGAGTGTTCTACTTTGCAGCTCTAGTTCGCGTGTCGCCCACTATAGTGAGTTGCGCCCAGATTGCAAGGGTTCCTGGCTTGCAGACCGTCTAGGAGCGTGAGGGCTCGGCAGCGGCCGCTCGGGGCCGGACGAGCAGGTAAGCAGCGGCCGCGGCCGCGCCGGCGAGCGCGAAGCAGGCGAGCGTCGCGAACCCGGCAAGGTAGCCGTGCTCGCCCGGGGCGGTGCCGAAAGCGTCGAGAAGCGCCCCGAAGGCCCAGGGCGCGACCATCGAGCCGATGAGGTTCGAGAGACCGATCAGACCGGTGGTCGCCCCGAGTGAGTCCCCCGTGTGAGCGACGTCGCCCACCATGGCCAGCGTCGCGGGGAAGACGGCCGCGGTCAGCGCGGCCTCGAAGACCAGGCGATACCCACCCCACACGGCCAGAGCCGGCATGACGAGCAGGGTGGGCACGGTCCCGACGCCCGTGTCGGCGCCGAACAACCCGAACGCCCGATGGCGCAACGCGGGCGCGACGTAGGCGGTGATCAGCGCCGTGCCCGACCGGTATGCCGGCGCCGGCGCCCAGTCCCTGGACGAACCGCCCGGCCAGCAACCACGCGTAGGAGTCCGCGCCGGCGAGGATGAGGCTGCCGCCGAGGAACAGGCGGCGGCCAGGAACAGCGTCCTGCCCCCCTAGCGCGGCGAGGCGAGTCCCATCGGGATCGCCACCAGAGCGACCGCCAGGGTGAACGTCGCCGCGAGCAGCCCGATCTGGGCGTCACTGACGGTGAAGCGGTCCTGCAGGTACGGCGTGACCACCGGGATCAGCGCCACACCGAGCATCTGCAGGGCGACGAACGCCATGAGGACGCCGGCGAACGCGTTCGCCGGTCGCCCCGTCATCTGCGTCAGCTGCTTCTCGCCACCCGCCGAGGACGCAGCCCGGCCCTCGACGGGGGAGCCTCTGCGTCCGTCGCCGGACGAGGCTGAGCCGGTGTCCGACATCTCAGAGCTCCAGATACCTGGCGTCGCGCCCAGTGCCCTCGAGCTTGAACGAGTGGTACGGGCAGATCTCCGGGTCGGTGATCACTCGGTAGAGGCGCACGAGGGTCGGCAGGAAGACCTCCCAGTTGCCGACCTCCTCGTTGGCGTGCTCGGCCCAGATGAGGCCGTCGTCGGCAGCGTTCTCGCGCGCCTCGACGGCCGACGACATGCCCACCACGCCGTTGTCGCTCTTCTGCCACTGGTGGATGCGGTACCCGAGCACAGGGTCGTCCACCTTGACGTCGTCCCCAAGGATGCTGATGGCCCCGACGACCACCGCATGGTCGTACTTGATGACGTCACGGATCTCCGGATCGACGTCCTCCAGCCGGCACATCTTGATGTACGGGCGGATCTTGACGCCGTCGTTCCACGTCTGCGGCGCGACGTGCACGCTGCCCAGCGGGCCGCCGGCCTGCTCGAGGCTGATCCACCACTCGAACCCCTTGTGCTGGTTGGGGTGCCAGAGGTAGTCGGCCTTCTCCATGTTGCACCAGAACCAGTCGAGCTGGTACGGCGTGACGTCGTGGAGCTCCCAGTCGATGTGCGTCCAGGGGTGGTCGTCCTGCCAGGTGGTGCTCTTCATACCGTCGATCCTTTCGGAGTCTCTCGCAGCTCGACGTCCGCCCCCGTCACGCGGGAACGGCCACCTCGAGGCCGAGCTTGAACGCGGTGAGGTTGACGTCCACGGCCTTGGGCGGGACGGACTTGCGGATGACACTCTCCAGCATCTCTGGCGTGAAGGGCAAGGCGCTGGCCATCGCTCCGAGCATGACGACGTTGGCCGCCTTGACGGTCCCGGCCTGAGCGGCCAGCGCGCTGGCGTCGACCTTGCGCACATCGGGCCACGCCTCGGCGATGCGCTCGTCGATGTGCTCCGGGTACTCCACGGCGCCCGTCGAGACCGTGCTCGGGTTCACGCGGGCGGCGTTGTAGACCAGCAGGCCGCCCGGCTTGAGCCAGTGCACGTACCGCAGCGCCTCGACCTGCTCGAACGAGAGCAGCACGTCGGCGGTGCCGGGCGTGATCAGCGGGGCGTAGACCTTGTCGCCGAAGCGCAGGTGGCTGGTCACGCACCCGCCGCGCTGGGCCATGCCGTGGACCTCGCTCTGTTTGACGTCGTAGCCCTCTGCAAGCGCGACCCGGCTGAGGATGTAGCTGGCGAGCACGACGCCCTGGCCGCCGACGCCCGAGATGAGGATGTTGAAGGTCGGGCGCTCGAGCGTCATCAGAGGTCCTTTCGGTCGTCGGCCAGGGGGGGCTTGATCGCCTCGTACCGGCACAGCTGGGCGCACACGCTGCAGCCCGTGCAGACGGCGGGGTCGATCTCCACGCGCGGCTCGCCGGCCTCGTTCTTGTGCAGGCTGAGGGCCGTGCACCCGGCGTGCAGGCAGACCTTGCAGCCGGTGCACTCGTCGGCGTCCACGTAGTATGCCGGGTCCTTGATGCGGTACTCGAGCACGCACGGCGCCGTGGCGATCACCACGGACGGCTCGTCGGCCGCGATCTCCTCCTTGAGCGCGGCCTGCACCTCGGCCACGTTGTACGGGTCCACCTCGCGCATGCGCTTGATTCCGAGGGACCGGACCAGTGCCGGGAGGTCGACAGTGGGCGCTTCCTGACCCTGCAGCGTCTTGCCCACGCTGGGGCACTCCTGCCCGCCTGTCATGGCCGTGGTGCGGTTGTCCAGGATCACGGTGACGACGTTGCTCTGGTTGTAGGCGACGTCCAGGAGCGAGGTGATGCCGGAGTGGAAGAAGGTGCTGTCGCCGATGACCGCGACGGGCCGGTTCTTGCTGTCGGCCTCCGGCCCCATGACCTTGGCCATGCCGTGCGCCATGCTGATGCCGGCGCCCATGCACGTGCTGCAGTGCATGGCGTTGAACGGCTCCAGGGCGCCCAGGCTGTAGCAGCCGATGTCGCCGCTCACATAGGCGCGCAGGCGGCGCAGAGCCACGAACACGCCGCGGTGCGAGCAGCCGGGGCACAGTGTCGGCGGGCGGTCCGGAAGGTCGACATCGGCGTCGGGGATGTCGAGCAGCAGACCCTCGTCGACGCCGGGCACGCCGGCCCCGTGAAGGGCCTCGGCCACCAGACCGGGGTTGAACTCACCGGTCAGCGGCAGGACGTCCTTGCCGCCGTCCACCCGGACGCCCATGAGGCGGATGTTCTCCTCCAGGAACGGGTCGAGCTCCTCGACCACGTACAGCTGCTCGACCTTGGCGCGGAAGTCGGCGATCAGGCGCCTGGGCAGGGGCCAGCTCATGCCGATCTTGAGGAAGCTGGCCCCGGGGAAGGCCTCACGCGCGTAGCCGTAGGCGGCGCCGGAGGAGACGATGCCCACACGCGCGTCGCCCATCTCGATGCGGTTCAGCTCCGTGGTCTCCGCGAACTCCGCCAGCTCGCGCAGCCGTTGCTCGACGGCCACGTGCCGCGGGATCGCGTTGTGCGGCATCATCAGCTGCAGCGAAGGGTCGCGCGGGAGCTGGTCGAGCGGCGCCGGCGGCTCCACCCGCTCGCCCAACCGGGCCACGCCCTGCGCGTGTGAGGTGCGCGTCGTGGTCCGGAGCAGTACCGGCGTGTGGAAGCGCTGGCTGATGCCATAGGCGGCTTTGACGTACTGCAGGGCCTCGTCGGCGTCGGACGGCTCTACCATCGCCATCTTCGCGAACCTCGCGTAGTTGCGATTGTCCTGCTCGTCCTGTGAGCTGTGCATGGCGGGGTCGTCGGCCGAGACGATGACGAGCCCGCCTTCCATGCTGATCATCGACGACGAGAAGAACGGGTCGGCGCCGACGTTCAGGCCGACGTGCTTCATCGTCGCGATGGCGCGGGCGCCGGCGAGCGTCGCGCCGGTCGCCGCCTCGATGGCCACCTTCTCGTTGGGCGCCCACTCGGCGAACACGCCGTCGTACCTGGCGAGCGCCTCCATGATCTCCGTGCTGGGCGTGCCGGGGTACGCCGAGGCGAAGGTCACGCCGGCCTCCCAGGCGCCGCGGGCGATGGCCTCGTTGCCGGAAAGGATCACGAGCTCGGGAGCGCCTGCCTTGGCCTTGGTCGCGGCAGCGTCGGGAGGAGGAGTCATGCGTCGTCCTTCGGTCGGGAGTCGGTGTGACGGGCGCGCCAGGCCGCGTAGCCGGCCATGCGCTCGACGACGAACGCGGCGGCGCGCGGCGTCGGCACCACGACGGGACTGTAGGGGTGGTCGCCGGCGTAGAGTGCCCGGCGGATCGGCAGGTCGGGGACGTTGATGATGGGCTTGCCGGTCTCTGCCATCAGGGAGGCGACCTCGTCGAGGAAGCGTTGCTCCCAGGGGCTGAAGTCGTCGTAGTCGCCGGTCGAGCTCTGGGCGCGGACCTCGTCACCGGTGTTGGGCACGCCGAGCACCGAGAGCACGATCACGGCGTCGACCTCGGGGCATCGCGCGACGGCGGCGACCACGCGCGGGCCGACATCGCCGCCGGCCGCGGCCACCATGTCGAACGGGTTCCGGCGGCTCCAGAACGGCGGCAGGATCTGGTCGAGCTCCTCGAGCAACGCCTGCGGCGGGTCGAGGAGCGTCAGGCCCTGCCGGGCCATCTCGTCGGCGGCGAGCACGCCGGCCCCGCCGCCGTTGGTCACCACCGCGACGCGACGGCCGGCCGGGAGCGGCAGGTTGGCGAGCGCCGTGGTCAGGTCGAGCGCCTCCTGCACCGAGGTGCACGTGACGAGCCCGGCCTGCCGCGCAACGGCCTCGTAGACCGCCGCCGACCCGGCCATGGCGCCGGTGTGCGAGGCGGCGGCCCTGCCTCCCGCGTCGGTCAGGCCGCCGCGCAGGACGACCACCGGCTTCTCACGGCTGGTCGCCCTCGCGACCTCGAACAGGCGCCGGCCGTCGTCGATGCCCTCGAGATACGTGAGGATGCACGACGTACCCTCGTCGGCTGCAAGCTTCTCGAGCACGTCCACGGCGGTCACCTGCGCCTCGTTGCCGACGCCGATGAAGCAGCGCACGCCGAGGTCGCGCCGGTCGGCGAGCGAGGTGAGCTGCACGCCGAGGTTGCCGGACTGCGAGACCACGGCGACGTTGCCGGGCCGCGGGTGCAGCGCGATGAAGCCGGTCGCGTGCAGGTGCGTCGCGTTCGCGACCAGACCCATGCAGTTGGGGCCGATCAGGGTGACCCCGGCGTCGGCCGCGGCGCGCGCGAGCTCCGCCTCGGCCTCCTTGCCGGCGTCGCCGGTCTCGGAGAAGCCGGCGGCGATGGCCACCGCGGCGCGCACGCCGGCGGCGCCGCACTGCCGGATCACGTCAGGAAGCTGACGGGCGCCGACGGCCAGCAGCGCCAGGTCAGGCGCGGCCGGCAGGTCGTCGAGGCCGGTCGAGACGGGCAGGCCGAAGAACTCGCCGCCCTTGGGGTTGACCGGGTAGATCGCGCCTTCGAACCCGCCGGCGAGGATGTTCTGTACGGCCGAGCCACCCCAGCGCGTGACGTCCCCGGAGGCGCCGACGACGGCCACCGAGCGCGGCGCCAGCACGGCGTCCAGGTCCGGCGTGAACGCCGGCGCAGGCGCCGGCTCGGCCGGAGCCGCCGACAGGATCATGAGGGCGTCGGCGGCCACGGGCTCGGCGCCGCGGACCAGCAGCGGGTTCACGTCGATCTCGGCGATGGCGGGGTGGTCGGCGGCGATGCGCGCCACCGCCTCGAGCACGTCGGTGAGCTTGCCGCGGTCAACGGCCGGCTGGCCGCGGAACTCGCCGAGCAGCGTCTTGGCGCGGATGAGACCGGGGAGCTCGGCGACGTCGCCCTCGGAGCCGGGGGAGACGGCGAGGGCGACGTCGCGGAACACCTCGGTCATCGTTCCGCCGAGGCCGAAGGCCACGACGGGGCCGAAGGCCGCGTCGCGATTCATGCCGACCATGAGCTCGCGGCCGCCGGCGACCATCTCCTCGACCAGGACCGCCTCGAGGCCGTCGCCGGGACGCTGCGCGAGCGCGTCGTAGGTCGCGGCCACTTCGTCGGCGCCGGCGACCCCGAGCACCACGAGCCGCAGCTCGGTCTTGTGCTGGATCAAGGCGCCGACGGCCTTCATCGCGACCGGGCCACCGAGCGAAGCCGCAAGCTCGGCAGCCTCGGCGGCCGAGTGCACGAGGCCACCGCGGGGCACGGGCACGCCGTAGGCGGCCAGCACCTGCTTCGCGGCGGCCTCGTCCAGCGCCGGGCGCCCGGCCGCGAGCGCCTCCGCGACGATCTGCGTCGTGGCCGCGAGCGCGTCGTGGACTCCTGCGGGCATCCGGGCTCCTTTCCGCTGCGGGACAGAGCCCGTCTCCGGGCTCAATTGTAAAGATGGTAGCCATTTAGATATTATTGTCAAGAACTGCTACAGTCGCGTAGCAGGCGGCAGGAGACCGATCATGGACCAGCGAGCGTTCGACGACATGTCCCTCACCCCGGGAACGGCCAGCGACAGCGCCGAGCGGTACGTTCGCGCGCTGATCTTCTGGGGCGAGCTCGGCCCGGGTGACCGCCTGCCGCCGGCGACCGAGCTTGCGGCCGACCTCGGCATCTCGCGCGTGACCCTGCGCGTCGCGCTGCGCTCCCTCGAGACCTCCGGCTACCTGGTCACGAAGCGCGGAGCGCATGGCGGCTCGCGCGTCAGCGACGTGCAGACGCTGCAGCGCTGCTGGGCCCAGTGGATGACGGAGCACAGCGGCGAGCTGGACGACATCTTCGAGTTCCGGATCACCATCGAGCGGCGGCTCGCCGAACTGGCCGCCGAGCGGCGGACCGACGACGACCTCGCCGCGATGGAGCACGCCTTGGCCGAGGAGGTCGACAACCGCGCCAGGTCCTCCCTCTTCCAAGCGGATGCCGGCATCCACCGCAGCATCGCCGCAGCGGCCCACAGCCCGCGCCTGGCGCTGGCCATGAACACCGTGCGCGCCGACCTCTTCCTGCCCGTCGACCAGGACCTGTTGGACAGCACCGAGGACGACGTGTTCGCCACGCACGAGCATATCGTCGCGGCCATCCGCGACGGCGACCCCGTGCGCGCCTCGCTCGCCGCGGAGACCCACGTGCTGCGCGTGCGCGACCTGGTGGCGCGCGCGCTGGAGGCCTCGGGCATCACCGCGCGCGCCTGACGCCGTACGCGCTCCGGCCCGCGGCGACCGGGAGTCCGCCGCGGGCCGGGAGCCGACCGGACGCCGCTCAGTCTTCCACGTAGGTCGGCACCGTGCCGTAGGCGTCGTTCATGAACACGCCGTCGTCGAGATCCTCGGCCGTCGTCTTGTAGACCCTGCAGATGAGGCAGGTCATGTCCGGCGACCCGTACATGGGATCCAGGTGGTCGTTGCTGGTCAGCACGTTGGGGTTCGAGACGAACACCCCGTGGTACCCCTGCGCCGGCTCCTCGGGATAGAACCAGTTGGCGGTGGCCATGACCATGCCCTTCTTGATCCCCGCGAACTCGTGCAGCTTCTGGCGGATCCGCCCGCGCCTGGTCTCGATCCAGATGATGTCTCCGTCCTCGACGCCGTACTCGGCCGCGGTCTCCGGATGTATCTGGCACTGCGGGAACTCCATGTAGCTGCGCAGCCATGGGATGTTGCGGTACTGGCCCAGGAAGTAGAAGGGCTGGCGGAAGCCTGTGCTGAGGAGGAGGGGGTACTCCTTGTAGAGCTCGGGAGTGCTCACCGGGCTCTCGCCCGGCTCCCGGAACACCGGCAACCCGTCGTACCCGAGCGACTCGAGGTGCTGCGACCTGAACTCGAACTTCTTGCTCGGGGTCGGGAACCCGCCGCCCTCGTGCCAGTAGTCGGTCTTGTACTTGTAGTACACCTGGTCGGGGCCATAGCAGCCGCTGACCAGGTTCGTGCTGAAGTCCTTCCAGGTCATCTCGCCGTTCATGCCCTTGCGGACCTCGTGGTCGAGCATCTCTTCGACCGTGGGGAACCACTTCTCCGGGTACACGCGACGGCCGACCTCGTTGAAGATCCAGGCGTCGGCCTTCGCCTCTCCCGGCGGGTCGATGACCTTGTTGTGCGCCTCGATCATGAACCGCGGGTGCATGTCGTAGACGTCGTCGAGCTCGAGCCAGTGGGCGGCCGGCAGCACGATGTCGGCCGCCTCGGCCATCGGCCCCATGAAGAGGTCGGTGTGGCTCATGAACTCGACCTTCTCGATGGCCTCCACGACCTCTTTGGTGTTGGCCATGTGCACGATCTGCTGCCCGCCGACGCTGAACCACACCCGGATCGGGCTCTTGCCGGCGTTGATGGCCTTGACCATCGTGTCCGGGTTACAGGTGCGGGCGGCGCCCATCTTGTACGTGTCGCCGCCGATGATCTTGCTCGCCATGTCGTCGGTGATCGGGTACTCGAAGATGAAGTCCTCGATGAGCCCGGTCTCCGGCAGCACCCACGTGATCATGCTGCCCGGCCGCTCGATGTTGCCGGCCAGGCCCATGAGACAGGTGATGGCGCGCAGCGTGTGGCCGCAGTTGGCCTGGCGCTCGAGCGAGCTGCCCACCTGGATGCACCCCGGGGTGTCGACGGCCCACATCTCGGCGGCCTGCGTCACGTGCTCCTTGGGCACCCAGCAGATATCCGAGACCTTCTCCGGGGTGAAATCGCGCACGCGCTCGCGCAGCTCGTCGAAGCCGTAGGTCCAGTTCTCGACGAACTCCTTGTCCCACAGCTCGTTCTCGATGATGTGGTTCATCATGCCCAGGGCCAGCGCGCAGTCGGTGCCGACGCGCGGCTGGATCCAGAGCGAGGCCCGCGAGGCGTATGCCGTCGCTCGCGGGTCGATGATGATCAGGTTCTTGCAGTAGTCCAGCGAGTTGATGAACCAGTAGGCCATCTCGGAGTCGGCGCTGCTGATCTCCAGCTGCTTGGCCCACATGATCTGGGTCTTGGGGAACTCGCCGCCCCAGCCGTGGTAGTCGCAGTACAGGCGGCCGTAGCCGGTGACCAGGCCGTAGAGACCCAGGCGCGGACTGTGGCACACGTAGCCGGGGGTGATGGCGTTGCCCGTCTCGAGGGTGCGCGCCATGCGCATGGTGTAGCGGTTGTAGCCGCGGCCCGTACCCTGCGAGATCGCGATGGACTGCGGGCCGGGGTCGGCGATCGCTTCCTTCATCTTGGTGGCGATCGTCTCGAGCGCCTCTTCCCACTCGATGCGCTTCCACTTGCCGCTGCCCTTGGGCCCGATGCGCTTCATCGGGTACTTGATGCGGTACGGGTTGTCGATGTGCTGGATGCTCGAGAGCCCCTTGGAGCACATCGTCCCCTTGGTCAGCGAGTCGGGGTTGCCCTGGATGTGGACGATGACGCCGTCCTCGACGGTGACGATGACGCCGCAGCCGCCGTGGCAGCTCTTGCACGTCGTCAGGACCTGATGACGTTCACTCATCGTCGCCTCCTTTCACGTCACGCGGATCGGCAGCCATCACGCCACTCCGGGGATCACGGACCGGTAGATGCCGACCTTCAGGACCGAGTACTTGAGCGCGAACGCGCCGATGGTGTGGCAGACGATGGCGACGATCAGGATGGCCTGCGAGCTGCTGCTGCTGCCCATCGCCAGGGTGACGAACGAGAGGATGAGCGGGGCGGCGATGCCGAGCCCGACGAGAAGGACCCAGAACACCCATGCCGTGCTGCCCTTGATGAGGTCCATGGCGGCGACCTCCGCGGCGTGGTGCTTGCGGTATGCCTGCACGAGGTAGCCCAGGATGAGCAGCGCGTTGATGACGAGCAGCACACGGCTGCACCACTCGAGCGTGCTGGTGACGGACTCGTCGGAGCCGGTGACCAGGTTGACGCCAAGGGTCCAGGCGAACCCGTCTGCCAAGCCCATGAGCACGAAGACCACCGGGAGGAGGCCGGTGTTCCAGAACTGCACGCCCTTGCAGTAGCTCATCGCGAAGCCGCAGTACATCCCCACCAACAGGATGAACACGCCGGCGATGATTCCCACGATCCAGGAGAGGGTCGTCACGACGCTGGCCGCGGACGCGCTGAGGTCGGCCCAGTGCAGCAGGTACCAGAGCATGATCTGCACGAAGCCGGCGCCGGTGAACACGACCGAGAAGAACATGCCGCGCGCGAACCACGACGTCTTCCACGCGCTCGTGAACGGCGGGATCGCGCGCCAGAAGTTCCGCTTCCTGCCGAGGTATGCGAAGTGCAGGGGCAACTTGAAGACCACGATGAGGACCCAGCCGACCACCGTGGTCCACCATGCCCAGGTCGTGATGCCCCAGATGCCGGCGAGCAGGCCGACGAGGTACGTGCCCATGCCCAGGGCGGAGAAGACCTCGGCGAGCCACACGAGGATGCCCTGACCGGAGATCCACTCGGTCTGGCGCATCGGCTTGACCATCCACTCGTGCGTGGTGATCCACTGACGCCGCGTCTGGGCCTTCACGACTTCACCTCCGCGTCCTCAGGCTCGCGGCCGTAGATGCGGCGGTACGCGTCGCGGTCCACGGAGCTGAGGTGCTGGATGTGGCTGCCGGTCTGGGCCTCGCGCGGCGCCTTGTTGTCGTTGCCGCCGTGCAGGTAGTCGATGTACCAGACCGACGGGTCGGTGCCGTACTCCGTCCGGAGCTGGAACCCGTCGTGCCTGCGGATGAGCTGGTTGACGTTGCTGTCGGGATCGTCGAGGTCGCCGAAGGTGAGCGCTCGCGCCTGGCACGTGTTGACGCACGCCGGCGTCGCGTCGCGGTCCACGCCGGGCTTCAGCCCGCGCGCCGTCCCGGCATCGATGCGCTCGGCGCAGAAGTTGCACTTCTCGGTGGTGCCGCGCACGTGGGGGTACAGCTTCTCGCCCATCTTCTCGAAGCGCGTGCGCTCATAGCCGGGGAAGTACCCGGGGTCCTTGTCTTTGGAGAAGAAGGTGCGGTTCTGATACGGGCAGGCGATGACGCAGTAGCGGCAGCCGATGCACTTGTTGGCGTCGATCAGGACGATACCGTCGTCACGCTGGTGCGACGCCTCCGTGGGGCACGCGTGCACGCACGGGGCGTCGGAGCACTGGTTGCAGCGCACGGGATACGTAGAGACGTCGACGGCGCCCTTCTCGTCCACCTCGTACGCGATGAGCTTGACCCACGTGATGTGGAGCGGCAGGAAGTGCTCGATCCTGCAGGCGGCGACACACCCGTGACAGCGCATGCACTTCGCCAGGTTGATGACCATTCCCCATCTCATGGGCGGACTCCTCACATAGGGACCGGTCTGGGGGCCGGCCGCCGGTCACGGCTGCACCGGGCTCCGTTCCATTGGGCGGACCCGGCGGGCCGGTGCGCGGACCGGCCCGCCGAATCCTATCGCTGTCGCTCTTCTACCGCGAGAGCGGGACGTCGCCCAGGTTGACGTCCTGCTCCGTGTCCACTGCCTCGAAGGTCTTCGTGGCGAACCCGTCGGCGGCGATGCTCACGGCGTACACGCCGACGTCCAGGTCTTTGAGCCAGAAGTCGCCGAACTCGTCGGTCGTGACGCCGACCGCACCGCCTTCGGCAGGCGTGGCCGTCACGGCGGCGCCGATCACGACCTCCTTCGCGACCGGGTCGTACACGGTGCCGGCGATGAACTTCTTCGGCACGTTCAGGTAGTACACACGGGGCTTGGTGCCGAGCTCGGGCCTCATGACCTCGGCCTGGGCGATGAGGTCGGCGAACTCGTTCTCCTCGCCGAACCTGAGCGCCCCGGTCGGGCACGAGTCGACGCAGCGCGGGACCTCCCAGCCGCCGTCGAGCAGGTGGGCGCAGCCGGTGCACTTCTGCGCCAGCTGCAGGTCGTCGCTGAAGTAGATCGAGTGGTACGGGCACTTGTCGACGCACATCCTGCAGCCGGTGCACGTGTCGGTGTCGATGACGACGAGGCCGTCGTCACGCTTGTACATGGCTCCCTCGACGGGGCAGGCGGCCATGCAGGGCGCCTCGTCGCAGTGCATGCACGGATTGGGCACGTAGTGCATGCGCACGTGTGGGACGCTGCCGCGGATGTACTCGTCCACGCGCATCCAGAACTGGCCGGCGTCGGGCTGCGGCTTGGCGACGGGCGCCCAGTCGTTGCCCACGTGCTCGTCCTTGCAGGCGAACTGGCAGCCGTAGCAGCCGTTGCAGACGCCGACGTCCACGATGAATGCCTTCATCAGGCGTCACCTCCCTCGACCACCCAGGCGTCGAAGCGCAGACCGGCCGCCGGGTCGTACTCTCTGTCGAACGCGTCCGGGTAGTCGCGACGCCAGGCCTCCCACTCCTCGGGGCGCACGCGCTGCACGTCGGCCAGGAAGCCGCTCGTCGCCTGACCGCAAGCGTTCTTGGAGGTGAGCCCGTGCGGCGCGATGGTGTTGATGGCGCCGCCGCGGTCTACCTTGCCGGGGATGATGGGGTCGTGCCGGGCGCCGTGGTCGATATAGATCACGCCCGGCATCATGCGCTCCCACACGCAGGCGCCTGCGAGCACGATGCCGCGCTCGTTGAAGATCTTGACGATGTCGCCGTGGCGGATGTCGCGTGCGGCGGCGTCCTTGGGATTGATCCAGACCGGCTCGTAGTTGTAGTTGTCCGGGCCCAGCACCTTGCCGGTAGGAGTCTCGCGCGCCCACGTGCAGTCGTCGCCTTGGGCGTGCGTGCGCCAGCGCGGGTGGTTGCTCATGAGCAGCAGCGGGAACAGGTCCGCGCGCTCGCTGGAGAGGCGCTCGTCGTGGGTCTCGCCGCGCTCGACCCACTTCGGGATCGGCGGGCGCTCCTGGTCGATCGGGAAGTGCGTCGCCAGCCGGTCCGAGTAGAACTCCAGCAGACCCGACGGCGTCTTCAGCGGGTGGTTCGCCGGGTCGTCGTAGAACTGCCTCAGCCCCGGCGGGTCCTGCTCCCAGTCCTTCGCCGTCGGATAGACGATGTACTGCTTGTCCTTGAACTCGTCCCAGCTCATGTACTCGGGGCCGTACATGCACTCGAAGACCTCACGCTGCAGGTCGCCGATGCTCTTGCCCAGGGTGAGCTTGTCCTTCAAGCCGAGCTTCTCGGCGACGGCGAGCACGATCTCGTAGTCGCTCATGGACTCGCCGACCGGCTCGATCGCCTTCTCGGTCAGCATGCAGGTCTGGTAAGGCGGACCCTGGCGGACGTTCGTGAGGCAGTCGTCGACCTCCATCGTGGTGTTTGCGGGCAGGATGATGTCCGCGTACAGGCAGTCGTTCTCCAGCCAGGGGTGCTGCGCCACCGTGAACTCGATGCTCGGGTCGCGGTGCGCCTCGATCGTCCAGTTGCCGTGGTTCCAGCAGGTGATGCGGCACGGCGTGTCGGTCCAGATCATGTGCAGCCGGCTGCCACCTTCCTCCTCCGGCTCCGGGAACTGGTAGTCGATGAACTGGTCCTCGGTCTCGGCGTTCTGCGCGCCCGTGCCGGCGAAGTGGATGGTCTCCGGGTTGAGGATGGCCTCCTGGATCAGCGTCTTGGGGATGTTCTGGGTGCCCCAGGCGTCGACGCTGCTGCGCACGGGGGTGCGCAGGTGCTCGCTCAGCGTGGGGTTGAAGTAACGGAAGTTGTCCAGCGCCTCCGCGCGCGGCATGCCGAAGTACGACATCTGCCACTGGTGCACGCCCGGGCCGCCCAGGCCCTGCATGCCGAGGAGGATGCACTCGAGGCGGGCCGGCTCGTGCGAGTACGGTCCACGGACCATCGAGCCGCCGAAGTAGTGGAGGACCGACGTGGTCTTCTTGGCGAACTGACGCGCCAGCGCCTTGATCGTCCACTCGGGGATGGTCGTCTTCTTGGAGGCCCACTCCGGGGTCTTGGGGACGCCGTCTTCCTCACCCAGGACGTACGCGGCGACCTTGTCCATGCCCACGGCGTGGGTGGCGACGTACTCCTTGTCCCACGTGTCCTCTTTGAGCCAGACGTAGATGATCGCGAGCTGCAGCGCCGCGTCGGTGTTGGGCAGGATGGGGATCCACTTGTCCGCGTGGATCGCCGCGGCGAAGTTCAGCTCGGGGCAGATGTAGACCTGCTTGATGCCGGTCTTGGTGAAGAAGTAGCTGATGTTGGTGGCGTTCTGCCCGGTGAAGCCCCACGGCGTGGTCTCGTCGTCGCAGCCCCACTTGAGCACCATCTCGCCGTGGTCGACGATGTCCTTGAGGATGTTCAGCTGGGGAGCCATCATGCCCTGGAACCCGTGGCCCCAGACGTGCTTGGAGCCCCAGTACCAGCCCTCCCAGCTGTCGGGCTGGCGGACCTGGAGCGTGAAGCCGCCCATCACGTCCATGAGGCGGCCGTTGTGGCCGTGCGGCGTGTGGATGGTCTTGCTCTCGCCGTGGCCGTCGGCCTGCAGCAGGATGGCGTTGAGCCCGTAGGTCTTCTGGATGCGGCGGATCTCCGAGGCGATGATGTCCGTCGCCTCGTCCCACGAGATGCGCACGTACTTGCTCTTGCCGCGGTTCTGGGGGTTGCGCTCGCCGTTCGGGTCCCAATCCACCCGCTTGAGGGGGTACTTGACGCGGTTGGGGGAGTACGTGCGCTTCTTGTAGGCGGTCGCGTACGGAGCGGGGCGCGACCGCGTGCCCGGCTCGAGCACGTGCCCGCCGCGTTCCATCTTCCAGGGGCGGAAGGTCT
>Ga0335071_10003752_pt1 | contig 15953 bp, 14 predicted proteins | sample Lox_Sample_15_FD_206724 | JGI IMG/M metagenome (GOLD analysis project Ga0335071, IMG submission 206724) | Soil microbial communities from Loxahatchee National Wildlife Refuge, Florida, United States - Lox_Sample_1.5 | ecosystem: Environmental > Terrestrial > Soil > Wetlands | place: USA... | reverse complement strand
CCAGATCGGCGCATATATTTCATGAAATAACTGGATATGCTACACTATTCTTCGTGCCGAAACCCAGACCGATCAAGCGGGCGACGATCGTGGACGTCGCCGCCAAAGCCGGCGTCTCGCTGGGCACGGCTTCGCGGGTGATGAACAACCGGCGGGATGTCGACCCCGACCTGCGCCGTAAGGTGATGGAGGCGGCGCGTCTGCTACACTACGTGCGCACGCAGCGCGGGCGGCGCGCCGCGCGCGAGAGCTTGCCGATCATCAGCTTTGTCCTGAGCAATCGCGAGTTCCTCCACCCCATGCACGCGCGCATGCTGCAGGGAGCGGAGCAATACTGCGAAGAGCGCGGCTATTTCGTCGTCTTCAAGCGGTTCGACTACGCGCCGGAGACACCGGCGCGGCAGATCAAGCTCCCCTCGCTGTTGCGCGAGCACGGAATCGCTGACAGCCTGATTCTGGCGGGCACAAACTATCCGAATCTCATCGACGCCACCGCCGCCGCCGGCGTTCCCTATGTGCTCTACGGCAACAACATGGTGGGATACGCGCGGCTGCCTCGCACCGACCTCGCCCGCTCCGACGACCGCACCGGCTGCATGGAGGCGGTGCGATATCTCATCAAGCTGGGCCACAAGCAGATCTGTTACATCGGAGACATTTCGCAGCCCTGGTTCTCGAACCGCTATCAGGCCTACCTGGCAGCCGTCGAAGAGGCCGGCCTGGATCCGATGGCGCAGACGGTGAGGCTCTCGGCCGACAACTTCCAGAGCGGATTCAACTCCGCCGAGGCGATTCTGCGGCAGGGCTTGCGGCCCACCGCGATCTTCTGCGGTTCGGACCACATCGCGCTGGGTGTGTGGGAACAACTGCGCCGGAGCGGCGTGCGCGTGCCGCAGGACTGCTCCCTGGTCGGTTTCGACGACATCCCGGATGCGGAGGTCACCAACCCGCCGCTGACCACGGTGCACAATCCGTTCTTGGAAGTGGGGCGGGAATTGGCGCGCCTGGCGGTCGAGAAAGCCAAATCGCCCTGCGCTTCCGTGCCGGAGGCGGTGCTGCCCACGGAGCTGGTGATGCGCGGAACCACGTGGCCGTGCCTGGAGCCGCGGGCGGCCGGCTGAGAGTTCCTACGGCGCCCACTGCGGCGCCACGTACGCATAGAACATTACCAGCAGGCCGATCACGCTGGCCAGGAAAACCGAGTGCTTGAGCGTGAAGCGGAACAGGAGCGCTTCCTGCTCGCGCTTCATGCTGGTGGCGGCGGAGGCGACCGCGATACTGGTGAGGCTGATCATTTTGCCCATCACGCCGCCGGCCGAATTCGATGCCGCCATCAGCACGGCGTTCTGGCCCAGCTTGTTCGCGGTTACTACCTGCAATGTGCCAAAAAGCGCGTTGGCGCTGGTGTCGCTGCCGGTGAGGAAGACGCCCAGCCAGCCGAGCAGCGCGCTGAAGAACGGGAACAGCGCGCCGGTGGCGGCAAACGCCAGCCCGAGGGTGGCGGTCGAGCCGGAGTAGTTCATCAGGTATGCCAGCCCCAGCACCGCGGCCAGCGTAAGCTCGGCCTTGGCCAACTGCCTGGCGGTGTGGCCGATGACGCCCAGAAACTGGCGCGGCTTCAGGCCGGCGAAAATCGACGCGCAGATCGCGGCGAACAGACAGGCCGTGCCGGAGGCGGAGAGCCACGTGAAGTTGTACGCCGCGCCGTAAAGCGAAGGCTTGGCCACCACCGGCGGCATGCGCAGGATGGTATTGTGCAATCCCGGCCACTGGATCAGTTTGTTATACGAGTTGAGCCACGTCTTGATCGGGTCGATGCCCCACGCCAGCACGAAAATCACGAGCAGGACGTACGGCATCCACGCGGCCATAATCTCCTTCCTTGGGTGACGCTGAACGCCGCCGGTCCGGCTCACGAAAATCAGCAGCGCGCCCATCGCGGCCATGGAAGAGAGGATGTCGGTGAGCTGCGGGCCGATGAAATTGGACACCAGAAACTGGGTGCCTCCAAAGGCAATGCCGCACAACGCGGCGGCCTTCCAGACGCTGCGCAGGCCGGCGCGTCCGCTCATCACGGCGATGAGGTAGGCCGGGACGAACAGCGACACCGGCGCGCAGATACGGCCCACCGCCGCGCTGATCCGGTCGAGCGGCAGGCCGGTGGTGCCGGCAAGGGTAACCACGGGAATGGCAATCGAACCGAAGGCAACCGGCGCGGTGTTGGCCAGCAGGCAGATGGCCGCGGCATAGAACGGCTCGAAGCCCAGCCCGGTGAGCATGGCCGCGGCCACCGCGACCGGCGTGCCGAATCCCGCCGCGCCCTCGATAAATGCGCCGAACGCGAACGCGATGAGCATCGCCTGCAGGTTCCGATCGGTGGTGAGGTGGCCGATGGAATCCTTGAGCACTTCGAATTTGCCGCTCTCCAGCGTCACGCGGTAAAGCATGATGGCGCTGAACACCACCCATCCGATCGGGAACAGCCCGAACGCGGCGCCGAATACCACCGACGAGAAGAGGCGGTCCAGCGGCATCCCGTAGACGCCGCCCGCGACCACGGCAGCCGCTGCAAGGCCGGAGAGCGATGCGACCCACGCGGGCTTGCGCATCACACCCAGCAGAATCAGCAGCACGAAAATCGGCACCGCGGCCACCAGCGCGGAGAGCGGCAGGCTGGCCGCTACCGGAGTGTAGGTTTGCTGCCACATCGAGTTTCACCCCTGTATGCGAAGTTCCTTGCCCCGCCAGAGCGTCTCGCGCAGCTCGCGCTTGACGATCTTGCCGGTGCCGGTCTTGGGTAGCGGATCATCCGAAAAATGGATGCGGCGCGGCAGTTTGAATTTGGCGATGCGCCCCGCCAGGAAATCGAAGAGCTGCGCTTCGGTGAGCGGCGCGCCGGGCTTGCGTACCACAAACGCCGCGGGCACTTCGCCCCACACCGGGTCCGGCGCAGACACCACCGCGCACTCCAGCACACATTCGTGCGCCGCGATGGCGCGCTCCACCTCGATCGAAGAGATGTTCTCGCCGCCGCTGATGATGATGTCCTTTTTGCGGTCGACCACCAGCAGATAGCTCTCCTCGTCCCAGACCGCCATGTCGCCGGTGTGCAGCCAGCCGCTCTCCATCACGTCCGCGGTGGCGCGCGGCTCCTTATAGTAGCCGTCCATGACGTTGTCGCCGCGGATGACGATCTCGCCGATAGACTGCATGTCGCGCGGCACGTCGTTCATGTGCAGATCGACGACGCGCACTTCGCAGCCGGGCATCGGCCAGCCGGTCATGGCGCGGCGGCGAATCCGGTCTTCCTCGCCGGCGAAGGTCACAGTCGATTTGTCGCGGGCCACCGTCGCCACAGGCGCGGTCTCCGTGAGGCCGTAACCGCTGAATACCGTGCACCCGAACGCCTTCTCCATCCGCGCCACCAGTTCCGGCGACGATGCCGCGCCGCCCATCATGATCATCCGCATGCTCGAATAGTCGTGCTTGCCGAGTTCGGGGCAGTTGAGCAAAGCGTTGGCCATGGTCGGCACCAGCGACATCGAGGTCGCGCGCTCCCCCTCGATCAGCCGCAGCACCGCCGGCGGATCGAAGCGCCGTACCATGACCTGCTTCAATCCGTGGAACGCAGCGCATTGCGGCCGGCCCCAGCCGTTGGCGTGGAACAGCGGGATGGTGTGCAGCTCCACCGCGGTCTCGTCGCTGTAGAACACCGTCGAGACGCCCAGCATGTGCATGTAAAGCGTGCGGTGAGAGAGCATCACGCCCTTGGGCGTGCCCGTGGACCCCGAGGTGTAAAACAACTCGGCGATCTCGCCTTCGTTGAAGCTGAGGATGTCCGGACGCTGGATGCGGCCGCGCTCCAGCAGCGCTTCATACTCGGCGCCGGTCTCTACCCAGCGCTGGACGGCGGGGCACGCCTGGCGGAGGTGCGCAACCAGCGGACCGAAATCGGCTTCGTAGAAGACCAGGCGCGGCTCGGCATGATTGAGGATGTTCGTCAACTCCGCCGGCGTGAGACGCACGTTGAGCGGCATCACGATGGCGCGGATGAGCGGCGCGGCGTAGTAGCCTTCAAGCAGTTGGTTCGTGTTGAAACTGATGAAGGCGACACGGTCGCCGACGTTGACGCCCTCGCTGAGAAGGCCGAACGCCAGACGCTCCACGCGCTCGCCGAATTCGCAATAGGTGAACCGGCGATCGCCGCTGACGATTCCGGTCTTTCTGCCGTAGAGGTCCACGCCCCGGTAGAGGGCGCGGACGGGGGTCAGGGGCACGAACATGTCCCTGAGATTGTATCAGGCAGTGGAAGGGGGCTAGGCTTTGCCGGCCGCGGCCTGCATGGCGGCGATGCGCTCTTCCATGTTGCGGGTCAGGTGAGGCTTGATACCCAGCATGCGCTCGGCCACCATGAGCTGCCCGCGGTGGTGCATCTCGTGCTCCTTTACAGCCATGACCATCTCGAAGCGTGACTTGGTGGGCGGAGTCATTCCCGGCGGATAGGTAACCGTCTCGCCGAGGAGCGCTTCGCTCATCCCCGCGAGCATGGCTTCGGCTTTATCCCCTTCGCTCTTCAGCAGGTCGATGATCTGTTGCTTGGTGCGGGGCACCTGCTCTTCGGCGAGCTGCGGCCCGACGAAGCCGAAGAAGTCGAAGTTTGCGAGATCGGAAACGTGGTCGGTGATGTGGATCTTGTTCTGCAGGCGCCACGCTACCGCGATGTGCACCAGCGTCTGGGCCACGGTGCGGCACCCGGGAGCGGCAGAAAAACTAAACTTGTCCTCCGGAATCTCTTGAGCGATCGTGAGCGTATTGTTGCGAACCGTCCGAAAACTGGCGGCGAGTTCTTTGGATCCGTAGTAAGTCATGGGGCTAGTTTACCGCGCGCGCTTCCCGCGTGGGCGCTAATAAATAGTTACGCCTCTCAGAATGCGCCGCGCAGCCACTCGACCACCGGCCGCGGCTCGAGCACCACGCTGACGATATCGAATCGGACCTTGTCCCAGGGAATGTCGGCGCGGCGGGCATAGTCGCGGGCGGCGCGCAGGACGCGGTCTTGCTTTTCGAGATCGACCGCGGATTCGGGCGCTCCGAATTCCGCGCTCGCGCGGGTCTTGACTTCGATGAATGCGAGCTTCTCGCCGTCCCACGCAACCAGGTCGATCTCTCCCGAGCCGGAGCGCGTCCGGTAATTGCGCGCCACGACGGTGCATCCATGGCACCGCAGGTGCCGGTGCGCCAGGTCTTCGCCGATGCGCCCGTGATCCCCGGGCTTGCGCCGGCGGCGGATCGCGTCGGCGGCGCGGTACAGAAGCGAGATCATCTATTTCAGTACTTCGAACTCGAACTCCATGACCTTCCCGCGGACCACGTAGCAGAGGTAGTGCTCCCAAAAACGGCGGTAGCGCGGGAAATGGTTGACCAGGAATTCGAAGCCCAACCATCGCCAGAATGCTAGTAGCTTCACGCGCACGGAAATCTCACGAAAGCGGCACGGCGAGTAGTACCCGAATCCACCGTGGTTCTCGCCGAAGTAGCGGAAGCTGAAGCTGTTCAGGTGATGGCGGTGGGTGGGATCGCAAAATGAGCTGAAGTCCGTATAGTGTGGTGTCTCGATACGCACGGTGCCGCCGGGGCGCACCAGCCGGTGAAATTCCTCCATGGAGCGAATCACGTTTTCCACGTGCTCGATCACGTGGATGGCGGTGAGCCGGTCGAACGAACTGTCGGCGAACGGATACGGGATGCGGTCGAGGTCGGCGAGGACGTCGGCGCGGCTGGCCGGGTTGCGGTCGACGCCGATGGCGCCGGGCTGCTTGTGGATACCGCAGCCGACGTCGAGGATCCTGGAAGCCGGGGCGGGCCGGGAGGCCCGCGTTACGCTGCCGCCTGAGTCAGGCACGCTTCCAGGGTATCAAGCGCGAAATCGCACTGGTCGCGCGTGATCACGAGCGGCGGGCAAAGCCGGATGGTCGAATCGCCGGCGCCGAGCACCAGCAGGCCGCGCTGGAACGCCAACTCCAGCACGCGGTCGCGCACGAGCGGCGCTTTCTCCCTGGTGTAGCGGTCGCGGACCAGCTCCACCCCGAGCATCAGCCCGAGGCCGCGCACGTCGCCGACAAGCGGGAAGCGTGCCGGCCATTCGAGCAGGCGCTCCTTCATGTAGGCGCCCATCCGGGCCGCGTTGTCGATCAGCTCGCGCTCCAGCAGGGCGATGGTGGTGAGCGCCGCCGAGCAGCACACCGGGTTGCCGCCGAACGTCGAGGCGTGCGCGCCGGGAGGCCACGTCATCAGGTCCGCGCGGGAGATGGTGGCGCCCAGCGGCATCCCGCTGGCGATGCCTTTGGCCACGGCGAGAATGTCCGGCACCACGTCGAAGTGCTCGGCGGCGAACATGCGGCCGGTGCGACCCATGCCGGACTGCACCTCATCCAGGACCAGCAGGATTCCGTGTGCGTTGGCCACGCGCGTGAGCTCGTCGAAGAATTTCTTCGGCGGCACCACGTAGCCGCCTTCCCCTTGCACCGGCTCGACTACGATGGCGGCGGTCTCTTCCGCCGGAGCGATGGTTTTGAGCAGCGTGTCCTCGATGTGCTTGACGCACTCCACCGCGCACGTGCCGGGCTCCTGGCCGTACGGGCAGCGGTAGCAGTAAGGATACGGCGCATGGATTACGCCGGGCACGAGTGGGCCGAATCCGGCGCGTTGCACGGCCTTGCGCGAGGTGAGCGAGAGCGCGCCCATGGTGCGCCCATGGAAGCTGCCGAAGAACGCGATGATCTTTTCGCGCCCGGTGGCGTAACGCGCGAGCTTGATGCACCCTTCGATGGCCTCGGCGCCCGAGTTGCCAAAGCTCACACGGCGCGGCACATCGCCCGGTGCGATGCGCGCCAGGGTCTCGGCCAGGGCCACCATTTCCTCGTAGTAGAAATCGGTGCCCGACATGTGAATGAGGCGGGCGGCCTGCTCTTGAATGGCGCGCACCACTTCAGGATGGCAGTGGCCGGCGGCCACCACGGCGATGCCGGCGTTGAAATCGAGGAAGCGGTTGCCGTCGACATCTTCAATGATGGCGCCCTCGCCGCGCTCCGCCACCAGCGGATAGCAGCGCGTGTAAGACGGCGAGACCACTTGCGAATCGCGTGCGATGATAGCCCGGGCCCGCGGGCCAGGCAGAGGGCCGGCGATTTGGGGAAGGCCCGGCCGGACCTGTTCCAGGGTGTTGCCCATGGAGTAACTCCTATTCAGTTGTCCAAGGTTAGTGACTTGCACGGCGGGCGCAGCCGCCGCACACCGCTGGGGCGCGGCTGAGGAGTTAGTCGCCGAAGAGGCCGGGGCGCGAGATGGTGGGTGTTGCTTCCATCGCTTTTATTCTACACCCGGGCAGAACTGGTAGATCTTACACAATCCGCCGAAAGTACCACTTGGTCCACACCCTCCTACAAGGACTTACAGGATGGCACCGGGTTTGCATGACCGGACACAAGGAGGCAACAGGCATGCCGAAATGGATATGGATCGCACCGGCGCTGCTGCTCGCAACCGGGTGCTCACGGAATCCGGAGCCGGTGGAACGGACCGCGGCAGCTACACAGCCGGGCGGGACCGGTGGAGGGCGTGGATCGGCGCCGTCACCTCCGGCCGCGCCCTCCACCCCGGCAGCTGCGAGTCCGGCGCGGCCCGGCGAGTCGGCGGAACCCACCGCGCCGGTCCGGCCGGCGATTGTGATTCCCAATGGCACTCCGCTTCACGTGCGGCTCGATCATGAATTGGACACGAAACGGAATCGCGCGGGAGACCGCTTCACGGCGTCGTTGTCGGAGCCGCTGACAATCGACGGGGCGCCAGTGCTGCCGGTGGGCACCCGGTTCAACGGCCATGTGACCTCGGCAGGCGCGTCTGGGCGCCTGAAGGGCAGGGCGGAGATCGGGCTGACGCTGGACTCGTTCGAGTATCAGGGGCAGCGATACGAAATCCACACCACCAGCGTGGATCGCGTCAGCGCGTCCCACGCTAAGCGCAACGGCATCCTGATTGGCGGGGGCACAGGCTTGGGCGCGGCGCTGGGAGCGATCGCCGGTGGCCCCAAGGGTGCCCTGATCGGCGCCGGCGCCGGCGCGGCGGCGGGCACCGCGGGCGCCGCGGCTACGGGAAAGCGGGAGGTCGCAATCCCTGCTGAAGCCGTCCTGCGGTTCACCCTCCGAAAACCCCTCGAAATCTGACCCCGTGGGGCGGGTTCCCGACGTTCCCGACCTGCCCCACGCTCACACCGTCTCCCCGCGAACCAGGTCTTCCAGTTTCTCGCGCTGCCTCACCACGCGCCACTGGCCGCCTTCTACCAGCACCTCCGGCGCGCGCGGCCGCGAGTTGTAGTTTGAGCTCAACACGAATCCGTAGGCGCCAGCCGTGCAGACCGCCAGGTAGTCGCCCGGCATCACATTGGCCATCTCGCGATCGCGCGCCAGGAAATCGCCGGTCTCGCACACCGGGCCCACCACGTCCGCTTTCACCGGCGGGAGCGTGTTGCGGCGCAGCGGGACGATTTCGTGATGGGCACGGTACAACGACGGACGGATCAGGTCGTTCATAGCCGCATCCACCACGATGAATTCCTTGGCGCCGTTCTTCTTGCGGTAGAGCACCCGCGTCAGCAGCACCCCGGCGGGGCCGACGACACTGCGCCCCGGCTCCACCATCACTCGCAGCCCGCTCGCTCGGACACGGGCGCGCAGGCACTCGACGAAGGCACGAATCTCCGGCGCAGGCTCGCCTGCCTGATAGGCGACGCCCAATCCGCCGCCCAGGTCCAGATGCCGGATCGGGTAACCCTGCGCGCGCAGCGTTGTGGCAAGTGCGAGGAGCTTGTCCACCGCTTCCAGAATCGGGCTGGGGTCGAGGATCTGCGAGCCGATGTGGCAGCTCACGCCTTCGGCGGTAAGATTCCGGAAGCGCCGCGACTGCTCGTAGACGCGCGCCGCCTCGGCGATCGCGATGCCGAATTTGTGTTGGCTCAACCCGGTCGAGATATAGGGATGCGTAACCGCGTCGACGTCGGGATTCACGCGAATCGAAAACCCGGCGGTAACGCCGAGGCGCGCGGCCTTGGCGTCGATCAAGGCAAGCTCGGTTTCCGATTCGCAATTGAAGCTGTGGATGCCTTTTTCCAGCGCAAATTCCACTTCCGCCGCGGTCTTGCCCACGCCCGAGAAGACCACCTTGGCGGGATCGCCGCCCGCCTGCAACACACGGTACAACTCGCCGCCGGAGACGATGTCGAAGCCCGCGCCCGCCTTGGCCAGCAGAGCAAGCACCGCGAGCGAGGAGTTGGCCTTCACGGCGTAGCAGACCGTGTGCGGCAGATCGGCGAACGCTTCCGTGTACGCCAGGTAGTTGGCCAGAATCACCTGGCTCGAATAGACATAGGCCGGCGTTCCGACGCGGTGCGCGAGATCGGCAAGAGGCACTTGCTCGCAATAGAAATCGTTTTCCGAGTAGACGAACATTCTGGACGTTGGGGAGTGAATTTCCAGTATGGCACGGGGGGACTACAATCCGACAGCCCGCGCGCTCGTCCTCTTGATGGCATCTGAATAGACGATCGCCTGGGCAGCGCTCGTTATTCCAAGTTTTTCAACTGCGCGTCCAGATCCGCGAGCGCCTTGCCTAAAACGGCCTTGTACCGCGGATTCTGCGCCGACTCCATTTCTCTAATCACTCTGGTCCGGGAGAGGAGCAGGCCCTCCTTCTTGCGGATCTGAGCGAGGGCTTCGGGCGTCAATTTCTTACCTTCAGCAGCGGCGCTTGCGGCTTGGGCCATGTCGATCTGCGCCTCGACCGACTTACTTTCCCAACCTCTGGCCATGCTTTAATTGTACGCCCGCGCGCAAATCAGAGCCACCTTCGAATGCGATTCACGCCCTCGCGAAACGCGGCGGGCGCAGTGAGCAGGCTGATCACCAGGAAGGCTTCCGACTCGAAATCGTAGAAAAAGCCCGGTTGCACCAGCACTCCTTCGCGCTCCAGCAATTCCAGCGTCCACTCTTCTTCGGTCCGTACACGCGGCACCTGCAGCGTGAGATACCAGCCTCCTTCGACCGTGAGGATCGTCCCTGCGGATCCATCCAGCACCTGCCGCGCCAATGCGAGGTTTTGGCCCGTGCGCTCGCGAATCTGGCGCTGCACCCCGAAGCCCGCCGCCAGCAGCCGGTCCGCCGCGCATTGTACCGGTGTGCCCACGGAGAGGTAGGTATCCGCGATCCACTCGAGCTTCTCCGTGGCCTCCGGGCGATTGCCAACGATCCAACCCAGCTTCATCTGCGGCAAGCCGGCGACCTTGGAAAGACCCCCCATGCAAAACGTCGGGCACTCCTCAACGGCCGCAAGAGAAGTCACGCGCCCGGTGTCGGAGCCAAAACCGTAGTCGGCGAAAACTTCGTCGGAGATCAGTGCGACGCCGCGGGCGGCGCAGCTCCCGGCCAGCGCGGCCAGCTCGCCGCGCTTCACGTAGGAGCCTGTGGGATTGTTGGGATTGACCAGCACGACCGCGCGCGTGCGCGGGCTGAAATCCGGCAGATCCAGCGTCCACGTGCCGTGATACCTCAATGGATACTGGCGCACCTTGACGGATTCCATCTCGGCCAGAAACTCGAACAGCGGATAAGAGGGACGCGGAATCAGCACCTCATCTCCGGGGTCGCAGAGCAGCTTGAACAGATAGCTGTATGCCTCGCTGGTGCTGGCGGTGAGCAGGATCCGCTCCGGCGCGACCTTCTCCCCGCGCGCCGCATAATAGGCCGCGACGGCTTCACGCGCGCCAATCGCGCCGGCCGGGGCCGGTTCGTATGCCAGCATACGCGGATCGTCGAATGCGCGCAGGATTTCGCCCGGGTACGAAAAATCTGCGCGCGTAGGATTCGATTCGGTGAGGTCCAGGACCGGGGCGCCCGCGGCGCGCCGGGCGGCCAGCGCCTGGGTCAGGCGATTGGGGCGGAGATCCCAGTGGAAACGCGAGCTGAAGTTCACTCTCGCGTCACCCGCCGCTCCACCACAAGCCTCCGACCCCCATTATTTCACGCGACACCACCGGACGTACAATCGAATGGTGATTCGCCTGATCCTCTGCATTGGCCTAGCTTTGCCGGCCTTCGCCGCCGACGCGAGACCGCTTTTCAACGGCAAAGACCTCTCCGGCTGGACGCGTATTCCGCGCCACGAAAATCCCTCGCCCGGCGAAAAGCCCGGGTTCGTGGTGCGCGACGGCCTGCTGATCAGCATCCCCGACGCCCCCGAAGACGATCTCTGGTACACCCGCGAAAAGATCGGCAACACGACCCTGCGCGTGGTCTACAAGATATCCGCCGAGAACGCCAATTCGGGTGTGTTCATCCGCATCCCCATCGAGCCCAAATCCGAAGACGACGCGATCAACAAGGGCATCGAGGTGCAGATCGACAACAGCGGCGACGACTACCACTGCACCGGCGTCCTCTACTCGATGACGAAGGCTATGGCGCGGCCGTACAAACCGATCGGCGAGTGGAACACGCTCGAGATCACCCTGCGCGGCCTGCGGACCATCGTGAAGCTCAACGGCGTCCTGGTCACCGATTACGACGGCGTGTCGCCCGTTCCTCCCAAGGCCCGGCAGTACGAGCCGGATCGCGGGCCCCGTCCCGAGTCGGGCTACATCGCGATTCAGCACCACGGCGGCAATGCCACCGTGACGTTCAAGGAGATCAGCCTGCTGGCGGAGACGCCGCGAGCGGGCAACGCGCTCACCGACCGCGCCACCCGCTACTTCGCAGACCTCGTCCGCATCGACACCAGCAATCCTCCGGGGAATGAATCTCGCGTGGCGCGCTACCTCAAGCGCGCCGCCGACGAGAACGGCATCGCGGCGGAGCTGCTCGGGCCGGATCCCAATCGCCTCAACTTCGTCGCGCGGCTCAAAGGCTCCGGCGCAGGCCGGCCGCTGCTGTTGATGGCGCACAGCGACGTCGTGCCCGTCGATCGCTCGCAGTGGTCCGTGGATCCCTTCGCCGCAACCGTGAAAGACGGCGTGCTCTATGGCCGCGGCGCCGAGGACATCAAGTCGCTGCTCGCCGCCGAGCTCGCCGTGATGGTCGATCTGAAACGCGCCGGGACGAAACTCTCGCGCGACGTCATCCTGCTTTCGGAGGCCGATGAGGAAGCCGGCTCCACCGGCATGGGCTGGCTGGTCGCCAACGCATGGAACAAGATCGACGCCGAGTTCGGGCTCAACGAGTTCGGCTGGTGGCAGGATCAGCCGTCTGGCGAGCGGATCTACCAGGTTCAGACGAGCGAGAAAGTGCCCACGCGCGTCAAACTCACCGCCCACGGAACCGCCGGCCACGGATCGCTCCCGCGCGACGACAACCCGGTGGCCCACCTGGCCCGTGCCGTCACCCGCCTGGTGGATGCCGAGCAGCCCGTCGCGCTCAACCCGACAACCCGCGCCTACTTCGCGGAATTCGCCCGGCTGCCCGCGTACGCCTGGCTTCAGCCCCTCCTACCCAGGCTCGAAACCCCGGAGGCAGCCGCCGAGGTACGCCGGCACGATCGCGAGCTGGATGCCATGCTGCACACCACGGTATCGCCCACGATGCTCGAAGCCGGCGTCAAGATCAACGTCATTCCAAACACCGCGCAGGCACAGCTCGACGTGCGGCGCCTGCCTACCGAGACGCCGGAAGAAGTGTACGCGCGCTTTCGCAAGATCATCGACGATCCGGCGGTGACCGTCGAAAACGCCGGCGGCCAGCAGCTGCCCGCCACCGAGCCCAGCTCGCTGACCACACCACTCTACCTGGCCATGCAGAAGGTCTTCGAGAGCGAGCACCCGAAGGCGCGCACCGTCCCTCTCCTTATGCGCGGCGCAACGGACGGCGCGTTGTTGAGGGCCAAGGGCGTGGCGATCTACGGCGTGCCCCTCTTCGCGCGCGAAGGCGAGCCGCGCTGGCACGGCAACGACGAGCGCATCTCGCTCGACAACTTCCGCTCCGGCACCGAGCTGCTGCGCAAAATCGTGCTCGCCGTTGCGTGCGAGTAATCATCGCCCGCGCAGCTTTACGGTCACCTGCGCAAAGCGCTCTCCGAAACGGCGCGCCTCCGCCAGCTCCTTTTCGCTGATGCCGGGATCGGCTGGTCCGGTGGTGGCCTCGGTGCCCATGGTGCCGAAGCCCGCATCGTCCACTCCGCCGACAATGACGAATCGCATGGTCAGAAACGCCGAGATGATGGAGAGCCGCGCGACATCCTTGCCGAGCGCCACGCCGCCGCCCGTACAGAACGCGCCCGCCGTTTTGCCATCGCCATTGGTCTTCGCCTTCCAGAGCACATCGCCGACGCGATCCAGAAACTGCTTCGCCGGAACCGCCAGGTTGGACCATTGCACCGGCGTACCGAGCAGGATGCCGTCCGCCTGGAGAATCTCGGTGTCCTTCACGTCGGCCACTTTCCGGACCGCCGCCTCCACGCCCTTCACCTGCGACGCGCCTTTGCCGATCGCGGCCGCCAGCTTTTCCGTGTTCCCCGTCTGCGAGTGATAGGCAACCAGCACGCGCACCGGCTGCTGCTGCGCGGGCGCGCAACAGGCCAACGCGGCAACTATGGCGATCGACGTCCTCATGAGCTGCATTTTATTACCATGAGCGTGTATGGCTACCAAACGTTTGCCGGTTCTCCTCGCACTTGCGCTCGCCTCCTTCGCTGCCGATCACGCCAAACAGACTCCGCTCGATACCTTCATCCACGCTCCCGACGCGGCGTTCCGCTATGAGCTGGCCAAGACCATCCCCGGCGAGGGCTACACCGCCTACGTGCTCGACCTGACCTCGCAAACCTGGCCGCCCGGCGCAGAGCTCACCGATCACCCTGTCTGGAAACACTGGCTCACGGTCATCAAGCCCGATCGTGTCGAAGGCACCACGGGATTTCTGTTCATCACCGGCGGCTCCGTGAAAGACGCCGCGCCAGTGCGCGCCGATGCCGGTAATCTCGAGACCGCCCTGGCCACGCACACCGTCGTGGCCGAGCTCCGCGAAGTGCCCAACGAGCCGCTGGTGTTCAAGGAGGAGGGCAAGAGCCGCAACGAAGACGCCATCATCGCCTACACGTGGGTCAAGTTCCTCAAGACCGGCGAAGCCAACTGGCCGCTGCATTTCCCGATGGCCAAGGCCGCGGTCCGCGCCATGGACGCCGTCACGCAGTTCTGCGCCACCGAACGGGCCGGCCGGATCAAGGTCGAGAAGTTCGTGGTCGGCGGAGCATCGAAGCGTGGCTGGACCACCTGGCTTGCCGCTGCCGCGGACCCGCGGGTGATCGCCATCGTGCCGATGGTGATCGACACCCTTAATACCGAGGCGTCGTTCAACCACCATTACCGGGCGTACGGGTTCTACTCTCCCGCCGTGAAGGACTACGTCGAGATGGGCGTCATGGAGATGGCTGGCACTCCGAAGTATCGCGAGTTGATGCGTCTGGAAGATCCGTACAGCTACCGCGAGCGCTTCACCATGCCGAAGCTGATGATCAACTCCGCCGGCGACCAGTATTTTCTACCCGATTCCTCGCAGTTCTACTTCGACGGCCTGCCCGGGGAGAAGTATCTGCGCTATGTCCCTAATACCGACCACTCGCTGCGCAACTCCGACGCGCGCGACAGTCTGATCGCGTTTTACGACGGGGTGCTGCGCAACCGGCCGCGCCCACGGTTTTCGTGGAAATTCGAAAAGGACGGCCGCATCACCGTGAAGTGCACCGACGAGCCCACGGAGGTCAAGCTCTGGCAGGCTACCAACCCGGATCAGCGCGATTTCCGCCTGGTTGCGCTGGGGCCCGCCTACAAGGACACGAGGTTAACCGCCCGGACAAAGGGAGTCTACGAGGCAAAGATCGAGAAGCCCGCGAAAGGCTGGACCGCGGCCTTCATCGAGCTGACCTTCCCAAGCGGCGGCAAGTACCCGCTAAAGTTCACTACGGCGGTCCGCGTGGCGCCCGATACGCTGCCGTTTCCGCTGCCGAAGCCCTCGGGCAAGCTGCCGCAGTAGCTTTGATCTATAGCGGTAAGATCACCATTGTCCTGCCGGCGTAGCCGGCCCGCGAGCCCGATCCAATTGCGAGAATAGGAATCTTGACTCCCCTCATCGAACTTCACAACGTGACCGTGCGCCGCGACGAGCGAGTCGCGCTCGACGGCGTCACCCTCTCCATCGCCCAGGGAGAGCATGCCGCCATTCTCGGCCCCAACGGCAGCGGCAAAAGCACGCTGATCAAGTTGATCTCGCGCGATCTTTATCCCGTGCTCAAGCCCGAGCCGTGGAGCTTCCGTATCCAGGGCCGCGAAAAGTGGCGCCTGTTCGACCTGCGCCACATCCTGGGCGTGGTCTCCAACGACTGGATGCAGATGTGCACCCGCGACTATTCCGGTTACGAGATCGCGCTCTCCGGCTTCTTCGGCAGCGTGGGGATCTGGCCGAATCACGAAGTCACGCCCGCGATGGAGGAGAAGACTCACCAGGTGCTCGATCTCCTGGAAGCCTCACACCTGGCCGGCCGCAATACCAACGAGATGTCCAGCGGCGAAGCGCGACGCATACTAATCGCGCGGGCGCTGGTGCACGATCCCCAGGCGCTGGTTCTCGACGAGCCCACCACCAGCCTCGACCTCCACGCCACGCACGAGCTGCGCGAGATCCTGTGCAAGCTGGCGCGCAACGGCATCAGCATCCTGATGGTCACCCACCACCTGCCGGACATCATCCCCGAGATCCGCCGCGTCATCCTCATCAAAAAAGGTCGGATCTATCGCGATGACGCCAAGGAAAAAGTCCTCGACGCGGCGACCCTGACCGGTCTATTCGGTATCCCCGTGGAAGTCCTGGAGCGCGCTGGATACTACCACGTGATTTAGCGTCCTTCTGTCTTATCCGCGT
>Ga0335071_10003751_pt1 | contig 15956 bp, 8 predicted proteins | sample Lox_Sample_15_FD_206724 | JGI IMG/M metagenome (GOLD analysis project Ga0335071, IMG submission 206724) | Soil microbial communities from Loxahatchee National Wildlife Refuge, Florida, United States - Lox_Sample_1.5 | ecosystem: Environmental > Terrestrial > Soil > Wetlands | place: USA: Florida... | reverse complement strand
ATGGTTGAAGGCGTTGAAGAATTCCGCGCGAAAGTCCACCTTGGATTCCTTGATCTTGATGTTTTTGTTGATTGCCAGATCTGTGTTGAACTGACCGGGGCCGCGCACGATACCGACGCCGGAGTCGCCGTAGCCCGTGCCGTCGCCGACGGCCGGCGGAGCGCAGAATGCGGCAGAGTTGAAGTAGGCGTTCAGCCGTTGCCTCACCCCTCCCGGCGTGGGCACGTTGGCCGCTCCCATCCCGGGGCAGAACTCCGCCCGTGACGTTCCTGGATTGCCGTAAATGGAGCCTCCCCGGTTGTCGTTGATCGTCATCGGGTAGCCGCTCTGAACGGTGGTCACGCCGGAGGCGCTCCAGTCCCCCAGCAGCTTTCCTCTGAGCCCCGCGCCGTGGTACGGCAGCTCCCAGCTATAGTTCGCTGTGAACCGCCGCGGGCGCGCTGAACTCGATGGGCCGTACTGCTGGCGCGAGTTCAAGGGATCGTTACTGGTCATATTGCCGCTGGCCAGAGTCGAGAGAGTTTTTCCGAATGTATAGGCGGCCTGCATCTGCAAACCATGGGAAAGCTGTTTCCTGAGCACGGCCTGGAGGCAATGGAAGTCGGCCATACCCTCCGTATTCCCTGAATCCACCCCAACAGGGGCCATTCCCAGGTACGGTACGCGCAAGAAGACATTTTCAAGCGTGCTCGTAGTCTCGCCATTCACCGGAGCATCCGGACTAGCCAGCACCGCGCCATTGATCATGCGGCCTGCATTCTGAATATGGAGGGAGCTCTCACCGGCGTACCCCACCAAAAAGCTCCACGTGGAGGCCAACTGCTGCTCTATCTCAAGGTTCCACTTCTGAGAGATGGGAGTGTGGTAGTTCTCCGCGAAGGAGCGCGCATAAAGATTGGAGCTGGCTCCCGTGGTGAAATTCACCCATCGGGGCGATCCCCAGCCGACCTGTGTGGGAACGTAGGGTTGCGCCAGGCTCGCCTGATTATTGGATTCCCCAGTCTCACTGATCGGGGTGGCATATGGGAGGGCGGCCATCGTGTGGCGTGTGACGTTGAAGGCGTTGAGGACATCGTAAAACAAGCCGTAACCGCCGCGCACGGCCAGACGCGAACTATCGAGCGGCTGCCAGGCGAAACCCAGCCGGGGAGCGAAATTGGTTCGTGGCGAACCTCCGGGAATGACGGTTTCGGCCCCATTTCGATAGACGCCGGATGCCATCGTACCTTGAAAGTTCGATGGCACGATAAAACCGGCATAGGTTCCGCTCGAAGGCGGTGTGGTGAAAGCCCCTGCCAGGCCGGTCCAGAACGTGGTGTTATTGCCGGTCGCATCGTGCATCCATCCAAAATAGTCCCAGCGCAGTCCGGGGTTGAGGGTAAGGTGAGTGGAGAGCTTGATATTCTCCTGAACGTAGCTTGAGCCGTCGTCAAAAAGGTACTCGTGGTTGACGCCGTCGGGCGCGGTGGCGAAGCCATAAGATGCGTATACATTGCTGAATGCGGTGCCATTGGCGGCGCTGGGCAGCCCCATCAGAAGATCGGCAAAGCGGAGGAAACTCATGGCCACCCGCGCTTCATTGGCAACTCTCGCGTTCCACCGTCTGCGATCCACCTCAATGCCGGCGCGGAGCGTGTGCGCGCCGTGAACCCAACTCACCTGGTCGGCCAACTGGTACTGGTTTACACCGGTCGAGTCCAAAGGGCCGTTAGATGCGCTAAATAGACCCGAGATCGAAATGGTGTTAATGGTATCGATTTGCGCGACCAGAGGCGTGATCCCCACCCCCGTGTCGGTGAACGGAACCTGCGGCGTATCCCTGTCCACATAATGCTGGCCTGAGATCCGAACTTCGTTCGATAACTTGGCGGTGAAGCGGGAGGAAACCAGAATCACCGCATTGAGGTTCCCGGTGACGGTCTTCGTGGGGCCTCCGGGAAGCTCAGACCCCGAAGGAGCCTGCGGGCCAGGAGTCCCCATAAAAGGCGCGGAAGGGAAGGTTGAGAATTGCGGATCGTGGCTCGAGAAGAACCTTTCCGAGATCGCATGTTTCCCGGAAATTTCGTAGTCGGTATTGACGAGGAACTGGTCCTCCTGGAATGTCGCGGGAATGGAAAAAGGCAAGGTTCCGAAATCGCTGGCGCCCGATCCTGGAATATAGTAATTTCCATCGGACAGCTTGAGATTGAGGATATTCAGCGCGACTGGATTGATATTTACGCCGGAACAGTCAACCTGCAGCCCGCCATAGAATGTCTCGTAATGAGAATCTCCGGGATGATTGGCGGGACACAATGCCTCTCCCACCGCAGCCGCGGTGCGCATCGCCGGCAGCGGAGGCAGAGTGACGCTGGGCTGGTAGCCGGCGGCGGAGAACCCGTTTCGCTGCCGCGTCCCCTGGTATGACAAAAAGAGGGATAGCTTCGTTTTCGGCACTGGCCCGCCAAACGTAAAACCGAATTGATTCTGCTTCAGCACCGGCCGCGAGAGGCCGTGAAGATTGCGAAAATAATCGTTGGCGTTGAAGATATCGTTGCGCACGAGCTCAAAGAACGTTCCGTGGAAAGCATCCGTCCCAGACTTTGTGGAAACGCTTATGCTGGCGCCTGCATACCGGTTCCCGGCGTCGTAAAGCGATGTCCACACGCTGAATGCCTGAATCGCATCGGGGCTTGGAGTTCCCGGTGAAACGGGGCCGTTTGTGCTGGGCGCAACCGCCGCGCCGTCGGTCGTGTAATTGTTGGCAATGCCGCTGCCTGCTTGCACGCCCTGCGTGTTCATGCCGATGTTGGTCGCGTTACTCACATCGCTGGAAACGCCGGCGGTCAATCCGACCGCCTGCGTATAGTTGCGGGTCGACAACGGAAGATCCTTCACTAAGGGACTGCCGCTTTGTGAGCCCGTCTCAGTCGAAGCACTTTGTTCTCGCGCACCGGCGTTTTGCCCAGGCGCAGCCGCCGGAATGAGAATAACCAGGATCGCCGAAAGAAATGAGAGAAAACTGCACCTGAATTGGAGCACGGGCTGACTCATGCGTTTCGAATTCCTGTTGTTCTTATTAAGTTCACAATGGCCGGGGCCGATTTGCGCGAAGCGAGGGAGTTCTGGCGGCTCTGAACCAGTCGCGGAGAACAAAGCTCACACCTTTCCTCGCACTCAAGTATTTGGTTGATGGACCTGAATATGGCGGCGATCCCGAAGCGCGTCTAGTGCCGTACTGTACGGTCAAGATAAACCCAAGTCGCTCATCAGCCTGCGCTAAGCCAGGGTGCCCATCGTGCGAGCGGGGTCTGACGCCTTTCGTTCGGGAAACAGACCGGGATATACTTCTTGCTAGTTCAAATCAGAGCGAGAATGCAGCTTCTGGGAGTTGCTGGTGACCCAAACTCACCAATCCGAAGAAAATGGGACAAGGCCAGGCTGGAGCGATGCGCAACACGCTTCGGTGATCGAGGAACTGAATTTCATTCTCGCCCACCCCGCCTTTAAGAGCAGCCATCGTTGTGTCGAATTGTTGCGCTATTTGGTCCACCACGCCGCAGGAGGCAGCGAGGAAGGAATCAAGGAACGCACGCTGGGCATCGAGGTCTTCGGGCGCAGCCCTGACTACGACGTGAATTTGGACCCCATCGTGCGCAGGACCGCCAATGAGATTCGTAAACGCCTGGCCCAGTGTTATTTGGAAACGGATCGCCCCCACGCGGTGAGGATTCGCCTGGAACGCGGAGGCTATTGTCCTGAATTCGAGTTTGCGCTCGAGGAGGGCCCTCCGGAAGCTCCCGAACCGAATGCGTCTTTGACCTCGCCACAAGAGCCGATGCTGCGGCGGCAAAAAACCCTCCATCTCAAGTGGATTGCCGGTTCCCTTCGACGCAAATGGATTCTTGGAATTGCGGCCGGATTGCTGGTGGTGGTCGCCTGTCTATTCTTCATTCATTACGATGCTTTTCGCTCATCTCAATACATGGTCTGGAAACCGCTGCTCGACTCCGGCAATCGCATCACGATATGCCTCTCCGACCGCACTCCACTAATCATCAGCGGCGGTGGCAGCAAGAGCGCCGCCCAAGCGACAAACGACGTGAACGACCTGTTGCAAACTTCTCCCACGATCATTGTGCACGGGGTAACTCAGGACACTGCATTCATAGACGTTAACGTTGCGCACGCAATCTCGACCCTGCTAACAGGATTCAATAGGCAGACAAACTTGCAGCCTTCCTCGGTGCTCAAGTTCCAGGATTTTCGCCAGGCGCCCACTGTTCTGATCGGGGGCGCGAACAATCCCTGGGCGTTGACCTGGCTTTCGAGATTGCGCTACAGCATCCAAGTCGATCCAGTCACCCAGGACAAATGGATCCAGGATGCGCAAAACTCCACGATGCGCGACTGGAGGATCGAAGCCAAACCGCAGAATGGTGATACATCCTACGATTACGCAATCATCTCCCGTTTTTATAACAAGGAGACGGGACAATGGATGATGGCGTTATGCGGCTTGGAAAAGCATGGCACGGAGGCAGCAGGTGATTTGGTTGCCGATCCCGAATTTGCTAAATCCCTTCCTTCCATAGCGCGATCCAAAGGGGACTTTCAGATCGTGCTGAGGACCTCCGTCATTCGCGAAAGTACCGGCCACATTGAGATCCTTGCAGTCTACGCGTGGTAGGTCCCGTCCTTGTTTGCAACCAGCGCCGCTGCTTCGCGTTCTAACAACGTCTCCAGGATGACGGTACTGTACGGCACGAGACGAATGCTTGCCGGCGCCGGTGGTTCTTTGTCAGGCAATCTCCTCCTCCGGGTGTGACACTCGGTTGCGTGTCAGCAGGTAGTAGACGAGCGGCGTGACCACGAGGCTTAGCACCATGGAAACCACCAGCCCGCCGATGACGGCAATGGCCAGCGGCTGAAGCATCTGCGAGCCCGCGCCTAGCGCAAAGGCCAGCGGCAGCATGCCGCAGATCGCTGCCAGAGCGGTCATGACAATGGGCCTTAAGCGGCGCTGCGCGGCATGGAAGATGGCGTCGCGCGCCGAGGCGCCTTCGGCGCGGTACTTCTCGTCGGCGTCGAGCAGAAGAATGCCGTTCTTTGCCACGATTCCGATCACCATGATGAGCCCCATGAACGAAGCCACGTTGAATGTGGTGCGGGTGACGTTCAGCGCCAGAATCACTCCAAAGATGGAGAGCACCGAGGAGCTGAGGATCGCGATGGGAGCCTCAAAGTTGCGGAACTCGGCCAGCAGCACGCCAAAAACCAGAGCCAGTGCAAGCAATAGCACTTGCAACAAATCGTGGAAAGACTTCTGTTGCTCTTCGTATGTGCCGCCGTATGCAACCCGGACCGAGGAGGGCAGGTTCAGATCTGCGACGGCTAGTTTGACCTTGCTGACGGCCGTGCCGAGGTCGGTGCCCTCTAGGTTGGCGGTGACCACAATGTGCCGCTGAAGGTTTTCGCGCAGAATTTCGTTCTGCGGCGGCAGTTGTTCGACGTCGGCCATCGAGCCGAGACTGGCCGTATGGCCCGACGCGCTGTTGAAGACGGTGTTGCGAATGGCGTCGAGTGAGGAGCGCGTCTCGTCGCCCAGCCGCACGCGGATGGTGTACTGGCGGCCGTTGGCGATCAGCGGAGTGCTGATCGGAATACCGTCAAGGATTGAGGTCGCATCCTGAGAGACCTCGTTCGGCGTGAAGCCGAGGCGCGAGGCAACCGTGGGATCGACTTGGAAGCTGGTGGCCGGGCCGCTGATGGTGTTCTCGACGCCGTCTTCCACATCGACCACACCGGGAATTTTCGTAATGGCGTCGCCGACCTTGGGCCCCAGCTTGGTAAGAAGCTGCTCGTCGTTTGAGAAGAGCTTGATCTGGATCGGCTCTGGCGCGTTGGAAAGGTCGTTGATGTTGTCCTGCAGGACCTGGAAGAGCTCGATATCGAGCTCGGGCTCCGTGGTCTTGATGCGGTCGCGCACATCGCTCATGACATCCCAGACCGAGCGGCTGTGTTTGGATTTTAGCTTGACCGTGAAGTCGCCTGTGTTGGCCTCGGTGACTGCGGCATAGCCTAGTTGCAGGCCGGTGCGTCGCGACGTGACCTCGACCTCGGGCATCGAGTGCAGGATGCGCTCCACATGCTCGAGCACTCGGTTGGTTTCAGCCAGCGAACTGCCCGCGGGCATGATGTAGTCGAGAATGAAGCTGCCTTCGTCCATCTGGGGCAGCAAGTCAGAGCCGAGGAGGCGGTAGCCGCCCCATGTAGCCGCCACTAGCACAACACAGATGCCGCCCACCCAGAGCGGCTTTGAGAGCGCCCAGTCAAGCACGCGGCGATGGATACTTAACACATTATTGAGCAGGCGGCCAGCATGATGATCGTGATCCGGGCGGTTGCGTTCCTCACGCAGCAGCACGTAGCTCAGACCGGGTGTCCACGTAAGCGCAAGCACCAGCGAGGTCAGCAGCGCGGCGGTCATGGTGACGGCCAGTGCGCGGAAGAAAAGGCCGGTGACTCCGCTGACTGAAATCAGCGGCAGGAAAACCACGACCGGCGTGATGGTGGAACCGAGCAGAGGCACAGTCAGCTCGCGCAGCGCTTTGCGGACGGCTTCCGTGCGGTGCTCCCCGGCATCGCGGTGCATTACGATGTTCTCGACGACGACAATGGCGTCGTCGATAACCAGGCCGATGGCCGCGGCCAGGCCGCCCAAAGTCATCAAGTTGAAGCTCTCGCCCATCATCCAGAGCACGACAAAAGTGACAGCGATGGTGACGGGGATGACCAGTCCGGCGATGAGCGACGAGGTCCAGTCGCGCAGGAAGAAAAAGAGGATGACGCAGGCCAGAACGAGGCCAATGAAGATGGCGTCGCGAACGCTGGAGATGGCGTCGCGGACCAGTTGCGACTGGTCGTAGAAAAGCTCAAGCTTGACGCCCGCGGGAAGCTTTTTACGCAGCTCAGTGATCTGCGCGGCCACGCCTTTGGAAACTGAAACGGTGTTGCTGGTGGGCTGGCGCATGAAGCTGATCAGCACCGCATTTTTGCCATTGGCGGTCACCGTCGTGTAGACAGGCATGATGCTGTCTTCCACCGTTGCCACGTCGGCCACGCGCACTGGCGCACCTGTGGGCGTTGTTTTGACCACAAGCTGGCGGATGCCGTCGATGTCGTGAGCCTGGGCGCCCACAAGCCCGAGGATAAGCTGATGGTTCGCTTCGTACAGGCCGGGAGATTCGACGATGTTGGACGCCTCGATGGCGCTCACAAGGTCGGGAACCGTGACTCCGGCGGCCTGCATGAGAGCGAGGTTCGGAACCACGTGGAACTCCGGCACCTGGCTGCCTTGTACAGTAACCGTGCTGACGCCGGCAACGCGATTCAACGGGGGCTTCAGATCATAGGTGGCAATCTCCCACAGCCGCGTCAGCGGAACCGTGTCGGAGGTAAGACTGTAGCCGAGGATCGGGAAGCTGGCGAAGGTAAGCCGCTTGGTGGTGATGCTGGCCGTGGAGGGCAGCGACTGGCGCACTGTGGTCAGCGCGCTGTCGACAAGCTGCAACTCGGTGACCATGTCCACGTTCCAGTCGAAGAAGAGGCTGACCTCCGCAGTTCCCCGGCTGGTGGTGGAGCGCACGTTGTCCAGTCCGGGCACAGAGTTGACCGCGTCCTCAATGGGCCGCGTGATGGTCACTTCCATCTGCTCGACGGGCATCACGCCGTTGTCCACGGCGATAATAACGCGCGGAAAATTGGCCTCGGGAAAAACCGAAATCGGAATTTTGAAGGCCAGGTAGATGCCCGCCACCGTGAGAACGGCCGCGAAGAAGAAGATGGTGCGCGTGGAGTGTGCCAGCCAGAACGGCTTACGGCTGCCGGGCGATCGAGCAATTCCAATTGCAGATGTGTCGCTGGAAATCACTTGCCGCCTCCGCCCGCGTCATCATCATCATCTTCTTCTTCGGCTTTTCCGATCTTGACCTTCGTCCCCGCGTCGAGCCCATAGCCGCCGCCGGTGATCACCTGGACTGTGGAATCGATCCCGCCCAGCACCTGCACATCTGTGCCGTCGGTCATGCCGAGGTTGACCTTCATTTTTTGCGCTTGGCTTTTATCGTTGATGACCATCACGAACTTGCTGCCATCGTCGGCGCTCATTACGGCCGAAGCAGGAATTTTCATCGTATCGGTCGCGGTGCGGCCGGGCATGGAGACCTTGACCGGCGTGCCGGCTTTCAGCGTTCCGGATTTGTTGTCTATCTTCAGCCAGACCTCGACCGTGGTGCTGCCCGCGTCGAGCGCCGGACTGATCATCGAGATCTTCGCCGGAATCGCGCTGCTGACTCCCGGCGCCTGAATCTCCGCGTCCGCACCGAGTTTGAGGGTCTGTGCCTGCGCCTGCGCAATGTGGGTCTTGGCGAGCAGCGTCGCGGTTTCCATCACCGTGATCAGTGGCGTACCCGCGGCCGCGGTCTCGCCGGCGAAGACTGGGCGATCCGTAACGAACCCGTCGATTGGACTCCGAATCTCGGAATAGCTCACCTGGGCCTGCGCGCCCTTGAGTTTGCCTTCCGCAGAGGTCAAATCTCCTTTTGCTAGCTTGAGCGCGGCTTCGCGGGTGACGTTGCGCATTGAGTCAAGATGCTTCTGGGCGGCGTCGAAGGCGGCCTGCGCCTGCACCAGTGCTGCCTGCGCCGTGTCCAGATCGCGCCCTGGAATGGCGCCCTCCGCGAACAGTTTCTTGCGGGCGTTCACGATGCTCTGGTTGAGATCGAGGTTGGCTTTGGCCTGCGCAAAATCGGATTCCGCTTTGAGCGCATCCTCGGGGACCTGTGCCTTTGTGGCCGTGGCGTAGGACGCCTGCGCGGATTCATACGCGCCCTGGTTGTCCATCGCGGCTGCCGCCAAATCGCTGTTCTCCAGCACGGCCAGCAGCTCGCCCGCATGAACGCGCTGCCCGCGCTCCACGTAGAACTTCTTGACCGGCGCGGTAATCTTGGGCTGAATGGCCGCCTGCGCAACAGGCGCAAGGAAGGCGTCGGCCGTGATGCGCTCGGTGATCGATCCCTGCTCAGGCGGCTCGGCCTGCACCGTGACCTCGGCCACCGGCTCAACTGCCTTCTTGCAACCAAGCAAAAAGACAAGCGGAAACGTCAGTGTGGCGGCAGCCAACACAATTATCCGCGCCCCTAACCGCCGCGCTCGCCAAGTCATACTCGACTCCCTCATCTCTCTCATCCTGCTGTTCCTTGTTCCCTTGTTCCCTGTCCTCTGGTCTCTGTTTACTTTGTTCCGGTCAGCGTTTCCAGTCCAGCCAATGCGGATTCATAGCGCACCCGCCCGTCTGCGCGTGCATTCTCGGCGGTTACATGAGCGGTCTGTGCGTCCACGACTTCCAGCACAGTCGCCTCGCCGCCCTGGTAGGCCAGTTTCACAAGGCGCAGGCTTTCTGCCGCGGTTGAGACGCTCAAATCCAGCGACGCCAACTGGTCCCGCGCCGCCACAGCCTCGGAATAGGTTTCGTCGAGCTGCGCAATCAGCCGGCGTTGCGCGGCGGTAAGCGCCACCTGCGCTGCGTTCCGCAAAATCTTGCTTTGCCTCACTTTGTTCTCGCTCCCCAGCCAGTCCCAGATGGGAATGTTCAGCGAGACACTGGCCGAATAGCCCAGGTTGGCTATATGATCCGGCCCGTTCACTGCAAACTGAGGTGCATCGATGCCGTAGGTGTAGTTAACTCCCAAGTCGGGCAGCAACCCGCCCCACGATGAAAAGACGCCCGCATTCGCCGACCTGAGCGCGGCTAGAGCGCTCCTCAATTCAGGATTGCTTTTGGCCGCAGCTGCCTGCACGTCCTCGCGCGAGGCCAGCGCAGGCTCCGCTTCGGGAGCGCTGAGCGTGCAGGGAGTGCGCGGGTCGGCAAACAACAGAACCCCAAGCTCCAGATGCGCCTTTTCAGCCTCGACCTTGGCATCGGAAAGCGCACGCGCGGTCTGCTGCTCCTCAAGCTGGGCCTTCACTAGATCAGCATGCGCGGACTCGCGAGCCTCTTCGCGCTCGGTCGTAAGCCGGACGAAATCGGACGCCTCCTGATGGGCGCGCTCGGCCACAGCGAGCTTTCGATCTGCAGCCAAAGAAGTGTAGAAGAGCCCCGTTACCGCGACAACCAGGCCGCGGCGGGCGATCTCGGCCTCCGCGCGCGCCTTGGCCGCCTCTGCCTCGGCGCGACGGTACGCCGCCACACCGCTCAGCCCAATGATTTCATTGATGGAAGCCTGGCTGACGTACTCGTGCACGCCGTTGTTGGCGATAAAGCGTGGGGATTCCGGCGTGGTTGCGCCCGGCGGCTCGCCAATCACCGGGCCGCTGCCCTGCGTGTAGATCGCCGCATTGTTGTAGACCACGCTGGGCAGAAGCGAGCCCAGCGCAATCGAGCGATCCAGCCCCGCCACTCGGCTCGCCGCAGTCGATGCCGCATAAACTGCGTCGCTGGCCTGGGCCAGGCGAATGGCCTCGTCCAGCGTTATGACAACGGGCTTGCTCGCTTCCGCAGCAGAGGCATCGCCGCTGCTGCGCGCCTGCCCCCAAGCGCGAGGCTGCCAGCCTAAGACCAGAACAGCCATCAGCACGGCCAGGCTGCGATAAAACGAAACATTCTGCATGATCACATCCAGCAGGATAACGAACCAGCATGAATTTCACCTTAAGAGTGAAATGAGTGCTGTAATCTCATGATATTTCCGCAATGACTCGATCAGCGAATTAAAAGTTCAACGCCCGATCACCATCACGGTAAGGCTGTTCGGCACGTAATTGGGGCGTTGGCCTGGAGCCGGGGTCCCAACGATCTCAGCGCTGTCGGTATAAATGCGATCGGTCGCCGCATCGTAGGTCATGGTGCGGGCGCCCTTCATCGTGGGCAGCTTCTCAACAGTTGTGTAGCCGTTGCCGCTCGAGCCAACCACATTCAGGAATCCGTCGCCGGTTGATGCGAAGCCGAGCTTGTACTTGGCGCTGTATCCGCCCGAGTCGGGGCCATCGCCGATGGCTGCGCTGCCCAGAACCTTACCGCTCTCGGAATCGACAATCTCCATCTTGCCGCCCTCGCAGGCCTGGAAGAGGCGGTGCCCGGCGACATCGACACCAAGACCGGACGCATCCGAACAGCCGGTGGGCCATGTGGCAGTAATCGTCCTAGTCTTCGCATCGATGCGGATCAGCTTGCCTTCCACATTGCCAAAGACGTTGCCTTTGCCGTCCACCTCGGGAGATTCGCCACCGCCGCCCAGCTTGATCGCCGCTACAACCTTCTTCGCGACAGGATCAATCACGCTGGCTGTGCCGCGGCCGTTGAATGTCCACACCGTTTGAGTGACAGGCTCAAAGATGATGCCGTCGGGACCGCCGCCGACAGGTATGGTCGCCACCGTAGCCAGGCTGTGACGGTCGAAAATGACTACGTTCATCCCATTGCCGTTGGAGATGTAGCCGAACTTGCCGGCCGTGTCGAACGCGACGCCATGGCAACCTTCCAGGTTTTTGATGGCTCCGACGAGTTTGCCGGTAGAAGTATTGACCACCTGCACCTCGTTGTCATGCGCTATGAAAAGGTTGTGAGTTAGCGAGTCAACGATCAGGTAGTCCCAACCCTTGCCCTCTCCACCAATCTTCCAGCGGTTGAGAATGCGGTAGGGTTGCTGAGCGAGAATCTCAGCGGGCAAAGCTGCCACAAATGCCGCAAGCGCGGCGCAGTAGAGCAGTTTAGACATGGCATGAAATGCACGTAAAGGCATTGGATACTCCGATGCGAAATGATATGCGGTTGTTACCAATTATGACGGTTCAGGCGGGAGCCGGGTTTACAGAAAACAACAAAGATAGTTTTTTAGCTCTTAAGACAAAATTAAGAAAACGTATAAGAACGGTCGATCGCTGCTCCAATCTTGATCGTGTTGAATGCAGTTACGTCGCTTGACTCCTATGTAAGCTCGCGATAGATATATTCAGAAGCGGCAAGATAGCCCCTTGCCGCTTTAATCCGCGCGAAGCATTGCGTCTTCCTCTGCCTCTTCGTCGATCCTGTCTCCTTCTCCTGGGGCAAGAAAGAGATTCTTTTCGAGGCCATGCTGGCGCGTGTAGAGATCGTAATAGCGCCCGCCATGAGCAAGGAGATCCTCGTGGTTTCCGCGTTCCACGATGCGCCCTTCCTCGACAACCAGAATCTGATCGGCACGCCTGATCGTCGACAGCCGGTGTGCGATCACAAAAGTCGTCCGTCCCTGCATCAGCTTGGAAAGCCCTGCCTGAATCATGGCTTCGGATTCGGAATCGAGAGAGCTTGTGGCTTCATCGAGGATAAGTATGCGCGGCTGGGCGAGAAGTGCCCGCGCAATGGAGAGTCGCTGACGTTGTCCGCCGGAAAGCTTGACGCCGCGCTCACCAACGACCGTGTCGTAGCCTTCGGGGAAGCGCCCGGCGAACTCGTCGACTCGCGCCGTGCGGCACGCATGAAGGAACTCATCCTCAGTCGCTTCAGGACGCGAGAACAGAATGTTTTCACGAATGGTGCCGTCAAAGAGGAAGGATTCCTGCAAAACCACGCCCAGCTGCGAGCGGAAGGTATCGAGATCTGCATGCGACAGATCGTGCCCATCGACCAGCACGCTTCCGGAGATCGGCGTGTGGAAGGCGCAAACCAGGCTGATGATGGTGGACTTGCCCGATCCCGAGGAGCCCACCAGCGCTGTAACCGTTCCAGGCTCGGCGTCGAAGCTGATGCCGTGAAGCACGGGCTTGTTTGGATCGTAAGCGAAGCGCACGTCTTTGAATTGCACCGCGCCCTGAATAGGCGGGATTGTCACAGTGCGGCCCGGCATCTGGTTCTCTTCCGTTTCTGCCAGGATTTCGTTTGTGCGGTCCAGCCCCGCCAGCGCCTCCATCATTTGCGTGCCGATGTTTGTCATCTGGAAGACCGGAGAGATCATGAACGCCAGAAACATGTTGTAGCTGAAATAGTCACCGACGGTCCAGCTGTGGGTGAGAACATTGTGCCCGCCCAGCCACATGACCAGAGCACTGACAAGTCCCAGCACGCTGGTGGAAGCCGTGCTCAGCACGCTGTTCATGGTGAGCGACTTCATGATATTAGCCAACATGCGGTCAATCCCTTGTGAAAAGGTCTGGGCCTCGCGCTCCTCGGCATGATAGCCCTTCACCACGCGCACCCCGCCCAGCGACTCGGTCAACCGGCCCGTGACTTCCGCATTGATCCTGCCCCGCTCGCGGAAGATGGGACGGATTTTGCGCATGGCGCGCTGGATGCTAAGGACAAAGATACCCAGAACGGAGAATACGATCAGAGTCACGCTCACGCTGCGGCTCAACAGATAACCAAAAGCCAGCAGTGCCGTCAGTATGCCGCCGAGAAATTCCACCACGCCCGTGCCGACCAGGTTGCGCACTCCTTCCACGTCGCTCATGATCCGCGCCACGAGCACGCCCGTGCGGTTCTCGTCGTAGTAGGAAACCGGAAGCAGGCCCACATGCCGCTGCACCTTGCGGCGCATCTCTGCAATCAGACGCTGCCCGGCTTTAGAGAGCAGCTGGTTGAGGCAGAACGAAGAAACCGCCTGCACAATCATGGCCGCAAATACAACCGCAACAATTCGCGGCAGCAACTCCGGATGGGAACGCACCGGAGACAGCACCTTATCGAGCAGCGACTTGCTGATGTAAGGCACCACCATGCCGGCAACGCGGTTAATGCCCATCAGGCACATGGCGAGCAACAACAGCCATTTGCGCGGCGCCACCAACCCCCACAACTGCCGCCAAACCTTGTTCAATTGAAGCTTGGGCTTGGGGAGTTCAACTCCGCCGCGCCCGCCCTTCCCGGCCCCGCCTTTGTCGCCGGTGTGAATTCCGACTCCTGATCCTAAACTACGCATACGCTGTACACCTCATAGAGTGCGCGCGCTAACTATTCGCGGCGCATAAAAGCTTCGCTCGCCTTCGCAAGCTGGGGAACCCGGCATTGGGTTTACCGGTCGTGAGTTCTTTCAGGTCTGTGCCATCGCGCCGAACGAGCATGATCTTGGCGGTAGCTGTGTCGCGGCCCTTCAGATAGCCCCCGTAGGGGCGCAAGCTTCAGGCCAGGCCAGGTCCCGAGGTCCGCTCCGAGATGATCTGCGAAGTCGCGTGCGGAGAGCCCATGGCCACACAGGCCGTCCAACGACCTTCAACTGGCATCTCGTAGTAAAGGATCTGAGCCGTCGGAATGAACGATATAGATCAACAACTCCTGGAGGTGATCCCAATTGGCATTGTTGTCTGTTCGCGTTGCCGGCCCCGCGCTCGATCTAGAGTTCATCGATAGCCTTGGCAGCGCCATCGATCGCCTCAGCCATCTTGCGAATCTGTTCTTCGGTCGCATTACCGCGCGAAACCCGCGCCGCCACTGCTCCGCGCAGGTTGGCAAAGGCCCGCATCAACTCCGGCGAGCGGCCGCGCGCAAAGCTTCGGCCGGCCTCTTCCAGTTGAGCGAAGATCGCCTCTACCCTTGCCTTGTTGCTTTCCAGGAACTTGCTGCCTTCTGGTGTGATCGAGTACATCTTCCGGTTCTCCTGCATGCTGGCCTCGATCAGCCCTTCATCTTCCAGCATGTTCAGCGTCGGATAAATCGCTCCGGCGCTGGGGGTATAGCCACCCGCAAGCCTCTCTTCCATTCTCTTGATCAACTGATAGCCATGGGCCGGTTCTTCACTGAGCAGCTTCAAAACGGCCAGCTTTACGCCGCCTGCGCCAAACATCCGGCGCCCGCCCCCGCCAAAGCCGCGCCCGTAGCCGCGCTCTTCCATGTCGCCCCGTCGAGGGCCTCCCATTCCGTGGCCGCCGCCGAAACCCACGTTTCCGCCGCATCCGCCGCCATGGTGCTCGCCTCTGATTTCGCCTCGGGCGCCAGGGCCTCGCTGCCCTCCGCGAAATTCCCGCGCCTCGCCTCTGCGGGCCCGGCCTCCCTGCATTCCCGGCGCGCCGGGATCAAGCCCAATTCCTTCTCCGCGTCCGCGACGTGAGCCGCGCTCTTCTCCTTGGCCTCCCTCGTGCTGTTCAGGTCTTTGTCCGTGCATTCTGTCATTTCTCATTTTCCATTTTTCTCCTGGAATAGATATATCATACGATATATCGTAACGCAAGCGAATTCACGAGAAAGAAATGCCCGGCACGCGGATTTTTTGGGTGTCATCTTCTTCTCAAGGATCGTATGAGAGGGTTCCGCGATTCCGCGCATTCGACCTTTACTTACACATAATTAAATACTTATCTTATTATTCCGGCAGCATTTTTGCGCCAGACTGGAGAAAGCAGCGCCGCCCTGCGCAGCCTTAATGAGGGGCGTTCGCGACTCCGGCGGCGGACGCCTTTGACGACCACTTCGCCGCCTCAGCCGTGCTTTTCTGCACCCCCAGACCCCTCATGTACATGTCAGCCAAGTCGGTCATCGCGGGTATATATCCCTGTTCGGCTGCCTCTTTGGTCAATTCAAAAGCCTTTCCCGGCTCCGTTTTCACTATGCTTCCTTCCCGGTATGCCTTACCGAGTTCTGCCAGCGCGGGCGCATAGCCCGTCTGCGCGGCTTCCTTCAGAGAATTCGCTTCGACTTTTTCATTGCCTGCCTTATGGGCATTCCTCGCGTCTTGAAGGAATTGTTAACCCGTCAATGCAGCCTGCTGAGCCGGCTCGTAGCGCTCGGCTCGCCATGCAAATCATTGCGCGAAAGCAAGCCGCTGCCTGCGAGGGAAGCGTAACGCTGCTTTGCGATTCTCCCTCAACGACTGCGCTCCCCGTCAAAGCCGCCTAAGTTCCGCCAAGTGCGGAATTCCTTGAAAGAAGATCGCATACACATTAGTCTGGCACATGAGCCAGTAAAATGAGACAGCGGCAACCGCTCTGTTGAAGCGGGCGCCACGTCG
>Ga0335071_10003750_pt1 | contig 15956 bp, 12 predicted proteins | sample Lox_Sample_15_FD_206724 | JGI IMG/M metagenome (GOLD analysis project Ga0335071, IMG submission 206724) | Soil microbial communities from Loxahatchee National Wildlife Refuge, Florida, United States - Lox_Sample_1.5 | ecosystem: Environmental > Terrestrial > Soil > Wetlands | place: USA... | reverse complement strand
TGATCTGTTCGCAAACAACTCGACAGTCAGTGTTCCATTCGCAGAAGTATGTGACCGCTGGGAAAACGGCTTACAGACGACAGCGTCAAACCACGATTGTTCGCCGGTGACTTTCAGGAAGCAAACCAACACCAGTATTAACCATGGGCCGCGGCGCGTTTGGGTCGATACTGAAAAAGGCATTGCCATCGCATTTATGGCATTTGGCGGCGGAGCGTCCGCAAATGAGGAAAACCCCACAGGGAGAGGTCTTGTCGATTGCCACATGTTCAGGATGAGAGACGGCAAAGTGGATCTGATACTGGCAATCGTCGGACCTAGTGCGGTATCAATGGGCTGGCCTCTTGAACCGATCGAATAACGTGTGAACTGCCGGGAACCAGAGTGACGCAGCATAAAAATCAGAGTAGGGGCTCTGCCTCGACTGGACGGATTCGGTGTTCTCTTCGGTAAGGTGTACATGCCGGGATTTTACCGGATTTCTCTCATCTTCTTTGATCCGGTTTTTCGGGATAAAGAACGAGAATAGAATTCGCGGAGATTAAGAATGGGGTAAATTGACTTCCCAGAAGCCGAGTTCCTGGGAGTCAGGGAGATTTCACGGTTCGAGCGTGGTATTTTGGAGATACATGAAGGGTATCCAGATTGCGACTATTCCCCGGCTGGGGAAACGCCATTACCGAAACTTCGCCAGGTAAACCGCAATCACGCTGATTACAGACACCGGAAGCAGGAAATATCCGGCGCCGGTCCAACCGATCGACTCGGCAAGTCTGCCAAACATGATTGGGCCGATGAACATTCCCAGATTTTGCCCCAATGCCAGCACGGCCATTCCCAATCCGGCCAGCTGACGCGATACCATGATCTCCGGCACTGCGGCAAATGTCGCAGGGACGATGGTCCCCGCGACGACACCCAACCCGATGGTCAGCACTGGAATCATCCATCCGCTCGCCACAAATGGGAACAGGCAGATCACAGACAGAACGACCGAAGAGACGATGATCATCTGTCTGCGTATTCCTAGTCGATCCGAGAGATAACCGCCAAGAGGCTGCGAGAAAACCGCCGCGATCGTGCTCAAGCTGAATGTAAAAGACGCAGCGGGCAAACTATAATTGCGGACAGTATTCAAAAATGTCGGATAATACGTGCCCAAGGCCAGGCAGATCAGGTTGAAGCATAAAAATTGCACGGTGATCAGCCAGAGGCCGGCGTTTGCCAGCGCCTTCCCGAAGCCGGGCGACTCTTCCTGCCCGGTTTTCACCTCGCTGGATAGAGGATTCCTGCCGATCTCTTCCGGTTTTGGCATTCTAAAGAATCCCCCAAATATAACAAATGCCGCCAGGGAAGAAGCCGCTCCCGCCCTCCACGCAAATTGCCAGCCGCCCAGTTCTGCCAACCAAGGCGCCAGATTAAACATGATGATGTTCCCGACGGGCATGCACGTGGTCCATAATCCCAGTGGAGTGCCGCGCATTTCTGCCGGGAACCAGATGGAAATCGCTGCCGGTGCTACGATCGTGATCAACCCGATTCCAGCCCCTTCGATAAAACGGGTGACAAGCATTGCAGTCGCCGTGCTGCAAAACATCCCGAGGCCCGACCCGACACACACGGCACCGACGGCGATCAGGCCGGTTGTTTTGAGGCCGAGTCGCTGCATAATGAAGCCGGCAGGGAGAGCCAGTAGAATGCCCGTGAAGGAAAATATCGACATCAACATGCCGGCATTGCTCAAGCTCAGATGGAACGCCCGGATCAACACCGGCAGCACCGGAGGCACTTTAAACTGATTGACCGCCGATGCCACGCTGGCGATGTAAAGAACTGCCAGGATTACCCATGCATAAGCAGATGGTTTTTCAACTGATCTTGAAATAGGTAAAACCTGTGCACCCGCCATGGTTCTCCTTCAGCCACTTTCCCGGAATGCTGCATCCTGGGTCAACACCTTAGAGAAGGCAGTCACAAAATTCACCGCATTGTAACGAAATCGCAGCTTATTCCATAGTACAGATTCAGGAATGATCAACACCCGCCTGAGGATTTCCAGCGGCAGCCGCTTTGCTTATTGAGCGATGAATACAACAGGGCGGACCAGCATTCCATCCCCGCCTTTGATGTTTAAAGGCGCTCCGACAAAAAACATCTGCTTCCTTGCGAGCAGCTGATCGAGGTTGCACAGCTGTTCGTACACGGGAATAGAACGGGAGAGAAAGGCATGATGAATCCACGGCATTTTTGAATCGGGAATATCGTCGACCCCGAACGCATCGGTACCATAGGCGCGGATGGGCAGGTTTGCCAGGAAGTCCGCAGCATCATTCGTTAAAGTCGTTACTTCCGGCATAGCGATCTCCCCAGTGGGGGCTGTATATCCTGTGAAGATGATCACCACATCGCCTGGCTCTGCTTTGCCTTGAAAGACAGAGGTCGGCACCGAGCGGCCACGCGGATATCCCCGAACGTCAAATACTTTCAGCGGGCCATAAAATGCGTCGATGCCATACGAATCGAGACCGCCGCCCGCTCCGACGTGACTCGGTGCATCCACATGAGGTCCTCCATGATTGAATAAAGTGTAGTAGGCATTGGAGCCCGATACTTTTCCCTGCGCAACGGGGAATGCCCATCGGATGACCTCGAATACATTCTGCTTTTTGAGCCCGAACTGCCGAAGCAGCGCTTTCCCCCAGGTTCCCTGTGGAAGATCCTCCGTCACCAGGGCTCCCAAATCGATGACTTCGGATGGCTTTATGATTGAGGGTGAGCCTCCGACGTTCCGGTTGCCGATCCGGTTCAATATTCCCAGCGCGTCGTACTCAATCCAATCTTCTGCGAGCAGGCCATTCTCAAAACGGTAAATGCCCGTCGCCGTAAATTTCACAGATCGATGTTTCGGAGCAATCCCCAGCAGTTCTCCCTTTTGCGTGCCGCGAAGCGTGAACCGGCCGACGACTTTGTCCGCCTCGGCAATGAGGTCTTCGATGACGTGGAGAAGGTCGGGGAAAGCCGAATGGAAAACAACGAGCAGGTCCTTCAGTCCTTTGCGCCCGGTCACATCTTCGAATCCCGGAACATGGCCGACATAATCGACCGCCACCAATTCGTCCACGATATCCAGATTCCTTTTATCGATTTGCTCGTAAAAAAGTCGGACTGCGGCTTTGTTTGTTTCAATCGACATGGCGGATTTCCTGTTTACTTTTTAAGGAAACATGCACCGATGCACGCTCGGCTTACGGCTCATCCCTTTTTCTGCGGCCACTGATATTGCTTGCTCCATTCCTGGAAAGCGCGGACCTTTTCCACATTTTTGTCAAGCCAATCGCGGACCTCTTCATCCTTGCCGCCGGAGTGGATCACATAAACGAAAGCCTCCACGTAGCCCTGCTTCTGCATTTCCAGGAAGTACGGGACATAATATTCGCCGGTAAACTTCAGTTTGCTTTGTTCCTTTCCGACCATTTCAAGCAGGATCTGAAAGAAGCTTCTGAATTGTTCGACTTCCTTCTCGATCGCACTCTTGTTCGAATTTTTCTCGAGAAACCGTCCGGCCGAAACCAGTGAAAGAGCCATTTGCAGCGAATCGAAATCCCCTTCGTCCTTCTTGCTGTCGGGATTCAGAGTGATGCTGATGTTTTTTTCGTCTTTGGCAACCACGCCTCCGTTGATCGCCTTCTGCAGGCGTGCCAGGGCATTGGCCGACCGTCTGGATCGCGGTTCCAGGATCAGGAATCTGGACAGGGCAAAAATCGACGGAATCCTGTAGCCATTTTCCTCGAATGAAAAGCCTAGCAACAGATTGCTTGACGAATGAGTAGGATTTAAATAGAGCTCTTCTTTAAGGTGGGAAATGGCCAAGTCCTGCATCTGATGGTGCGAATAGGTGAGTGCGAGATTGTAGTGGAATAAATGCTGTTGAGGATCTTGTTTGATCGAATCCTTATAAATGTCGACGGCCTTTTCCCAATCGCCCAAATCATCCAGGCAGTTGGCTATTTGCATATAAAACGCGGGCAACAAATTGGAGTTATATTCAATTCCCTTTTCGGATATTTCCATCGCCTTCTTGTAGTCTTTTTTGGCGAAATAGGAAAAGCTCATCTCGTAAATTGCAGAGATATTGTCGGGATTCGCCGCCAGGACACTTTCATATTTCCCGATCGCGCCGTCATAGTCCCCTTCGTCATGCAGTTTGATCCCTTCATTGATGATGGCTCTTTGTTCGGGTGTCGATTCGGAAGGAGTTCGCGTGGGTTTCTTGAATCCCTCCGCCATAGCGCTGAGACAGAGGAAAAAGAAAATAGCGGCAAAGAGCAAAGCACATTTTCTCATGGCGGCCTCTCCTTTAGAATAAAACGGCTTGCCTCGTTCCGATAAAACCTGTTGCGAGTCCGAGAGAACCTGTCGCGGCCTCCCGATATCCGGTTGTCTTCGGGGTTGAGAGTCCATGCTACTGCGACCGTCGGAATTTAAAAAGCCGAAAACCATGAAAAAAATGAGACAATGCCTCCGGCACGACCATCCGGCAAGAGGTGTCGCATGAAAAAACACATTCCTATTTGCATCCTGTTCTTTGTGGCGCTGCTTTGCAGCACGGCTGCCGGAGAAACGCTGCGTTTACGCACCATACCGAACGAGGTCATTCAGGCGCGGCTCGGAAGATTCGCGGGCAAAAACGAACAGCGCAGAGAAACACTCAAAAATATGTTTCAGGAGGCCGGCTGCAAAGACCGGTACCTGAGCGATCAGCCTGTAACGGGGTCCAAATTGCCCAACCTCATCTGCATCCTACCCGGGAGTTCCGGGGAAACCATCATCGTCGGAGCTCACTTTGATCGCGTGGACATAGGAGACGGCGTAGTCGACAACTGGAGCGGCGCGGCGCTTCTGCCCTCGCTTTACGAGGCTCTCAGCGCCGAGTCCCGAACGCACACTTTCGTGTTTATCGCCTTCACCGATGAAGAGCGTGGACTGGTGGGATCTCGCTTTTATGCCAAGCGACTGACAAAAGAAGAAGTCGCGAAAACGGAGGCGATGGTAAACATGGACACGCTCGGTCTGGGACCGACAAAGGTCTGGGCCAGCGCTGCGGACAAAAACCTGCTTCGTGCGCTCATTTATATGGCCGACACAACGAAGACATCGCTGACAGGCGTTGATGTGGAAGCGGTTGGGACATCCGACGCCGCATCCTTTGCCGAGCGCAAGATCCCCAACATCACCATCCACTCCTTTACCCAGAAAGCCTTGGAGGAGCACATCCTCCACAGTTCCAAAGATAACCTGTCGCAAATCCGGCTGGATGATTACTGCCAGACGTATTTCCTGGTAGCGGCGTACCTCAGCTTTTTGGACGTCTATTTGCATCCAAAAACCGGAGCGGGCTCAAAGTGAATCCGGAAAACCGGCCGTGATTTCAACCCATAGGAATTTGGATGATGGTCCCATGGTCCTCACAGGAGCCGCATAGGAATTCGCATTCTTGCCTTTACAGCTTCCTTACAAAATCGCGCGCGATCGCCCTGACATTCGCAGCACCCGCCAATTGCATGACCATCTGCAATTCGGTTTTAAGCCGGGCATAGACCGACTGCACGCCCTGGGCGCCGCCGAGGGCCATTCCATATAGCACGGGGCGGCCGATGGCCGTAAGGTCGGCGCCAAGCGCAAGCGCGCGAAAAACGTCTTGCCCGCGGCGAACGCCGCCGTCCATGACGATCAGCGCCTTTCCTTCCACGGCCTGCACGATCGGCGGAAGCGCCTCGATCGCGGCGGCCGTATGATCGATGGCCCTGCCGCCGTGGTTGGACACCCAGACACCCGCGCACCCGCGTTTCACCGACTCCAATGCCAGAGCGGGTGTCAATACGCCTTTGACGATCACAGGCAACCCGGTTACCTTCTGGCAAAAGGCAACGTCATCCCAGTTCAGGTCGACCTTGAGATCGCCGGCCGTGCGTGTATCGATGCCCGGAGTCTTGACACCGTTGCCCGAGCCCAGATTCGGCGACTGAATGCCCAGACGGGTGATTCTCTCGCGGTTGCTGAAGGTCGTTCCATCCACGGTGACAACAATCGCGGCGTAGCCGGACGCTTTTGCGCGCTGCAGAAGCTCCCGGGCATACTCCCGGTTTGCCGGGTAATAGATCTGAAACCACTTCGGTCCGTCGCCGGCTGCGGCAATCTCTTCCAGGCCCAAATTCGAAACCGAGCTGTCGACAAATAGCGTTCCCGCGGCACCCGTGCCTTTTACGTTCGGGCTTTCCTTTTTCGCGTGCGCCATCCCCTGCCCGCCCATGGGAGCCGTAATGACAGGCAGCGACAACCTGGATCCAAGGACGGTTGTGGTCAGATCCGGCGTCTTGACTCCGGCAAGAAAATGCGGCTCGATCACCCAGCGGTCGAAGGCCGATTCATTCTCGCGCATGGTCCACTCGTCTCCAGAGCCGCCACTGATGTAGGCATAGCTGTAAGGCGGCAGGATCTTCTTTGCCTCAAACTCGAGGTCGCGAAGATTGATGACGTTGATCCTTCTTTCATTCGTCAGCGCCGCATAGGCGGAAACCTCCGAAGAACCCGACCCGGGCTGCGGGGCGGACTCAATGCCGGGAAGCGCCGGTTTCGGCTCGTTCTGAGGCAATGCGGGCGACGCGGCAGCCAGCGCTGCAGCCACACCCGCACTCGATATCAGCAAATCACGCCTTTTAATGTCCATCGCATCGGCTCCTTTGGAAATGCCGCAAAAACTAAATTTTCCAGGCCTGACCCCGGCTTTTACCCATCAGAATGGATAATGCCAAACTCTATACGATTTTGGGAAAAGCCGGCCGGTGCAGGCAGCATATCGCTCGTACTCCTCTCCGAAGACTTCCATCATCATGGCTTCCTCTTTCCGGACGAGAATGGAAAATGTGATAAACATAAACACGGGCAAAGGAAGTATGATCCAGGAGTTGCAGAGCAAAGATATCCCGACAGCTCCCAGCAAGACGCCGCCTGCATAAATCGGGTGACGTACAAAGCGGTATGGTCCCATCGTGCAGAGCTGGTCATGGCGCCACCATCGGCTGATCGTCCGGATGGACCAGGCATGCCAGAGGATCCACAGGATGATGAGTGTGATGCCCATGATTTGCAGCGCCCCCGGCTTGGGAAGTATTTCTACATGGTGCAGGGTCCTGTCCAGAAACCAGAGGAGACCGAACAGAACCATGCCAATACAAAGTCCCAGAGGTCCAACGCCAAACAGTTTTTGATATCTGCTGATATTCATTTTTTTGTCCTGTACGCCAATTCTAAACCCGCGCGGCCAAACAATTCGATAATATTTATCGGTCTCGAGGGGCCGAACTCCGGCGATTTGCGAAACGCACCCCCCATTCCCTGCTCCCAATTGAGGGCAGAATGACTGTACAATGGGTATGCCGGCTGAGAATCGCTGGTGCCGGCAACAGGAGCCTATGCGAGTTCATGTGCTGCAGCATTTGCCGTTTGAGGATCTTGGAAACATCGCTTTGAATCTGCAGGATCGTGGCGCGCAGGTGAGCCACACACACTTTTTTGAAAATGGGCAATTGCCTTCGCTCGACGGCATCGACATGATCATCGCCATGGGCGGATCGATGAGTATAAACGACGAACGGGAGTTCCCCTGGCTCAAACCCGAAAAACAGTTCATCCGTGACGCAATCCGCCGCAACATATCCGTCTTGGGAGTGTGCCTGGGGGCGCAGCTGATCGCCGGCGCGCTCGGAGCCCGCGTGTATCCAAATCCCCACAAAGAAATCGGCTGGTTTCCCATCCGGGGCATTCCGGTCCCTGAAGGTTTTTTTTCGTTTCCATCCGAATGTCCGGTGTTTCACTGGCATGGCGAAACATTTGACTTGCCGGACGGGGCCGTCCGACTTGCCGAAAGCGATGGCTGCCGGAATCAGGCGTTTCAGATTAAAGGAAATGTCATCGGGATTCAGTTCCACCTCGAAACCACATATGCGAATGCATCGGCGTTGGTACAAAACTTCAGAGACGAGCTTCTTCCGCTCCCTTATGTACAGAGAGAATCGGATATTCTCGGGGCTTCTCCTGCCCTCTATCAAAACATCCACTCTGTCATGAACGACTTGCTGTCACACCTGGCGAACTACACTCCCGGGAAGGCACGGATATGAAATCTGCCAATCGCACAAGACACGTGTTTGTCATCAGCCGGAATGCGGATCTGGTCGACCTCGTGCGCAAGGCTGCGGATGAAACCATTGTTGTGGATTCCGCCGCCAGTGAGGCCGAGGGGCGCCGGAAGCTGGGGGATATCCGGCCGGACATTATACTCATCGGCAACCTGGACTCGAAGGAATCGGCCTGGAGATTCTATTGGGATTTGCGCGAAGGATGGATTTCGCACCACGCATCGCTGCTCATCATCGAGAGCGACGAATCGAATAAAACGTTTCGGATTTTGGGTGAAGAAAATCTGACCATGAGCATCGGAGGGCATGATTTCCGGTCAAGCCCGCCGGCGCCGTTCCTGCCGGCCGAGCGTTTGATTCCCTTGCTGGGCGAAACGATCGCGAGAAATCTGAAAGCCCGCGAAAACCGTTTCAAGAACGCGATGCTGGATCCGGATAAATTCTGTCTCGTGTGGGAGCAGATTCCGGGTCCAGGCGCCTTCGAAATGCGCCAGGAAACCGTTCTTGAAAATGCGCGACGGGCAGCCCGCAGCGGCAAAGTGTGCGCGATCAGCATCACCGATAACCCCGGCGGCAACCCGGCGATTGCCACCGACGTCCTGTGCGCGGAAATCCTCAAGGCGTGCATCGAGCCGTTGGTGCACATCGCCATGCGCGACAAAAGCCGAAACCAGGCTGAAAGCCTGCTGTTTCAGCTGACCGCCCTCGAGATTCACAATGTCCTGATGCTGACCGGCGACTACCCGTCTAATCTCGGATTTAAGGGAAAGTCGAAACCCGTGTTCGACCTCGATTCGGTCAACGGGCTCAGGCTGGTCGAGGAAATGAATCGCGGCATGGAGCGCGAAATCATGCGCAAGACCGTTCGCCTCGCGGCCGGCAGTTTCTTCGCAGGCGTCGCCTTCTCGCCTTTCAAACAGATGGAAGCGGAGGTGATGGGGCAATATTTCAAGATGCAGAAGAAAATGGAGGCGGGCGCCGACTTCGCCATCACCCAGGTCGGGTACGACGCGCGCAAATTGCACGAATTCCTCGCGTGGCTGAAAGCCAGGGATTACCGGATCCCCGCCCTGGCCGGCATTTATGTCCTGTCCTATCCGGTCGGCAGGACCATGCACGAAAACAACATTCCCGGATGCGTGGTGACCGACAAACTGTTGCATCAGCTGGCCGCCGAAGCCGAGAACAGGGACAAAGGCAAGCAGGCGCGGCTGGACAGGGCGGCGAAAATGTTCGCGATTGCAAAAGGCATGGGATACAAAGGCGCATACATCAGCGGGCAGAATTTGCCTTTCGAAAGTGTGGAATACATCGTGGAACGCGGGAATGAACTGGCAGGCTCATGGATGGATCTGCTGCCGGAGTTCGAGTACCCGCAGGAGAACGGGTTTTATTATTTCGAACGGGACGGGGCGACGGGCCTGAATACGGACAAGCCCGCCGTCAGGGCACAGAAACCGGGCCGGCCTGCGGTCTACCTGCTGTCGCGTGTCTTTCATGCCTCGATTTTCGAGCCGTCCAGCCCGCTGTTCAAACCGATGCAGCGGTTCATGAAATTCGTGGACTCTGCGCGGTGGCGATACAAGGCGCTGCATTTTTTCGAACACTGCAGCAAGAGCACGCTATACAGCTGCAAGGATTGCGGCGATTGCGCTCTGTTCGACGCGGCCTACCTGTGTCCCGTTTCGCAATGTCCTAAAGATCAGCGCAACGCGCCTTGCGGCGGGAGCTATCAGGGGTGGTGCGAGGTGTACCCGGCGGAGAAGTTGTGCATCTGGGTGCGGGCGTATTTGCGGCTGAAGGCGCAACACAGGGAACACGAGATCGGTGAAACCATCGTGCCGCCGTGCGATTGGGAACTGTGGCAGACTTCGTCGTGGGTCAACTATTTTCTCGGCCGAGACCACAGTTCCAGGCAGCGAGGCATCGCTCCGCCGGAAACCATGAAAGTGCTCGTTCTAAAAAAATAATCCCTACAATCAGCGGCCGGAGCCGACGGTCCAGCCGTTGCCCAGACCATAGGGCAGCGTGACAAAGGGTGCCGCCTCAACGTGGTGGATCAGGCCGCCGCGAATTCCAAACGTTTCCATCGTGACCAGATTCAACATCATGCCCGGAGGTGCGTCCGGCTTGGCATTGCGGCTTGTCCCGTCATGGATGAACAGCGGGAACGTGGCCACCAATCCCTTCTGCTCATCGATGATCAGCGCCCGTCGCGGCCGGATGTGTTTCATGTAGGCGAAGGTCTTGGTATCGATCTGCTGCCTGCAGGTCAGCATGCTGAACCTGAGCATTTCCTTATCCTGCGGTTTGTCCGGCGATGGAAGATATGCACCCGGCATCATGCGGCCACCCGGCGGCGGATTGTTCACGGTCTGGTAGCCGTTTTCGTGGCGTACGCAATCGTCCGCAAATGCGGCGATTTTTCCATTGTCTCCCTCAAGAGCGTCAAAATAGGAATTTGCGGCGCGATACAGGATATCCCGCGAAGTCCGCTCGGCCGGAGGAACGTCGGTGGTCAGGACCGGAAGCGGCGTCGTCAGCAGAGGAATTGCGGCCGCATTGATGTCGCGGTCATACAACTGCTCGATTTCCTCGATCTTGCCGCGGTCTACTTTCAGTCGAATGGCGACCAGCGCATCCCTGCCGCCGACCTTCAGCCGCGCCTGCTGGGCAACCTGCCCCGCAACCGGATCGGCGACATAAATCTTGAAGCTGGTTGGTTCTACTTTGTTTCTCCAGAGCACTCCTTCGCCGACGGTCATTTCCCCGGTGTTTTCCGTCATGCGCACGTTGATGGCCAGGGGCGGCACGGAGCCGGGATCGTGCTTGAACAAAGCGTCCATATAGCCGTCCATAATGCCAACCAGGCACGCCCGGTCACACGCCTTGAGCGCAGCCGGATTCCATTCCGGCTCGCCTGCGAATAGGCCATTCATTATCATGCCGGCCAAAAGCAAGGCCATTGACAGCGCGAGAATCCTGTTCATCATTCGCATTTCACTCCCCCTCTCTAATCCTGCATTTTCGGAACCTGTTTGACTGCCAGCCATTGCAAAAAAAAGGGCACATCCGTTTCGCCGGTTTGAACAGCGTTGCGGATGTGCCGAAAAGTAATCTGCTATTCTGCGACTTTCTCTGCGACCAGGTCGCCGACCTGCGACGTCGAATAGCCCATCCGTCCCGCCGCGAGCGATTTGAGCTTCTTGCCCGTGACAAACTTGACGGCTTCCTCGATCTTGTCGGCCGCCTTCTGTTCGCCGAGGGATTCCAGCAGCATCTGCGCGGCGCAGATGGCCGCCAGCGGATTGATGACGCCCATGCCGGTATACTTGGGAGCGCTGCCTCCGATCGGCTCAAACATGCTGACCCCTTCCGGGTTGAGGTTCCCGCCGGCCGCGATGCCCATTCCGCCCTGGATCATGGCGCCCAGATCCGTAATGATGTCGCCGAACATATTGCCGGTCACGATCACGTCGAACCACTCGGGGTTCTTGACGAACCACATGCAGGTCGCGTCGACATGAAAGTATTCTCTTTCAATATCGGGGAATTCCTTCTGCCCCATTTCGTGGAAGGCCCGTTCCCAGAGGTCATATACATAGGTTAAAACGTTTGTTTTGCCGACCAGGGCCAGCGTGTTTTTGGGGCCCTTGCCGCGGGCTTTTTTCCCGTGTTTCCGGGCGTAGTTGAAGGCGTACCGCAAACAACGGTCGACCTGGAACCGGGTGTAGACCGCCGACTGCACAGCCACTTCCTGAGGCGTCCCCTTCATCGTGACACCGCCGGTGCCCGTGTACAGGTCGCCCGAGTTCTCGCGCACGACGGTGAAGTCGATTTGTTCCGGCCCTTTGTCTTTCAGCGGTGTTTCCACGCCGGGAAAGAGCTTGACCGGCCGGAGGTTGATATACTGATCCAGCGCAAAGCGAGCCTTCAGCAGAATACCCTTTTCCAGGATACCCGGCGCGATATCGGGGTGCCCGATGGCGCCCAACAGGATCGCATCAAATTTGCGGAGTTCGTCGATAGCGCTGTCCGGCAGCAACTCTCCCGTTTTTTTGTATCGCTCGCCACCGAAATCGAAATCGGTCAGCTGTGTTTTGAAGCCGAACTTGTCCGCCGCAACCCGGAGGACTTTCACAGCCTCAGCTGTCACTTCTGGTCCGGTTCCATCACCGGGCATAACTGCTATTTTGTACAATGTAAACCCTCCCGTGGAAATCACTCTGTCAGTTGTTGGCTTTTGGCATACCGGCATATTGCCGCTCTGCGGGGTGTGAAATTCCCTCTCGGCATTCGTCGTCCGGAAGTTGCCTCGTTGTTTTCACTCCGCCCTATAACGGCAGCATTCACATCAAACCTGCGGGTATGCTCAATCAGGCGCGAAGAACGAGAAGGAATTTTTATACGGGAAGCCCCCGAGTGCAAGCAAAATCACGTAGTTGGTTTCTGTCTTGAATGAATCTTACGTAAAAGGAATATCGAGTCCCGCGTAATACATTTATGTAGCATATATAATTCCCCACCGATATTCCTGTTTTCCGATAAGCCATTCTTAATCAACCAGATAATACAGCTCCCCGCGGACGCAGCCATACTCTGGCATGGGTTTTGCAGTGTATTCTATCGTGGGAGTGGTGACGCATTCCGGGAGGGTCCCTGTAAAAGCACCACATACGCACGGAAAACAGGCGGGAGGTCGCAATCATGACTAAGAAACTTGAAGTTTTTATCCGGGAAGAGGCGTTGGACGCCGTGAAAGAGGAATTGCAGAAAATCGGCATCGTCGGAATGAACGTCTTTGAAGTTCGCGGCCATGGGCGTCAGGGCGGTATCGAGCTTTCGTGGCGCGGAACGTCATACCACATGGACCTTCTTCCCAAGATGCAGCTCAACATCATTCTCAGCGATCACAACGTGGAGAAAGCCATAGAAACCATTATCCAGACAGCAAGGACGGGAAAGGAAGGCGACGGATTGATATTCGTTTACCCCGTCGAGGACATCATCCGCATTCGAACCGGTGAGCGCGGAAGAGAAGCCTTAATGTACGCGGACGACATTGACGTCCGCCGGGGCGAAAAACCTCCAAAGTAGGCACTGCAACAAAAATCCAGCAAAAACCCGCCTGAATAAGCCCGGCGGCGATGCGCAGATGTCTTGCATCCTCGCCGCCGGCTTTCGTCATCTGAGCACAAAGCAGATACAGCCGTCGAATCAGAACCCCCGATTTTCTCGATTAAGTGAATAAATCCACCTTTTACATTTATGTAGTGATCAGACCGGCATTCCACAATTATGTATATTCGAGTCGAAATTGGCATCGGTGTCGGAAATCGTCTCTGAAGGGGTCCCGCCGAAATAGCCGAACCCCGATAACGATCGTTCGCGATTCTGCAGTCCCATAACGCGCGCGCCCCCGGCTGCTAATAAGGTGGATTTTTTCGGGGGTTTCTGTGATAAGAGAAGACTAAATCTCTGCAGGAGGCAGTATGGGAACCGATCGAAGGTCATTTTTAAAATATGCACTCGCAAGCTGGGCCGCGGTCCGCGGAAGTTCCATGATGGGGGCCGCGCAAACCGTGCCGCCCTATTCTGTCGGAGCCGGGAAACCCGGCAAGGCAGCATACAAAAGAATCGCCACGGAGGAAGCGTGGGGACCGCCGGAAATGTTCAAGATGTATCTGGACCTGATCGAGAATGGGGCGCTGACGGACCCGGGCTTCATGTCGATGTGGGGACGATTCATCCGCAACACGAAGCTGATCGGGCAGCTCACCGACATCGGCGAAATGCGAATCCGGGATATGGACGTCTCCGGGATCGATACGATGGTCCTCTCTTTAACCGCACCCGGCGTGCAGGTCTTCGATGCCGCTACCGCGAACGCACTGGCCATCTCGACCAACGATCAGCTGGCGGAGGCGATCAGGAAACGTCCCGATCGATTCGCCGGCCTGGCTGCCATTGCGCCCCAGGACCCCAAAGCCGCAGCGAAAGAAATGGAAAGAGGCATTAAAAAACTCAAGCTGAACGGCGTCATTATCAATTCGCACACGCAGGGGGAATATCTCGACGATCCAAAGTACTGGGACATATTCGAAGCGGCGCAGGCTCTGGACGCGGCCATTTATCTGCATCCGCAGACGCCGCCGCCCAACATGGTTATGCCCTATCTGGCGCGCGGCTTTGAGAGAGCGATCATGGGTTTCGCCCATGAAACCTCGCTGCACGTTTTGGGCTTGATGACGAGCGGCGTGTTCGACCGTTTTCCCCGGCTCAAAATAGTGATTGGCCACGGTGGAGAGGGTCTGCCGTACATGCTCTATCGCATCGATTACATGTATGAGAATGCCCGCTACTCGTTCATGAAAAAGGTCAAGAAGCTGCCCAGCGATTACATGAAGGAAAACTTCTATATCACGACGAGCGGACTTCCCTGGGCGCCGGCGATCACGATGGCTCAGTCTGTCCTCGGCATCGACCGTGTTCTGTACGCGATGGACTACCCGTATCAGTTCGTTCCGGAAGAAGTCGCCATGACGGACAATTTCCCGATCAGTGCGGCCGACAAAAAGAAGCTGTTCCAGCTGAACGCGGAAAAAATATTTAAGCTGTAACTATGCCGCGCGGATCCAGCGGATGAGCGTGGCGAAATTGGGAGGCTTGCCGTACATCAATAGGCCGATCCGGAAAACCTTTGCCGCTACCCACAGCGCGCAGAATACGGATCCCACGCCGATGGCCGTGGAAAGCCAGACTTGCCAGAGCGGCGGCGGCACGCTGGATGCCATGCGCAGAAGCATGGCGAAAGTATTGACCGGCGGAAGGAAACTCATCGTCACGCTCAAAGTCGAACCGGGATCTGCGGAAATCGGCATCCAGAGAATCCATGGAATAATGAAAAGAATCGTCAGCGGAGCGAGCAACCCCTGCGCTTCCTTCATGTCGTTGACCGCTGCGCCCACCGCCATCATCAGCGATCCCATCACGAGATAGGTGATGACAAAAAAGAGGATCAGGTAGAAAACCAGAGAGACATTGAGCAGTCCGAGAAGCGCAAAAACCGACAGCAATGAGATCCCCATTGCCAGGTAGAGGCACATTCCCAGAAGGCTGGCGGCCATCTGGCCGAGCAGTTTGCCGGCCATCAATTCCAGAGGCGATACCGCGGATAAAAGCACTTCCACCACCCGGCTGGATTTTTCTTCGACCATCGTCGTGAGAAGCTGGCCTCCTCCGCCCATCACTCCTATAAACAGGAGCAATCCGAATGCGACCGGGAAAAGAAAGTTCATGCCTTTAACCGTAATTCGCTGGTTCTCCCGGGTCACGGTGACGGACCGGACGGGTGGAACATTCACCAGCGCATCCACGGTTGCCTGGTCGAGGGAGCGCGCCTTGAGACGGGCGTTGACAATGGCTTCGCGAAAGCCTCGCTGGATTTCACCGTCGACCCGGTCATCGAGCTTGGGCGGGACGAAGAGGTCATAGCTACCGTATGCCAGGCCGCCGCCGGCCGGCATCACCGCATTCGGATGAATGACGGCTAACGCCAGATGAGGCATTTCTTTGGGCTGTGTGTACAGCCAGTCCTTTTCCCGCTCGACATCCGTTTCCGGCGGACGCGGCAGAATGCGAAAATGCGGAACGGATCCGATCATATCCTCCAGACTTCCCGCGGCCTCGCGGCCCCCGAATCGCCGGACTTGCTGCGATGCCTGCAGCAGGGCTTTCTGCGCCTCTTCCTTGCGACGC
>Ga0335071_10003749_pt1 | contig 15957 bp, 15 predicted proteins | sample Lox_Sample_15_FD_206724 | JGI IMG/M metagenome (GOLD analysis project Ga0335071, IMG submission 206724) | Soil microbial communities from Loxahatchee National Wildlife Refuge, Florida, United States - Lox_Sample_1.5 | ecosystem: Environmental > Terrestrial > Soil > Wetlands | place: USA... | reverse complement strand
GGTGGCTTGCGATAGCTACTTCAACACGGTGAGTGTGCCCGAGACTTGGACGGGAACGGCCAATACTTGGGCTACCCTGAGCCAAACGATGTTTGGTAGCAATACCAGCTTCGACGCGGTAAAGGCATACACCGAAGCGGCGTATCTATTCGCAAAGTATGCGACGAATCCGTCGACTGCTGCAGCAGCGAACTTCGCCGTCTGGTCACTGTTTGTGGGTGGGTATACCTCGACCCCGAGTTCGTCGGAACTTGCTGCATTGCAATCAGGTATCACGAGCACGGGTGCGAATGCACTGCTTGCGGATGCGAACTCCTGGTATGCGTCAGCCAGTGCCTCGCAAAAGGCGATGTATCAGCAAAGTCTGCTGATTTTCACGCCGGATGCAAAATGGGGTGCAATGGGTAGCACAGCCGGGCCACAAGAGTACATCACAATGGTCCCGGAACCCGGTAGTCTCCTCTTGTTTGGGATGGGGCTAGTCGCCGGTTTCGGTGCCCTGAAGCGCAGAGCAGGTTTCTGCTAACGCGACTCCATCGGGCAGCGGGCGAACCTGCCGCTGCTCGATTTTCATTTTTTATGGTGCGCACCAAGTCTGCAGCATGACACACGGACGAGTGTCATGTTCACTCTGTCTGGTATGAGAGTTCTTCTCTTCCTGCAAGTTATTTCAGATGGATTCCACTTCTGTGGCGGTTACTCCTGCCGATTACCTGTCCTCAACGTTCGAGACGAATGAAGATCCATAGAATGTTGAACTTATAAATGGCGTCTCGGCAATAATCTCTGGTATGGCAAGTGCAAATTTCCCGAGTGCAGTATCGGGAGAACCCATGGTTAAGCAAATTGCCACTTCGACCGTTTTCGCGCTGTCGCTTGTCCTCACTGGAACCGCAGTTGGGCAAGTGCCACCGAATACCCAGGGCGCCCACTTTGGGCTTTCGGATTTCGCAAGGCCAATGCCGACGCCAAAACCGAAGGCATATGTCGTTTCAGTTCCGGAGCCCGGGGGACTTCTCCTGTTTGGAGCGGTCATGGTTGCCGGCTCTGGGGCTTTAAAGCGCAAAGTATAACGGCTTGCGCTAGGACAAACGAGCAGGACGGCAAAACAGCCGCGCTGCTCTTTTTTTGTGCCATTTGAAACTCTGCTAGCTCTTGGGACTCACCGCCACGAAATCGCGCACCTTAGTCGAAGGGTGAAGAACAGGATTTGACAGCGCCCGTTCTGAGCGAGCAAGCGCGCCCCAGAGTAACGCCTCCAATCCCAAGGCGATTCCGAAAAACACAAACCCTCCGTGGTGATGAAGCGATCCGCTAAGAAATGCAGGGTCCACTTTCATGGCAAGCATCGTGAGGGTGACGATGCGAATACCGTTCTTGATCAGCACCAACGGAAAAACCGCGACGATTAAGAGGAATCTGCGCCAGCGCGTGTTCAGGGTAGTTTCGGCCATGAGCAGGGTGAGAACGAGCAGGGCAAAGCTGGAACGAATACCGCTGCACTCGCTGGCTATTTCTATGGCGAAGGAAGGGAATTGGAATTTCACGCCATCGCGAACAAAGTCGACGCGCAACAGCCATAAGAGTGCCTGCACCACGGCTGCTGAGCCATGTTGCAGCCAACTGACGATGGTGTCCAGCATTGTTCCGGGAATTGGGATCGCTAACAGCGAAAACAGGAGAGGGAAGCGCGCCCGCCAAGCTACTCGTGCTCCGTAACAGGTGAAGAAACACCCGATGAGGGCCAGCAAGAGCCCGAGCACGGGAACTGTAGGAATTCCCTCAATACCCGCATGACTCTTATTTGCGATCAGAACACCCACGGCCGTGATGGGCAAGGCCCACCAAGAGCGTCGAAGAAGCTCCGGCGCGAAGTAACTTATGCTGCCGCTGAACAGAAGGAAAATGGAAATCAGCGGAATCAGCCAAAGATCGGAACTCTCAACGCTCTTCGCTGTGAATGACAGAAATTGTGCTATTGGCGAGTAGCACATGCCGAGTATTAGGGCGCAAAGGCACGCGGCACCCAGATGCGTACGGTGAGTCGGGTTCTTGGACAAAGAGCTCAAAGTCAGAGTCATCGATTTGCGCGCTCAGAATACAACCAGAATGAATGCAACCGAAGCTCCAAAAGCCCCTGCAGTTCCGGTGCCGTGCCTATTTGCCGGGAGATGGTGGGCAATCAATTGCAGTAACCTGAGTAATGAAGTTAAGCCTGCGAACCAGCGTTGAAAACAAAACTCTTACAGTTAACGGGATGGTTGCGCCTGATAGCGCTCTGGTATGGCAATTGCAGTTTGTCGGTTATGGCCCATCGCTCGCCTATAGAGTCGATGTACGAGGATGTTATGCGTGAGGATTTCGTAAATGCGCTCGGGGAGAGATTACCCTCCCATCGCTCCGTCGAGGGTGAGGATACTTTTCTGTTGCGCATCGCACAAGAGTGTCGCCGAGCAGAGCGTTCTCACAACCGGTTTGTGTTAGTGCTAGTACAAGGATTCCACGAACTCCGTCCGGATGAAACCAAGCTCTTTGTCTCCAGGGTTTTTGAAGTCGTCCGGGAAATCGACACTCCCGGCTGGTATCAGACTGGCACGACACTCGGCATTCTGTTTGCGGAGCTTGGAGACACTCCGGTTGAAGATGCTTCCCTTCGCGTCATAGAGAGGATCCGAGGGGCACTGGCGGTAATTCCTGGACTGCGCAATCAGGTTGAGGTTTCCGCTCACATTCTTCCCCGAGACATGGATGTGGACGCCAACTCGCAGACGAGACCCCGACGGGAGGATTCGATCCATGGAACCGCCATTTTCTCCTAGTATGGAGGCGAAGATCAAAGCGAAACGCGGTATCGAATCGATGATCCGTTTCCTCATAAAACTCAGTCTTTAGAGCCCCCGAACGGAGTCGAATGCTGCAAGTTGCAGGGAGAAAGTGGAAGTCTGCTAAGAGTAAGCGCTAGCAGGCGCGATCATTTTTCAGCAATAATGCACTCGCATGGGAGAATCGCAACGTGTGACGCTGTTTGAGATCGATCCGCTAACCGATTCCCGCTGGCCGGGATTCTTGCAACAGCAAGCTCAGGCAAGCGCCTTTCACAGCACCGGATGGCTGCGTGCCTTGGCGACTACCTATGGATATTCTCCTGTTGCATTCACCACTACACCTCACGGCTCTCCCCTGGCAGACGCGATAGTTTTTTGTGAGATACAAAGCTGGCTCACAGGCCATCGCTTTGTATCGCTGCCGTTTGCGGACCATTGCGCACCGCTGGTGAACAGCGAAAGTGAACTGTTTGCCCTACTCTCGACGTTACGCATTCATCCTCGCGTTGTCGGATCACGGTTTTTCGAATTGCGCGGAGGGGCCAAGTTTACGGACTTCCGCCCCGACTTCTGCAGCGTGAGTGCAACTTACGTCCATCACAAGCTGTCGCTGGAGCCGCGGATCGATGAAATATTTGAGGGATTCCATCCGAGCTGCATACGCCGTGCGATTCGCCGCGCCGAGAGGGAAGGACTACGGGTAGAGTGCGGTGGTTCAGACAGCTTGGTCTCGGAGTTCTTCCGCCTGCAGCTACAGACTCGAAGGCGACACGGATTGCCACCACAGCCACTTGAATGGTTCAAAAATCTTGCTTCGACAATGGGAGAAAATCTGCAGGTAAGAGTTGCGTTTCAAGGTGATCACGCAGTAGCGGCAATCCTGACACTCACGGATAGCCACACAATGATCTACAAATATGGGGCTTCGGAATCCCGTTCGCACAGTCTAGGCGGCGTGCCACTACTTATGTGGATCGCCATCCAGGAGGCAAAAGCGGCAAACTTGTCCGAATTCGATTTCGGACGCAGCGACTTGTCTGACAGCAGCTTGATTCAGTTCAAAGAACGGTTCGGCGCACTGCGCACGCCACTTTCGTACCATCGATTGTTCCTCCAGGAGCATCTAACGGCTCCTGTGCGAGTGCGCGCGCAGAACTCCCCGGCACGTGGTTTCTTTCGCCGGCTTCCGAGTCCAATTCTCGCGGCATTTGGACGAATGTTGTATCGACACATGGGATAGCAGGTAACGAACATTGAATGATCTGCGGAAAATTGGATCTCGCTTACAGGAGAGATATCGGGTCCCGGATTCCCTCGGGGTGAAGTCAGCTCCCGAATCATCTCCAGAGTTCCTGGAATTTATCGAGCAAACAGACGTTCTAATCGAGTCATTGTTGCTCGAGTCTTACTCCCATTCGGGATATTCAAATCCGTGGCAAAGAGCCCTTCTCGCGACCTACTATGCCCTGCGTTGTCTCCTTCCTGACAGAATACGAGAGCGCCTGCAGAGAAGATACTTGCTTCAAAGGACCGAATCTTTTCCTGCGTGGCCGGTTGATTTCACGGCGGATGTGCTACTGGAAAACCAACTTGCACGATTGATGAACGAGACGGGAGTCGACTCCGTTCCATTTATCTGGTTCTGGCCCAACGAGTGTAAGGCTTGCGCAATTGTCACGCACGACGTCGAAACTGAACGAGGAACTGGTTTTTGTCACGACCTGATCGACTTGGACGTTTCATTCGGATTCCGCGCCTCGTTTCAAATTGTTCCAGAAGAACGTTATGACTTTCCCCCAACGCTTCTCGACGAAATCCGGAAGAGCGGGTTTGAAATCGCCGTCCACGACCTCAATCACGACGGCCGACTGTACCTGAACCACAAGACTTTCTCGCGACGAATCGGAATTGTGAATCGATACGGCAAGGAGTTTGCCGCCAACGGTTTTCGTGCCGGAGTCATGTATCGCAACCAGCGGTGGTTCGATGAACTCGAATTTGAGTTCGACATGTCGGTACCCAATAACGCGAAATTTGAACCTCAAGGCGGAGGCTGCTGCAGTGTGATGCCATACTTCATCGGTCACCTGCTCGAACTTCCACTCACGACGGCACAGGATTACACGCTTTTCCACATTCTCAACGATTTTTCGCCCGACATCTGGCTTGAGCAGGTGGACGCCATCTATCAAAAACACGGACTAATTAGTGTTTTGACGCACCCCGATTACATCATGGAGCCCAAGGCACTCGCGGCATACAAACTCCTGCTGGGAAGACTTACAGAACTGCGTGAAAACGGTGATCTCTGGGTCGCCACGCCGTGCGAACTAAACCAATGGTGGCGGCAGCGTTCTCGCTTGAAGCTCGAGAGAAAGCAAAACGGAGAGTGGCGAATCGTTGGCGATGATGCTTCGCGTGCCTCGATCGCCCGCGCCGTACTCTCAAATGGGACAATCTCTTATGAGCTGAACGGAAGGGAAGTTCTCCCAGCTCCGATGCGCTGAAAGAAATCTTCGTGTTTAGTCCTCCGGGACCCTCAATGTTTCTGCATTTATGCACCATATTTGGGAAATAAGTTGCAGTTAGTTCAGCTTGCGAATCGCGGAAATCTCGCTTGCCTGATGAAAATACGAGGGTTATCGGCGGCGAATAACGCTCGAATTGCTACAGCTCTGGATTGGCAATTGCAGAGTGGATAAATGCACAAAGAGGCCCCGACTTGTTTTACGAACGCTCGATTTACGAGGATCTAATGCGTGATCAGTTCGCGCTGGAGCGGAGGGGAGAATTTCCTTCCCAACGTCCCATAGAGCCAGAACACAGTTTTCTGTTGCGCATCGCCCAGGAATGCCGGCGTGCTGAACGTTCGCGGAATAAGTTCGTGCTCGTGCTTGTGCAAGGTTTTCAGAACCTTGCGATCGATGATGCGAAACCGATTCTTGCCAGCATTGCGGAAATGAGCCGCGACATTGACACGATTGGCTGGTACCAGAGCGGAGTGACAGTTGGCGTGTTGTTTGCCGAGTTGGGCGATGCCCCGGCAGAGAGCGCTTGGCCGCGAATTCTCGATAGACTAAGCGGCACTATCAGAGAATTTCCTGGAAGCGGCTGTCTGCAAGCGTCGGCCTGCATTTTGCCGCGTGATCTGAAAGACGGTGGCGATCTGGGAGCGACCCGTGTTGACCGATATCTTGCGCCGCTCTCATCACCAGACGTGAAGTTGCAAATCGCGATCAAGCGCATCATTGACGTCGTCGGATCCGCATCTTTGTTGCTCCTTCTCGCGCCTATATTTCTGGCAGTGACGATCGCGGTGAAGCTGAGCTCATCCGGACCAGTTCTGTTTCGGCAGAAGCGCGTAGGGCAACACGGGAAGCGTTTCACATTTCTGAAATTTCGTTCCATGGAAGTGGTGAACGATTCCAGTGTTCACGAGAAATACGTCAAAGATTTCATTCACGGACAGGCGCGGCGACACACGAACGAGAAGGGCGAGGGCGTATTCAAGCTGACGCAGGATCCGCGCGTCACAAAGGTAGGGAAGTTTATACGAAAGACCAGCCTTGATGAACTGCCACAACTTTGGAACGTGCTGATGGGGGAGATGTCACTCGTAGGACCTCGACCGCCGATTCCGTACGAAGTGGATTGCTACGATCTCTGGCATCAGCGCAGGGTACTCGAGATGAAGCCTGGCATCACCGGTCTCTGGCAGGTGAGCGGTCGGAGCCGCGTCGGTTTCGATGATATGGTTCGACTGGACCTGCAATATGCGCGCACCTGGTCACTGGCACTTGATTTCAAGATATTGCTCAAGACACCGTTGGCGGTGATCGGCGATGGAGGCGCGCACTAGCGGGATTCTTGCTCCGCACGACAGGACCGGTGCGAGGCTACTCAGCTTCCCGAAACCATTTCACGAAGCCGCTCGGCATTCGAATGGTGCGCGACCAAACCTAAATGGCTCACTCTTCACCCAGCAGGCAAGGTTTAAGCATCCTTGGACTGAACAAAGCAATACTGATCTAATAATCATCAGTAGCACGCGCCGCGAGTCGCAATTGTCAGGAACAGGATATTGGGATGACGAAGCTGGTGACGTTGTTCGTTCCGTGTTTTGTGGATCAGCTTACCCCACAAGTCGCTATGGATATGGCGGCTGTACTGCAGCGCGTTGGCTATGACCTACACTACCCGGAAGAGCAAACGTGCTGTGGTCAGCCTGCATTCAATGCGGGGTTTTGGGGCGAGGCACGACAGGTAGCGGAGCGATTTGTGCGGGTATTTCGCAGCGCGGAGATGGTTGTTTGTCCCTCCGGGTCATGTACCGCTCTGGTGCGCCATTCCTATCCAGAGCTACTGGCCAAGACAGCGATGCAGGATGACGCGCTAGATCTTGGCAAGCGAGTCTTCGAGTTTTCTGAGTTTCTTGTGGATGTTGCTGGAGTCACGGACGTTGGAGCATGTTTTCCGCGAAGCGTGACCTATCATGACTCCTGTCATTTGCTTCGAGAGTTGCACATTAAAGAGCAACCGCGGAAGCTCCTTCGCAATGTGCGCGGGTTGAACTTTATTGAAATGAATGCGAGCGAAGAGTGTTGCGGTTTCGGCGGCGTGTTCTCTGTGAAGTTTCCCGAGATTTCGGGAGCGATGGGAGATGTAAAAGCGGACAATATCGTAGCTTCTGGAGCTGAGTATATAACCGCCTGTGACCCCAGCTGCCTGATGCAGATTGACGGAATCCTTCGCAGGCGAGAAGCGCCCATTCGAACTATTCACCTATCCAGCATCCTAGCGAATACGGAAGGTTCTACCGTTTCTTAGAGCAGCTCAGTGAGGAACAGATGAGCGACGCGGTTCAACAATTCCATGATCGAGCACAAGCTAAGGTCGACGACGTAAGTCACCGCAAGAAGATTCGCTGGGCGATTGATACCTATGAGAAGGCTGTTCTGCGTGGGCGGGCGCGGTTTGCTGATTGGGAAGCCGCGAGGCAGCGCTGCTATGAAATCAGGTGGGAAGCGATCAACCACCTTGACCGCTACCTGGAACAGTTCGAAGAGAATGTATCGAAGCGGGGGGGGAAGGTCTTTTGGGCTGCAGATGCGGAACAGGCTTGCACGTACGTTGCAAAGCTCGCAGAGGCGCGCGGAGTAAAAAGCATCGTCAAGTCCAAGTCGATGGTGTGCGAGGAAATTCACCTCAACAGCGTTCTCGAGAGCAAAGGTTTTAAGGTATGGGAGACCGATCTGGGTGAGTATATCGTTCAGCTGCGGAAAGAACCACCGTACCACATTGTGACTCCGGCGATGCACCTGAGCCGTGCTGATATTGCTGAGCTCTTCAGGAAAGAAATTCCTGAAGATGTAAAGGGAGAGACACACGAGGAGTTGGTGGCGGCGGCAAGGCGAGCCTTGCGGCGTGCGTTCTTCTCGGCTGAGATGGGCATAAGCGGTGCTAACTTTCTCGTAGCTGAAACTGGCATGATCGCGCTCTCAACGAACGAGGGCAATGGCAGGCTTTGCACCAGCATTCCACGAATTCACGTAGTAGTGACTGGCATTGAAAAGATCATCGCGCGCACGCAGGACCTTGCAGTTTTGTGGCCGGTGCTGGCGGCGGCCGGCACAGGACAGAACCTGACTGCATACAGCACCCTGATCGGCGGACCTCGCTCCAATCGCGAAATCGATGGACCAGAAGAATTTCATGTCGTGCTGCTCGATAACGGACGGAGCAAGCTACTGGCCGATACCGAGCAACGCGATCTGCTGCAATGTATACGCTGCGGCGCGTGTTTAAATGCCTGCCCGGTGTATCGCAATATTGGCGGGCACGCCTACGCAACTACCTACCAGGGACCGATCGGGTCCGCGCTCACACCGAATTTGCGCGGGTTGGCTGAGTTTCAGCACCTCTCATACGCCTCCTCGCTGTGCGGTAACTGTTCGAGTGTGTGCCCAGTGAAGATCGATATTGCAGAACACCTATTACAAAACCGGCGCAATGCAGTCAACCAAGGACAGCGACCCCGGGCAGAAGAAATCGGTATGAGGTTGTGGCGCTGGACAATGATGGACGAGCGCAGATTCGCGATCATCGGAACGATGGCGAAAATTGTGGTGCGAACATTCGGGGCACTGGCAACATACCCGCTCAAGCCGTGGTCGAGAAAACGTGAATTACCTGAGATGCCAAAGGCGTCGTTCCGCCAAATGTGGAGGAAGCATGGCCGTCAGCAGCAGCGATGATCGCGGAGCGCGCGAACAAATCCTGGCGAACGTTCGTTCGGCAGTAAAAAAAATTGCACCACGGAAGCAAGTAGCCGTAGCTCGGCCGATCTTCTCGGCAATTGAAGAGGACCTGGTAGCACGATTCCGCACAGAGGCGGCAGCCAATTACATCGAGGTAATGCTAACCGAAAATACGAATGAGACTGCTGACACTCTTAGGAAGATTGTAGAATCCCTGCCGGCGGGAGAAGTCTTTATGCAAGACACATCGGAGTTGCGTGCAATGGCCGCGACGGCGACAGGGGAGCGCGTGGTTCAGTGGTCGAGTGATTCAGGTCCACCAGAGGCCTCGCAAGCTGCGGTGAGCCGCTGCGAAGCACTGGTCGCAATGACAGGTTCCATTATGGTTTCAAGCGGGAACTGCGGCGGACGCGGAGCGTCGGTCGTTGCGCCTTGTCATATAGTGATTGCAAGCTCAGACCAGTTGCTGCCCGACCTGGAGAGTGCGATGGCGAGGGCTCGTGAAATCGCGTTCGACAACTCTTTCGTCGGACTAATCACCGGATGCAGCCGCACCTCTGATATTGAGAAGTTGCTGGTCATCGGTGCACATGGACCAAGGCAGGTTGTGGTGATTCTGCAAGCAAGCTCGTAATAATCCAAATTCAAAGACACAACGCACGGTATCAGGATATGAGTATTTCTCGGTACCAGGCAATCGTGCGGTCCAAGCCTTCCTCAAGCGTGAATTGCGGTTTCCATCCCAACATGCGGCGGGCACGTTCGGCGCTTAGAAACTGGTTGCGAATTTCCTTGCTGGGTTGATTCTGAACGTCTGGCCGAAGCGACGAACCCATTTTGCGCAATATGAGATTAACAAGCTCGAGCACCGTGACCTGCGTCTCGTTTGAGAAATTGAAAGCCAGACCCTTCAACTCTGGATTAGCCATCAATCGCTCGGCGAGAAGCATATAGGCAGCAGCAGCATCTTCGATGTAGAAGTAGTCACGCACAAATTGGCCGTCGGAGCGAATAACTGGACGTTCACCTCGAATGATCGACCGAATAGTACCGGGGACAACTCGGTTCCAGTTCAGGTCGCCACCTCCAAAAAAGTTTCCACAACGAGTGATAGCTGCCGGAAGTCCGAAAGTGTGGGCATAACTCTGGGTAACCAGGTCAGCGCAAGACTTGCTGGCTTCGTACGGCTGTCGTCCCTGGAGAGGCATATCTTCTGTATAAGGCAAAACCTCCTGGTCGCCGTAAGCTTTGTCCGACGAAGCCATTAATAGGGCACGCACGCTTGGCGAAAGCCGACAGGCCTCCAGAATGTTCCATGTGCCTCGTACGTTTGTTTCAAATGTGGAAATTGGGTCGCGGTTTGCGGATGCGACGATAGCCTGGGCTGCGACGTGGAAAACTGTTTCAATGTTGTGCTCGGATAAGGTTCGCAGTAGCAGTGCGCGATCCTCTACATCACCCTGTACGAAAGTAAGGCGATCCATGAGGCCCGTGCGCATCAGGCGGGGGAGTTCGTCGGTTTGCCTGCGCTTGCGAATCAAGCAAACGATCGATGCGCCGTGCTCGTGCAAGCGCTGAACCAACCATCCACCTAGTAGTCCAGTAGCTCCCGTAATAAAGACCCGTTTATCGCGCCAAAAATCGGTGCTCATTCCACCATTGTCGCACGTGGAACGCTGAAGCTATAAGCTGCATCGCGACAAAGGCAGATGATTAAGCCGCATTGGGATTTTTCATTGGACGCAGAGCCACGTCGATTACTTCCACTGTTGGTGGGAGCAGAATCGTATTCACTACGACGGACGCTATATCCTCCGGTTGGATGAGTGTCTCAGGCCGATAAACCTTGTTTTCGCGCCGACAGACTTCCTCCTGCATGGGCGTCGCGGTTCGTCCGACAAAAACTGAAAGCACGCGTATACCCTGCGGATTGAGTTCCTCGCGCAAACTATCGGCGATTCCTTTCAGGGCCTGCTTGGTAGCGGCGTATTGACCGATCTCCTGTCTCTTGGCGGAGAGGCCAACAGTTGAGTTAATGAAGACGATCTGACCTCTGGCGGCGATCAACAAAGGAAGCAGATGTTTCGTCAACGCGTAAGGGGCTCTTACATTCACCATGTACTGAAGATCGAATTCTTCGACTTTTGCGCTCTCCATGCGGTCCTGCCGCATCACGCCAGCGGCATGAACAAGAATATCGACTCGACCAAATTGATCGTTCAGGTAGTGAAAAAGTGACTGGAGCTCGGATTCGACAGTCAGGTCGACGGCGTACGATGAAGCGTCTGAAAATTGCGAAATTCTATTCGCTACACAGGACAACCTGTCCTTGTTGCGACCCAGTACACAAACTTGCATGCCTTGGCCAGCGAGCGCGAGGGCAATTGCACTTCCAATCCCGCCCGTGGCCCCAGTGACTACCGCGATAGGGCGCGGCGTGACCGGCGGGTGAGATGTTTGCTCGCGCAGCACTGCATACCTCTGACTTTCTACTCTGCACGTTATACGTGATTTCTAGGTCTGGGAGTCCAGAACAAATTAACTGCGGGCCTTCAGGGTCGATTGCAGAGATTCGTTCAGATGCCGCGTGCTTCTGAGGTGTTGGATGCTTCGTAATTGTGCGATTGTGATGGCGTTAAACGGCACGGGTACTCAAATCGCGGACTTCCGTTGTCCCTCTCGAGAGCCTTCACCGCTGGTGCGGCAAACGACTGGTCAGACGCGGCGGAGTTGTTTGCGTTCGAGGGTTCGCAGGGATATCCGGACTTGAGCCGTCTGGCGCATGTCGTTCAGCCACTCTTGATGTAAATTTTCCCCACTCTAATTCTTAGAGCTTTTGTGCTGGTCGTATCCGTAATGCGAATAATAGTGGGGGGTCACATCCGCTGTCTTGTTGAGAACCACTCCAAGAATGCGTTTGGCCTCGAACTCGCTCGTTGCACGTTTTGCTAGTTTGGCGTTCGTAGACTGGGCATTCACTACCAGGAGAACGCCATCAGCAAGTTCGGCAGCCACCCGCGCGTCTGCGACCGGGAGGACCGGCGGAGTGTCAATGACGATCCAATCAAAGACTGGTCGTAGCTGTTCGAGCAACGTTTCCAATTTTTCGTGTGCAACTAGTTCACCTGCGTTTGCGACCGGTTCCCCGCAGGGAATCAGATAGAGATTGTCGATTGGTCCAGTTTGCAGAACCGCGGACAGTGGTGCATCGCCTCGAAGATATTCAGTGAGCCCCGGTGATTTGGGGGCTCCAAGCAAGGAAGTGCTTCCATCCGGTCGGCGAAGATCGGCGTCGATGAGGAGCGCCCGCCTTCCAGACTGGATCGCAAAGGCGTGAGCCAAGTTGCAAGAAACAAAACTTTTACCTTCGTCCGGGACAGAGCTGGAAACAACGAGAACGCTGATGGCATTATTGTTGCTCCGAATGTTGTACAAGCGGGAGCGCAGGGTTCGGAATTGCTCCTGTCCGAATGCGTGACCATCTTCTCCTAGGAAAACCAACGTTTCGGGTGCGATCTTCCATTCTGACTTGCGGCACTGGGCCAGCAGTGACTGAGAGCTTTCAGGCGATTGGGGAAGCAGTTCAAGGGGTTCCGCCTGTGCCAGAGGATCAGCGGCGGGTTCCGGTGTCCAAGCGGTGCCGGTGACGATGATTTCATCTGTATCCGGAATTCCGCGGGATGGCGCCTCCTGATTTCGAGCCTTTTGTAGTGCCTCGTGAATGCGACTCATCTGGTTCCCTCTTGAATTGGTTCAAAACTGTTCGCCGGCCGGTTCTCGCCGTTTTCTGCTGGAGACTTGGGCTCAATAAAGTCCATTTCGCGCGCCGCAAATTGAACCTGTTTTGACGTAACGCGCTTCTCGTTGTCGCAGAAGGCTCCGATCAACGCCTGTTCACAAAGCAGGTTGATGATACGGACAATCCCGTGCGAGTAGTTGAACACGAGCTCAGCCGCCGCTGGATCGAAAATGTCCTGGTAGTTGCCGCCGGCGATGTGAATTCGTTGAGCGATGTATTCAACTGTTTGACGCGACGTGAGCGGGACAGTTTTGCAGCGAAGGGTAATACGTTGGCGCAACTGCCGCATCGACGGACGCGTCAGGATACTGTCCAGTTCAACCTGTCCTGACAATATAATTTGCAGCAGTTTGTGTGTGGGTGTCTCCAGATTGGTGAGCAGCCGCAACTCTTCCAGCATCTCTTCGGTTAGCCGTTGTGCTTCATCGACGACAAGAACGACGGGTTTGCCAGCGGCATGGCGCTTGAGAAGCCATTCGTTGAGCAGGTACAGACGCCGGCTCTTCATCGTACTGTGGCAGTCGACACCGAAGTCCGCCATTATGAAGTCAAGGAACTCGTCAGGTCCCATCTGCGGGTTGAACACGAAGGCGGTCGCGGCGGAGTGCTTCGATAGCCACTGCATGAAAACGTTCAACAGCGTGGTTTTACCGGTTCCCACGTCTCCCGTAAGCAGCACAAAGCCCTTGCGTTTGTTGACTCCGTACGCAAGGGTTGCGAGCGCCTCCCTCACAGGCTCCGTGACGTAAAGAAAGCGCGGATCTGGATTCAGATTAAACGGCGCAATCGCGAGATTGAAGTGCTTTTCGTACATGCTTAGGCGTGACCTGTGATTCGACTCAGTTGCGTTCGCATTTTAGTGCACCGGGGTTCCATACACGGATCGCGTCGACTTCTTCGAAATATCAGGCAAGGCGATCAACACGGGCAAGTCGAGTTCGTAAATCACATCCTCCTCAGTACGGAGATAATTTTGACTTCTCTCTCGCGTCCACGCCAGCAGCAGACCAAGCGCAAGGCCCCCTCCCAATCCCCCCAATGCGAACTTCATGCGATTCGGGAACTCCGGCTTGAGCGGTAGGTCGGGAGCATCGACAAGGCGGAACTGCTCGCCTTCTTGCCTCTTCTCCAGATCGGTAGCCATTTCCGACTGGGTCTTTTTCGAGAGCAGGTCGTCATAGAACTTCAGTGCGGTATCGTAATCGCGCGTGAGTGCTTTGTACTGCTCCTCAACCGCGGGACTTAGTTGCAAGCGACCTTGCAGAGCTCCCACCTCTTGGGTAAGGCGTGCCTGTTCCGCACGTTTTGCCCGGATGTTTTCATCGACAAGGCGAATCGCCGTTCGCGTTTGCCGGATCTCAGGTGAATCTATGGATGCATCATCCTTCGGCTCTGAAGTCGGTGGCGGAGCGTTGGCCAACTGTTGCTTCAAGTTCGCAATTTGCGCTTTGAGCTTGATCACGTCAGGATGTTCAGCGGTGTAACGAGAACTCAGGGTCGCGAGTTGGTCCTGCATCGACGCCAATTGTTTCTGGAGGTCTATTGGAGCGGCGCCAGTTTCGGTGGTTGCCGTTCTCGCTTTGAGTTGTTGAGTCAGCAGAGATTCCTGCACGATCTTCTGCTGCTGAGCCGTCGAAAGCTCTTGAGTCACTGCCTCAAGGCGGGTGCGCGTTGAGTTCAGCATCTCAAGATTGCGCTGTTCGTCGGTTGGAAGTTGTCCGAAATAGTGGCGCTTGAAATCCGCGAGCTTGGCGTCTTGTTGGTCGAGGTTCCGCTTCGCCTCGTCCAACTGATCAGAAAGAAAGGCAGTGGTACCAGCAGCTTGTTGCTGGCGAACCTTCAGATTCTCATCCATAAACATGGAAAGAATCTGGGAACAGACGTCCTGCGCGGTTTGAGCCTTGCTTGCCAGCGCGATAATGTAGAACCCGGACGGAACACGATTGCTGCCATCCGGCTTGATTACGCGTACATCGATAGCGCCGCGCAGAAGGTCAACTTTCTCTTCCATCGAGAGCTTTGGCTGATCCGCATAAAGCGAGAGGCTCGTGATGATCGGCTCAAGCCGAGAGCGGCTCAGAATCTGCTCCTTCAGCGTCATGAGGCGCACGTCAAGCTGGTTTGTGATCACCGACGCAACAAATTTGTCCGGAACTTTAGGCTCTTCCACGAGGACAAACGCCTGCGACTCGTAGCGCGGGGTGATTTTGTGCGTGATACCAATCGCGATCAGCGGTCCCAAAATGGCAGGAATGATGATCCACCCGATGCGGCGTTTCAGCATCCCTGCAAGCTTTCCGAAATCTATGCCCTGTTCTTCCTGTTCAATCATTTGGGAACGTCCGTCGGCGAAAACTACGCCATAGCAGAAAATTGATGCAAGGGAGGGGCCATCCTGCTCGGATCAGGTGGATAGCTGAACGTCAATTGCAGATCAATGCCCGTCTATGGAACTGAAGCAACTACGCCAGAAGCCGCTTAAGTGGGGTTCCAACCGGGGGAGTGGCGACCGCAGAGAACAGTGTGCGCCGAGAGCGAAATTGATATGCAAGAGTTTTCATATTGATGGAACCCATTCTCCCCGCATCTCACGCCTTGGGGCACAAAGAAATGTCGAAAGGTAGCATGATCGTGGTAATAACGGCCCTGCCGGACGTGCTCGAGGCTGGTAAACTGGTCCCCGCTAATCTAAACCGACGTGGTTCCTTTCCGCTCAGCTCGCGATAAAGGATCGTTCGGTTTGAAAATCCAGAACGGGGCGATAGAGGCACGGAAAGTGTCGTGCAATAAAAAGCCGTATGCGCGATTTGCGCATACGGCAATGGTCTCCAATGATGTCTAGGAAAGTAGTTAATTCGAGACGCTAAGTCGATTCTTACATCAAGAATAATCGCTGAGTGAGCCTATCCCTCCCGCGGTGCTTGTTCCGCATTCGAATGCGCCAGTGAATCACTGCTGTGCCGACAGTCCACGGGCCGTGGCAGTTGAGCTGTGTTCCACACCCTCTTTCCTTTGCAGGAGTAAAGCCCAGTCGGCTGTATTAGCCGTTACCGGCGAGGTCCATGTCGCTCCGGAA
>Ga0335071_10003748_pt1 | contig 15959 bp, 13 predicted proteins | sample Lox_Sample_15_FD_206724 | JGI IMG/M metagenome (GOLD analysis project Ga0335071, IMG submission 206724) | Soil microbial communities from Loxahatchee National Wildlife Refuge, Florida, United States - Lox_Sample_1.5 | ecosystem: Environmental > Terrestrial > Soil > Wetlands | place: USA... | reverse complement strand
AGTGCGACGTTCTTCGCCGCGATGGTCGATTTCGAGGAAGCCGGCGAGCTCTCGGTGTTCATCGACGAGGAGCAGCTGGCCGCCCTCGAAGAGAAGATGAACGAGAAGGGCTATCTCGAAGGTCGCGACATGGCGACGACCTTCAACATGCTGCGCGCCAACGACCTGATCTGGTCGTTCGTCGTCAACAACTACCTCCTGGGCAAGGATCCGTTCCCGTTCGATCTCCTGTACTGGAATTCCGATTCCACGCGCATGCCCGCCGCGATGCACAGCTTCTACCTGCGGCAGATGTACCAGGAGAATCGCCTGTCCGCCGGCGAGATCAAGCTGCTCGGCACGAAGATCGATCTCACCAAGATCAAGCTGCCGGTGTTCATCCTGTCGACGCGCGAGGACCATATCGCCCCGTGGCGCTCGACCTATGTGGCGACGCAACTCTATCGCGGCCCGACCGAGTTCGTCCTTGCCGCCTCGGGCCACATCGCGGGCGTGGTGAATCCTCCGGCCGCCAACAAGTACAGCCATTGGGTCGGCAAGAAGACTCCGCCCGCACCCGAGGACTGGCTTGCCGCGGCCGAACAGCATCCGGGCTCGTGGTGGCCGCACTGGAACCAATGGGTCAAGAAGTACTCGGGCGGCGAGGTGCCGGCGCGCAAGCCGGGTGATGGCAAGCTCCCCGTGATCGAGGCGGCTCCTGGGTCGTACGTGAAAGTAAAAGCGGTCTAGATCTCAAGGACCGCCCCTCACCCGCGGCCGCAGAGTTGTCGCAGCGCCGCCGTTCGGTCCGTATGGCAGAATAAATCGGCAGCGGAGCGCTTTGCCGCAACTGCGTTGTTGCGGCGCAGCAAACTATGCACGTCTCACGCGTTGCCTGAGCGTGAAAGCGCTAGATTCGAGAAATCAATCTGGCTAGTTTTCGGCATGAAAGCTGATTCGGCTCTCTCCACGTTCGTGGAAAAAACGAGCCTTCCCCTCGACCGCGCGCATCACGCTGCCTACATGCAGCGGATCAATAACGAGACAAAGAAATCACGGTGATGCCCCACGCGCAGTCCGCCCGCCATAAAGAAAATGCTGATCAGGTGCCGACAGGAGACGCCATGAACGTGCACACCAATCGTCGTACGACCAACGCCAAGCTGCTGCACTGGGTCGAGGAGATGGCAGCCCTCTGCAAGCCTGACCAGATCTACTGGTGCGACGGTTCGCAGGAGGAATATGACCGGCTGTGCGCCGAGATGGTCGCGCGCGGCACGATGATCAAGCTCAATCAGCAGAAGCGTCCTGGCTGCTATCTCGCCCGCTCCACACCCGCCGACGTGGCGCGTGTCGAAGAGCGCACCTTCATCTGCTCCAAGCGCAAGGAAGACGCAGGCCCGACCAACAACTGGGTCGATCCCGACGAGATGAAGCGCACGCTCAAGCCGCTGTTCGACGGCTGCATGCGCGGGCGCACGATGTACGTCATTCCGTTCAGCATGGGCCCGCTCGGCTCGCCGATCGCGCATATCGGCGTTCAACTGACCGATTCACCCTACGCCACGGTCAGCATGCGGATCATGACCCGCATCGGCCAGAAGGTGCTCGACGTGCTCGGCGACGGCAAGTTCGTGCCGTGCCTGCATTCGGTGGGCGCGCCGCTCAAGCCCGGCGAGAAAGACGTGCCGTGGCCGTGCAACACGCTCAAATACATCGTTCAGTTCCCCGAGGAACACACGATCTGGTCCTACGGCTCGGGCTATGGCGGCAACGCGCTGCTCGGCAAGAAGTGCTTTGCGCTGCGCATCGCCTCGATCCTGGCGCGCGAGGAAGGCTGGCTCGCCGAGCACATGCTGATCCTGGGCGTCGAAAGCCCCAAGGGCGAGAAGACCTATGTTGCCGCCGCCTTCCCGTCGGCGTGCGGCAAGACGAATTTCGCGATGATGATCCCGCCGGCCGGCTTCGACGGCTGGAAGGTCACGACCATCGGCGAGGACATCGCCTGGATCAAGAAAGGCCCGGACGGCCGGCTGCGCGCCATCAACCCCGAGTTCGGCTTCTTCGGGGTCGCCCCAGGCACCTCGATGCGGACGAATCCGAACGCGCTCAGGATGCTGTCCAAGAACACTATCTTCACCAACGTGGCGCTGACCGATGACGGCGATGTGTGGTGGGAGGGCATGGACGGCGCCCCGCCCGCGCACGCGATCGACTGGCAGGGACGCGACTGGACGCCGCAGAGCGGCACCAAGGCCGCCCACCCGAACTCCCGGTTCACGGTACCGACCTCGCAATGCCCGAGCCTGGACGCGGCCTGGGACGACCCGGCGGGCGTGCCGATCTCGGCCTTCATCTTCGGCGGCCGGCTCAGCAAGACCTTCCCTCTCGTGTTCCAGGCTTTCGACTGGTCGCACGGCGTCTACCTCGGGGCCACGCTCGGCTCCGAGGCCACGGCCGCGGCCGACAACCAGGCCGCCATCCGCCGCGACCCGATGGCGATGATCCCGTTCTGCGGCTACAACATGGCCGATTACTGGGCGCACTGGCTCAGGGTCGGCAAAGGCCTCACGAACCCGCCGCCGATCTTCCGGGTGAACTGGTTCCGCAAGGACGGGGACGGCAAGTTCATTTGGCCGGGGTTCGGCGAGAACATGCGCGTCCTGAAGTGGATCCTCGACCGGGTCAATGGCCGCGCCGACGCGGTGGAGAGCCCGTTCGGCTTGATGCCGCGCCACCAGGACCTGACCTGGAACGGCCTCTCCTTCGACAAGGGTGCCTTCCACGCCATCATGGACATCAAACGCGACGAGGCGAAGCGCGAGGCCGAGGACCAGAAGACATGGTTCGACACCTTCGGCGACCGCCTCCCGCGCGAGATGGAGAACCACCGCGAGAAGCTCCTCGCCCGAGTCGAGAAGTCGCCGCCGGTGTGGCAAGCACCGGAGTGAGCCCCGCTCTCCAACAAAAGGCCGGCGTGAAGCCGGCCTTTTCGTCGCGAGGTTGTGCGACTCGACCAGGTTTTCCGGGCCTCAGTTGACTTTCTAAAGCGCAAGCGTCACGGCCGAGTCGTTAACGCCAAAGTAGCAAATGTAATAAAAAATTCATTGGGCGACCATAAATTATACTTGCGCTTCAAAGGGCAAATCCCTTATTACCGCTAATGAGACGCCAATCGCACGTGCCAAGGCCCCTTCGTGGGTACAGTAACGACGTGTACGCGCCTTTTCGGTCGAGCCGGTCGACAGTGGGCCGGTACCTTAAGGGAAGTGGATACGATGGTTCCTGGGCACGACTTCGCGCCCTATCCGCGCATCGACGGGTAAACGCCCCCGCGGGCGGCTGAGCTGAGCTCGGCCGTATTCGCGCGTTTGCGTTTTCCGTCTTTCCGTCAAACCGCGCCACTCGTCTAACCCCCGGGAAAACCCGGATTGAGTGGACGCCCGTCGAGAGCCGCAAGGCCCACGCTCGACGTGTATCCGCGGATAGGGAGTTAACATGGACAAGAAGCACGTTTCCTTTGCCGGCCGCGTGGTGATGGTCGGCTTTGGCTCGATCGGCCAGGGTGTGCTGCCGCTGATTCTGCGGCACATCGACATGCCGCGCGAGAACATCGTCATCGTCACCGCCGAAGAGCGCGGCCGCGAGATCGCCGCCGAATACGGCGTGCGGTTCATCGTCCGCCCGCTCACCCGCGACAACTACCGGGTCGTGCTGGACTCGCTGGTGAAGGCCGGCGACTTCATCCTGAACCTGTCGGTCGACGTGTCGTCGGTCGCACTGATCAAGTACGCCCATGCGAAGGGCGCGCTCTACCTCGACACCTGCGTCGAGCCGTGGGCCGGCGGCTACACCGATCCGTCGCTGTCCCCGTCCGAGCGCTCCAACTACGCCCTGCGCGAGACGGCACTGGCGCTGGCCCCGAAATTCGCGGGCGGCCCCACCGCCCTCCTCACCCACGGCGCCAATCCGGGCCTCGTTTCACACTTCGTCAAGGAAGCGCTGCTAAAGATCGCCAAGGACACGGGCCACAAGGTGCGCAGCCCGCGCGACCGCATCGGCTGGGCCCTGCTCGCCCGCGATCTTGGAGTGAAGGTGATCCACATCGCTGAGCGCGACACCCAGGTCGCCGAGCAGCCCAAGGCTCCCGGCGAGTTCGTCAACACCTGGTCGATCGACGGCTTCGTGGGCGAAGGCCAGCAGCCGGCCGAGCTCGGCTGGGGCACGCACGAGCGGCACTTCCCCGAGGACGGCCAGCGCCACGGCTTCGGCTGCGATTCGGCCATCTACCTGATGCGCCCGGGTGCGGCCACGCGCGTGCGCACCTGGACGCCGCTCGAGGGGCCGTTCCATGGCTTTCTCGTGACCCACAACGAGTCCATCTCGATCTCGGACTATTACACGCTGGCCGAGGGCGGCACGGTGCATTACCGGCCGACCGTCCATTATGCCTATCACCCGTGCGACGACGCCGTTCTGTCGCTGCACGAGCTGGCTGGCAAGAACTGGACCTTGCAGTCGACCAAGCGGCTGATGATGACCGAGATCGCCAAGGGCATCGATGAGCTCGGTGTTCTGTTGATGGGCCATAAGCGCGGCGCATATTGGTATGGATCGCGCCTGTCCATCGACGAGGCGCGGGAGCTCGTGCCGCACAACAACGCGACCAGCCTTCAGGTCACGGTCGCGGTGCTCGGCGGCATGATCTGGGCGATCGAGAACCCGAACGCAGGCGTGGTCGAGGCGGACAATATCGACCACAAGCGCGTCATGGACATCGCGCGTCCCTATCTCGGCGAGGTGGTCGGCGTTTACTCCGACTGGACGCCGCTGGACGGCCGCGGCGCCCTGTTCCCGGAGGCGGTCGACTCCGCCGATCCCTGGCAGTTCAAGAATTTCCGCGTCGCCTGAGCGGCTGAACGCGAGAGGAGACATTCACGATGACCACCAAGAAGATCACCCAGTTCCTCGCCGAGCGACGACCGCAGACCCCCTGCCTGGTCATCGACCTCGACGTGGTCGCGGACAACTACAAGAAGCTGCGTGCGGCTGTGCCGCAGGCCGGCATCTACTATGCCGTCAAGGCGAATCCGGCGCCGGAGATCCTGAAGCTCCTGGCGAAGGTCGGCTCGAACTTCGACACCGCGAGCATCAACGAGATCGACATGGTGCTGGCGAGCGGCGCCGGCGCCGACCGCATCTCGTACGGCAACACGATCAAGAAGAAGAGCGACATCGCCGCCGCCTATGAGCGCGGCGTGCGGCTCTACGCGTTCGATTCCGCGGGCGAGCTCGACAAGCTGTCCGCGGTCGCCCCCGGCTCGCGCGTGTTCTGCCGCATCCTCACCTCCGGCGCCAACGCCGACTGGCCGCTGTCGCGGAAGTTCGGCTGCGATGTCGGCATGGCCAAGAAGCTCCTGCTCGAAGCCGCCACGCGCAACGTCGTGCCCTATGGCGTGTCGTTCCATGTCGGCTCGCAGCAGCGCGACCCCGCGCAGTGGGACGCCGCGGTGGCGCAGGCTGCCTGGCTGTTCCGCGAGTGCGAGGAGAACGGCGTGCAGCTGACGATGCTCAACATCGGCGGCGGCTTTCCGACGCGCTACCGGCGGAACATCCCGGCGATGCAGGCCTACGGCGCTGCGATCGACGAGAGCCTGCGCCGGCACTTCGGCAACCGGATCCCCGACGTGATCGTCGAGCCCGGCCGCCAGATGGTGGGCAGCGCCGGCGTGATCCAGACCGAGGTCGTGCTGATCTCGAAGAAGGCGGAGAGCGACCGCAAGCGCTGGGTCTATCTCGACATCGGCAAGTTCGGCGGCCTCGCCGAGACGATGGACGAGGCGATCCAGTACCCGATCTCCTCCGAGCGCAAAGGGGCGACCGGCCCCGTGGTGCTCGCGGGACCGACCTGCGATTCGGCCGACATCCTCTACGAGAAGGCGGATTACCGGCTGCCCGAGGACCTCGAGATCGGCGACAAGCTCGAGATCCGCTCGGCCGGCGCCTACACTACGACCTACGCCGCGGTCGCCTTCAACGGCTTCGAGCCGTTGAAGACCTACTGCGTCTGACGTCGATGGTCACGTATGCGGTGGAGCGGGACGAACACGGTCCCGCCATCGAACGGCTGCTCGACTCCGCGTTCGGCGAGGCGCGCTGGCACAAGACCAGCCAGCGCGTCCGCGCCGGCCGCGCGCCCGTGCGCGAGCTCAGCCTCGTGGCCCTCGACGGCCAGGAGCTGGTCGGCACCGTGCGGCTGTGGCGCATCGCGGCCGGCAAGCGCCGCAAGCCCGCGCTGCTGCTGGGGCCGCTCGCCGTGGATGCACGCTTTCGCGAGCACGGCATCGGCGGCAGCCTGATGACCGAAGCGCTGGCGCGCGCCCGTGCCGCGGGCGAGCCGGCGGTGCTGCTGGTGGGCGATGAGCCTTATTACGGCCGCTTCGGTTTCCGCGCCGACAAGACCGGCGGGTTGTGGCTGCCAGGCCCGGTCGACCGGCGGCGCTTCCTCGCCTGCGAGCTGTCACCCGAAGCCCTGAAGGACATCACAGGACCGGTCCTGCCGGTCGCCGCGTAGGGATGCCGTCATGCCCCCACAAAAGCCCGGGGCATGACGAGCAAGCCTTACGGGAACATCGCTTCCTGAAGCAATCCCGTCGTCTCCGGCAGGCCGTACATCACGTTGAGGTTCTGAATCGCCTGGCCTGAGGCGCCCTTCACCAGGTTGTCCTCCACGCACAGCACGATCGCGCGGCCCGGGATCCGGTCGGCGAACACGCCGATATGGACGTAGTTCGAGCCGCGCACGTGCCGGGTCGCCGGCGACACGCCCTCGGCAACCACGCGGACGAACGGCTCAGCCGCGTAACGCCTGGCAAGTGCCGCCCGCAAATCGCCCGCCGTGGCGCCGTTGACCAGCTTCACGTAGATCGACGACAGGATGCCGCGGTTCATCGGCATGAGATGGGCCGTGAAGTTCACCACCACCGGCCTGCCGGCGGCCTTCGAGAGCCCCTGCTCGATCTCCGGTGCATGCCGATGCTTGGCGACACCGTAGGCGTGGATGCCCTCCGATACCTCGCTGAACAGCATCTCCTCTTTCGCCGCGCGCCCGGCCCCGGTCATCCCCGACTTCGCGTCGATGATGATGTCGCCGGTGTCGATCAGCTTCGCCTCGATCAGCGGGATCAACGGCAACTGCGCGGAGGTCGGGTAGCAGCCGGGATTGGCGACGAGCCGCGCCTCCTTGACCGCCGGGCGCTCGATCTCGGTGAGGCCGTAGACGGCCTCTTTCTGCAGCTCCACCGCCCGGTGCGCGTGGCCGTACCACTTGGCGTAGACCTCGACATCGGCGAGCCGGAAATCGGCCGACAGGTCGATCACCTTGAGCCGGCGCGGCAGCTTCGCGATCACCTCCTGGGTGGTCCCGTGCGGCAGGCCGCAGAACACGACGTCGACGTCGTCCCATTTGGCCTCGTCGATCTTGATCAGCTTGGGCAGGCCCAGGTGGCCGAGATGCGGGAACACCGCCCCCAGCTCTTGGCCCGCGTGGCGGTCGGCGGTGAGGAGGCGCATCTCCGTCTGCGGGTGACGGGCGAGCAGCCGGATGAGCTCAGCCCCGGTGTAGCCGGACGCGCCAAGGATACCGACCCGGATCTTGTTCGATGCCGCACTCATGTTGAGCTCCTCACAGCCATGGTCATGGTCGCAAAAAAAGAGCGTTCCGCAAAGGCCTCGCAGAGACTAGAAACGTCGGCATGTATGCCGTGGTGACGCCCAATCGCAACCGGCTGGCAACCCTGCAGGAGGTTCTGCCGAGCTGGCAGGCTGCACCCCTGGTCTCCGAAATCGTCGTGGTCGATTTCGGCAGCGAACGGCCGATCGAGCCCGCCGATTTCGCCGACCAGCGCAAGCTCAAGCTCGTGCGCGTGTCGGGCACGGACGAGTGGCGCATCGGGCTTGCCCTCAACATCGGCATCGACCACGCGAGGTGCGAGGCGATCTGCAAGCTCGATTCCGACATCGAGATGACCAACGCGGCCTGGCTCTCCGGCGTCGACACACAGGCGGCATTCTATCGCGGCCGCTATGACGGTCCCGTGTCGAACGGCCAGGCGATCTTCGCCAAGCGGCACTGGCAGGCCGTGGGCGGCTACAACGAATGGCTGTCCGGCTACGGCTTCGACGATTCGGATTTCTACATCCGGCTGCGCAAGAGCGGCGTCGAGGAGCGTCGGATCGATCCGGGGTTCATCGTCGAGCGGCCCCATGCGATCGCCAGCCGCGTCAGCGACAAACTCACCACCGAATTCTTCGAGCTGGCGCCGCCGGATCCGAAGGGACGCTTGGTGTTCACCTCCAGCCGCAACACCTATCTCGCCTATCTGCGTCCCTGGACCCCGGAGCTGCGGCGCAGCACGACCGTGCGGGCACTTCCCGGCGGAGTGACCGGCGTCGAGCTCGGTCCCGTGAGCGAGGCTCACCGCAAGGCCGCCGCGTTTGCGAACGTCCTGGGTCTGGTGCGGATGGCCGGGGTGCCTGAACATGTCGAGCTCTTGAATGCGATGGTGGCGACGTTTCTGGCGGAAGACGGCGGTCTCTAAACGGCGGGCTTTAGCCCAACAAAAAAGGGCTGGCGGAACCGCCAGCCCTTTCTCGTCTCGTATTGTGAGAGACGGCTAGCGTTTCGAGAACTGGAAGCTGCGGCGCGCCTTGGCGCGGCCGTACTTCTTGCGCTCGACCACACGGCTGTCGCGGGTCAGGAAGCCCACCTTCTTGAGCACGGCGCGCAGGCCCGGCTCGTAAAGCGTCAGCGCCTTGCTGATGCCGTGACGCACCGCCCCCGCCTGGCCGGACAAGCCGCCGCCGGTGACCGTCGCGACCACGTCGAACTGCTCGCTGCGATTGGCCACCAGGAACGGCTGGCGGATCAGCATGCGCAGCACCGGCCGCGCGAAATAGATGTTGCCGTCGCGGCCGTTCACCTGGAAGCCGCCCTTGCCGGGCTTGAGCCACACGCGGGCGACCGCGTTCTTGCGCTTGCCGGTGGCGTAGGACCGCCCCTGCGCGTCGCGCTGCGGCTCGGGCAGTTCGGCCGCCGGCTGCGCCACCTGCTGGGCAGCACTCGCCATCGCGAGATCGGCCAGGGTGCGCGTCCGCGTCACCGTCGAGGGCCGCTCGCCGCCCGCCCGATCCGTGCGCGGCCCGCTGCCGCCTCTCGTCGGTCTCTCAGCCATCGCTTACGCGCTCCTCTTGTTCTTCGGATTCAACTTGGCGAAATCCACGACCTGGGGATTCTGCGCCTCGTGCGGATGCTGGGTCCCGGCATAGACCTTGAGGTTGCGCATCTGCTTGCGCGCCAGCGGGCTGTCCTTCTTCATCATCCGCTCGACGGCGCGCACGATCAGACGCTCAGGGAACTTGCTGCGCAAGGTCTCCTGCGGCGTCTGCTCCTTGACGCCGCCGGGATGGCCGGTGTGCCAGTAGAACACCCGGTCGGTGATCTTGCGGCCGGTGATCCGCACCTTCTCGGCGTTGATCACCACCACGTTGTCGCCGCAATCGACGTGCGGCGTGAAATTCGTCCGGTGCTTGCCCTTGAGGCGGAGTGCCAGGAACGAGGCGAGACGGCCCAGCACGACGCCATCGGCATCCACCAGGATCCATTTCTTGCCCTTCGCCGCCGCGGCCGGCGTCAACGAAACGGTCGACATGACTTCATCCCAAATAAGGAACGGCGGACCACGCACGGGTCCGCCGAAGGTGGCGGACTATCGTTCGTGGTGGCTCACCTGTCAAGCAAAGAATTGCAGCACAAATCAGCAGTTTGCGATTACGGTATTATATAACCGCATGCGCAGACGATTGGAATTATTACTTTCTTTGCTCGGGCGGGGGGATCGAATAGGTGCCGGTGACGTGTGCGACCGGCTCGTCCTCACCTTCCGAATAGAGCGTGACCTCGAGCACGGCCAGCCGCTTGCCAAGCTTGAGGCAGCGACCCTCTGCGATCACGTCCGCCTCGCCCGGCTTGCGCAGGAAATTGATGTTGAGGTTCGTCGTCACCGCAAGCTCGACCGGGCCGATCTGGCTCAACACGACCAGGTACATCACGAAATCGGCGAGCCCCATCAGCGCCGGCCCCGCGACCGTGCCTCCGGGCCGGATGAGGTCGCGCCGGAACGGCATACGGGTCAGGCAGCGTCCGTACTCGAGCGTCTCGACGCGCAGGCCAAGAAGGGCTGCGAGCGGCAGGCTCTCGCGCACGATGCGCTCGACATCGGCGATGGACACGTGGCTTGGCCGTGGTGGGCTCTGGCGCGGCGCTGGGTTCACGCTTGAATCCTCGTTGGACATGACCGCAAATACAGGCAGCGGCGATGCCCCGCAAGGTCTCGTCGCCGGATCTGCGAGGAGATGCACATGACCACCGCCGCTCCGACCGAACCGCTCGTGCTGCGCCAGGATCGCGACGGTGTGGCAACTCTGACCCTGAACCGGCCGGCGCAGCGGAACGCCCTCTCCGTGGCGTTGATGGGTGCCTTGCAGGCGGAGCTCGACCGCATCAAGGACGACCGGGCCGTGAAAGTGATTGTGATCGCGGGAGCGGGTCCCGGGTTCTGCGGCGGTCACGACCTCAAGGAGATGCGAGCCAATCCCGGGCGCCAGGCCTACGAGGCGCTGTTCGCCCAATGCTCACGCCTCATGCTGTCGATCGTCCGCCTGCCCAAGCCGGTGATCGCGCGCGTGCATGCGGTCGCGGCCGCGGCGGGATGCCAGCTGGTCGCGACCTGCGATCTTGCCGTCGCCGCCGAGAGCGCCCGATTTGCGGTCAACGGCGTCAACATCGGTCTGTTCTGCTCCACCCCCATGGTGGCCCTCACGCGCGCCATTCCGCGCAAGCCGGCGATGGAGATGCTGCTGACGGGCGAGCTCATCGATGCCCGCACTGCACTCGCCTATGGGCTGGTGAACCGCGTCGTAGCCGATGACCAGCTTGATGCGGCGGTGGCCGAGCTTGCGGCAAAAATCGTCGCCAAGTCGCCCTACGCGCTCGCGATCGGCAAGGAGGCGTTCTACCGCCAGGCCGAGCTCGGGCTCGAGGACGCCTATGCCTATGCGAGCCAGGTGATGACGACCAACATGCTGGCGCGCGACGCCGAGGCCGGCATCGATGCGTTCATCGCCAAGCGGCCGATGCCCGACTGGCAGGGGCGTTGACGGCACCGCGCAGAGGCGTCGCTTGATTTTGGTGCGAAAACGCACCAAATCTTAACCAGTGTTAACATAAGATAACTGCCGTCGAGTCGAGGGCGCGGCGACCGGAGGGGCACCGGCGCCGCACGCACTACGCGGGAAGACTTAATTATGCCCGATCGCAGAGTCCTGCTGACCCCCGCCGGGCGCGCATCGCGCCAGATCATTCGTCAGGCGTTGTCGCAGGACGAGCTCAACCGCGCCGCCCAGCTCCACGACGATTTCGTCAATTCGCGCCGCGGCGGCCAGCGCATGAGCTTCTCCGGCCGCGACCTGTCGCTGTTGAATCTGTCCGGGCTCAACCTCCAGGGCGCCGTGTTCACCGGCTCGGCCTTCTTCAACACCAATCTCTCGAATGCGGTCCTGGACTCGACCATCCTGTTCGGCTGCGACCTGAGCGATGCCAACCTCCAGGGCGCGTCGTTGCGCGATGCCGATCTGCGGGGCGCCTGCTTCCGCCGCACCAATCTTTCGGGCGCCAACCTGTCGGGCGCCGACCTGCGCGAAGGCCGCCTCGCGCACCGCGACCGTGACAAAGGCTTCAAGGAAGTCGTGTTCGATGAGGTCGACGCGGCAAACATGGAGGGCGCCAATCTCACCAGCGCCAATCTGTCGCTGGCGCGCCTTGCCGCCACGGTGGCCGACCGCGCCGACTTCACCGATGCCAACATGCGCGGCTGCAAGCTGCCGCGCGCCAATCTCAAACGCGCCATCCTGCGCGGTGCCGATCTCTCGCACGCCGATCTGAGCGGCGCCAATTTGCGGGGCGCCAACCTGCGTTATGCCGTGCTCATGGGCGCCAGCCTCGCGCACGCGGACACGGCGGAAGCCGACATGACGGGCGTGCTCACCGACGCTCCGGTCGGAAAGCCGATCAGCGCCCTTCCCCGCCCGCTCGACGCGCTGCTTGCCGACCACGACCGCTTCGTCCGCTCGGCCGGCGCCGAAGGTCGGGCCCTCGACCTCTCGGGCTTCGACCTGCGCAATGCGCCGGTCCTCACCCGCTTCTCGCTCGCCACGCTGAAGGCAAAAGGGGCCGTCTTCTACGGTCTCGACCTGCAGAACGTCCGCATGCAGGCCGCCCAGCTCGAAGGAGCGGATTTCCGCTCCTGCCGGCTGGCGGGTGCCGACATGCGCGGCGCCAATCTCACGGAAGCGCTGCTGTCGCACGCCGACTTGCGCGACAGCGACTTCAGCGCCATCCTCGTGCGTGAGACCATGGCCGTGCCGACCAAGCTGATCCAGGCCGAGTTGCGCGGTGCCGATCTGCGCGGCGCCAATCTCTCGGGCGTTAACCTGCGTGGCGCCGACCTCACCGGGGCGCGCCTCGAGGGTGCGAAGCTCGAGAATGCCGATCTCGCGCATGCGGTCGGCGTGCCGGAGGGGCTCAAGTGACGGCGACTGCGGCGGCCGCACCCGACCACGACGCCTACACGGACGACTACATCCGCGGCATCCTGCGGCGCGTGCGCACGATCGCCATGGTCGGGGCCAGTCCGAACTGGAACCGGCCGAGCTACTTCGCGATGAAGTACCTGCAACACAAGGGCTACCGGGTGATCCCGGTGAACCCGGTCGCGGCCGGCCAATCCATCCTCGGCGAGAAGGTCTACGCGACCCTGAAGGACATCCCAGACCCGGTCGACATGGTCGATATCTTCCGCAACTCCGACGCCGCCGGTCCGATCACCGACGAGGCGATCGCCATCGGCGCCAAGGTGGTGTGGATGCAGCTCGGCGTGCGCAACGATGCCGCCAAAGACCGCGCCGAGGCGGCGGGGCTCACGGTCGTGATGAACCGCTGCCCCAAGATCGAATACGGCCGCCTCCACGGCGAGCTGTCGTGGAGCGGCATCAACTCCGGCATCATTTCGGCCAAGCGCCCGCGGCTGATGCGGGTGAGCTGATTACAGGGCCCGGGGGCCCTTCACTTCGACCGGGCGGGCGCCTTCGGCCGCATCCGTGATATCGGCCCACACGATCAACGTACCGCCGTCGGGCGTGCGCAGATCGCGGGCCAGCAGCCGGCGGCCGTTCACATCATGGATCACCGGCTCGCCGGCGGCGGCGCGGTGGCGGGCGAGCCGCTCGGCCAGGATCTCCGCCGCACGCCCCGGCGGCGACGGCACGTCGCCGAGCCGGATGCTCTCCCAATAGAACCGCTCGAAGGTCACCCCGGGCACCAGGAATTTCGCCGCACGCCCCGAGCTTCGGCGGTACAGCTCGTTGCACACCACGAAGCGGTCTTCGGCGTCCCAGAACGAGAACCCGTTGGCCCCGTGTTCCATGGCGTACAGGAACCGCATGTTCGCCCGCGACGAGGCGCTGCGCTCCTCCACGACGGCCGTGATGTCGCGGGCGACGCCGCGATAGCCGACGAAATTGCCGCGCGCATCGAAGCGCGGCATACCGCTGAGATTGAGATGCGCGATGCGTCCCGCGGGCGTGCGGACCTGGCAGAGGAATTCGCGGAACAGGCGCTGGGCGGCGATGTCGTCCTCGAGCTGCCCGACCGTCAGATCGCCCGGCTGGGTGATCATCAGGTCCCGCAGGCTGCGTCCCAGCGCGTCGTGCACGGGAAAGCCGGTGTGGCCGTGCCCGGCGCGCGACACATAGCTGAAGCGCAAGTCCCCGTCGGTTTCCCAATACCAGTCCGATGCGGCCTCGGCGAAATCGCGAAAGCGCGCCTCGCTGCGCTCGCGGCGCCGCAGCTGCAGCACCAGAAGCGCGATCAGGGCCGCGATGACAATATCGGCACCGATCACCCAGATGCCGGCCACGGAAGCGTGGCGCCACCACTCGTCGAGAACCACCGAGGTGTCGAGCACGGTGCGCACGACGACCGGATAATCGTCGAGTGCCGCATAGCCGTAGAGCCGGTCGATATGATCGGAGCCACTGATTCCGCGCGTCGAGCCGATCTTGTCCTGGGTGAGAAGTTGATGCAGGTTGAAATTCTCGACCGCACGGCCGACCCGGCCCTCGATCCACGGATAGCGCGCAAGCATGACCTCATCGGTGGTCAGGAGCGCGATCGCGGAATGCGGTCCGAGGTCGATGGCCGCGTACAATCGCGACAGATACACGGGGTCGATGTCGGCCCCGACCACCCCGAGAAAGCGACCGTTGGCATCCTCCATGCGGCGCGTCAGCAGGAAGACCCATTGCCCGTCGACCCGGCTCCGGAAGCTGGGCGTCACCAGCGGGCCCATCTGCCCTGCCTGGTGCGCCACGAAATAAGGCTGCTCCACGGCGGAGACCCGCGGCGGCGGGAAACTCCTCGCGCTGTAAAGGGCATTGCCCTGGGCGTCGGTGACGAAGAGGTTCTTGAGCTGCGGCAAGGTCGGAACGATCGACTGCAGCATCCGATGTCGGGTCTCGTCGTCCGAGCCGGGGTTGCTCGCGAGGTCGTTGATGATGCTGAGCACCGCAAGGTCGGCGCCCTTGAACGCCGCCAAAGTCTGCTGCGACTGGCTGAGCGCCAGCCGTCGCAGATCTATCTGCGCCTTGTCGAGCGCGTCGCTCCGCATCTCCCATAGGACGAGCGCCGCCGCAGCCATCGATGCCGCGATCAGGACGATCCCGAACCAGATCAAGAGACGGCTGGGCGTCCGGCTGATCCACGGATCGGCCTCGCCCCACCGGTCTGGGGGCTCGAACGGCGGGGGCGCGCCTGCGGCGCTGGACTCCTGGGGGCTCATGGCAACAGGAGGAAAGTATAGCGGCATTGCAGGCCGGGTCCATCGCCCCCGGCGGCCCGGGCATGTTAAGACAGATGCGCCGTCACCGCTCGAGGATATCCATGCCCGACGAGAAACCCCGCAGCTTCGGCTTCGAGACGCGCGCCGTACACGCCGGCGCCACGCCCGATCCGGTCACCGGTGCCCGCAGCACGCCGATCTATCAGACGACGGCCTATGTGTTCGATGACGTCGACCATGCGGCTTCGCTCTTCAACCTGCAGACCTTCGGGTACATCTACAGCCGGCTCACCAACCCGACGGTCGCCGTGCTCGAGGAGCGCCTGGCCAATCTCGAAGGCGGCCGCGGCTGCGTCTGCGCAGCCTCGGGTCATGCGGCCCAGCTCCTCACCTTCTTCACGTTGATGGACAATGGCGACGAATTCGTCGCCAGCCGCAACCTCTATGGCGGGTCGATCACGCAGTTCACCCACAGCTTCAAGAAATTCGGCTGGACCGCCCGTTTTGTCGACCCCGCGGATCCCAAGAATTTCGAAGCCGCACTGACGCCCAAGTGCAAGGCGATCTTCGTCGAGAGCCTCGCCAACCCGGGCGGCGTCATCGTCGACCTTGAGCCCATCGGCGAGATCGCGCGGCGGGCGGGGATTCCGCTGATCGTCGACAACACGATGGCGACGCCCTATCTGTGCCGGCCGTTCGAATGGGGGGCCGATCTGGTCGTGCACTCGACCACCAAGTTCCTGTCCGGCCATGGCAACTCGATGGGCGGAGCGGTCATCGAATCCGGCCGCTTCGACTGGGGGAAGAGCGGAAAATTCCCGTCGATGAGCGGCCCCGATCCTGCCTACCACGGGCTCAGCTTCGCCGAGACCTTCGGCGATTTCGGCTTCACCATGAAGACCCGCGCGGTCTCCCTGCGCGACCTGGGCCCGACGATGGCGCCGTTCAACGCGTTCCTCACGATCACCGGCATCGAGACCCTGCACCTGCGCATGGAGCGCCACGTCGAGAATGCGCTGGCGGTGG
>Ga0335071_10003746_pt1 | contig 15963 bp, 8 predicted proteins | sample Lox_Sample_15_FD_206724 | JGI IMG/M metagenome (GOLD analysis project Ga0335071, IMG submission 206724) | Soil microbial communities from Loxahatchee National Wildlife Refuge, Florida, United States - Lox_Sample_1.5 | ecosystem: Environmental > Terrestrial > Soil > Wetlands | place: USA: Florida... | reverse complement strand
GGCCGCGAGCTTATCTCTTTTTTTTTCTCTCTTCTTTCTTCACACCGGCGCGACTATTTCATCAGAAGCATTCGTTTTGTCTGAACGAACGTTCCCGCGGAAAGTCGGTAGAAATAGGCGCCGCTTGGGAGTGAGGAGCCGTTGAAGCTGGCCGTGTAGATTCCCCGGGGCATTTGCTCATTGATAAGCACCGCGACTCTTTCTCCCAGCGTGTTGTAGACCGCGAGTGAAACGAACCCAGCCTCCGCTACGGAGTATTCGATCTGCGTGACGGGATTGAACGGGTTCGGAAAATTCTGCCCGAGGTCAAACAACACCGGCGAAGCGCCGTCGGGGTTCACGATGTCTGAAAAAAGAGAAGTTCCGTCATCGGTGACGAGCTCGATACGGTAGAAGACCTTTCCTTTCGGTGCGGAGAGGTCAAAATAGGAACCCGTATCCCCCCCGACCGATGCGATAAGCCGGAGCGCCTCGTCGGCCGGCGTCTTGCGGTAGATGTTCACCCTCTTCACCCTCGCGGGGAGCGAGGCCTTCCATACTATCGACACCCCTGTCGCAGTACGGGTTGCCGCCACAGCGGACAGGGTCACCTGCTCCGCGACCGGTGTTCCTCCCGAAACGTTTTGATCGGCGACATAAGCCGTATACATGCACCTTACCCCGTAGCCGAGGCTCAGGGCGATGTCGGCCTTCTTCAGTGAGTCGGTGGCGCCGTACACGGAGATTGTCCTCTCAATGTCGTCGATCTTCTCCTTCGCCCAGAATATTTTGGCAAAATCGTTTTCCGTTTTCGATGCGGAGAACGTCAACGGCAGGTCGAGGAATGTCGCCCCCGCGGATGTCCATCCCGCAAGCGACAGGGTGAGAGTCCCCGGCGTTTTGTATCTCCCTGCGAGGAACATCCTTGAGCCCTTAAAGAGGTTCGGAAGTCCGACTGGGAGGAGGTCGTAGACGCTCGAGCTGATCTCATAACGGACATCCCGCCAAACGGGATAGCTCACCTCATCGAATAGTCTCAGCATTTCGCCGGTGATGTCCCCGTTGGTCGGGAAAAAAGTCGGGTAGCCGTAGTTCAGGTACGCAAGCATCTCAAGACGCTGGCGCCCCGCGGTTGTTGCGACCGAAACGGGGAAGATTGCCGCCTTCAGCGTATTCTGTGCACGGACCGCCTTCGGATCAATCACCACCTTGCCGTCGCTGACAAGGATGATGAAATTGTTTGCATCGGGATTCTTGAATATTCCGAGCGAGGCCGTCAGCGCAGAGGAGAGGTTAGACCCGGGGCTGTAGCCGAGTGATGTGAGATAGGCCACCGCGGAATCGGTCATTGCCCCGGTTGCCGGGAGAAGCCGGGAGCTCCAAACCCGAACGCTGTAATCGAACGCAACGACGGAAAACGAATCGGCCGCGCCAAGGTTCCTGATGCATCCCGAGATTGCTTCCTTGCTTGCGTCGAGCGACTCGTTGAGAAGCTCCGAGCTGCAGTCGACGACAAAGACGACGTTTTTCGGCAACACGGTTGCATCCGCTCCTCCGCTCGGCGGGTTCAGCATCATGACGAAATGCCCGTCCATCGTGTCGCTTGCCACCGAATAGAAATCGATGCCGAGTGAGTCGTGCTTTACGCTGTATGAGAAGGAAAGGTCGCTCGTGAGGTACATTTTTGGCTGGTCGGCTGAGACGATAAGATGTCTGGCATCCTGCGTCGTCATCGTCGGCGATGAAATTCCCACGAGGTTGGTCGTTTGGATGTCCCCGGTGGCATTGACCCGGAAGGTGAACGAGACATCGTCGATCGGATAAGGAGAAAAGTCGGAAGTGCCGAGCGGGTAGTGATACTCCACAGTTCCCTGGTGAAAATCACAGAGCGAGAGATATTCCAGCTGCACGCGCTGGAGAGCTCCCGCCGCAATCCCGTGGATGAGGATCCGGATTGCGTTCGGCCCGAGGTAGATGTTCAGTGAGGCATCAATCCCCCCGGATCCTGTCCCCGGATTTGGAGCCTGATCCTTTACCTGGAGAACGGCCTTGTAGGCGCTGTCCCCCACCCAATAGGTGAAGTTCGTAGCCCGGGCATCGGGAGGAAGCGGGAATGAAAAGATGGCGTCCGTGGAGGCATCCCATTCATTGACGAACTCCTGATAGACCTTCGTTTGCGCTACCTGCCCGTACATCGTCACGTCGACATTCGTCGTCCTGTGGCGGAGAAAGTCTTTGGGATACGATGTACTGACCGGGCGCATGAGGCCGTCGGCCATCGCCGTAAGCGCAGGGAACGCGGAGGCAAGAAGGAGAAGGATGATTCGCGAGTATGACCTCATATCCGTGTGCCTTTCATTTCAAAAAGAGTGCCTTGAGTGTTCCCAACGCGACGACCTCTCCTCCCGGGGAATAGACGGTTGACCTCACGATATAGATTCCCGAAGCGACACGACGTCCGGCGTCGTCGGTTGCGTCCCACACCACGTCGATGACATCTCCGCCGGCACGCACGTCCAGGGTCCTGACACGTTGCCCGAGGAGGCTGTAGACGGAAATCCTCGCGTATCCTTTGGCGGGTATCGATAACCTGAACGTCGTCTGCGGGTTGAAGGGGTTTGGGAAGCAGACGATTTTTCCCGCTACTCCTCCTCCGCCAGGGGGGGTGTAATTCACCGAGGCGGAGCCCCCCACCCCTCCGTAGTGCACTTCGATCTTCGCCGTCCGGCTCCCACCGCTCGTCGAGGGAGAAGTATACGTCAGCATGTAGCGCGAAATCGACTGCAACCGTCCAATATCAAGGAGGATGTCGCGGAAATTGCCGGAGATATCATAGCATTGTCCGCCTGTCGGGTCGGTGATCGGTCGGTACCAATCGGTCTGGTACATGGCGGTCCCGATTGAGTTGACGACGATATCGTTCGCGAGGAGCGCGTTGACAACAGACTGCCGGTCCCGCGTGGTTACGTCGTCCTTCTCGTGGTAGCGGTCGTCCGTGATCCAAACGATCACGCGTCCTGCATCGGACCTGTACGGAAGTTGCGACGCCGTATACAATGCGTCAAGGGAATTCTCCGGGAGGTCGCCTCCCCCGTGGGCATACTGCAGCGAGACCTCATCCTTGAAGGTCGCGACGCTCGAGGTGAAGGCGTAGACGTTTTCGACCGCATCAAGAAAGGTGACAAGCGCCAGGCGGTAGTCAACTCCGCGTGAGGTCAGACTGTCGGCGAATTCGGTGATATTGTTCTTCACTCCATCGATCTGGTTCGACATGCTCCCGGTAACATCGAGCACGAAGACGATATCTTCGGAATTCTTTCCCCCCGATGTGTCTTTCCCCAGCACAAAACTCGGGATCCGGAGATCGTCTTCATAAAGAAATACGTTCGTTGATTTCAGCGAGACAAGCTTCTCCTTCGTCGCGTTGCGCATCGCTTCAAAGAAGATCGAGATTCCGCTAGCCCCCCTCTTTGCGAGCGAATCGATCGTCACCGTGAGGCCCGTGTCGGAGACCGGGGTCGGCGGAATGAAGACCGGAATAATGAGGGAGTCCGGAGATCCCTGGAGTGTTTCAGTCGTGGAGAGGATGAGGTCGGTGACCGTCGGCTCGTAGACTTCGGAGACCTCGAGAGGGATCGGGGCATACCCGTGGCCCTGCACTCCAATCACAAGGGTCTTGTCGGTGCCGGTGTTCGTGATGAGTGTATTTGGAAGAACTTTGAGGGTCGAGGTGACGGAGGATGAATGCTGGTTGAACACATCGACCGTGGCGGTGAACCCGGAGGGAAACATCACGCCGTTGTCGAGCGTCAGGAAGGATGGAACATCCCATCTGGCAAACGTTCCGTTGCCGAAATCCGGATATTCAAGCGAGATCATGAACGAACGGGTGACCGTCCCCTGAGCGGGCACTGTCACGGCGTTCCAGGTGAAATCGAGGTCGAGGTCATAGATCCGACCCGGGGCCGCGAGGCCACCCATCGGCGGACCGTCTGCGGAGAGGAGCGTCTGCCAGTTGGCGGCCGTCAGTGCCGACGGCGTACCGTTGGGAAAGCTGAGCGAGCACTTGAGCCCCGCATGAGTTCCTCTTCGCTCCGAAATGACGAGCGGTTTGCCCAAGATCGAGCCAGAGTCCATCGACGATTCGCTGAGGAGAAGATTCCCTCCGACGGCAAGAACGCCGTCACCGTGAATCCCAAGAGCGGGGTCGATCATGAATCCCACACCGACGGAATGAGAGTGGTCGTCGTTGTTCTTCACGCTCGTAACGACTTCCACCTGCTGTCCCTGGTTGATGATCAGGTAGGTCACCGACGCCTGGATGGACGAGGTGCCGCTGAAGACCAGGAGGATGTTGTCCGCCTGGGGAGTCGCCTGGGAGGAATCAGGCGAGAAGATCTCCTCCGGTTTCTTCCATCCGCCTCCATCAAGTTGAAAGATGGGGTAGGAGGTTTTCGCGTACGGGTGGCCAAAGAGAACGCCGCAGTGATCGTCGAGAGGAGACGATGTCGTGCCAGCCACAGTGCCGATCGTAAAATACCCGCCGCTGAGAACTGCGACTTCCCCAATCGTCCCTCCGACCTTCCAACCGACGGGCGCTTCGCCGGACGTTTTTGCCAGCCCGTGGAGAACGCTCGCTTCCTGTACGTCGAAACGCGCCTTGTCCGAGGCCCGACCGCCCGCGGGGATCATGAGCGTGAGAAGAACGTAGACCATTCCGAATGACGTTTTCATGAGAGTCCCATGTCGCAGTTTGAGTTATTTGAGGAGCATCATTGATCGGACGGCGGCTTCGCCTCCGGCACACAGCCGCAAGAAATATAGACCGGAAGGGAGCACCCTTCCCGCATCGTCCTTCCCATCCCATTGAATCTCATAGACTCCCGCAGCCTTGACCCCTGCAAGGAGTGTGCGGACCCGCCTTCCAAGGATATCGTAGATCGTCAACGTGACAAACTGCGGTCCAGAGAGAGCCGAAGGGATAGAGTACCGGATGGTCGTCGTGGGGTTGAAAGGATTAGGATAGTTCTGTTCCAGGGAGAACTTCACCGGTTGCTGCGAACCATCGGCGACGAGGGTGCCTCCCGAGGAAGCGGTCTCAACGACGAGAAACGCCGTGTAGGGCGACAGCACGCTGTACCGCATGCTCAGGGAGATGACCTGGTTCACAAGCTCCGGTTGCTCCCCGGTTGAAGAGATGATATCGAGAAGGCTCTGGATCTTGAGCGCCCCCCAATAGCGGGCGAGAGCGAGCAGGGATCGATCCGTGTCCGCGAATGCGACATTTGCCGAAACCGAGAAGGGCGTTCCCTCGACGGAGCCGTTGAGCGAGAGCGGATACGTCCCCACCTTCGTGAACCTTCCGGCAAGAAGGAGCTGGTCTCCGGCGTGGAGGGCCGGCATGGTTGCCGGGTGGACGTCGTAGGCATCGAATGCCCCATAGTTCATCGCGAGGTCCTTGAGCGGGGGAAGGATGACGTCCCTGTAGAGGTCCTGGAATTTGAGATAGAGGCTATCGTCGGCTGTGATGCGGACAAAGGCGCCTCCGTTTGCCTGAGCCAGCTTCGCGAGGAGCGTGTAGTCGGCTTCGTCTCCGACCCCCACGGTATAGATTGGGACCTCGTGTACGTTCCATCGCACCGATCGGGCAACAATGGAATCCGAGTTTGTCTCTCCCCAGCTCGCTTGTCCGTCGGTAACGAAGAGAATGGACGAACGGTACGGATCCGTGTAGTTCTGTGAGAGCGACGTCTGGAGAGCAGCCTCGATGTTCGTGAGCCCGAGGGGGCTGAGCTTCGAAATGAAATCCCGGGCGCTATCGCGCGCGGACGGCGTCCCGAAGACAAGGTCGGGACGAAACGAGGTGACACCCGTGCTAAAGACGACAATATTGAACCTGTCATCCACCCTCAGGAGATCGATGAACGAGAGCATGACATCGCGGAGCTGCGAGAGCCGGAGACCGTCCATGCTCGATGAAACGTCGGCGACGAAGGTGACGGTCTTCGGCCGCGAGGTGTCGCTCTGGAGGGTGTCGGGGGTCGTCACCCAGAGGCCGAAATACGGCTGCTCCCCGAGCGAGTCCGGGGCGCGATACGTAAGCGAGTACATGGCCGGTTGCCCTCCTGCAAACTGCGACTTGATGTAGAAATCCTTCGAGAAGGCAACATTCTCGGCACCGTACGCCACGGTGTAGTGCGAGCTGTCGATCTTTGTGACCTTCGCGGCGGTCGGGAACTGGTCCACCGAAGTCTCGACCCCCGTCAGCGAGAACTGCGAACGGAGGTCGATGCTCAGCGTGACGAGCTGGATCGGCTGAGAGGTATAGTCGTGCATATCAAGGGGAAAAGTATACTGGATACTTCCCTTGAAATACGTTAGCGGCTGGCTGTAGACAATCTCGATCCGCCGCGTGTTGTTCGGCTCAAAAGGATAGATGCGGAGCTGGAAGGTGTTCGACCCAAGTTCCTGGAGGATCGCCGGGTCCATGAGCTTTGTGACAATCTCGGAATAGATGACGACGGCGTCTTCCTTTTTCTTGATGACGTATGGTGTCCGCACGCCGTTGATCCAGAGGTACATCTCGTTCACCTGAGCTCCCTCAGGAAGCTGGAAGACATAGAAACCTTCCAGCCGGGCCGGAAGGTCGTTCGCAAACTCCTGATCGACGTGGGTCACGGCAAGCTGATCCCGGATCGTTACGTCGGCGGAGAGGTTCTTGATCCTTAAGTTGAAGATCGGGCTGTTCGCGTTGTTCGGATACCGGGCATAAACGCGTCCTATCGCAAGGACGCATTGCGCGAAGACGAGTGACGCGCACACGACCGCACATGCCATGCGGATAAGCATGTGGGAAGATTTCGACGGGGCGTGGATGACCGGGGGCAATAGAAAGGTGTGTGTTTTCATGTCGGTTCCCCAGAGAGTTGGGTGCCGCGGGAGCGTTCGATTCAGAGCCGACTTCGGCTATGGGAAGGCAGACGAATTGCCGTCAGCGGATGGGGCGTTTGCCGGGGGTGTCGTCCAAAGGGACATTGATGGTTGAATCGCCTGGAAAACACTCGGAGTGTAGCGAGAAGATTTTCACGTGGACCCCCGACCCCAGGAATTGATGCTCATCGCTCGCGATGCCGGCATCCTTCCCAAATATAACAGCCACATTTGATACAGTCAAGCCGGGCGGATTCGGTGGTGGGTTTTTTGCGGTCGGTCGGAACGGCGAGATGGATTCCCGCTAGAAATGGCGCGGAGCGACGTGGCGGAACGACCGATCACATTCAAGAATGATGCTAGTGAACCAGTCGTCACACCCGCGAAGATCGGGCGGGTGTCCAACGAAACCCCACGACCAACTCTTCGTCTCACCCCCGGCAAATCGTGATAAAGAGCGGCTTGACCTCGCATGCGGGATTTGCCCCCAGCATCGTGGTCAATTACGGGAACAAGGAATCGCTTCAGCCTCCTTTCAGCGACCAAAGCGTCCGGCGATTCTCCTGCAGCATGGCACATCACTAGCTCTTCAAAGCCTCTTTCACCCGTTCTGCGGTCATCGGCAAAGAGAAGAGCCGCGCACCGCAGGCATCGAAGATGGCGTTCGCCAGAGCTCCTCCCATTGTGATGATGGCCGGCTCGCCTCCTCCCTGCGGATCGGCTTCCTTGTCCTCGATGAGAAAGGTCTCAATCTTCGGCAGCCATGAAAAGCGGGGGAGTTCGTACGAGTCGAAGTTCGTGTCGAGGATCTTGCCATCCTTGAAATGGATCTGCTCCGTGAGCGCGTACCCCATTCCCATCGTGATGCATCCTTCCATCTGTATTTTCGCCCCTTCGGGGTTAATCGCAAGCCCCATATCCTGTGCGCAGACGACCCGAACGACGCGCACTTCCCCGGTCGACTTGTTTACCTTCACCTCCGCGATCGATGCAACAGAGGCGCCGGCATCGGTTCCGCACGCAATGCCGTAGCCACGCCCGCTCGGTCCCTTCGCCGGGCTCCAGCCGAATTTGTCGGCCGCGACGTTCAAAACATTGATCAACTTCTTATCGGTAAGGTTCTGGAGCCGAAAGGCCAGCGGATCGATTCCCGCCTTTGCCGCCATGATGTCGATCTGCGACTCGCGCGCGAAGGTATTCGTGTTGTTGCCGGGCGCTCTCCACGGTCCGGTGGCAAAGGGATGCACGCCGGGTCCACCCCTCCGGCCGGCATCGTAGGCGGTCGTCAGGTGGTGACGAATATTGTAAGGAGCAACCGCACCGCGCTCGCCGGCAAAGTAGACCTTGTAGTCCCAGAAACTCATCGCCCCGGTGCCGGAGACTCCCGATCGGATCTTGACGACCGCCGCGGGACGGAAGGAGTCGTAGAAGAATTCTTCCTTCCTGGTCCATGCGACCTGGACAGGTTTCCCGGTCAGCTTCGCGAGGCGCGCAGCTTCGACCACCTGGAGATTCCGGCTCTTCCCTCCAAAGCCACCTCCGAGGAATGGTGTGATGATCCTGACATTCTTCGGCTCCAGCCCGAGCTCCCTTGCGACTTCGTCCTTCGCCGGAAAAGGAGTCTGCGTCGAGGCCCAGATTGTGAGCTTTCCATCTTCCATGGAGGCCGTAGCGGTGTGAGGCTCGATGGGAGAATGGGCGACGTAATCGTTGTAGTATGTCTGGTCGAAAGTGGCGCTCGATTCCTTCTCTCCGGCCGGGAGGTCTCCCGTTTTCGCGATGACCTTCCCTTCGTCCGCAACCTTCAAAAAGTGTTCGAAGATGTTTTTATCGTCAAGGTGGTCCTCAAAGGGGGAGAATTTCGCCTCAATCTTCCCGAGCGCAGCCTCTGCGACATCCGGAAACTTATGAATCACGGCGATGAAGTCCCCATCTTTCACAACCTGAACCCCATCGACCTTCTTCGCCTCGGAGAGGTCGGCGCTGATGAGCTTCGCGCCGTGCGCGGGAGGACGAAGGATCTTCGCATAGAGCATGCCGGGAAGCCGGATATCGCCGGCATACATCGCCTTGCCGGTCACTTTCAACTCGGCGTCCCTCCTCAGGGCGGAAGTGCCGATGACTTTGAACTCGGACGGCGCTTTGAGTTTCTTCAGCCCGATGTGCCGCTCGATCCGTTTTCCTTCCGAAAGCTCACCGTACGTCGCCTTTTTCTTCGGATCCTTTTTATCCGAGATTACTCCGTTCGAGACCGTGAGGTTGGCGGCATCGATCTTGAGCTTCTCCGATGCCATCTCAATGAGGACATTCCGTGCCTCTGCCGCGGCCGTACGAAGCGCCTGCCCGAAGAACCTGGTCGACATAGATCCAAAGGTCCCCATGTCCCACGGACAGAGATCGGTATCTCCCATGACCATCTCGACCGAGTCGGGCGAAACGTCGAGCTCGTCCGCTAGCTCCTGGGCCAGCGAAGTATAGACTCCCTGCCCCATCTCGATCTTGCCGGAATAGCAGGTAACGCGGCCGTCGGCGCCGATCCGGAGATAGGCGTTGAAGTCGGTCGCGAGGTTCAGGCCGCTCCGCTGCTGCGCGAGGGCCTCGAGATCGTCGATCGTGAAGAGGAAGATGATCCCACCGCCGGCGATCTTCATGAAGTCGCGGCGATTCACGGCGAAATCGGTGACGTCATTCGAGGAGTCAGCCTTCCAGAATTGATCGTCTCTCATCTCAGAACCCTCCTTCCATTTGTTTCCCTGCGTCGGCAAGGGCAAGGAGGATGCGGTTGTGTGCACCGCAACGGCAGAGGTTGTCGTCCATTCCAGCGACGACCTCGGAAGGAGTTGAGCGGGGCTTCTTCTGGAGCAATGCATAGGCGGTCATGATCATGCCGGAGGTGCAGTACCCGCATTGCATCGCATCGTGTTCCATGAAGTAGTGCTGGAGAGGATGGAGTTTGCCGTCCTTCGCCAGCCCCTCGATTGTCATGACCTCTTTTCCACTCACTTCTCTCACGGAAGTCTGGCATGAGCGGACCGCTTCGCCGTCGACGACGACGGTGCAGGCGCCGCAGAAACTTTCGCCGCAGCCGAATTTCGTGCCGGTGAGCCCCAGGTCGGTCCGGAGAACCCAAAGGAGCTTTCGGTCCCCGTCAGCCATAACGGTGACGGGCTTGCCGTTCAACGTGAATCCGATTTTCTCTTCCATACTATCCCTCCTTCATTTGCCGAGTATTCAAACAACGGTCTTCATACCTCGGGAACCTTCTGCGTTATCGCTCGCCAGGAGCGGTTGGCGGGAAACCGCCGCTCACTCAATGATGATATCGTGTTTGTCGAGAAGTCCTGGCAGACCCATCAGCGAGAACTTCGCTTTGGCCACGCGGTTGAGAGCGGGATCGATCGAATAATTATAGGCGGTCCGAAGGTCAGCCCGCTCGAGGTTCGATTTCCGGAAGACGGCGCCAAGAAGGTCGCAGTTTTCGAAAAGAGCGCCGCTCAGGTCGGCATCGGCAAAATCGACTTCAAGAAGGCTGCACTCTGCGAAGCGCGTTTTCTTGAGGTTGAGCCTGGAGAAAGAAGAGAGCTTCAGGCTGCAACCTTTGAAGGTGACGGAGAAGCCGAGCTTGTTGCATTCGTCAAAGCGAATCCCGACGAGCTTGCACCCGATGAATCGCACGTTTCGCAATGCCGCGCCGGAAACTTTTGCCAGACTCAGGTCGCAATTGCGGAACTCACAATCGACAAAGCGCGATTCGGAGAGGCCGGACTTGCCGAAGAGACAGCGGTCGAACGAACAGCTCTCGTATTCTCCTATCCCAACATTCTGTTGGAGGAATGCGGTTCCCTGGAATTCAGGCGCTGCATTGCTTATCGGCATCGTTTCGATCGGGGAGGCTGTTGCGAAGAGTGTAATCGAAAAGACTCTGAATGTCAAGATGGGAGACGGGAAACGGGAGGCCGATAGGACTGAAATGTGGTCGAGGAGCTGCTTTGGCCTGCTACATCGGTTGCTATCCCTGGCTCGGGGTGAGCGTGTAACTTTGAAACACAATTGCAGCAGGGTCTTGGATCAGTTGCATTCTTGCGGCGCGCGCAGCGCAAAAAGAAACCGCCTTGGCCTGCTCGTCGAATCGCGTGACGTACGGCATAAGTCGAATCAAAGAACAGACCAGTCTTCTGACCATCTACCCTAATTCCGCGAGTACATCTTCCGTCTTACGCACCCTGCCGAGCCTGGGAAGAATCGTCCTCATCGGATACTCGTGCTCTTCTTTCGAGCGGGCGGCGCTGGCATCTTCCACAAAGATCTGCTGGAAGCCGTATTCGTAGGCGAATCGCGCTGTGCTCTCCACACCGGCATTCGTCGAGATGCCGCAGAGGACGATCGTGTCGATCTTGCGACGGCGAAGCTGCATCTCGAGCTCCGTTCCGTAGAAAGCTCCCCACTGCCGCTTCGTGATGACGATATCTCCACTCTCCGGCCCCATCTCGGGGACAATCTCTGCCCACTCCGGAGGCCGGGGTCCTCCCTGCATCGAGTTGTCGGCGATCGGCTGGAGCGCATCCTTACCGTCGGGAGACGGAGTCACCCTGACGAGGATGACCGGTATATGGTTCTTTCTGAACGCCTTCGCCAGCCTTGAAGCGTTTGCGATCACCGCATTCGACGGATAAGGTTGGGTCGGGATTTGTGCGATCCCTTTCTGAAGGTCGATGACCACCAGGGCAGTTTTGGATCTATCAAAGAGGCTCATGGCAATTCACAATAGATTTAGTGATTTGTGGAAATGATGGCGAGACAAAGGTAGCGCATCGGACCAGAAACTGCAATGAGGATCTCCGGTGGGTTGCGCCTGATTCTTGCGTATTGTGCTCAAATTGCCCCGCGATGACGATCCAAACTCAGTCCCAGCCCCCTGTCGCCGGTATTTTACCGTTTGCGTATTAGACAATGATAGAGTAGATTCGTTTGTACCGCTCGGGTGAATGAAGATCCACCCCGGACGGCTTTCAAGAAAGGGGGAACGACCGCGCTCTCTCCTTCCATTCACGGTGGCTTCAGATAGACCCTATTCGATACTCGCACACGCCTTTTGATTGCGAGGGGAAGATCTTCAATGAAACTCGCTTTTTTCATCGCGCCGGCGTTTGCTGCGCTTTTGCTCTTCCCGTCGTGCCAGCTTCCCGAGGAGGAGGATGACGGGAGCGGCATGTATTCAAGGTACCCTTGGTATACAGCGGCCCACATCTTCCAGGTCGTCGAGACTTCACGGAGTTCGGTCGGGCTGCAGTGGAAGAACGCGTCCTATTCCTCCTCGGCCAATCCGACATACAATTTTGTTGACCGGTCCGAATCGGGCGGAGGATTTGTCACCTTCGCATGGCTGGGGGGAGATTCGACGTCATGCGCCGACATCAACCTCGACACGACGAAAACTTACCAGTACCGTGTACGCTCCATCTTCCCGGACACGGTGATCATCTCTGACACGTTGCGGGTCACCTACAGCCCTGCCGTCGCCCTCACTTCCTCCATGAGCATCCCGAGCAACTGCGCCAGCATCGATCTGTCGCCCGACGGCAGTCAGTTCGCCTGGCGCGACTTCAACCTCAGAATCCATCTCGAAGACCTGCAGAGCGGCTCTGAGATCAGGTCTTTCTCCATGGATGGCTATGCCCTGCAATTCAGCTCGCCCAACTATCTTTCCACGACGGCAAGCTACTACGACACCTTATCCGGCATGTTCAAGACCCATCTCCTCATCTATGACATCGGCACGGGGAGGCTTGCGCATGATTTCCAGCGGAACAAGAACCTCAACATGTACGGGATCGATCTGGGGGAACATTACGCCGTGGCGGCGGGGGACACACCTTCAGTAGCAGTATGGAGCCTGAGCAACGGGAATGAATTTGAGCCAAATTCAAACTCCATGATCGTAGAGAGGATCAGCATCAGAGCAGACGGATCTCTGGTAGCGGCAACCGCTTCAGGATGGGGGGTCTCCCTCATTCCAACCTCGAGCGGGTCTTCGCTCAGACGCCTTTCCGGCAACTCGCTCTATTATCTGCCCGTGGCATTCAGCGTAGACGGCAAGCTTGTCGCCGCGGCATCTGATCAAGGGACGACATGCTGGAACGTTTCAACCGGGGCGTGGGTCCTTCAGATCCCCAACTCCTCGGCCTCTTCTTCGACGGTGGCGTCAATCATCCTCAACAATCGATTCCTCATTACCGGGAACTACGACTGCACGGTGAAGATCTGGAACATTGCCAACGGTTCTCTTTACCAGACTCTCTCCGGTGGTTCAGATACCTTCACGCGACTCGTCCTGAGCCCCGATGGATCGAAGCTCTACGGCCTCAGCCTCCACAAACTCAATACATGGTCCCTCGCAATTGAGAATTGCTGGCACGGTCCCCTCACTCAGTGAGAGGTTCCCGCCGCGGCATGCATCAGATCCTTTGCCGGACCCCTACTCGACTTTCTCCAGCAACAACTGCCGTCCATCCTCCTTCAAGGCATCGTTGTAAAACTTCCTGAATGGTATATAGTTTTCCGGGATGATCGTCGTGGTGCTGTAGACGAGGGTCCGCGTTGCATGGATCTCTCCCTTTGCTGACGAATAGTCGACGTGATAGTTCCCCGTGGGACACGAGAGGGTGAGCGGTTTTGGGAATTCCTTCACCCGGTATCCGGCCGGGAGCTTCACCACCATCGTCTCGGCTGTCGAATCGGCTTCGACAAAGAGATAGGGATATGTGCGTGTCTCCGATGAGAGTGCCCGGTTCACCGGCAGTTTGTCGGTCCAGGGAATTCCCATGAGCTTGTACGATCCGACCTCTGAGACGAAGCGGGGCATGCGGAGGACCTGCGTATCTTCGCTCACCGAATCGAGGTGCGCAAGATCCGCGTAGAGAAAATCCTTCACTTCAACATTAGGGTACTCCTCGGCGACGATCTGCGTGAGGCTCTTAAAACATTCCGCCTTGCTTTTGTTCCGGTACCGCGAGCGCATCGCCGCGGCAATCGTGCCGGTGCGTCGGGTGACGCAGGTGAAGTCCATGCTGTTATCTTCGTTGATGACGGCCGTGCTCTTCCGGAGGAGATAATTCGGGTGGAAGGCTTTTGCGTCGAGGTAGATCGGCGCGGCGCCGGTGTCGACGATAGGCAGGGCGAAGGCCCCTTTGACGACGGATGGTATGCTCCCCACCGCGAAATCGGCGGCGGTGAGATCGATGTATTCCACCCTGCCGTCCAAACGAACGGCAACGATGCAGTGGTTGAACTCAACGCCCGGGAGGACGTTTCGATTGTGTCCATTCTCCCACGTGTTGACGAGAACGTAATTCGACTCAACCCCCATTTCTTTCAGCATCGCAACACAGAGCGTTGCCATATCCTTGCAATCGCCGAGCCGCTGGACAAGGACGTCCCGGGCCCGCTGCGGCACATATGCCGACTGTCTGAAGGGGACGCTGCTGTAACGGATGTTCTCGGTGATGAAATCGTGAACGAGCTTCACCTTCTCTTCATCGGTGAGGTTGGCTCTCCCGCCGAGGAGCCCCGCCACGGTCTCCCGGATCTCCGCCGTCGAGCGGCGCTTCGACCTAGAGATGTCCGAGAACCAGGCCGCGATATAATCCCACGACGGCACGCTGGAGATATAGAGGATCGTCGCAACATCCTCTTCCGAAGGCATCTCCTGTTCGTACCGGATCGCCGGCTTGTCTCTCATCTCCCACTCGTAGAGTTTCCCCTCCGGCGTCTCGGTGACCGACGGCTTGTCGTCCGCGAACTGCATCCGGTGCGCGAACCGGGTTTCCTTCGGGACGAGGAGAGAATACCTGCTGATGCGGACGGGGTAAAAGGAGGTGAAATAGTGTTCGTCCCAGAATTGCTGCGACAGCATTCCGCCGTAGTAGTTCTTGAGTTTCCAGCGGATGTAGATACAATCGTTCGGCTCGAGGGACTTGAAGACAATGTGCCCGTCGTCGACGTCCGCCTTCATCTCCGTTCCGTCCGGCTTGATCGTCGCGGCTTTCTCGACGATGAGAACCTGGTTGTAGGAATTGTAACCGATGCGGTACTCTTTATAGGTGTCGATCCCCCCGGTCGTGAAGAGTTTTACGAGAAGCTCAGAGGAGGCAATCGTCGCTCCCCGTTCGAAGACAACGCGCTTCGAATCATTGAGGAGAATCAGCGCGTCGTCGTTCTCGTACTGACTTCTCCCCGGGGCCGACCGGATGAGGCTGTCGACATTGTAGGATGGAAAGGCGGCGAAGCTGGGGCGTTGTCCCTCAAGTTGACGGAGAGCCTCTCTGCTGTCAAAGTCGCGCGGGTCAAAGCTGAGCGCGGTCCGGTACGCCTCGCGTGCGTCGTCGGAGCGCCCCGTGGCCGTGTAGACCTCGGCGAGCTTCGACCAGTAGAGCGAGCCGCCCGGGCAGAGCGCAAGGGCTTTGCGGTACGAAGCCTCCGCCTTTGCATAGTTCTTCTTCAGGAAATAGACCTGCCCCATGGTATAGAAGTATCCGGTCGATGTCGGGAACGACTCAACCGCTTCGTTCATCATCTTCTCCCACATGTCAAAGTTCCCCGCGCGGAGGTAGAAGTTCGCGACCGTGACGAGCTCCGGCCCGTCGTAGTGGTACTCGAGATGCTTCGCGAGGGTCGCCGCCGCCTTCGGCGCATCGTGGAGAAACTCGGACTCGATGAGCGCTTCGAGGTAGACGAAGTTCCAGTTGTCGGGATACTTCGTGTACGCCTCCTTGACGAGGGAGACCATCTTGTCGATCTCCTTCTTCTTGCCGAGGAGCCCCGCCTTCGCTTCGAGGATGTATCGCGGGTCGTAACCTTCACCGGCAAGCTGATCCACCAACTCCTCTGCCTTGTCATACTCTTCGTTGTGCGTCGCCTCTTCCATCCGGTACTTAATCACCTGGGGAAGGCGGGGATCGATCGAGGAGAGTTTTTCGACGAGCTCGTCGGCGACGTCGGTCTTGTTCCCTCGCTGATAAGCTTCGAGGAGCAGGATGGAAAAAAGAGAACAGCGGG
>Ga0335071_10003745_pt1 | contig 15963 bp, 16 predicted proteins | sample Lox_Sample_15_FD_206724 | JGI IMG/M metagenome (GOLD analysis project Ga0335071, IMG submission 206724) | Soil microbial communities from Loxahatchee National Wildlife Refuge, Florida, United States - Lox_Sample_1.5 | ecosystem: Environmental > Terrestrial > Soil > Wetlands | place: USA... | reverse complement strand
AGCCGTTCATTAAGAACGGCTTTTGCCGCTTTTTTCCCTGCGAGGCCGTATAGCGTTTCCTGCTTATGTCTGAACTTCCCTCCCGCTGCCGGAACACGGTATCGGATTTTGAATGCCGTTCCGTGCCGAGTCGGAATGGGATCTGATACATAACCATCCTGAAGCAACTGACGAGTCATCATCTTTTTTTCTCCCGATGATTGGCCCGTCCTTCTCTCTCGCCTCGATTAGTATCGTTGGGTGAAGGATTAGTCAACCTCTTTGTTCGCATTTTGTGCACGGCCATCTTTAAAGGAATTAGATTCAAGGCCTCGAAGCCGATTGTTTGACAACTGATCCAGCGACCTGCTGACCTGATCCAAGTGTTGGAGAACCCGAGGTAGATAAAAGCGCAAGTATTTTCCTAATCGGTAGACTCCTAGCTCGTCGGCATGGGCATAGACCCAGCTTCTTTTTACCTTTAGCGTGGCTGCGATTTCTCCGACCGTCATAAAATCCATGGACATTTCTCCTTTAAGCGAAGCGACCTTAAACCACGTTGTGTGTTGGGCCCGTTCCATCGCAATATCCAAAGCCGGTAAAATCCACATTGCGCAGCGCAAATCAAAACTGTTTTCGCCTTCTCTTTTGAAAAAACGCCACCCCCCTATTCCGGTATCAAACAGGTGCCGTTCGTTGATCCTGGGAAAAACTCTCTGTCCCAGATGCGGTTTTTGGCTGTTTTAATTGATATCGGCGAGCGGCTGCTACCAGGTCCCTTTTATGCTGGCGTTGAATATCCGATAATTGAATGTTCGGATTTTTGCCCAGACGATAGTGGAGGAATGGACATGTCCTACTCGGGCATACCTTGACCAATTTCCAACTCCCACCCATGCAATACAGGCAAAATCTTCGAATTAACTTAACGGAAGGCCTCCCTTCGCCCATTCGATATGGAAAGAGAAGGCATGGACTATCGACCAATTCATCACCCTGGCAATCTCTGACGGCAGGAGCGCTACCAACGCAATCGATACAATGCTTGTGGATCGCCCGTCTTGGTGTCTGCCGTTTTCTTCGTGATTCTGTGGCTTTGTCGCTCAATTTATCTTCTCCAGCTTTGGGCCCACCGATATTGGATCGCCGATCCGGTCATTTTTTCGAGGCATAGGACCGCCTTCAAACAAGAGTACTGCTGATGAGTAGATCTAATTCGGCGACGAACAGGGGAAACCGGAAACATTCATGCCCCTCCTTTTTCATCCCCTGCTACGTTAATGTTTCAGAGATGTTCCAGATCGCGGGTGGCCTGTTTCATTTTTTTTGAACCAACCCGCAGTTCATTCTTGCAGGCGATATGAATTGTTTTCGAAGGAACTCTGAAATAGGAAGATTTTGCTTCCACGGAAGGATAATCAAAAAACGTCACTGGCCGCGTAAATTCAAACGATCCTATACAAGATTTTTAATACGCGTCGAAAAAGGGTTGTGATCAAACTTGGTTTTCTTGGCGCGCTGCGCTCGTATGGCCGAGCCCGGATCATAGGAGTGGATCGGAGCTGGCTCAATCACTGCTTTGGCAGAGTCGCTGTCCGATTGCCTGGTCTCAGCGTTGTCTTTTTTCTTTAGCCTCGCAATGCGGTTTCGGAGGGTTGAATAGTTGATCTCCACTCCATCCTTTTTAAGCGCACCCAATATTTCAGCAATAGTATGTCCTGCACTTAGGGCCTGTCTTATTTCAGGCCATAGCACTCGAATCAGACCGGCCTTGGTTTTTGGTCTTTCGGCCGCGAGTTGCCGGAGGTGTTTGAAATCGTCCTCATTCATTGCGTTTGCCTCAAAATGCCCAACAATGCGCATAGGTGCTGCTGTTTTGCTGCACTTGTGGCGCTGATTACGATAAAAGATTCAATTCTGTTCCAGAATTGCGCTTCTGTGTTGTCAAAGTGCTGTGCCTTTGCCCACTTTTATGCACTTTTGCTCAGGAAACGCCACAAATGCTTATTTTATTTGGCTGCTGTTTGGATGATCTGTATCGTGCTGGACTAGGACATACCATGTCCTTGTTCATGGATTTTGTTTTCTATGCTCAGATTCTTCAATCAGCGCAATAAATAGTTCACCCGAAGAAATGAATTCCACGTGTACCGGTAGTGGAACATAAAGGAGTGGCGGCTCGACGACTGGGATTTTACAAACAAATGTACTATTCAGAAGATTTATCGTGGCCGACAAATATCCGAATATGTCCGCCAGTTGGCCGACAAGGCTTTTGGTTGCTTTGCATTAATCAGGGGGAAAATATGCCGCGTTTCTCAATCCGTACCACTGGTGATCTAACCAAAAAGATTGAACATGCCGCCTCGGAGCGAGGCTTTGACAGCGCAAGCGCATTTATTCGCCAGGCCGTTTCCAATGAACTCCAGTCCGGTGATTCTGCTATCCGTGAAACTGAGGATCGCATTGTCACAACTCTTGATCGTCTTGCGAAGGAAATCCGCAGAGTGGAGACTGCCCAGCAGGCAGGCTATGCTCTCCTTGACAGTTTTGTCCGCCTGTTTCTGATGTGCGTTCCTGAGCCTTCCGGGGATTCGCTTGATCAAGTTAAAGCACGTGCGGCCGCACGTTACTCCAACTTTCTCCGGAATGTCGCCCATAATATGACTGGGAATTCCCAGGCAGCCCTGGATCGACTGTTGGACGAAAATTGAATGTAAGTCACATTTCCGTATACACGCGACTTCGGGATAGCATCGGTTGACAGGTTTGTGGCGCCATGGTGCGGCTCAGGCTTTCATCGATGTGGATCGTGGTCAGTTGCGCTTATTTCGTAGGCACCCGTTGCTTCAGTTCTTCAAAGAGAGTGTTTTCCAATGCGCATACAAAATGACCAGTTGGTATGTATCTGGCAGTGTCGCCTGGAAATAATTTCTTGCGCTCACCTGATTGTAGCGACTGTATGATGTTTTTGTATGGGGGGCCACTGCCGAAGGTGAAAAGCAAGGACTTTCCATCCGGCAGGAGTTGCGGATTGTAACACGCTGCTTCCTTAACAATCAGTTCGGAATTTCCACCATTTGCAGATAGTGCTTTGGTTGTAAAATGATTCAGAGAGAAACAGAACTCACTCGATTTGTCTTAAGCTAAGGCGTGAACCGATGCGGCGGCTGGCTTGTTCGGCGCATGAGCGGGGCAGCGACTTTGCGATTGTTGTAGGGGGTCTTTATGTTGCGAATCGATAGTTTCATCCATAGATCCTCGCTATCCGAGGTGATCTCCCGTTGGATGGTCGGCAAGCCTGCGCCCGGCGACGTGATGCGGCTGAAGACCATTGTCAATTTTAACTCGTATATCGCCAGGCTCTGGATCGATTGGTTTGCCCGTGACCTGCTTGAGGCATTTCATGGGGTTTCGCCCATCCACTACCCCATAAGCACCAAGGGGCAGCTCAAGGATTTCGCCATAGCACACCCGCGCTATACGACGGCGCGCATTGAGGCGATGCGGCTCCAGTACGGCCGCTTCCCAGAGGATTTCTATCGAGACACGCCGATAGACGGCGTGATCTATGCGGCCCAATTCGGGGACAGGCAGGAGTTTGTCGGCTCCTCGCGCATAAAGCGATATCGGCGGATAGCCGAGAAGGGGTCGCGCAGGATCATCGACTTCATGCTGGGACGCATCCGTGCCAACGCTGACCTTCTTGCCGAAGAGCGAGCTCGAAATCTCGGCATAGCCAAGGATCAACTGATTACGCCGCCCGAGACGATGGTCGAGGAGTTTAACCATGCGGAGAGGCGCATTCTCAAAAGCATCAAGAACGGAATGACGCAGTCGGATCCGCTCGAACTCGAGATCCCGGATGTGGCAGGTATCAAAATTATCGTCGAGCCCAAGGAGTACATCCGCTTCCGCGAAATCCTCGCTCGAATTCCAAGTCTCGGGATCGCTGAAGAGGAACGCCACACCGGCAAATACGATGCCATCAATCTAAGGCTGACCTACGGTTTGCCCAAGGAGCGGTTGCTCGCCGAGCCGCTGAACGAGGCGTACTTGCGCGTGCTGACATACCGTGGCTTCCACGATTCAGAAGTGGGCCGCCAATACCGGGAGTTTATCGAGAGCGGCGAAGATGAGGTGGGCTTCGAAATGATTGTCGCGAGCTTCGAGGAGTTCCTCGAATCCGAAATTGGGCATAGCATGCATGAAGAACGGATCCAGGAGCAAAGAGCCCACCACGAGTATAATGGCCACCTCGCGACCAACATTCGATTCCTGATGGATTTTATGCTGTCCTTATGCAGCTCCCCGTGGTGTACCGACCTGGAGGATGTTCCCATCAAACTGTGGATCAAATATATGCCTGACACTTTAGAACGAGTCGTACGCAAACTGTACGTCCCCGAGAAATACTTCTTGGACACCGTGGACACGGTTTCCTCGGCGCCGGCCGATTAAATATACTTGACGCAGCATCTTCCGAGCGTGCCGTTCCAAAACCTGTTAGGCTTGGCTGACTGGACCCAGACAGAAATAGTTGGCCCATCTGATCATCAGCCGGTTGAGCCTTCCCACCACCCATTCTTGATCCAGCAGGGTTTTATTCCGCCTAGTTTCGCTGCTGACTGCCTCACAGATGCGAATCACCCGCTTCTTTGACGGTACGGTGCCCAGATAGCCTCGCCCCTCCGCGACGAGTAGCTGCGTCCAAACGTGTATCCCAGAAAATCGAGTTTCTCTTGTGGCAGTTTGCAGGCCCGCGTCTTCCTCTCATGCACCGTCAATTCCAGTTTCTGCAACATGGACCCGCATCGTGACGAGCACTTCATCCGCCCCGCAAGCTAATTGCATCCGGTTTGGGGATATATACCCGCCTTACCGGTTGGGGTTGATACGTTCGACTTTTCAGCTCTTCCGTTAGCTGACTCTCTGTCCTAATGCTTGCTTCACCGCAGCGCCGTCGACCGTTTCCTGCTTCAAGAGTTGTTGGGCTAGGGTCTCCAGTGCCGAGCGATGCTCTTTTAGAAAAACCTGGGCGCGCTCGTACTGCTCGGTAGCGATGCGCTGGACTTCGCCGTCGATCACTTGACGAGTTTCGGGGCTGATTTGGCTGTCATCTCCAATCGCGCTACCCAGGTATTGAAGCTGCTGACCGGCGTAGCGCACGGAGCCAAGTTTCTCGCTCATGCCGAATTCCGTCACCATACGCCGGGCCAGCTCGGTCGCCCGCATAATATCATCGCTCGCTCCGGTGCTGATAGTGTTGAACACGATCCTCTCGGCGGCACGCCCACCCAACATCACGGCAATGCGGTCCTGCAGCTCGTCAATGGTGAGCAGGTAACGATCCTCTGTCGGCATTTGCATCGTGTAACCCAATGCTCCACGACTGTGCGGGATGATGCTGATCTTGCTGACCGGGTCGCCATGGGGAACGAGTTCCGCGACCAGCGCGTGTCCCGACTCGTGGTATGCCACAGTGGTGCGCTCCTGTTCGTTCATGACTCGGCTCTTTCTCTCCAATCCGGCGACCACTCGCTCAATGGCAACCTGGAAATCATCCAATGTTACTGTCTCGGCTTTTCGGCGAGCAGCCAGCAGCGCCGCTTCGTTCATCACATTTGCCAGGTCAGCGCCGCTGAAGCCGGGCGTTATGCGGGCCGCGCGCTCCAGGTCAAAATCGGCTGACAGTTTAATTCCCTGGCTGTGAATCTTGAGGATTTGCTGGCGGCCGATCACGTCTGGATTGCCGACGGCGATCTGCCGGTCAAAGCGGCCGGCGCGCAGTAGTGCCGGGTCGAGTACCTCGGGCCGGTTCGTGGCCGCCATGATGATCACCGGCGCCGCAGCGGAGGTTTTGAACCCGTCGATCTCGGCCAATAACTGATTCAGAGTCTGTTCACGTTCGTCGTTGCCGCCTAGGCGAACCGCGCCCGCACGGCTCTCGCCGATGCCATCAATCTCGTCGATAAACACGATGGCCGGGGCGACTTTGCGCGCCTGCTCAAACAGGTCGCGTACGCGAGCCGCACCTACGCCCACAAACATCTCTACGAACTCCGAGCCGCTGGTTTCAAAAAAGGCCACGTGAGCTTCGCCGGCAGTAGCTTTGGCCAGCAGTGTCTTACCCGTGCCGGGCGGTCCAACGAGTAACACTCCTTTAGGGATGCGTCCGCCCAGTTTGGCAAACTGTTCCGGCGCGCTGAGAAACTGGATGATCTCCTGCAATTCGGCGATGGCCTCATCCGCCCCACCCACATCCTTGAAGGTGACGCCAACATCTTCGGGCTTGACCTCGGTGGCCTTGCTCTTACCCACGCCAAAGATGCCGCCCATACCGCCCGCAGCTCCGCCTGCCCGCCGATAGGCCATATAATAAAACCCGCCCAAGAGCGCAATCGGCAGGAACCAGGACAGCAGAAAGCTGCCCACCGGACTGGGTGGCCGCTGAAACGTGTACGACACTCCAGCATCTTGTAGCTCTTTAACCAGGTTGGGATCACTTGAAGGCTTAGCTATGGTGTCAAAAGGAACGGCGGCCGGGGATTCTTTAGGCTTGGGATTTTTCATTTCACCCAGGATGTCGTTGTCGTCAATCGTCGCCTTGATGATCTGACCGGCTGCCAGCTTCTGTTTGAATTCGCTATACGGGATCTCGACTGAGCGCACCAGAACGGGCCTCAGGATGAACTGCTGAAACAGCCACAGTACAAGCAGGCTGGTAATAATGTAGCTGATGCCGAAGCGGATCTGGCGTTGCATTTTCTCCCGACCCTTTTTCCCCTCGTCGGGATCCTTCTTCAGAGGTACCAGCTGCTTGTTTTGCATAATCCACCTCCCCCATTTTTGTTTGTTATCTCGGCGGCCACCGTTTCACCGCCTCTCAAAATCTGAGCACTTTTGTCAAACGCAATCCCGTCTTGGCAGCGATCCAATGCTAATTATGCCGGCACCAAACTGCTGGATAAGGCGCAGATTGAGTAGATCCCATCTACTCACCTGTTTCCGATGGAATCTTCACTTTCGAAGCTGCCTCAGCCTACTCCTGCCTAGGCACGCGGCGGAATGTCGATTACCAGATGGCAGGGAGTTCGCCTCGCAAGATGCTTTGCTGTAGTTCCCAGCAGTATCTCGCCAAGCGTCCGTCGGTGATGATAGCCAATCACCGCCAGCTCTGCCTTCATCTTCTTCATCTCATCGAGCAGAGCCGGACCTGCATTGTGAGCCCTGAGCACAAGCCTGCTGACTTTCATCTCACTGCGACCGGCAACGCGTTCGGCTGTCTGAAGTATTTTTTCCGCCATTGCCTCCAGATCAGGGACTTCGGCACTGAGAGGCGTCGGGTCGGGCAACTCGATGATGTGAACCAAGAGGAGGGATGCACTGCGAGCGCCTAGACGACAGGCAAGATCGGTCATCTCAACGGCGTGATCGAGAGTTTTCAACCCCACCAGAATTCGTTTGGCCTTTTTCATCTGGTTTCTCCTTACTTACGTTTGTCAGACATCCAGATCTGAACCGTGCCCATTCAAACAGAGGTTGAAATGCAAGAAGCGTACCTGTTCTGTGCCGGGGCATAACGGCTGAGGACTGAAGGCCTACAGCGGCAATTTGTTTTGAATTTGCCGTCTGTAGTTTTTGCGGAGCAGTCAATCCTTCATGTATTCACTGTACTTCGTCATCAATCCCCAACCGATGTCAGTATGGCTTATGATTCCGAGTACCTTTTGATTCTCCATCACGGGTAGTTGCTTCACTTGGTGCACGCGCATTATGGCTCCGGCCTTAATGGCACTACTCTCCGGCGATATCGTTATTATCCGCTTCGTCATAACCTCATCGACCGGGACACTGACGATGTCTTTGAAACGAGCCTCCATCAGCTCGGGGTTCGTAAGATATTCTTCGTGATCCATGAGCTCCTGTTCGCTTGGAAGTAGTTTGCGACTCAGGTCGCCGTATGTAACAATGCCAAGCAATTTATCCTTATTGTCGACCACGATGAGGTCATTTAAATGGGAACGCAGCAACAGTTGCAAGATCCGACGCAGAGGAGTCTTCGGACCGACTTTCAAGATTCTGGAATTCATCACTTCTTGTACCTTCATAATTCGTTCCTCCAGGAATGAGAATTCTATTTTGCCCAAGTCTGTCCAATGGATGTCTATGACGGCGCTATTTGAGCGTCCTGTTCGCTTGCAGGATTAACCCTAAAGGGGTCGAGCGCTTTATTGATGTACTTGCAGCAACGCCATCCATTTCAACCACCTAATTGTGCATCGGGTGCTGAATGTCAGTCTTTGCCGCCTTGTCCTTCAAAGCGGCGGCCTTGGCCTTAAGGATCTCAACCTTAACCTTTGCCTGGCGCTCCGCTGCCTGGCGTCGCTCCTTGGCTTTCTCCAGCCGGGCTTGTATCTTAGAGTCGAGCTCGTTGATCTTTTCCTGGAGCTTTGCTTTCCGATCGGCGCGAGCTTTTGCGTGCTCTGCTTTCAACTGCGCGAGGTCTGCATTCATGGCTGCGATGGTTTCGTCGTGGATTGTGTGCTTCACTTCTGATAGACCCCGTCGGAATACAGTCCCGCCTATTGCTTCCATACGGGTGTCCACCGGAGTTGTCCAGTCCTCTTGAATCTCCGCGACGACTGCGAATTTGTTCGTTCGTAGTTCCTTGGTCACGTCCTCAACGAAATCTACACCAATCCTGGCGTTGTTCAGGTCTGCCGTAGCGCCGGCAACCAATCCCACAACGGCCCCAATCGCAAGGCCTGTCGGTCCGCCAAGAAGCCCGATGAGGCTTCCCAGTGAGGTTCCCACCAAAGTCCCGAAGGGTCCTGGGTCATCACTTTGCCTTATCGTTGTGGTGCCATCTGCATTCTTAGCAATCACCGCGTAGGCATAAACCACAATGCTTCCCTCGCTTTCCAATTGATGAAGCGCCTTCTTTCCTTCGTATGCTTTAGCTTCAGTGTCAAAGATAGCTACCACCATTCTATCCATGGTTTTGCTCCTTTTCATTGTGTTCTCTCTTCCCCAAGTTCTTCGGCTTCATCAATGCAATGCAAGTGCCAATCGGCAAATCCTTCAAAACCTTGGGGAGCGCTCATTACAGAGTCATAATCTCTTCGCGAATTCGCGAAGTTCGTGAAAATTGATGTCGGATTCTTTGGAGAAGCCTATTGGGGCCAGAAGGTCATGAAGCAATGCCTGTTGGACCCATAATTGCATTAACCAATCGCATGGGAAGGCAGAAACAGGAAAGGGTCGAGGGCCATGCGATGAAGCCAGCATTGAAACGAACAGCGAACTTGAGTGAAGTCTCATTGCCTTGTTAAAAAATGTCAGATCCAAAGCACCCAGAACAAATGTTGGATTGAGTGCCCCAAGACATGCTGATTTAGGCTGGCATTGAGAATTGCGAGAATCGTTATGATTGATATCGAAGATTACGTTAAAAAGCAAATCGAAGTTTTTCAAGCAAATGAACTCCGGGAGAGACTCTTAGAAGACCGCGAACGGAGGCCAGGACGGGGTAAGGAAGGCAACTTGTTCTTTGGACCGTACGTGCTTATTTCTCGCCAGCGGGGGGCGGGCGGGAACACGGTTGCCCAATCTGTCGGAAAACGATTGGGCTGGCAGGTTTTCAACAACGAAATCGTGGATGAAATCGCAGAAAAGGCGCACGTTCGTCGCCAAATAATCGAGAGTTTGGATGAGCGTGATCGGACAACGATTCAGGACAGGATAGGCCAATTTCTGAACCACCAGGAGACCGGCACATCAGCCTACTTGGTATACTTGAAGCAAGTTTTGCTCACGCTTGGTCACCAGGGCGACGTGATCATCGTCGGGCGCGGAGCACGATACATTTTGCCCTGCCAGTTCGGTTTGAGTGTGCGAATGGTTGCGCCAATAGAGGCGCGCATCCAGCGGCTCGCCGACAAAGCGCATCTGAGCTTGGATGCTGCTCGCGTTGAGGTCGAAGAAACCGACCGAGATCGAGTTAGGTTGATCCGCCGCCTTTTCGGCCAAAATGTGGCTGACCCTCTTAGCCATGACTTAACCATCAATACCGCTGCGATGAATGTCGAGGCTGCAGCAGAGGTTATCATAACGGCGCTTCAGCGAAAACTTGGTGTCCAGATCAAGGAACACGCCTCAAAATAGTATCGAGTGAAGAGTGGTGAGGAAGGGGAGGCGCTCTTATCCAAAGAACTCATCAAAGGTTTTCGCGAGCTTCGCGAATTCGCGGAGAGATTGAGGGTCAACGATGCGCGCGTCCCAACGTTTTGAAGGATTTGCCCATTGGCACCTGCTTTGCATTGGCCTTCAATGCCCCCGATCTATGGCGAATGTGGTTTCTGGAGTTAAGGTGGTTACGTCTGCTTCCAATGGCACCGATCCTTTGCGCGGCGGGGAAAAGTGGAGCGCGCCGAGCCTCGCGCTGGTCGGAAGGTGAGGACTGACAGCTCAACCCGAATCGTGAAATGGAAATAGTCAAAAACCAACAATGAGCGAGTTTAAACGTCACATTGACCATTTTGATTTGATAAGGAGGACTCATGCGGGAGCTTAGGCGAGTACTTTGTCCAACTGATTTCTCAGAATTCTCAATGAGGGCATATCGATATGCCCTGTCAGTAGCCGGGCACTATAAGGCCAAGTTGATAGTGCAACACATCGTTGAGATGTGGCGATATGCTTCTGCTGATTTTTCTACCTCTGCGACAATCTTGGGGGACTTTTGTGACACACTTTGCCGGGAGAGCAAGGAGCAGTTGCAACAGCTTGTGGATACATACCCGCAGGACGAAGTTCAGGTGGAAGGGGTTGTGGAGCAGGGGATGGCGTCGGAAAGCATTCTTGCACTTGCCGAAGCCCAGAAAGCGGACCTGATTGTTATGGGAACGCACGGCCGGCGAGGGTTTGACCAGTTGATGCTGGGTTCGGTAACCGAACGAGTGATGCGAAAAGCGTCGTGCCCGGTGCTGACTGTAAATAAACCGTCACATGACCTTATTCGTTCAGATGAGGAGCTGGGGGTCATTCATCTAAACAAAGTCCTTTTCTGTACGGATTTCTCTGAGAACTCACAGAGGGCTTTTGATCATGCAATATCTCTGGCAGCAGAATACGATGCCGAACTTACCCTGCTGCATGTGTTGGAGGACAGCCCGAATTCAGCCAAAATCCAGCAGACAGTCACATCAGCATTAGAGCAACTTGATACGCTAGTCCCGCCGGGTGCGCGCAACATGGGCAAGATCAAGGCCCGGTCAACGGTGCGCATTGGCAAAGCTTACGTGCAAATTATTGAGCTGGCCCTGGAGGCTCAAATGGACTTGGTGATTATGGCGGTGCGAAGCCGTGGCGCCGTGTTTGGTTCGACAACGCATCGGGTCATTCAGTTCGGCCCCTGTCCTGTTCTCGCCGTCCAAGTTTGATGCGGGCTGTCTTGAGCAGGCGCTCGGCATTGAAGACGGTCTATGACGAATCATCCGAGATCGAAAATTATAGTATTGGAGGCAATGTTGATCGCCGCGACTGCCTTTTGCAAGCCATCGCCCTCTCTGGTAGCCGATGCGAGAGAACGGCTTCGGCAGATTGTTATCACAGGGCGGCTTGAGGATCTGAACCGGCCCGATTTTTCTGATTATCAGGCTCGCGCCAACAGCTTCTACGAACGCTCCGGGTTTGCACTCGCCTGGGTGCAGAACGGCTTCGTGACCCCGCAAGCGATACGTCTAATTAGGATCTTGCAGCAGGCAGACGACAAAGGCCTGCACGCCGAAGATTATGACGGGCCACGCTGGGCAGATCGGCTCGCGGTGCTGCGGCACTCCCCTTCGGCGGCGGCGGCGGTGGCATGCTTTGACGTGGCGCTCACCGTCAGTATCATGCGCTACGTCTCCGATCTTCATTTGGGAAGGGTTAATCCTCGGCGCTTTCGGTTCAACATCGAGAGCTCTCCGATGAAATACGATCTTCCGTCGTTCCTTAGGGAGAGACTTGTAAGCGGGGCGGACGTGGAAGCTCAATTGGCCCAACTCGAGCCGCCGTTCGCCGGATACAAGCGCACGCTTAGCGCGCTACAGCGATATGTCGGATTCGCACACCGGGATAAAGCCGAGCGGCTCCCACCTCCTCGCCGCGCGCTCGATCCAGGAAGTCCTTACCAAGGGATTCCACGCCTGATCAGCTTGCTACGCTTGCTGGGAGATCTTCCCGCAGGCGAGGCCTTGCGGGAAAGCTCGAAGGTATACGATGGTGCATTGATCCCCGCCGTCAAGCACTTTCAGGACCGCCACGGGTTGGCTCCGGATGGACGGCTAACCGTGCAAACGGTAAAACAGCTCAATGTGCCGTTGGAGTCTCGCGTCGAGCAGCTCCGCCTGACACTGGAACGGTGGCGCTGGGTGTCGCGCGAGTTTCAACAGCCACCGATCGTCATTAACATCCCCGAGTTCTGTTTGCGAGCGTTTGATAGCCCTGAGAAAATCGTGCTGCAGATGAACGTGATCGTCGGCAAAGCCTATCGTCACGAAACGCCGATATTCGAAGGCGACATGAAATACGTCGTGTTTCGGCCGTACTGGGACGTGCCGCTCAGCATCCTGCGTTCTGAAATCGTGCCCTCGATCCGCCGTGATCGCAGCTACATAGACAAGAACAACTACGAGATCGTCACTCCGGAAGGCAGAATCATGCCCCCAGGAGAGATCGGCGATGATGTGCTTCAGCAACTCAGTACAGGGAAACTTGTCGTACGGCAAAAGCCCGGCCCAGAAAACGCCCTGGGATTGGTCAAGTTTGTTTTCCCCAACAAGTATAATGTATATCTACACAGCACGCCGTCGGCCCTATTGTTTTCACAGGCGCGCCGGGATTTCAGCCATGGTTGCATCCGCGTCGATCATCCTGCCTTGTTGGCGGAATGGGTTCTGCACGACATGCCGGGTTGGAACCTTGAGCTGGTTCGAACCGCCATGGAAGGTGTCGAAGACAATCTCCAAGTGAAGCTAACCAAGCCCATACCTGTACTCATCCTCTATGGGACTGCCGTAGTGGATGATCAGGGGTTGGTGCACTTTTTCGATGATATCTACGGATTTGATTCGATGCTTGAGAAGGCGCTCGCAAAGCGATATCTCGCCTCGCGCCCGGGACTTAAGCGGGCCAGCGGAACAAGTCCGTTTTCGCCAGATCGATGACTTCGTCGCCGCGTTCGCCGCCAGTACATCGAGACCTTTACGAGCGTCTCGGTAGCGTTCGGGCGCGGACTTCAGATGCTTTTTATTTTCATGCCGCAAGGGCAGTTATTGAGCGAAGGCCACGCACCAAAACCGGTTTCATAAGATTTCAGCCACAGATTCGCCTCTAATTGTCAGCACTGCGACTGGCGACATTCGAATGACTTTCTCGGCAACAGAGCCAAGTACCAGATGATGCCATCCGGTACGCCCATGAGTCGCAATCGTTATCAGATCTATCTGGAGATTCCCGACAGCCCGGATAATCTCCTGCGCCGCATCCCCGTCCACAAGCACCTTGGTGGACTTGACGTCTTTTGGAATCCGTTCGCTCAGTATCTGATTGATTCGCTTATCAGCCTCAGTTCGCAAGTAATCAATATACTCCGTCGGCGGCTGGATATATATGCCGGATCCTTCAGCTAGAGATGGAAGTGGCGGCACGATGTGAATTACGAACACCTGTGCTTTGAAAAGTCGTGCAGTTTCCACTGCAAAAGGAAGCGCGGACATTGAAGCTTCGCTGAAATCAGTTGGGAATAGTATCCGTTTGATTTCGACCATAGCTCCTCCAATGTAATTTGCTGCGTGACTTGGTACAGTCTTATTAAATGAAACCCGATACGCTGGGGCTCCTTCAAGGACATGCATTTATTGCGCCAAACAACAATGCGATAAATGCGCTCTTCTCAGGAATTCATAACGGATTTTCACGAACTTCGCGAATTCTCGAAGGGATTGCGGCTCTGTGATGCGCTCTCCCCAAGCTTTTGAAGGATTTGCCGATTGGCACCTGCATTGCATGGCCTTCAGTGCGCCCGTTCCCTGGCAAGTCCGATTTCTGGAATCCATGAGGTGCAGGCAGCCTGAGCGATTGCCGGGCATCAAGCGCAACAGTACAGAGAAAGCATACGAAAGGAGAAACGTCATGAATAGTCTCGATAAATGGGATCCAGCGCGCTGGAATCCCTTCAAGGAGATGGAGGAAATCAGCGACCGCTTTAATCGGTTCTTTGGACGCTTGCCGGCGCTCCGCGAAAGCGTGCGGGAAGCATTGACATTTGCCGACTGGGTGCCTACGGTCGATGTCAGCGAGGATGACAAAGAATATTTGATTAAAGCCGAAATACCCGGAGTGGACAAAAAGGACGTAAAGGTGACCATGGAAGAAGGTGTCCTCACCATCCTGGGAGACAGGAAACAGGAGAAAGAAGAAAAGGAAAAAAAGTTTCACCGGGTCGAACGTTCTTACGGCAAGTTCGTCCGGTCGTTTACGCTGCCGGAGGAAATAGCCGAAGATAAGCTGAAGGCTGAATTCAAAGATGGCATGCTTTTCGTCCATTTACCCAAGAGTGAGCGGGCGAAACCCAAAGCCATTGAAGTGAAGGTTGACTAGTTCCTCATCGTGGCCGCGCCGCGAGGCACAGTGCCGCGAATGTGGGAGAGCGGGCGCTTTTTGCCCGAACGGAGACTGCGCCCGCTTTTCGGGAACTTCGCAAATTCGCGGAGAGATTGAGCCCCTGCGACATGCGCGTCCCAACGTTTTGAATGGTTTACCAATTGGCACCGGCATTGCATTGATGTTAGGCGAGCCTGTTGCATTGATTAATGTGGTTTCTGAAGACCACGAAGTACATGGGTCTATGGAACTTGTCTAACGCGGTGTGCTTTAGAAAAAAGGAGAAAAGCGATGAAAAGTGACATGGAATTACACGGTGATGTTCTCGACGAACTTAAGTGGGAGCCGGGTTTGAACGCCGCAGACATCAGGGTAACGGTCAGAGATGGCGTTGTGACGCTCGACGGCACCGTGGATAGCCTTGCCGAAAAGTGGGCCGCTGAGAGGGCCGCAAAACGGTTGCCCGGTGTTAAAGCTCTAGCCGTCGAGCTCGAAGTAAAGCTTCCCGGCTCCAGTGAACGAACCGACGCGGATATTGCCCGGGCCGCAGAGACTGCTTTGAAGTGGGATGTCGTGATACCTCATGATCAAATCAAAGTAACCGTAGAAAAAGGCTTCCTTACTCTGGAAGGCGAGGTTGACTCGCAATTCCAGAGTTCGTCTGCCGAGTGGACGGTGCGCCACCTGATGGGAGTAAAGGGAGTAACCAACATGATCACCGTCAAGCCGAGAGTGGCGCCAAGCGAGGTTAAAGAAAAGATTGAAGCTGCATTCAAGCGCAGCGCGATTCTGGACGCACAGCGAATCGAGGTAAAGGCCGAAGGAGGCAAGGTGACTTTGAAAGGGAGTGTGCGCTCCTGGCCGGAGCTCGAAGAAGCCGAGCGCGCTGCCTGGGCCGCGCCGGGCGTGTCTGAAGTCAAGAGCAACATTACGATCTCGTACTGAGGCACGTCATTGCAAAGGACGATTCCTCCTCTTACGAACCGGAGATGAAGTGGACCCGGATCTCGATCCATTGTCTCTCAATCTTCACACAATGGAACGGCAACTTGCAGGCAATGACCCTTGGGCTGACTTCTGGAGCCGCCCCTCAAGCACTGCCAAATCTTGATTGCGTCAATCCAATTGACTGAGCAAAGGAATGGAATCAACATCGAACAAAACCAAAGTCGCCTACTTTTCTATGGAAATCGCCCTCGATCCTGCCATGCCAACCTATAGTGGTGGCTTGGGAATTCTTGCAGGAGACACATTGCGCTCGGCCGCGGATCTTGAAGTACCAATCGTCGCCGTCACGTTAATACACCGCAAAGGTTATTTTCGGCAGCATCTGGA
>Ga0335071_10003744_pt1 | contig 15963 bp, 8 predicted proteins | sample Lox_Sample_15_FD_206724 | JGI IMG/M metagenome (GOLD analysis project Ga0335071, IMG submission 206724) | Soil microbial communities from Loxahatchee National Wildlife Refuge, Florida, United States - Lox_Sample_1.5 | ecosystem: Environmental > Terrestrial > Soil > Wetlands | place: USA: Florida... | reverse complement strand
CATGCCGCCGCCGACCAGCTTTTTGTACTTCACCAGCGCGAGGTCGGGCTCGATGCCGGTGGTGTCGCAGTCCATCATGAAGCCGATGGTGCCGGTGGGCGCGAGCACGGTAACCTGCGAGTTGCGGTAGCCGAACTTCTCGCCGTGGGCGAGAGCTTCGTCCCAGGTGGCCTTGCTGGCTTCGTAGAGCGCGGCGGGCACGTTCTTCGCGTTGATGTTGTTCACCGAGGCGCGGTGCATGCGGATGACGTCGAGGAAGGGCTCGCGGTTGACGTACCAGCCGGGACAGGCTCCGCCGGTGATTTCGACGGTGTGGGTGAGCGGCGTGGCCGGGTCGAGCGCGGGGCAGAGCTCGGCGATCTTCGAGGACTGCAGGTACGCCTCGCCGCACATGATGGCAGTGACGCAGGCGGCGTAGTCGCGTCCGGCGTCGGAGTCGTAAGGCAGACCCGAGGCCATGAGCAGAGCGCCGAGGTTGGCGTAGCCGAGCCCCAGCGGACGGTAGTCGTGCGAGTTGCGCGAGATGGCTTCGGTCGGGTAGCCGGAGTTGTCCACCAGGATTTCCTGCGCGGTGATCATGATGGCGCAGGCGTAGCGATAGGCTTCGACGTCGAAGGTTCCGTTGGGCGCGAACTTCAGCAGGTTGAGCGACGCCAGGTTGCAGGCGGAGTCGTCGAGGAACATGTACTCGCTGCAGGGATTCGAGGCGTTGATGCGCGCCGTGTTCTTCGACGTGTGCCAGCGATTGACGGTGGTGTCGTACTGCATGCCGGGATCGCCGCAGTGCCAGGTGGCGTCGGAGATCTTGCGCAGCAGGTCGCGTGCCTTGAAGGTCTGCACGGGACGGCCGTCTTTGACGGCGCGGGTGCTGAAGTCGCCGTCGCGCACGACGGAGTACATGAAGTCGTCGGTCACGCGCACGGAGTTGTTGGCGTTCTGGAAGAACACTGAGGCGTAAGCTTCGGAGTCGGGGCCGGAGCCGTCGTAGCCTTTTTCGATGAGCGCCCAGGCTTTGGCTTCTTCTTTCTGCTTGCACTCGATGAAGTCAACAATGTCGGGGTGCTCGACGTTGAGGATGACCATCTTGGCGGCGCGACGGGTCTTGCCGCCCGACTTGATAACGCCGGCAAAGGCGTCGAAGCCCTTCATGAAGCTGAGCGGACCCGAGGCGGTGCCGCCGCCGGAAAGCGATTCGGTGGAAGAGCGCAGCGGAGAAAGGTTCGTGCCCGTGCCGGAGCCCCACTTGAAGAGCATGCCCTCGGTCTTGGCCAGCGTGAGGATGCTATCGAGGGAATCGTGCACCGAATTGATGAAGCAGGCGGAGCACTGCGGCTTGGTGTAGCCGACGGGACTGTATTCGACCTTTTGCTCGACGGCGTTCCAGTGCCAGTTCCGGGCGTCGGAATCCGGCTCGATGCGGTCGCAGCCGACGTTGAACCAGACGGGAGAGTTGAAGGCGGCCTTCTGCTGGAGCAGCAGGTGGGCAAGCTCGTCGTGGAAGATGGCGGCGTCGTCGGAGGTCTTGAAGTATCCACCTTTAACACCCCAGTCGCGTATGGTTTCGGCGACACGCGAGACGAGCTGGCGGACGCCGGTTTCGCGCTCGGGCGTGCCGAGCGAGCCGTGCAAATATTTGCTGGCCACGATGTTGGTGGCCGTCATCGACCAGTCCTTGGGGACCTCGACGTCCTTCTGCTCGAAGATCACGCCGCCCTGGGCGTCGGTGATCGCGGCGGTGCGGAGCTCCCACTCGATCTCGTCGTAGGGCGAGACGCCGGGCTTGGTGAAGAAGCGCTTGAAAGAAAGTCCCAGGGCTGCCTTCTTGTTGGATGCGGTGGTGGCGCTGGTAGCCGCTGCTGCGGACGTCTTGTCGGTGACTTCGGCCATGATAGTGCTCCTGACGGAATCTTCGTTTTTCCCGCAGTAGAACCGGCCTTCAGGCCGGCGTACCGCGCTTGCTTTTTATCCTCGCGGACTTTCGTCCGCGTGGCCCTGCCCCTCCGGCGTGGGCCGCAAAGCCGACCGCGCATGCGCACAAACTTCGGTGAGCACGCGGAGCAGAGTTCGCAGTCTAGGTGAAAAAGGCTGCCTGCGCCGGACAGAACGTTGACTCCCGAACAGCGAGTCCCAACATTTCCCGAAAGAGAGAGAATGTGGGCCACCCCGAGCGGGAGGCATTCCTTAGGACTTGAAAAGGAACCTAACCGCAGCACCCGGCTTGCGATGCGCCAGCGGTATCTATCACAGAGCCCACTACAGGGGAGTAGAGCGAAACCAGAGCAAAAAAGCTGGTCATCCGCGGCGGTCAAGAGAGTCCGATGAAGGCCGCGTGGAATGAGAAATTACGCCCACCATGTTGTGGATGTCAAGTGACAAACGCAACATATAGTATTTTACGCTTCGACACCGGAATCTGCGAAGTAAACAGTGGGCAATCCGAACCGGCCAAGCTGAACACAGCAAAGGGTTTGGCGGAGGGTGCAAACCTAAAGAACCGCAACTACCCGAATGAATGAACTTTAGACCCCCGCGGAGCAGGGTTCAACGCCCAATGTTGGTGCAAAGCTGTGAATCGCTGTGGATTGGGAGGAAAAGGGGGACGAAACTCGGGTTCTGTCTTTAGATTAGTCCTTACAATTCCTCTGCTGCGCGTTCCTCGTAGGCGAACAGGTTGCGGTCTTCCTCCATCAGCAACGAAACGAACTTTTCGCCCAGCGGTGACAGGCTGCGATGTGCCAGTCGGACGACCGCGAACTCTGACTGCAGCCATCGCCTGACAATCGGTAGGACTGTCAGCTTCCCGGCGCGCACGTCGGCCATAACGACATTGAGAGGTAACAGCGCAATGGCATCGGAGCCACGCACGATGGTCTTGAGCATAGCCAGGGAGTCGCAGCCGATCGAGGGCAGCGACTTCACCTCTACCACCGGTTCATCCGTGCTGGATTTTTCCTCCAGCATTTCCTTCAACATCGGCGCCGGTACACGCGAGCCCGCGGCAAACGGAAACCGAACTACGTCGCCGAAGGTGACCTCGCCCTCCTGCCGCGCGAGTGGATGCCCGCTGCGCGCCACAAGGTAGCCCTGGTGGCGAAGCAGCGGGGTGAAGTGTAAGTCTTTCGCGTGCTGCAGTATGCTCGCATCGATCACCGCCACATCGACCGCGCGCTGGCGCACCGCATCGGCGAGATTGACCCAGATGTCGTTGACCACGCGCAGCCTCACGGACGGATGAAGGCGCGCCAGCCTGGCTACCGCTCGACCAACCATCATCGGCCCCGGGTAGACACCGGCTCCGATGGTCAATTCGCCCGTATCAAGACCACGGAGCAGGTCCATCTCGCGGCCAAGGTCAGAAGCACGCGAGACCACCTCGCGGGCTTGCTCCAGAAAAAGGCGGCCGGCGTCGGTCGGCCTGATTCCATTTCGCCCGCGCTCGAAGAGTAATGTCCCGGCGTGCTTCTCCAGCTGCGAGATGCCGCGAGAAAACGCTGGCTGCGAGATGTGAACCGCCGCCGCCGCGCGCGCGAAGCTCCCTTGTTCCGCCAAGGCAAGCGCATAACGCAACAAACGCAAGTCGACGTTCATTGCGTGCAGGGTATCATGGCCTTACCTAAATTGCATTGGACGAAAGCTGCAGACGGAAGTACTCTGATTGCCTCTAAGCAGTCTTTGAAATATTTGCGTCGCCGGATGCCATAGGGAGGCGCGTCGACGCCACCTTCAGTAACCATCCCTTGGAACGCCATCCCAGCCCGCCTTCAGGGCACGAACGCAGAGGCCTACGTCTTGGCTAGCAAGTGGGCAAAGGGCGAATAACAAACAGCTTCAGGAGATCACAACATGAACCATCGCAGTGAGAAATTAGCCAAGTCTGCTGCGGTCGCATTGGCCGCGCTGACAACGCAAATCGGTGCCGCGCAGCAGATCACAGGCACGCCGGGTTCCATCGCCGCCACCACAACGGTTGATGGTAGATACCTGCCGCCGCCACCACAGAAATTCGAAGGCGTGATGAACCCCAACGGTACCCAGTCAACGCCATATTGGCCGGCGCTAGTGAAGCCACGTAAGGGATCTCCTAACGTGTTGCTGATTATGATCGACGACGAGGGATTCGGAGCGCCGTCTACTTTTGGCGGCCTGATCCCGACGCCGACAATGGACCGGATTGCCCAGATGGGCCTTCGCTACACCCGGTTCCACACCACATCGCTGTGTTCGCCGACTCGGGCGGCACTGCTCACTGGCCACAACCACCATTCCGTCGGAACGGGTGTCATTGTGGATCAGGCGACAGGTTATCCCGGTTATAACAGCGTCATTCCGAGCGACAGTGTTGCCATTGGCGAGATGCTGCGAGAGCAGGGCTATCGCACCGCCTGGTTCGGAAAGGACCACAACGTGCCACTGTGGGAGGCGAGCCAGGCCGGTCCCTTCACGGATTGGCCCACTGGCCCGATCAAGGGCTTCGAGTATTTCTACGGTTTCGTCGGCGACGATACCTCGCAGTGGACGCCAGGCAATCTGTTCCGCAATACCACGCCGATACAACCTTATGTGGGCCATCCCGGCTGGAACCTGGTTAGCGCCATGGCCGATGAGGGGGTTAACTATCTCAGGATGCTGAACGAGGTCCAACCCGACCAGCCGTTCTTTATTTACTACGCACCCGGCGCCACGCATGCGCCGCATCACCCGACGCCGGAGTGGGTGAAGAAGATCAGCGACATGCATCTGTTCGATAAGGGCTATGAAGCCGTGCGCGAACAGATCTTCGCCAACCAAAAGAAGCTTGGTGTTATCCCGCAAGACGCGCAACTCACGGCTTGGCCCAGCACCCTTAAAACGTGGGACCAGCTCGATCCCGAGGCGAAAAAGCTCTTCATCAAACAAGCTAACGTTTACGCGGCTTACCTGGCCTATGCGGATTTCGAAACTGGCCGTTTGCTGCAGGAGATCGAGAATGAAGGCAAGCTTGACAACACGTTAGTCATCTACATCGCCGGCGACAATGGAGCCAGCCCGGAAGGCCAACTCAATGGTCTGTACAGCGAGGTGTGCCTTATCAATGGTCTGAGCCCGACAGTGGCGGAGAACATGAAGTTCTATGACGTGTGGGGAACGAACCAGACCTACCCGCACTACACGGCGGCGTGGGCAGTGACCTTGGACACGCCGTACCAGTACACAAAGGAAGTCGCCTCGCATTTCGGCGGCACTCGCAACGGCATGGTTATGGCGTGGCCTGCCCGCATCAAGGACGCGGGCGGAATCCGCAATCAGTTCCACCACGTGATCGACATCGTGCCGACGATTCTTGAGGCTGCCGGGCTTCCCCAACCGGTCTCTGTCAACGGCATCATGCAGAGGCCGATCGAAGGCGTGAGCATGGTGTACACCTGGGACAACGTGAACGCTCCCGACCGGCACAATACCCAGTACTTTGAGATGTTCGGGTCTCGCGCCCTGTATCAGAACAACTGGATCGCCTCGGCACCTCCTGTGACAGCACCCTGGCTCCCTATACCCATATCCGGCTCGCACGTGACTGACCCCATGAACGGATTTAAGTGGGAGTTGTATGACCTCAACAAAGACTGGACGCAAGCGAACGATATTGCGGCGCAAAACCCGGACAAATTGCGCGACCTGCAACAGATATTCACGCTAGAGGGATCCAAGTACAACGTATTCCCGCTTCAAGTGTCTCGCGTCCCCCGCTTCTTTGCACCCAAACCGAGTTACTCGGCGGGCCGCACGGAGTTTACCTACCACGGCGTAATCTCGAACGTTCCCACAGGGGCTGCGGGAGCGCCAGACGTGCTCAACCGTGCCTACACCATCACGGCTGACGTCGTGGTACCGGCGGGTGGTGGGGACGGTATGATCGTTACTGACGGGAGTCGGTTTTCGGGTTACGCCTTCTACCTGCTCAAGGGCAAGCCGACCTTCGCCTGGAGCGTGTTGCAACTGGAACAGGTGAAGTGGCAGGGCAGCGAAGCACTTGCGCCCGGCAAGCACACGCTTGTGTTCGACTGGAAGCCCGACGGTCCTGGCCTGGGCAAAGGCGGGATCGGGACCTTGACCGCTGACGGGAAGGTCGTGGATACGCGGCCTATGGCCCGTAGCCTGCCGGGCGAACTCCCCTGGTTTGAATCGTTTAACACCGGCAACTCGCTCGCTCCGCCGGTGGCCGACGACTACCAGGTGCCATTCCCATTTACCGGCACGATCAATACCGTGACGGTAAAACTCGGGCCACTAGAACTCACACCGCAGGAAATGGAAATACTTGGCTTCAGGTCGCAACTTAAGCAGTAGGGCAAGGACCACAGGGCAAAGTCTGCGAAAGCAATTGTGGCTCGCTGATTGTCTCGCTCGGGCCGGAAGAATTAACGCCGGCGGAGCGGGAGACGATCTACGGAACCTATCACGACCGGCAGTAGATTTCTTGCTCGGGCGGGGCCCACAATTGCCTTGAGTTGGCAATTGTGGGATCTCCGCCCTCCTAACCAGTGAGCACTTTCGTGATCCCACTCCTCCGTGATCCACATCTTTTCGCGCTTGGCCTCTTTTCCCGTAAACCTTGATCGGGCGTGAAAGAGGATTTGTGTGTCTTGCCCCGTCGCCCGCCCGCCGAGTATTGAAAGTATTGTAAGTATTTGTATTGATTGTATTGGTTGTATATGTCGATGGGATACCTGCAAAATTACACAAAATAAACCACTTGCCTCTGTTCTACCCGGGACAGCCCCGGCTTCCGGACGAAACAGGTGGGGGGGGAGGGCACAGGAATGCCGAAGCCTGAAAAATACTCGATCGCGATTCGCGACGTTTACTGCACTGGCGGAGGCGTCATTCCCATGAACGACGTGCCGAGGAACTTGCCCTTGGCGTCGAATTTCCAGTTGAATTCGGCGAAGCCGGCGTGGGCGCAAGCGTGGCATCCATTGCGCAGAGGATATCCGACGGTGAACGAGATCCCGCCCTCGGAATTGGGATTCGAGTTGGGCCAGGTGGTGCCGTCGCGATCGCCGGGCCAGACGCTGACGTTGGGGAACTGCGCCTTGGTGTTCTGGAATTGCGGGCTCTGCTGCATTTCGGTCTGGTTGAGCAGCTTGAGGTCCTCGGCATTGATGATTTTGGGATCGCCATTGATGAAGAGAATGCCGTTGTTGGTGTTGGCGCGCAAGGGATAGGTAACGAAGGCGACATCGACAGGGCCAACCTTGTTGAAGCCGGTCATGATGCCGACATCGCCGTTGCTCTGTTTGTAGAGCATGCGGGTGAAGGCGACGGCTGGCATAGGTGCGCCGGCAGCAGACATTTGATTGATGAAGCACTCGGCGAAGCTGGGAGGGTGGAGGGCGTTGTCGCACGCCTTGTGGGCGGCGGCGAGGAAGGTCGCGGGGATTTGCCACACGGAGGCTGCAGTGATGCGGGTCAGGATAGCGGCGACCTGATGGGGCGGCTGCGGGCTAGGACCTTGCGCCATAGCGACAAGGGCAGAAAACACGACAAACGGGAGAAGAGGACGATTCATCGCAGCTGTACCTCGGAGAGAACAGTGTAATGCAGAGCGTTTCTCGGAGGCCGAATGGTTGTATATTCGCAGCTGACGAGCAGACCACGGATTGTAGAATGAGCGGCATTCCAGCAGAGAGCAGAAAATAAAGCGCCGGGCTGGCCGCGGGAGGCGAGTCACCGAGCGGCAGTCGCCTTGCAGCGCACAGCCTAGCCATTGAGCAATGAGTGGAAGTGGGTGTCCGATTCGGGGGCAGGGCATGATCGAGAGCGCGTGGAACCGACTGCTGCAGAAGATCGGAGACGGCAACGTTGTGCCGATCATAGGATCGCGTCTGCTGGTGGGGGCGGACGGGAGCTCGATCCAGGAGAAGATTGCGCGCAAACTGCTGGAGAAACTGCTGGAGGATGCGGAGAAGTCGGAGGATTTGCAGCAGAAGCTGTCGGATCTGCGAATGACGCTGTCGGATCTGCGGCTGATGCTGTCAAATGTGCCGCTGACGCCGTTTCGAGAGCTCAACGACGCGGTGTTTCAACTACGCCGGGTGGTTGACGGCGAGGAACTGTATGACCGGGTGCATGACGCGATGGAGAGCGTGCTGCATCCCAAGGACCCGACGAAGGCTGTACCCGTGCCGGAGGCCATTCGACAACTGGCGCAGATTGCGGACTTCCGCCTGTATGTAACGCTGACGCCGGACGATCTGCTGGCGGAGAGCCTGCGCAAGCGCTGCGCGGTGAACGAAATTATCTACTCGCCGAAGTTGCCTACCAAGGAAGGGAAAGACCTGCCGAGCGATTGGCTGGACCACAGCTTGGAGGTGTACGTCCTTTATTTGTTCGGGAAGTTGCGGTCGTCGCCGGTGTTTGCGATCCATGACGAAGATGTTCTGGAGTACGCGCACAACCTGATTGCACGCGGGAGCCAGGTGCCGGTGGGATTCCTGGGCGAGTTGCAGCAGCGGAACCTGCTGATGATTGGCTGTAATTTTCCCGAGTGGGTGACGCGGTTCTTCCTGCGGGCGTGCAACCAGAAGCGGCTCTCGGAGAACGACCGGCGATCGTGGCTGATTGAGCCGCTGCAGGCGGAAGATAACCTTACGATCTTCCTGAGGAGCTATAGCCGGGAGACGGAGATTCTTTCGCAAAGCCCTCCGGTGGAGTTTGTGGCGGAGCTCTACAAGCGGTGGATCGATGCGCACGGCGGCGCGCAGCCCGGGGCAGCGGCAACAGCACAGCAACCGCAGCCGCCGAGGGCGATGTTCTTCATCAGCTATTCGCGGAACAATCTGGCGCAGGCGGAAGCGATCTACCAGGCGTTGCTGGCGCAGAAGGTGGCGGACAACGAGGTATGGTTTGACCGCGAGGCGATCGAGCCGGGAGAGAACTACCAGCGAAAGATTCTCGACGGAATTGAAGGCTGCCGGTACTTTCTACCGGTGGTGTCGTTGGCGGCCCTGAGCCGGGAAGAGGGGTTTGTGTTCAAAGAGTGGAGGCGGGCGACGGAGCGGCTGGAGAAGATGCATCGCGACTTCGTGCTTCCGGTTGTCGTGGACACGGAGTATCACCCGGAACAGTATCGCGAGGAGTCCGTGTTGAGCTGGATGGACCAGAAGATCGATTTTGGCTTTGCGCCGAATGGGGCGCCGGATGGGCGTCTGACGAAAAAGCTTCAGGAGTTGGTGCGCGGCGAACGGCTGCGAGGAGCGCAGTCATGACTCCCGAGATCGCAAACATGCAGGATGAGGCCGCGACAGCTCCGGTAACGGAAAAGGTCCATCTGGACGCGCAAAATCCGTGGCCGGGCGCAGAAGCATACGACGAAGCTGCGAGCCGGTACTTTTACGGGCGCAGGCAGGAGTCGCTGGAGTTGTTGCGGCTGATCAAACTTTCTCCCCTGACGGTGATGTACGGGAAATCCGGGTTGGGCAAGACGTCGCTGCTGCAGGCGGGACTTTTTCCCTTGTTGCGAGAGCAGCATTTACTGCCGGTGCTGAACCGGCTGGATTTCAGCCAGAGCGAGGTGAATCCGCCGCTCGAGCAGATCAAGCAGGCGCTGAAGCAGGCGCTGGACAAAGCGGAAGCGGAGTATCCGGCGATGGAGAGCGAGGAGAGCCTGTGGGAGTACCTGCATCGCAAAGACACGCAGTTCTGGGCGCCGGACAATTTTCCGCTGACTTCGGTGCTGGTGCTGGACCAGCTTGAGGAGCTGTTTTCGCGGACGGGCGGGAACGTTGAGGTGATCAGACACTTCTTCGACGAACTGGCAGACCTGATCGAAAATCGTATTCCTTCGGAGTTAGCCGACGGCGACACGCGCGAACGACGCGCGAAGCTGGATACGGAGTCGCGACGGTATCGCATTGTGCTGTCGTTTCGCGAGGATTTTCTGCCGGACATTACGAGGTGGGAGAAGCAGGTCCCGTCGCTGTTGCGGAACCGCTTTCAACTGGAGGCGATGACGCGGGAGCGGGCAATTGAGGCGGTGGAGCAGGCCGGCGCGGCGGTGCTGGAACCGGGAGTTGCCCCGGAGATTGTCGATCTGGTGGGCAAGGGGGATCAGCAACAGGCCGGCGATGCATCGCAGGTGGTGATTGAGCCAGTACTGCTGAGCTTGTGCTGCACACAGTTGAACCGCCGGCGGGAGGCCGGGAAGCGCATTGATGCGGCGCTGGTGAAGGAGGCGGGGCAGGACATCCTGGAGAGCTTTTACCGGAATGCGCTGGACGATGCGGAGGTGAAGGGCGAGCCGAGCGCGGAATGCTTCATCGAGGATTATTTGGTGCAGGGCGACCGGTATCGCGGGGACTATCCGCGGCAGGAAGCGCTGGATGAAGGGAAGTTGCGAGCAGCGCAGTTGGCGGCGCTGACCGACAAGCACAGGTTGTTGCGGATCATTAACCGCGGAGACACGCCGCGGATTGAGCTGATCCATGACCGGCTGGTCCCGGTGGTGCGGAAGGCGCGCGACGAGCGCAGGATGCGCGCGCAGCAGGCTGAGCAGGAAGCGAAAGCGAGGGCGGCGGAGCGCGAGCGCGATATGGAGCGACAACGCGCTGTCGACCTGGAACGCGAGCGCGACAAAGCACGTAGGGCGCGAAATTGGGCGACGGTGGCGTTTCTGGTCAGCCTGATTCTGCTCGTGGTGGGAGTGTGGTTGTTGTGGATGCAGAAGCGGCAGAGAAAGGCGACAGAGTTGGCCAAAGCTGCGAAGGAGGTGGCGGTTGAGACATCGCGGCTGGCGGAAGGAAGGGAGGCACTACCTGGGGAAAGCGAGCCGCTGGAACAGACGATGTATCGCGCGCTGGCGACGTATCGATTAAGCACAACGCGACGGGAGCTGGCAGAGGCCAAGGACGCAAGCTTGAGCGCGCTGGAACTGGCGTTGGATAACTCGGGGCATCTGGCGAAGGTGGTGCGGCTGCCCGGTCTGATGCCGACGGTGGCTATCGAGTACAGCCCGGACGGCAATACGCTGGCGGTGGGGGGCGAAGACGGGGTAGTGCGGCTGCTCGACGTGAGCACGTTCAAGGTGGCGGGACGGCTCGATTGCCAGCAGCAGGGACAGCCGGAGAAGGCGTGGGCGCTGGATTTCAACAAGACGGGTACGGAAATGGTGGTGGCTTACAACCCGGACAACGGGCTGTCGCAAGGTAAGGGTTTGGTGTGTATTTTCGATGTACCGGGCCAAAAGGTCATCAAGAGATGGTCTGTGGCGGAGAAAGAAGGGCACCCCGCGGACATCGATACGGCGGCGTTTGGAAGTATCGGGGATCGAGAGTTTGTGATCTTTGGCGGATCGGACAATGTTTTGCGGAAGTGGGACCTGAGCTCCGATCAGGTGGTGGGCGCTGACGCGCAGGGGATGGTGATAGCCGCAGCGATCAACGCCGACGGAAGCCGTGCGGCAGTGGGCGATGACCAGGGAAAGATCCGGATGTGGAACATGGCCGGGTTCAGTCCGCAGAGCAAGCCGGTGGCGCAGGTTGAGCGCGGCGGGCATATCGCCACGATTGAGCAACTGGCTTTTTCTCCGGCAAATCCGCGAATGTTGCTGTCAGCGGGAGACGACGGGTACGTGAAGGCGTGGCTGGTAGACGGCGGCATTTGCCTGGCGGCGCAGAGAAACATGGTGGACGTACGCGTGCTTGGAGTGTCGGGCGATCGAGAAGGCTTTGTAGCGGTAGCGCGGGCTGACGGAGTGGTGCAGTTACTATGGCTGGATCCCAAGCTAGCGAGTTGCGCGAAGGGCGCCGACAGGAAATTGATGGACGTTCCGGAGGGGATGTTGAAGGGGCACGGCGGCGAAGTGATGGCGGTGGCCTTCAGTCCGCAGCAAGGAATGCTGGCTTCGACGGGGCAGGATGGTTCCGTTCGGGTATGGGAAGGGAACGTCAGCAGCTTTGCGGAGCAACGGCTTGAGCTTGAGAAAGAGTCGAAAGAAGCGATTACGTCGATGGCGGCGAGTCCCGACGGAAAGATAGTGGTAGCGGGAGACAACCAGGGGAAGCTGCATCTGTGGAAAGGGCCGAGTTCGGAGGGCTGGGAGCGAATCGAAGAGCCGTTCACGAAGTGGGACGCGCACCAAGGAACGGTAGAGGCGGTGCTGTTTGCCAACATCAACGGGCGGACCGTGATCGTCTCCGGCGGCGACGACGGAGCGGTGAAGCGCTGGGATGCCAACACGGGAAAACTCATCGGTCCGGAAATCAATGACGACGCAGGAGGGGTAGTCGCGCTGGCGCTATCGCCGGACGGCAGGACGCTGGCGGCGGCGAGCCAGGATGGAACGGTGCGACTACGGGACGTAGCGACGGGGGATCCGCAGGGCACGATTCAGCCGAGAGCCGATGCGCCGAACTACCAACTGAGCGCAATGGCGTTCAGCGATGATGGACGATACATCGCAACCGGGTCGGCATGGTACGAGCAGTTGCGCGTGGTTGATTTGCAGAGCAAGGGCTACTCCAAGGAGTGGCTGCTGCACGGGCATGGGCGGGGCATCTCGCATATTGAGCACGCCAAAGGGAAATGGCTGGTGTCGTCGGATGCAAATGGCAGCGTTCTGGAGTGGGAGCAGGCGGCGCTGAGCAGGAACGAAGGGACGACAACGAGTTTTCGGAAGCGGGACGATTTTCAGTATCGTTCCGGCTTTCCAGAGCTGCGGCCGAGCCAACCGATTACGGCGATGGATGTAAGCGCGGACGGAGCGTTGATCGTCACCGGCGGGGACGGCGGACAAATTCAGCTTTGGAACGGCGATGAACATGTTTTGATCAGCGACCGGTTCAGCGGGCATACGAATGACGACGCGGCGGGACGAGGCAATCGAATCCGGAGCGTCTTCATGGCGGCCGACGGGAGCTACTTTCTGACGGCCGACGATGGGAAGATTCTGGTATGGCCGGGGCCGAATCTGTGGGCGGAAATCCTGTGCAGCAAGTTGCTCGTCAATATGAGCGACAAGCATTGGAAGGAGTGGATCACGGGGCGTATCGCGAAGGCCGGTTCGATCCCCTATACCGAGCAGTGTCCCGGGTTGCCAAAGGAGCAATAGCCGGCTGCCGCGTGGCGATGAAACGTCGGCGCGCGCGATTCGTCTAAATTTGTTCGGCATCGGTGACCTGGCTCACAGCCAACCCGGTCGCGAGCCGCGACAATGAACAAGCAAGCATGATCCAGAGGCCCACATTACGAAGACTGTTGATCAGCGTGCTGGCGCTGACGATAGCGGCGTGGGCCGAGGCAGGACTGGCACTGGTCGAGGGCGACCAAGTGATGCGGTGCTCGATGTCGGGGCATAAGATGCAGGCCAGGGGCGAGACGAAGTGCTGCCCGATGTCGGATGAGGGCGCGACGGCGCTGTCACCGGAGCGTCCACCTTGCTGCTCGGTCAGTAACGCGGCGGAGCGGCCTGTGAACTTTGTCGTCAGTGAAAAGCAGGTCAAGAGCCAGCAACTGGATGCCGCGCCGGTTCCGGCGGCGATCACAGTCGAAGTGGGCAATTATGTTGGTGCCTGGCGGAGCGCGGACGCTCCGCGGTTTGTGAGACCCGTCCCTGAGTTGAAGACCGACCTCAGGATTTAGAGCGCGGACTGCTGTGTCGAGGCGACGGCACTGCGTGCTGTCGAAAACGAGGACCAGCGGATGATTTGTTCCGTGCAACCTAGGATCTGAGGAAATCATGAAGACACAAATGAAAGGTATGAGTGTAGTTGTGACGTTGCTGTTTGCGCTGACGATGATGGCGCAGACGGCAACCCAGACAGCGCCTGCGGCTCCGGCGGACAAGACGAGCACTTGTCCGTGCTGCTCCGATAAGTGCCCGATGGGCAATGACGGCAAGATGGCCGATGGCAAGTCGTGCTGCAATAACGGTTGCTGCAAGGACGGCAAGTGCGACATGGCGGCGCACAAAGGGCACACCATGGCCAGCGGCAAGTCATGCTGCGCTGAGGGCTGCTGCAAAGACGGCAAGTGCGACACAGCAACGCATAAGAGCGGCAAGGGCTGCTGTGGTGACAAGTGCCCAATGATGAAGAAGGGCGACAAAGTGTCGACGAATTCGTGCTGTGCGCCGGGCGCGGCCTGCTGCCAGAACGGCACTATGGGGTGCTGCAGCCGGCCGACGGTGGCGGTGAATTCGTGCTGCGGAGGCAAAGCGGCCGCCTAGCCAAGACGACGAACGTAAATGAAAGGGGCACGGAGCGAGCCGTGCCCCTCGGTTGTGTTCACGAGCGCGGCCGCAGAAGCGGTGTATCATTGGTCACTCGCAAGAGCCGGTGTCGCTTCGCCAAACGTCACCGTGATGAATCGCTGACAAGCATTTCGGACCCAGGAGACAACATGCATCGGTTTTCAGCCTGTGTCTTGGTGATCGCGTGCGCGATGCTGGCCAGCCCGCGGCGACTGACCGCGCAACATGATCATCCAGCGCCGGAAAAGCTGGGCTCGGTGACGTTCGCCGTTTCGTGCAACTCGGCCGAGCAAACTCAATTCAACCGCGCCGTGGCCTTGCTGCACTCGTTCGCATACGCGGAGGCGGAGAAGGCGTTTCGCGAAGTCCTCACCGCCGATCCGACTTGTGCGATGGCGCATTGGGGCGTGGCCATGAGCTACTACCATCAGCTCTGGGAGCCTCCGCTGAATGATGCGAGTTACGCCAAAGGGTCTGCGGAGTTAGCGGAGGATGCGAAGGCGCCACCGCGGACGAAGCGAGAATCGCAGTACATTGCGGCGCTGCAACTGGTTTACTCCAACGCCGACAAACAGTCGCTTCGCGAAAGAATGCTGGCCTATGAGAGGAGCATGGCGGAAGTCTCGGAAGCCAACCCAAACGACACAGAAGCGCAAGTGTTTCATGCGCTGGCACTGCTCTCGACGGCACCCGCAACCGATAAGACACACGCAAACCAGAAGAAAGCGATGGCAATTCTGAAGCCACTTTATGCGGCGAATCCGCAGCATCCCGGAATCGCGCATTACATGATTCACGCATGTGATAACGCCGAGATGGCCCAGCAGGGACTGCAAGCGGCCCGCGAATATTCGAAGATCGCGCCTTCGGCTCCGCACGCGCTGCATATGCCGTCGCACATCTTTACGAGACTGGGAATGTGGAACGAGAGCGTGGCTTCGAACGAGGCGGCACGACGCGCCGCCCACGAACAGGGCGACATTGGAGAAGAGCTGCACGCCATGGACTACCTGACCTATGCGTACCTGCAGCTTGGCCGCAACAGCGAAGCGGCGGCGCTGGTCGCGGAGTTGCAGCAGATGAGCGGGTTGCAGGAACACAACTTCAAGGTGGGCTATGCGGCGACGGCGATGCCGGTGCGATTGGCAGTCGAGCGCGAGGATTGGGAAAGCGCGTCGCGCATACAGCCCGCGGCCAACGCTCCAGGGGAAGTAACGGCAGTGGCGGTTTGGGCAAAGGCAACCGGAATGGCGCGGCTCGGACGGACTCAGGAAGCGAAGGCGGAGGCCGGCAAGCTTCAGGCACTCGAACAGGATTTGCGAAAGCAGGGCAAATCGTATTGGGCCGAACAGGCGGCGATTCAGTCTGCGGAGGCGGAGGCGTGGATCTCGCTTGCGAAGCGTGACGGCGAGGCGGCTGAGAAGCTCATGCGATCGGCAGCGGATAGAGAAGAGTCGATTGAGAAGCTGCCGCTGACTCCAGGACCGATTGTTCCCGCGCGAGAGCAGTTGGGTTATTTGTTGTTGGAGTTGAATCAGCCGCAACGAGCGCTGCCGGAATTCGAAGCATCACTGGAGCAATCGCCGTGGCGGCGCAATGCGCGGCTAGTTCAGTTCCAGAGTAGTTATATCCCGAAGGATTGATCTGGGGTAAGTTTGGGGTGGCGATTTCCGCGAAGCCCGTCAATGCCACAACCTTACTCGGATGATCTGCGGCGCAAGCTCTTGGAGGCGTATGAA